>Ga0247760_1000183_pt1 | contig 69379 bp, 52 predicted proteins | sample UWRJL171409R4_FD_179936 | JGI IMG/M metagenome (GOLD analysis project Ga0247760, IMG submission 179936) | Plant litter microbial communities from Arlington Agricultural Research Station in Wisconsin, United States - UWRJ-L171-409R-4 | ecosystem: Environmental > Terrestrial > Plant litter >... | reverse complement strand
CTTGCGGCGGGCGGTGCGAGGATCTTGCGGGCTTCCCATAGTGCGCGGGTGTCTAGCAGAGGTTTTGCGCCATGTCGCCCATAAATCGTCCGCTCAACACCCGTAAATCTGCCCGCGCCCGTGCTCATGCCCGAAAATCCCCACGAATACCCAGCGCCCGCCCCGCACTGGCGCATGGGGGCTGCTCTGGGGCGACCCCAAAATCCCTCGAGCTCACGGAGAGAAGAAGGGGGCGGGCACGGGCACGGCACGTTTCGGGAGCGACTAAGTCGTCGGAGCGGCGTGCTTTTCCAGCAAGGTCGCCAAGCGGGGCGCGGCGCCCTCGACTTGTTTTTCGGCCATTCCGCGCATTTTCTCGTAGGTCTTCTTGATCATGGCGTTGTCCACGCGGGCCGCGCGGGCATCCGTGACGGCGAGCAGCGCTTGCGCGACCCGCCCGCTGTTTTGCTGCAAATACGCGCCGGCCGGCACTTTCTTGCTGGCAGCCTCTTGGTAGACGGGATCGACCGCGTCCAGGAAATCGTCGAGCAGGTTGTTTACGGTGTCCTTCACGAAACCGGGGCGGATCCCTTGCACGATTTTGTAGGCGCCTTTGATGGCGATGCCGCTCAGGCCGCCTTTGTCCGCGACTTCGGCGTCCAACACCTGGCAGGCATCGGCGATCACGGCGTTCCGCTTGTCTCCAGTTCCCATCTGTTCCCGCAGGCTCGACATTTTTCCCTGACTTTCTGGCTGCGCCCACGCCAAGATCGGCGCGGCGGCGCTATATACCGCGTGCGGCTTGGCGGGCCCAGTCCCCCGGAAGTCTGTGGCGCCGAGCGGCTGGTGCTGGCACCCGAATTCCGACCATACTCCACTAACTTGACCGCTTGCCGCCCGTTTGGGCGTAATGGACAGCCGAGCTTGTCCGCGATGTTTCGCGAAAGAGCGCACAAACGAGGCGAATCGCCGCACATTTAGGATGACCGAAGAGCTCAAGCAAGGATCCAGGCTCGGCAACTACGAGCTGCTGCTGAGAGTCGGACGAGGCGGTATGGCAACGGTCTGGGTCGCGCGCGAGCGCGCCCAAACCAGCGCTGACGATCGGCTCGTGGCGGTCAAGGTGATGCTCACCGAGCTCGCCGACGAGAACGAGTTCATCAAGATGTTCTTGGACGAGGTTCGGCTCGTCCGCAGCATCCGTCATCCGAACGTGGTCGATGTCTACGACGTCGGCGAGCACGAGGGGATGATGTGGATGGCGATGGAGTGGGTGGAGGGGGAATCCCTGCACACCGTGATCGCCGAGGCCGGCAAACGCCGCGCGATCCCGCCGGAGTTGGCGGTTCGGATCATTGCCGACGCGGCCGCCGGGCTACACGCGGCGCACGAACTGCGGGACGTCGACGGCAGCCCGCGCGGCGTCGTGCACCGCGATATTTCTCCGCACAACATCCTGATCGGCACCAACGGGGCGGTGAAGTTGGTCGATTTCGGCGTGGCCAAGGCGGTCGGGCGGATCAGTGAAGCGACGCGGGCCGGGCAGCTCAAGGGCAAATTCGGCTACATGTCGCCCGAGCAAGCGCTCGGCAAAGGCGTCGATCGCCGGAGCGACATCTTCTCGCTCGGTATCGTGCTGTTCGAGCTCACCACCAGCCGGCGCTTGTTCCGCGGTGAGCACGACATCGAGACCTTGCGCTTGGTGATCTCCGGTGCGATCCCGAAGCCCACGCAGATTGACGCGAAGTATCCGCCGGAGCTCGAGCGCATCGTGCAGAAGGCCTTGGAGCGGAACGTCTCGGCGCGCTACCAGACCGCGGCCGAATTCGAGCACGATCTGCATGCGTACTTGAAATCGGAGCGGCTGATCGTGCCGCAGAGCGGCGTGGCCGGCATTCTGAAGCGAGTCTTGGGTGAGCGCATCGAGCAGCGCCGCAAGGCCGTGCGGGCCTCGCTGAAAGCGCTCAGCAGCGGGACCGTGGCGGCCGCGCAGCTCTTGCCCAACGATCCCGCCTTCACTCCGACCGGCAAGGATCGCATCACGGTCAGTGGTGTCAGCACAGTGACCGGCACCGGGTTGAGTGGCTTGAGCGGGCTGAGTGGCCTCAGTTCGCCGGGGACCTCGCCCAGCGCGGTCGTCCCATCACCCCGCGACCGGATCCACTCGGGCATCGAGCACGCGACGTCCGGAGCCCGTCTGAGCACGGCCAGCGTGCTCGGTTATGCGATCGGTTTGACCGGCTTGGCGATCGCTGTGTTCGTTTTGATTTTCATGCGTTGAGCCCATTTTAGCTGCGCGCTGCGGGTCCGAGCCGGCGGGCCGTTCGCGGCTGCATGGAGCGAGCCGAGATTCCAGAGAGCCGGTAGTGCCGGCAAGGCGGACGGAGAAAAGCGACGGCTACTCCGCGCAGCGGTGATTGGCCTCGGTGTGCTTCCACGGATCCGTGCGCTAGAGTCAACGCAGGGCATCGTACGGTTCTGTCCGATTCGAGCAACATGGGTAAGATCCTCGTCGTCGACGACCAACGCAACATGCGCACGACGCTAGCAATGATGCTGCGTGGCGGTGGCTATGAGGTCGATGAAGCGGCGGACGGCGCCCAAGGCCGTGAGCTCGGCGCGACTGGCGCGTACGACGTCGTGATCACCGATCTGCGGATGGGTGAGTTCGACGGCATCGACGTGCTGCGCGCGACCAAAGAGAAGCAGCCGATGACCGAGGTGATCGTGATGACCGCCTACGGGACGATCGAGAGCGCGGTCGAGGCCATGCGGGTGGGCGCCTTCGATTACATCCAGAAGCCGTTCAGCGAGCAAGAGCTGATCGTGAAGGTGTCGAAGGCGTTCGAGAGCCGTCGCCTGCACGGCCAGGTTCAGCTGTTCGCTCAAGAGTTCAAAGAGCGCTACCACCTGGAGAAGATCATCGGGCGATCGCAGTCGATCCGCGACGTGCTGACGCGCGTGGTGAAAATCGCGCCCACCGACGCGATCGTGCTGATTACGGGCGAGAGCGGCACCGGTAAGGAGCTGGTCGCGCGCGCGGTGCACGCCAACAGCAAGCGCGCGCATCGCCCGTTCGTGACCGTGAATTGCGCGGCGATCAGCGAGACGCTCTTGGAGAGCGAGCTGTTCGGGCACGCCCGCGGCGCTTTCACCGGCGCGGTCTCCGCGCGTAAGGGGCTCTTCGAAGAGGCCGACGGTGGGACGTTCTTCTTCGACGAGATCGCCGAGACCACGCCGAGCTTCCAAGCCAAGCTCTTGCGCTCGATTCAAGAGGGCGAAGTGCGTCGGGTGGGTGAGAACAAGCCGATCACGATCGACATCCGCGTGGTGGCGGCGACCAACGTCGACCTGAGCCTGGCCGTGGAGGAGCGGCGCTTCCGTCAGGATCTGTACTACCGGCTGAACGTGGCGCGCTTTCATTTGCCGCCGCTGCGCGAGCGGCGTGAAGACATCCCGCTCTTGGCCGAGTTCTTCTTGGACAAATACAATCGCAAGATGAACGCGCGCGCCCGTCCGGCCGAGGGTGTGATGGATAAGCTCATCGCCTATGATTTTCCGGGCAACGTCCGCGAGCTGGAGAATCTGATCGAGCAGTCCGTGGCGCTCTGCTCGGGCGGGCTGATCACGGTCGATGACGTGCTGCCGGAGGTGCCACGCAAGACCGGCCGTGCTCCGGGTAAGACCCTGGCTGATATCGTCGACGAATCGGAGCGCCAGGCGCTGGAGGCCGCGCTGCGCGCCTCCGACGGCAGCCGCGAGCGCGCCGCCGAAGCGCTGGACATCAGCCCGACCACGCTGTGGCGGAAGATGACCCGCCTCGGCATTACCTTCGAGAATCGCTGAGAGCCCGATGAAGGCAGGCTCTTGGCTGGCTTTCCATCGATAAATCTGCTTGTTTCCGCGCGTGAAAACCGCGGACCTGGATTACGAGCTGCCCGAGGCGCTGATCGCGGCGCACCCGGCCGAGCGTCGTGACGGCGCGCGGCTCCTGATCCTCGAAGGTGACGCGCTGCGAGACGCTCGGGTCGACGAGCTCGCGCAGCTGATCCCCGAAGGCGCGCTGTTGGTGCTGAACGATACTCGGGTTCGGCGCGCGCGCATCTTCGGCTCGAGGCAGGGCAGTGGCGGGCGGATCGAGCTGCTCTTCATTCGCCGCTCGTCGATCGAAGCCGATGGTCGCGAATGTTGGGAAGCGATCGGGCGTGCGAGCAAACCGCTGCGCGTGGGCACGCGCATCGAGTGGGACGAGATCCGGATCGAGGTGCTCTCGAAATCCGCGGACGCGACGCTGCGCGTGATCGTCGACTCCGGCGCCGTGGACTTCGAACAGATCTTGGAGCAGCGTGGCCACCTGCCGTTGCCCCCGTACATGCGCCGCGCTGACGAAGACTTCGATCTCGAGCGCTATCAAACCGTGTACGCCAGGCGCACCGCCTCCGCGGCCGCCCCCACCGCGGGTCTGCATTTGACCCCCGAGTTGTTCCAAAAGCTGTCCGAGCGGCAGGTGGAAATTGCGCGTCTCGAGCTCGAAATTGGCCTCGGAACGTTTCGCGCGGTGACCGCCGCCGATCTGGACGATCACCCGATGCACGCCGAGACCATCGCGGTCGGCCCGGAGCTGGTGCAGGCGGTGCGCGCCGCGCGCGCGCGGAAGCGACCGATCGTGGCCGTGGGTACGACCGTGGTGCGGGCGTTGGAGAGTGCGGCCGACCCCGAGCGGCCAGGCGAAATCCGCGTCACCGGCGGCGAGACACGGCTCTTGATCCAGCCCGGTTATCGCTTTCAGATTGTGGACGCTTTGCTGACCAATTTTCACGTGCCGCAGAGCACGCTGCTGGCGTTGGTTTCGGCCTTCGCCGGCCACGAAGCGGTGATGTCGGCCTATCGGCACGCGGTTCGAGCTGGGTACCGTTTTCTTTCTTATGGAGATGCGATGTGGATTCCGAAGAGGCGCGAGTGATCTCATTTCGCGTCGAAAAAATGTCCGGTCACGCGCGCACGGGAGTGCTGACTTCGCTGCACGGTGACGTGCCGACGCCCGCGTTCATGCCCGTCGGCACGCAAGCCGTGGTCAAAGGCGTGTCCGGCGAAGAGCTGATGGCGACCGGCGCGCGGATGCAGATCATGAACACCTACCACCTCTGGATCCGCCCCGGTCCGGAGCTGATCGCGGAGTTCGGAGGGCTACACGGTTTTGCGCGCTGGCCGCACACGATCGTCACCGATTCGGGAGGATTTCAGGCGTTTTCGCTGGCGAAGAACATGCGAGCGACGGAGCACGGCTTCGAGTTCGCGTCGCACCTCGACGGCAAGAAGATGCTGCTGACGCCCGAGGAGGCGATGCGCGTGCAGGGCCTGCTCGGTTCGGACATCGCCATGCAATTGGACGTGTGCCCGCCGGGCGGCTCGCCGCGCCCCGCGCTGGTCGACGCGGTCGAGCGCACGACGCGCTGGGCCGAGCGGTGCCTCGCCGCGCGCGCGCCGAAGCAAGGCGTGTTCGGCATCGTGCAAGGCGGCACCGACGTCGAGCTTCGGCTTTCGCACATCGAGGCGCTGGCCAAGCTGCCTTTCGACGGCCTCGCGCTCGGTGGCTTCAGCGTGGGCGAGCCGATTCCGGACATGTACCGCGCGCTCGCGCAGGTCGGACCGGCGTTGCCCGCAGGGCGCCCGCGCTACCTGATGGGTGTCGGCATGCCGAGCGACATCCTGACGGCGGTGGGTTCGGGCATCGACATGTTCGATTGCGTGATCCCGACGCGCAACGCCCGAAACGGACAGGTCTTCACCTGGGACGGTAAGCTCACGATCAAGAATGCCTGCTACCGAGACGACCCGCGCCCGCTCGAAGAAGACTGCGCGTGCGGCGCTTGTCGCGTGCCGTTCTCGCGCGCCTACCTGCGTCATTTGTACCTGCAGAGCGAGATCTTGGGCTTGAGCCTGCTCAGCCAGCACAACCTGCACTTTTACGGCCGACTGATGGCAGCGGCGCGTGCCGCCATCGTCCGGGGCGATTTTGCCGAGTGGTCACAGCAAAAGCTGGCCGCGTGGGCCAAATCTCCGCCAAGATCGTGATCTTTTGGCGTTTTCCGTCGAGATCGTCGGAAGGTCGTGGATAATCAAAGTTTCGGATGAGCGAGAAGAAGCAGATCGGTAAAATCCTGCTGCGACAGCGGGCGCTCACCCCTGAGCAGCTGGATCGCGCGCTCGCAGAGCAGAAGGGTCAGCGGCTTGCTTCACGGCTGGCCGCGGACGGAACAATCAGTGACGTCACCGCGCTCAAGGCGCTGAGCGAGCAGCACGGGATCCCGGGCATCGATCTGACGCAGATCTGTCTGAAGCTCGACGACTTGGAGCTGCTCCCGCGCGAGATCGCCGAGAAACATCTGATCTTGCCCGTGCTGGTGCGCGACGATCGGCTGTTCATCGCGATGGCCAATCCGCGCGAGAAAAAAGTGATCGACGAGCTGGAGTTCGTCACCGGCAAGAAGGTCTACCCGTACGTCGCCCTCGACGCCGCGCTCGCGCGCGTGATCGAAGAAGCCTACAGCCGGAAAGCGCGCGGGGACGCGTACTACGTTGGACCCAATTGCCCGGCCGAGGTGCTCACCAAGCTCAACCTCGATCGCGATGGCAACTCACTGAATTCCGAGCCCTCGGGCCCGCTCGACTTCGGCGCGCTGTCCCACTACGCGAACCAGAGCAATCCTACACTCGAGGCGCCGGGCCTGGTGGTGGATGACGCGGCGTCGGCGATCTCGCGCGCTGAAGACATCGAGGAGAGTGAATTCGGCGAGACGTCGCGTGAGTTGAGCGTGGTGGCTGAATTGCCGGGTGACGGCGCTCCGCCCGTGCCCGCCGTGAGCGGTCAGAAGACGATCCTGATCATCGACGACGAGGCCGAGATCCGAAAGATGCTGAGCCGGCTGCTCTCGCACAAAGGGTATCGCGTGCTGGAAGCCGAGCGAGGACACCAGGCGCTGCGCATGGTGAAAGAGTACGCGCCGGATCTGATCGTGCTCGACGCGATGCTCCCGGAAGTGCACGGCTTCGAGATCGCGCGCCGCATCAAGGGCAGCCAGCGCTACGGGCAGATCCCGATCATCATGGTCAGCGCCGTGTATCGTGGCTGGCGCTACGCCGAAGATCTCAAGCAAACCTGCGGCGTCGACTACTTCATCGAAAAGCCGTTCAAGATCGCCGAGGTGATCGCGGCGGTCGAGGCCTGCCTCAGCCCGAGCGAAGGCGGGCAACCGCGCCCGGACGTCTCAGGGGAGGCGGAGGAGGCGCTCAACGCGGGTGTGGCCGCGTACAAAGCCGGTCGGCTGGACGAGGCGATTGCGCACTTGGCGAGGGGCGTCGGTATCGACCCGCTGGCCTACCGTCTGCACTTCCACCTAGGCCTACTGTACGGCAAGAAGGGGCAGGTGTACGACGCCATCAGCGAGCTGGAAACCGCCGTTAAAATCAACTCGCAGCACTTCGCCGCCCTCAAGAACCTAGCCATTCTGTATCAAAAGGCCGGATTCCGAAATAAAGCCGTGGAAACCTGGGAGAGAGCGCTCACACTGGCCAGCGATGAGCCAACCCGTCTCTCGATCAAAGAACACTTGTTGAACCTCCTGTGAAAGAGCTTTCGCGCTTGGGCAGTGCTCGGGTTAATCTCCGTAAACCTCGGACCGTTTGTTTGATGCGGCGCTCAGCTGAATGAAGTTCCTCTGCCCCAGCTGCAAAGCGAAATACCAGATCGGTGACGAAAAGGTCGCTGGTCGCTCTGTTCGCATGAAGTGCCGCAAATGCGGCTACGTGATCCAAGTCTCGAGCGTTCCGGGATTGGGCGACGCACTTCCTGGCAGCGAGTCGCCGCCCGCCGATCCCTCGAGTGACGCTTCGGCCGCGGTGTTTCCACAGGATGCGCTGACGCCTTCGTTCGAGTCCAGCCCGCCAGCGCCTGCGGTCGGGACGCCCCGACCTGCGCCGGCTGCCAAGAGCGCGCCAACCGCCGCCAGCACGCCGGCTGCCAAGAGCGCGCCAACCGCCGCCAGCACGCCGGCTGCCAAGAGCGCGCCAACCGCCGCCAGCGCGCCGTCCACCGCCAGCGCGCCTGCCGCGGTGCAACGGCCCGAAGTGAAGAAAATTCCGGTGGTTGGCACGCGTCCAGCGGTGCCCAAGCCCGCGTTCACTGCTGCCGCGCCCAAGGCGCCCGTTGCCGCGCCCAAAGCACCACCGCCCAGGTCCTCAATCCAGAAACCGACCGCGCAGCCAGCCAGCGCAGCACTTGGAGCTGCGCCCGACAAGCGCGTGATTCAAAGCGCAGCGGGCACGCCGCTGCCCGTTGCTCCCGCGAAGCCCGCGGTCATCGCCGACAAGCCAGCCGCGCGTGCGGCCAGCCCGATCGTGGAGGAAGAAGAAGAGCGGACGCGCATCGCGGATGTGGGCGCGCTCGCTGGTGCCTTCTCGCTCGCGGTCGGCGGCACGAGTGACACGGCAGGCCCGGATTCCTTGAGCATGCCGGCGGACGAGTGGTTCGTGGGCATCAACGGGGTGCCCGTCGGTCCGATCCGTTTGAGCGAGCTGCGTTCGAAGGCCGCGTCCGGCTCGGTGAACCGTGAGTCGCTCGTTTGGCGCGATGGCTTCGAAGACTGGCGACCGCTGGGTACGTTCCCCGAGTTGCTGGCAATCGTCGACGAGAGCGTCTCGAGCGCGCGCGCGTCGCTCACGCCGTTCACGCCGTCGGCGGGCATGATTGTGGGTCCGGTGCCAGGCACCTCTCCCGCGGCAGTCCCGGCGGTGTCGAGCCCGGACACCGAAGCCTACGCCAGCTCCGGAAACGGCGTCACCGGTTCCGCCGTCGTCACGGACGAGTTCGAGGCTGCTGGGGTTCCGAAGCGCAGCGGCACTTCGCCCGCCGCGTGGATCGCGGTCGCCATCGCGCTGATGTTCGGACTCACGATTGGCTTCGTGCTCTTCAACAAGGGCAACAAGACCGTCGAGGTCGTCAAGTACGTCGATCGCGTCGTACCCGGAGCAGCCAGCGGTGCGGTCGCCGCTCCAGACACGAGCGTGGCCGTCAGCGATCCGAACACGCCGGCCGATCCCAAAAATCCAATTAAGCGCGCGCCGACGACAGTCAAGAGCTCGAGCAACGCGGCAGCCGAGCCGGACAAGGCCAACAAGCCCTTGACCGATCTGCAGCGCTTGAGCCAAAACGGCCCGAGTCGAGCTCCGGATTCTTCTTCCGGACCATCGGGCACCGTGGCAGGCACCGGGCAGCTCGATGGCACGCAGATCCAAAGCACGGTCGCGCGCTACACGGGCAGCGTGAAGCGCGCGTGCTGGCAGCCCGCGCTCGATACGCGCGACAAGGACGCACCCACCACGGCGCGCGTCAACGTCGCGATCACCGTGCAGCCCAGCGGCAGCGTGTCGAACGCGGTCGTCAACGGTGATCCGAAGGGCTACCGAGGCCTCTCGCAGTGCATCTCCAGCCGCGTGCGTGGTTGGCAGTTCCCACCGTCCAGCGATACGACCACCGTCAACGTCCCGTTCGTGTTCGCGGCCCAATGACAGCCTGGCCCAAGGCTCTGGTCGTCGGCAGCCGAGCTTTCGTGTCTGTCGGCGATCCCGCCGCCCGTCGTGCTCGGCTTAGCCTGCTAGAGCTCCGCGCGCCAAACGACGAGCTCACTCGACATTCCACTTCGGTCTCGCCCGCGTGCTCGGGCGGCGGCTTGCGATAGGCTCAAAAAAACACACCCGGAGGGCGAACCCTCAGGGTGTGGTTGCAGCTTCTCGTAAGCCGGGTTCTGTTGCGCGCCTTGGTCGCCCTCAGCGTGCTGGCGGTCATTCCTCTGGGACGTTCGTTACCGAACGTCTCGTGCAGCCTACCCAGGGGCTCGGGCCGGCAGCCCTCGAACGCCCCTCTACATGGCCTTGCTCCGGATGGGGTTTGCCGTGCCACAACCGTTACCGGTTGCGCGGTGGGCTCTTACCCCACCTTTTCACCCTTACCCGAGGCGCCAAAGCGGCTCGGGCGGTCTAATTTTCTGTGGCACTTTCCTCGAGGTTTCCCTCACCGGGCGTTACCCGGCATCCTGCCTTGCGGAGCCCGGACTTTCCTCAGGCTCGTCGTGAGACGAACCTGCGATCGCCTGAGATGCTGCAACGGGCGGGAGCTTAGGTGCAGCGTGCCGCCCGCGCAACCAAAAGACTGAGCGAACGCCCTTCTGCCCGAGCCGCGCGTCTCATCAGCAGCGCCGCCCGCGCAAGCAAAGACTGAGCGACGCCGCTCAAGCCGCGTCGTGCACATCCAGCCAGCCGTTGCCGCGCGAAAGCTCGGTGATGCGCGTCTTCAGCTTCTTCTTGGCGCGGGCCTCGAGCTGACGGGCGCGTTCGCGCGACACACCCAAGCGTCGACCGATCTCGGCCAGCGACATCTCGTCTTCGTTGTCGGCCATCAGCCGATTCTCGACGATGTAGCGCTCGCGCTGATCGAGGCCGATGAGCGCGGTTTGCACCGCGTCGCGCACGAAGCCGCCCACTTCAGTGCCGACCAAGCCGTCTTCTTGGTTCAGCTCGGAAGCGGTCAGGGTATCGCCCAGCGTGGTCGCCGAGTCGTCGTACACCTTGGCGTCGAGTGACACGTCGCGCGCTTCCAAGCGGCGCACCATGGACGTGACCTTGGCCTTCGGAACATCCAATGCCTTTGCCAAGAGCTCGTCCGCGTGATCGCCTTCACCGACGAGGTTCGTGATGCGTACTCGCTCGCGGCGCAGCTTGAAGAACATCTTCGAACGGAGTGCGCCGGAGCCCACGCCGACCAAGCTCCACGAACGAATGATGTGGTTCAGAATGTAAGCGCGGATCCAATACGCAGCGTACGTGACGAAGCGCGTGCCGCGGCTGGTATCGAACTTTTGCAGCGCGTGCACGACCCCGAAGTTGCCTTCGGCCACCAGCTCCCCGAGCGGCAGGCCATAGCGGCGGTACTTCAGCGCGATCGCGACCACGTAGCGCAAATGGGCACGAACCAGCTCCTCACGCGCCACCTCGTCCTTTTGATCGAGCCAACGCGTCGTCAACACGAGCTCTTCTTCGCGCGAAAGCTGGGGATAGGAGTGTACCGCGGTGATGTAGAACGTCAGGGAGGGGTCGGTTTGACGGGCCATGGTACTTCTCAGTTCCCTTCGTCTAATGTCAGTCCTAGACAATGCCGGGCCGCGCGCTTCGAACCGTCGCTCGAAAGGGGGAGCTCGCACCTTGGCCTACGCGCGAGGTATCTCCGCGGTTCCGCTAAGATTTGTTAAGGCCACAACTTAGTACGCTGGGCAAAATCAGCTGGACGCACGGGCACATTGCGCAAGGCCTTCCGGTATTGTCCAACCTGCCAAACACTGTGTCCGTGTAACCGTTGCAAACGCGCCGCCGTACACGCAGTGTCCTCTCTGATACCGCTGTTCCTTTCGTAGATCCGCGCACTCGTCGATCCGCGCATCGTCGAACCGAACTCGCTGAACTCGCGTCGTGGAGAGACCTGGGCGCGACTGTGGCAGCTCGCAACGGGTGACGTGGGTCGTGTCGAACCCGAGTACGGCTGCCGAAACAACGGCTCACGTAAACGCAGATCGTTGCGCTTGCTCGGTGAAGTTTACGCCCGTCGTACGTCAGTTAGGCGTGTGCTGGCGACGGTCGTCGCGAGCACGGCGCGCCGAGGCACGCTGACGGAAGTCGCCAGCGTGCCGAGCTGAGTCGGCTGGTCGTCGTCGAACAGGCACGAGTGCCTGGCACAGACCAGCCGCGCAGATTTAGATCAGGCTTGAAACGAGGAGCCGCAGCCGCAGGTGCCGGAGACGTTCGGGTTGCCGAACTTGAAGCCGGAGCCGTTGGCGCCTTCGACGTAGTCGATCTCGGTGCCGTCGAGGTACTGGTAGCTGAGCGGATCGACGAACAGCTTGACGCCGTGCGATTCGAACAGTTCGTCCAGGTCGGTCGGCTTGTCCTCGAAATAGAGGTCGTACTGGAAACCGGCGCAGCCACCACCGACGACGCGCAAGCGAAGGCCTTGGCCTTCCAGCCCCTCCGACTTTGAAATCTCTTTAACTTTGTCTGCGGCCAGCGTTGTGATTGAAATCATCGGATGGGTTTCCTCCGCGCCGACGGGCCGATGCGACCAATGCTTTTGGAGCGCTTCGTCATCGCGCGACGCCGGCCTAGTATAGGCACGCTCCTGTTCCGTAGCCAGTGGAAGCGTGTCAAAAGGCTGGGTTTTTGCCTGGCGGCGGGCATTTCCTGCACTGCTCCGGCAGCTGCGTACGCAGCAGGAACCGCGGCTCCGGCCGTGGAAGGGGCGCTGCCGGCTCCGCCGCTACCAGCTCCGCCGCCCGCGTCCACCGCCGCCCCCGTTGTGGCGGAGCCGTTACCGCCCGCGCCCGCGCCCCGCTCGACCTCGATTCCACCGGCAGCGGCAGCCACGGTTGCCGTGCCGGTCGCGCCCGCCGCCGCTCCTCCTGGCGTGGCGGGCAGCGATTTACCGGCGTTGCCTCCGCCTCCGCGGGGTTCGCAGCTGCACGACGGCTTTTATCTGCGCATGGCGCTCGGTATCGGCCTGTCCGGCGCGCTCGTTGCTACCGATTCGAAGAGCGTCAGCGACTACAGCTTCCGGGGCGCCGGGGCGGCGCTGGATTTTTGGATCGGTGGCACACCCACGCCGGGCTTGGCGATGGGAGCCGCGCTTTCCGTGCTCGGGCTCGAGGCCAATCGAACTCACGTCGAGGGCGTGGACGTGCCGGGATCGGTCAGCGCGAATATGGGCATGGTTGGCTACTTCGTGGACGCCTTTCCAGACCCCGAGCGCGGGCTACACTTCGGCGGCGCGCTTGGCTTGGCCAACAATCTGGTCGAGGTGAATGACGTTCGGAGGTTTGCCGGCGGCGGCTTGGGGCTCGAGGCTTGGGGTGGCTACGATTTTTGGATTAGCCCGCAGTGGTCGCTCGGCGGCATGCTGCGCGTGATGGGCAGCGTCACCCGTGAAGAAAGAGACAGCGTGAGCTATCAGGGTTCGATGGGCGGCGGCACGCTCTCGTTCACTGCACTTTATCACTGACGCCGAACAGCTGGCCCGAACGACACGCGAACACGATGCCGGTGAGCGTGGGTGTCGGGCGAAACGGATCGAGGCAGCTCGTGTCTTCGAGCCGCAGCGCGTTGCCGCCTTCGCGCAGCACGACCGCGTCGTTACCGCTGCGGACGGCTGCGATCGCTCCTCGCTGATCGCTGATCAGCAGTGCTGGACGCAAGCCGCGCAGAGCCAGGGCTTCGCCTTGGCCCGTCGCGCGGAGCGCGGTGCGCGCGCTCTCGCTGCCGTTCTTGGCGCGGATGGAAACGAATCCGCCGTCGGCGACCAGCGCGGCCGAAGGCGCATCGAGCAGCGCTACGGGACCCGTGAGCGTGAGGTTGGGCTCGCTGGCTAAGGTCTCGACCTGGCCGGTGGTCAGATCGAGCGCCGACCAGCGATGTCCGTCGACGACGGCGAACACTTTGCCGGCGCTGACTGCGGCGCCCTCCGGCACGTTGCCGCCGAAGCTGCCGATCAGTTCCAAGTCGCCGCTGGCGCGGGCGACCAGCACGCTGCCGTTGTCGGTGACCGCAATCAGCGCTGCGTTGGCTTCGGCGATCGTGTTGACGGTGCTGTTCGCGCGTAGCGAGCGGACGAGCGCGCCGCGCTCGTCGAGTTCGAGCAAATCGCTGCCGCTGGCCAGCAGGGCGCCGCCATTGTCGGTCGGGATGGCCAAGCTCCGCCGTCTCGGATCACTCAGCGGCAGCGCGCGTTTTGCGAGCAGCTTGCCGGTGGTCGTGTAGAACAGCGCGTCGCCGTCGCGCGTGACGATCAGGATCAGGCCAGCGCTGGTCAACACGGGCGCGCAGCTGGCTTCGCTGGCGAGCCGTTCGGACCAGAGCGTTCGACCTTTGGCGTCGAGCTTCGACAGCCGCGGCTCCGCGTGGACGACGAGCAAATTGCCTTGCGCGTCACTCGCCGGGGCTTGGCCGATCCCGCCCGAAAGCCGCGTGCGAAACATCAGCTCGGGCGTAGCGGGAAAGCGCGTGCGAGCGCGGTTGCCGTTGCTTGCGTCGAGGCCCTCGCAGGCGGCCAGAGCGGAGCTCGCGCCCACCACCACGCGCTGCACCCGCTGCGCATCACGGGCACTCGAGGGCGCGCTCAGTAGAAAGAAGCTTGCGATGAGGCTGAGAGCTCCACGCGCTTTTCGCTTCACTTCGTGGCCTTGAGCAAGAAATCGGCGCGAATCTCGGGGATCTTGCTGCCGGAGCGCGGGCCGTCGACCACGCCTACCACCTCGCCGAAGGCGCTGAACTTGTCGCCTTGTGACAAGCTATATGGCGCGCCGTAGGTGACGCGGGCCAGGCAGGGCGCATGCGCGCAGCCGCCTTGCACGTCCATCACGATCACGGTGTTGTAGTTTTCGGTTCGCGCATCGACGCTCACGCCATCGAGCGCGACTGCCCAACCGCGCTTGGTCTCGGCTTGCTCGGCGATCGCTGCGTAGTTGCCGGTGGCGCGCTGTCGCACGCGCTCGGCCTCGCGCGCTAAGCTATCGACGCGCTTCACGCGCAAGGGGAAGAGCCGTGGTGCGGTGTCTTTGCTGGTCGCGCGGATGATGATCGTGGTTTCGCCGGGCGCGGACACGTTCATCATTTGCGCGAAGCGGCCGGTCGGATCGACGGTGATCGGACGGTCGCTGACGGTCAGCGCGCCGGCCTTGGCGGTGCGACCCGCCAGCACGAAATTGGATGTTTCGAGCAACACCGCCGGCCCGGGCGCGTCGATCGTCAGCGGCGTGATCCCCGCCTGCAAGCTGACCGAACCCGTTTGCGACGGGCCGTTCGGGGGGGTGACGATGTACGGCAGTTGCCGCTCGAGTGTCTTCACCGAGGCCTCGAGCCCGGTGACTTCGGCGCTGACGTCGAGGATGTAGCGGCCTTCGCCCTCGGCGTTGAGCGCCACGGGCTTGCCGTCGACGCTGACATTCGAACCGGCCACGGCGCTGACCAACACGCGCAGCTCCGGCGTAGGCGCGTCGAGCCCGCTGGTGTCGCCGCGCACGCGGAAGGCGATCGGCACCGAGATATCGACGAAGCTCTGCTTGCCGCGCGGCGCGACCAAGGTGATGGTCATCGGGTTTTCGCCGACCTTGAGCGGGCGCGACAGCGGCAGGCTGGCGTGGTGTCCCGCGAAAGTCGCGTTGCCCGCGTCGAGCCGAGCCACGGTGCCGTCATCGCAGGCAGCGCAGGTGAGCTCGAGCTGCTCCTTGCCGTCGGCGAGCGCGGTGGCGCGCGCTTCGATCGAGCCGTGACCGCGGTAAAACAGCCAAACCACTGCTGCGGCGGCGAACAGCCCCGCAGCGCCCACCATGGACACCGCTGCGAGCGTGGGGATCCCCTGCTTGCTGCGGCCTTCACCACGCGAAGCGCGCGTGGCGGTCCCGAGCCCCCCGCGCGCCGAAGGGATCGAAGTCAGTGCTGCATCGCTCGCGCCCGCCGAGGGCAGCGAACCCGAAGACGGATAGCCCGCCGAGGGCGGCGTTGCCGGCGCCGCAGTTGCGGCTTGTTTGGCTTGGCCCGGGTTCAGCGGCGCGATGCCAGGCCGCGCGACGCCGACCATGGTTTTTTGGTGCGGAGAGAGGTGCGGGACGGTGCCGCCCGGGCCACGCGGTGAAACGGCCTCAGGTGGCGGCGGTGGTGTGGGGTAGCCGCGCCCTTCCAGCGGCCCCGTGGGGATCGATGGCGTCGCGGGCGGGGCAGGGTAGCCCGGCGCTTGACCCGTTGGGCCGAGCGGCGCGATACCGATCATTGTCTGCCGCAGCCCCCCTGCTTTAGCCACCGGCGGGGTCGGTGGCTGCGCGGTGGTTGGTGGCTGCGCGGCGGTTGGTGGCTGCGCGGCGGTTGGTGGAGCGATGCCGATCATCGTGCCGCGAAAGCGGCTCTCCGGTTGGGGCGGTGAAAAGCCCACCACGGTCTGATTCGAGGCCGCGAGCGCTTTCCCACAGCTCACGCACCCGGTCGCCTCGGGGGCATTTCGCGTTCCGCAGTGCGGGCACAGCCTCATCGCGCGCACTATAACCCTGGACGCACCTCCGCTACCAAGAGCTCGTGCGCCGCCCTGGCTGCAAGGTCTTTGTCCAATTGCACCCTTTTCCCGTAAGGGAGAGGAGATTCGAGTTCCATGCTCGCCAAACGCATCATTCCCTGCCTCGACGTTCGTGACGGTCGCGTCGTGAAAGGCATCAATTTCGTGGGTCTTCGCGACGCGGGGGACCCCGTTGAGTGCGCTCGGCGCTACGACGCCGAAGGCGCCGACGAGATCACGTTTTTGGACATTACGGCCTCGATCGAGGGGCGCGGCGCGCTACTGCATGTGGTCGAGCGGACGGCCGACGTGGTTTTTGCCCCGGTGACGGTGGGGGGAGGCGTGCGCTCGCCGGCCGACGTGAAGTCGCTCTTGGACGCTGGCGCGGACAAAGTCAGCGTCAATTCGTCGGCCGTCGCCGATCCGAGCCTGATTTCCGCGATCAGCAGCGCCTGGGGCCGGCAGGTGCTGGTGCTGGCGATCGACGCGAAGCGGAACCCGGACGGCAGCTACGAGGTATTCACCCACGGCGGCCGTCGTGGCACCGGCCTCGACCCGGTAGCCTGGGCACGACGCGGCGCGCAGCTCGGCGCGGGCGAAATCCTGCTCACCAGCATGGACCGCGACGGAACGCGCGCGGGCTACGATTTGGAGCTGCTGGCCGCGCTGACCGCCGCGGTCGAGATCCCGGTGATCGCCTCGGGCGGTGTGGGCAATCTGGAGCACTTGCGCGAGGGCCTGGCCGAGGGCGGCGCGGACGCCGCGCTCGCGGCCTCAATTTTTCACGATGGTCTGTTTACGGTCGGGCAAGCCAAGCGCTACCTGGCCGATCGCGGCGTTCCGGTTCGAGGAGGCTAAGATGAGCGTGACACTTTCCGAGGTCAAACGGGCGGCACGGGCGCATCGCGCGCCGCTGGCAGGCGAAAGCGCCGGCTATTTGGTGTTGGCGATCGCCGACCAAGTGCTCAAGGCTCCGCGGCTCGTGCAAGCAGAGGACATTCAGCTGAGCGAAGACGGCGCGCTACGCCTGACTTCCGGACAGGCGAGCTCGGACGCAGACGCGGAGCTTTCGCTGCGGCGCGCGCTCGACCAGCTGCTGCTGGTCGCGAGCTCGGGCAGCGCCGCGCTCACGCGCGCGAGCCGACGAACCGAGCCGCTCGGTCTGACGTCACTCGTGCGCGAGCTGGAAGCGGCGTTGATCCCCGTCAATCGCTCAGCGGCGCGGCGCGCCTTGGCGCGCGTGCACCGTGAGACCGCGCGCGCGCTCGAGAGCGGCAATTTGCCCGACGAAGAAGAGCCGCGCGCGCCCGAACCCGTCGCGCCGGTGGCTCTCGCTGTGTCGCTCGCGCCTGCCGTTGCGCTGCCGGCTCCGACGCCCGCCGCGCCGCCAGCAGTGGTCATGCCGGCTCCGACGCCCGTGATTGCAATGCCGGCCGCGCCGCCAGCAGTTGCGCTGCCAGCTCCGACGCCGGTGATCGCAATGCCCGCCGCGCCGCCGGTGTTTGCGCTGCCGGCTCCAACGCCATTGATTGCAATGCCCGCTGCGCCGGCAGTGGTTGCGCCGCTTGGCGCGCCGTCCGTGATTGCGCTGCCGGCTCCGACGCCTGCCGCGCCGCCAGCCGTCGAGCTGCGCGAACCCAACCAAGAAGCCGAACTCGAGCTCGACCTCGATCAGGATCTGGAGACCCCAGCGCTCGCGCCGGTGCTGCCGATCATGATTGAGAGCCAGCTGGACGGCGTGGTCAGCGCGCTCTGCGAGCAGTTGCCGCTGCCGCCTCAATTCGTGGAAAGTGACGCATTGACGTCCGCGCTCGCAGTCCGCGCCGTGAGCACGGCCGTTTCGCCCGCGCCCGCGGCTGAACCGGAGCCGGAATTCTTGCTCGACGACGACGTCGAATTCGAAGCTGACGACGTCGAATTCGCGACCGACGCGGTCGACTCGAGCGCCGCGCCCACCGTGATGCGCGCGGTCGAAGTCGAGCCCGTGCCGCTCTCGGCCCACGACGCGAGCAGCGTGCCGCCAGCGGTCGAGCTGCCGCTCGAAGCGCGCACTCGGCCCGAGCCGGTCGTGCTGCGAAGAACGTTGCGACCGCTGCTCGACATGCCCAGCGAGAGCGAGCCACTGTTGCACACGCCCACCTTGGGCAGCCTAGCGAAGGAGCTGCCGATTTTGGCACCCGAGCAGATCGCCGAACTGAGCCTCGCGGCAGAGGTCGCGCAGAGCTTGCTGCGGATCGAAGAGCCGACCGAACGCATGCCGGACGTGCTGCCGCTGGCACCAGGAGCGCCGATCGTGGAGTCGAAGAAGAGCGACGTGAGCGAGCTCTTGCAGAGCTTCCAAGTCTCCGAGCCGAGCGCGAGCCCCGGCCTGTGTCGCGCGATCAAAGAAATGGCCGATTTGGACCTGACGCCCGCGCCGTTCGCGGCCTTGATCCGCTAGGCGAGATCTGGCACCTTCGAGTCCAATGCACATTCAGAACTTGGCGATTCTGAAAGGGCTCGTCAGCGTAGCCTGGGCCGACGACCGCATGGTAGGGGAGGAAAAAGAGGTGCTCGAGGCGCTGCTGCAAGCGTTCGAGGCGACCCCCAGTGAGGCGCACGAGCTGCGCCTATTCGCGCGCGAGCCGAAGAAGCTGGCTGACGTGCCGCTGCACGACCTGAGCTCGGACGCGCGCCGCGTCTTGCTCCAGCACGCGGTCTTGCTCAGCTTCGTCGATGGCGAACAGCATCAAAAAGAAAAGCAGCTGATTGACGAGCTGTGCGAAGTGCTGCGCATCCCGAACATCGAGTCGCGCGGTCTGGTCGCGGCCGCAGAAGAACGCGCCAAGTCACTGCTGCAGCTGCTCTGAGGGTCGCAGCAGCTTCGTCGCTCGTTCGCTGCGCCAGAGGCGACGCTAGCTCGCGCCGGTCAGGTTCTTCAGCCGCTCGATCTCTTTGAGTAGAGCGATTGGGCTGAATGGTTTCGTGTAATACGACGTGGCGCCGGCCTCGGCTGCGCGGTTGCGCGACTCTTGGTCGTCCAGCGCGCTGATGATGATCACCGGCACATTCGCCGTTTGCGGATCGGCGCGCAGCCGGCGACAGACCTCGAAACCGTCGTATTGGCCGGGCAGATTGAGATCGAGCAGCACCAGGTGCGGCGGGTTGGTCAGGGCCACGTCGATCGCCTTCGTGCCCGAAGCGACCGCGGTGACGTCATAGCCGCGCGCTTGTACCAGCGCCTCGATCATGCGGCGGATCGAGTCCTGGTCCTCAACGACGAGAATGCGCATTGCTTCGGAGCATAGCCCAAGAGCGCTCGCTCCTGCTAGCGCTGCTCAATCCGGCTGGTTCCGCAGCACGGCCCAGACCTCACTCCGGCCCGCCGTACCTTCACGCATGCCTGCGCCGCTCCCTAGAACGCTGCCGATCACGTCCGCGACCAGCAGCGAGACGCCCGCTGGGCGGCCGAAACTCGCAGGATCCGTGCGGTGCTGAATGACCGCGGTGCGCGAGGCTTCGGGCACCACCGGACCGCCGTCCTCCACGCTCAACAGCATGCCCATTTCTGTGGGCACGACCGACAGCGAGACCTCTCCGCCGCGCGCTGTGGCGGCGATGGCATGATGCAACAAGGCTCGCAGCAGTACGCGCAGCTGCGAGGTTTTTGTCTCGAAAGGTGCGCGCTCGGGCAAGCGCGGAGCGAGCGTGACGCCATGGCGCCGAGCGCGCGACTCCACGGATTGCAGCGCCTCGCGCGCGAGCTCGCTCACGTCCACTCGGCGCACCGGCTCGCTCAGATCGCACTCGGTGAGCAGGCCCAAATCCCCGAGTAGCTCGGCGCCGACGCTCATGCGCCGGGCGAAGCTTTGTGCGAGCGGCGCTTGCTCGCCCAGCTGCTTTTGCAGTTCGGCCGTGTCCGAGCGCAGGCCATCGAGCCAATGGCGCAGCACCCGTTGCAGCGCAGAAGCCGTATTTTGTAGTAGTTCCAGGCGATCGACGCCGGTCTCGGGCGGGGCCGTGGGCGGGATGTCGCTGCGTAGATCGCCCGCGGTGACGACCGCAGCAAGCTCTCGCGCGTACGCTTCACCGAGCTGTTGTGCTTGCTCGAGCTCTTTACGAAGCTCGACTACTTCACGTTGATCGCTCGCGCCGTCGGCGGGCAAAAAGATCGATTGCGTGCCGCCCTCGAGCTCGACGCGGCCGCCGTAGCGCGTGGCCATGCGGCTCAGCCAGCGGCGTTCGACGTCGTCCGCGGCGGCGGTGTCCGGGCCCAGCTGCACGGCGATTTTCACCCACTCACCCTGGCGGCGGATTTCCACCTCCGAGGGTCCACCCTGACCGTTCGGGCTGCTGTCCTGGTTGACCAGCATGTGGAACATGCGCCGCATGTCCGACTCTTCACCGTTCACTTCGGTGCCGGCGCCGGGCTCGATGGCGATCCGGGCGTTGGGGGCGACCTCATACAGCAAGGCCGCCAGGTCGATACGCCCACGCCGCTTTTTTCCGCGGGCGCCGGAGTTGAGCGCGCTCAACATGTTGATCGCGTCTTCGAGGGCGTCGAGGTTGGTCTCGACGGGCGGCATCGACGCGCCGCTGATGATCTTGATTTCCGGACCCGGTTTGGCCGGCGCGGGCTGCTTCAGCTGGGTGACGCCCTCTCGCAGCGCGTGCGCGGCTCCGCGCGCCTCTTGGGCCAGCAGCCAGCTCAGCTCATGCCGCGTGAGGCGATCTTTCGACACGGTAACCACAATCATAGAACGAAGCGGGACGCGGCGGCTACCGCGTACTATCGTTCGACGAGGAGTCCAGGTGCGACACGGATCTCGAAGCAATCTCGGCAGGGGCGCCTTACTCGCCTTCGGGCTCGTGCTGGCGGTGCTCTCGGGCATGATTTCAGCGTGCGGCAATGGATCGGTCCAAAGTCCGTTCCATGTAGACGCAGGTAGTGAAGCCGGCGCCGCTGGTGCCCCCGACAGCGACGGGGGCCTAATTGTAGGCATGGACGCGGGCGATCCCACGCTGGGCGGCCCGTGCGCCGACGACGAGCAATGTGAGGACGACATCCCGTGCACGAGCGACAGCTGCGACCAGGAGCAGCAGCGGTGTCGGCACCTGCCTGACGACAGCCAATGCCAAGACAAGCTGTATTGCAACGGTGAAGAGCGCTGCGACCCGAAGCTCGGTTGCCGAGCCGGTCCGGCGGTGGAATGCGCGGACGCAGACCCGTGCACGATCGACGCGTGCGTGGAGAAAACGCGCACCTGTTCGCGCGCGCCCCGCGATGCCGATGGCGACGGCGATCCGGTCTGGAATTGCGCGGGCGGTGGGGATTGCAACGACGCCGACCCAAGCGTCAACAGCGACGCCGAGGAAGTGTGCAAAAACGGCAAGGACGATGACTGCGACGGCACGCTCGACGAAGCCGAGTGCGCGACGCCGATGCACGACGTCTGCAAGGATGCGCTGACGATCGACGCGAGCGGCTTCACTTCGCTTTCGCTAGCGGCGACCGCGCTCGACTATCCGACGAAGTGCGCGCCTGCCGAAGGCATGTTGGGCGATGCAATGTTGGGTGACGTGGTGGTCGCGCTCGAAGTGCCCGACGGCGATGCCAAAGACGTGGACATCGTGGTTCGAAGCGGTGACTCGCCGGTGTCGCTGGCCACCACGACGGAGCGCTGCGAGCACCCAGTGGACGTCACTTGCTCGCCGAGCTTTGGCGGCGTGTCGCGACTTCGGCTGTACAGCCTCGCGCCCGGGATTTACCCGCTCTACGTCTCCGGCAAGGTGGGCTCTGAGCTGTCCTTGGCGGTGACCTTTTCGGCCGCCTCCGCGGCGCCGCTGAACGAAACCTGTGGCACCGCGCTGCCGCTCGTAGCTGGGGTTGCACAAACCGCGGTCTTGGCCGGCAGCGCCTCGGATCTGACGAGCCGCTGCGATCCGGACGCGAGCACGGACGAGCAGATCTCGGTCAAGTCCGGCGAGCTCGTGTACTCGTTCAGCTTGGCAGAAGCGCGTGACGTGCGCGTGTTCGGCACGCCGCTCGACGACTACGGCGCGGCGCAGCTTTCGTTGCGCAACGCCGGGTGCAAAAACCTGAGTAGCGAGCTCACTTGTCGAACCGGTTCGCCGGCTTCGGCGCTGTTCGCGCGCGCGCTTCCGGCCGGGCAATACTTCCTGAGTGTGGCCTCTTCGGGACCCGCTGACGTGGACGTGCGGCTCGAGCTCTCTGCTGCGACCGAGCCACCTGACGACCAAGGCTGCGCGGATCCGCCGCCGATCGCTGCAGGTGAAACGATCGACGTGTCGCTCACGGAGCACGCGGACGCGGTAGACGTCGGCTGCCTCGCCGGAGCGCCTGATTCGAGCCACAGCCTAAAGCTGACAGAGGCCTCGGACGTGCTGCTCGTAGCGCGGATTTCGGCCAACGACACGGGCGCCGTCAGCCTGGCCTCGCCTACTTGCTCCGAGCAGACGCGGCTGTCCTGTGCTGCGTCCTCGACCAGCCCGGTGCGAGCGCAGGCTTATGGCGTGGCGCCCGGCACGTATCGAGCGGTGGCGGAGAGCGCGCTCGCGAGCCCCCTGACCTTGACCGCGTTCACGCGCAAAGCCGTGCCGGCCACGCTCGTCGCTTTCGCCGACGACTGTTCGGCGCCGTTCGAGATCCCGGCCGCGGGCGGGCGCTTCAAGGGCAACACTCAAAACCAGCACGCGGATTTTTCTGCCGGCTGTGATCTGGGCAACCAGGCCAAAAATGGCGCGCCCGATCAGCTGCTCCACTTGCGTGTCGAGACCAAGAGCCGAGTCGTGCTCGACATGGCCGGCAGCACGTACAACACCATGCTCAGCGTGCGCAGCGGCGCGACTTGCCCGGGCACCGAAATGCCGCTTTCGTGCGCAGCGGGGCAGGTGGCGGCCCGCAGTTTCCTGGACTTGGATTTGGAGAGCGGCGACTACTACGTGCAAGTCGACGGCTACGGCGGCCAATCCGGCCCCTGGTCGCTGGACGTATATGTCACACCGTACTCGATCTAAAGGTTGCCCTCGGCTGCCGGCGCTGAGCTTGGAATCGGCGAAATCAAACGACAAATTCGCTTGTTCGACAGCGGGTACGGAAACAGGCTAGCCTGGGCGGCTCTTCGGCTTGAGTCTTGCTAAGTCCGTGCACGGTTAACTGACTTCCGTTGGCTGAAGTCCGAATCAGGAGAGAGCACGATGCACACCGCGCATTGGCTGACCGCCGTAGGTTTCGTAGCATTGCTGAGCGCAAACGCCGAGGCGGCGCCGCGCACCGGCTCGCGCTCGACCGCGTTGAACCGCGTCGAACGCGAGGCGCTGCTGGGTGGCGAGGTCGTCGCGCGTCCGATGCAGTTCGAGACTGATAGCGGGAGCTACCGCGGCGGGGTGTCTTACTCCGTGGTGAACGCGCCCGCCGCAGCCGTGCTCTCGGCGTTGAGCAACGTGGACACGCTGCCGCAGGCCTTGCCCCATACAAAAAGCGCGCGCTTGATCGACGTGCGTGGCGGTTTGGCACGGGTCGAACTCGTGCATGGCGACGGCACCACCTACACCGTTCGCATCGAGCGCTCGGCGCCGCGCTCGGAGCTGCGGTTTTGGCTCGATTCGAGCCGGCCGCATGACATCAGCGATGTGTTCGGTTTCTTCCGGGTCGAGCCCTTCGGCGACGGCAAGAGTCTGGTGACGGTGGCCGCAGCGCTCGACCTCGGCCCAGGCATCACCAGCCTCTTCTTCAGCGACGCCATCGAACGCAGCATGCTCAGCACCCCGGGGCGGATCCGAATCTACGTCGAACCCCGCGCGCTCGCCCTGTTGGAAGCGCCAGGCTGGACGGTCGGGTTTTAAACTAGCAAAAGCGGCACAAGTTTGCTCAAACTGCGGGCGGTCCCATGTTCGCCCGCATCAGTGTCGTCGCCCTGAACACCTATCGTGAGGCCGTGCGCGCGCGCGTGCTGCACGGGCTGTTTGCGTTGGCGATCGCCACCGCGGGCTATTCGCTCGTGGTCGGCGCGTTCGCCCTGAACTCGAGTCTGCGCGTCGTGAGTGATTTGGGCGCCGCCTCGATTTCCATCTACGGCGTCGTGGTCGCGGTGGTGCTCGGCGCCACCTCCCTCTATCGCGAGCTCGAGCTGAAGACGATTTTCCCGATTTTGGCGCGCCCCATTCGCCGTTCGGAATATTTGGTGGGCAAATACCTGGGCACGGTGCTCACGCTGGCCGTGTTCATCGCGGCCAACTCCGGGGTGCTGCTGTTGGCGCTCGCGGTCGAAGCCGGGCGACCTTTGCTGGCGCCGGTGGGCGTCGCGGTCGGTGTAACGTTGGTGGCTGGCGGGCTCGCGTTTCGGCTGGCGCGAGCGCGCACGTACTTGCCTATCCCGTGGGCATTTCTGATCTTGCTCGCGGGCGCGTATTTCGCGAGCAGCGCGCCCGATGATCGCCGCGTGGTGCTCGGCTCGGCCCTGCTGACCTTGGCCGAGGTGGCGCTCGTGACGGCGATCGCCACGGTTTTTTCCTCGTTCTCATCGCCCTTCTTGAGCGCGGTGTTCACCTTTGGCCTGTTCGCGGTCGGGCGCAGCGCGGATACGTTGGCTCGTTTGCCCGCGCGGATTTTTGGCCCGCTCTTGGCAAGCCTGGGCAGCATATTGGCCAAGCTGGTACCCAACCTGATGTTGTACGTGCCGCCGCGGCCGCTGCTCACGGGTGAAGCCTCGGGCGCGTCACTCGGCAGTTATCTCGGCATGGCCGTGCTTCACTCGCTGGCTTGGTCCGTCCTGTTGCTCGCCTGCGCGAGTCTCTTGTTTCGGCGTCGCGACTTTCTATGAAGAGCGGACGCAGCTGGCGAGAGTGGCTGGCGCTGGTCGCGTTCTCGGTCGTGTTGATTTTGGGCGTGTTCAGCGCGCGGGTGATCCTGGAAGGGCAGTCGGAGCTCTCGGCCAGCGACGCCGCGTTCGATCGCGGCGATCTGGGCGCGGCGCTGGATCACGCGCGCCGTGGGGCCACCCTGTATGCGCCGGGCGCTCCGCACGTGGAACGCGCGTACGAGCGCCTGGCCGCGTTGGCGCTGGGCGCGGAAGCCGCCGGCCAAGCGAAGATTGCCTTCTTGGCCTGGCAAGCCGTGCGCAGCGCAGCGCTCGAGTCGCGTCACGTTTGGCTGCCTCGCCAAGCGGAGCTCGAGCGCGCCAACCAAAATTTAGCGCGCTTGGAGGCGGTGGCGCGGGATAGCGCTGGCAGCGATCGGGAAAAGACCCAAAACCAGGCGCTGGCTCGGCTGCGCGCCGACGACGCGCCGGATCCGGCCTGGATCGCGGTCTTGGGCGCGGGGTTCTTGCTGGCACTCGCCGGCCTTGGTCTGTTCGCCTTCCGCGGTCTCGATCGCACGGGTGAAGTCTCGTTTCGGCGCGCGCGCCTCGGCTTATTGCTGTTCGCGATCGGCGCGGCTTGTTGGACCCTGGCCGCGTACAAGGCGTAAGCTCTGGCGGCGCCAGCATGGCTACCGCCGCTCCCGAACCCGCCCCCGAAGACGAACTCGGCCGCGCGCTGCGCCGTTTCCGCGAGCACCTGCAGGGTGAGCGGCGAGCCTCGCCGCACACCGTTTCGGCTTATCTGCGCGATCTGGAGTCCTTGGCGAAGCATATTCGCGCGCGCAGTGGCGGCGCGGCGAACTTGTCGTCGCTCGATAAGTTCACTTTGCGCGCCTGGCTGGGCGAGCTCGCCAAAACCGTCGCTCCGCCGACGATCGCGCGTAAAATCTCGAGCGTGCGCGCCCTGTGTGAGTACCTGCTGCGCACGGGCGAGCTACGCCAGAACCCCAGCGCGACCTTGGCTAGCCCGAAGGCGCGCCGCAAGCTGCCGCGCTTCTTGGCGGCTGAAGCCGCCGCAGAGGTCATGAACGCGCCGCTCTTGCAGAGCAGCGGGCGAGACGTGTGCCATTTGCGCGACGCGCTTTCGCTCGAGCTCTTGTATGGCTCGGGCTTGCGCGTGAGCGAGCTCGCCACGCTCGATCTGGCACAAATTTCGATCGCCGAGGCGGAGCTGCGCGTGCTCGGCAAGGGACGCAAGGAGCGCATCGTGCCGCTGGGCTCGAAGTCGCTGGCCGCGCTCGAGGCGTACCTGGCGCGCCGCGCAGAGCTCGCGCACCCGCGGACCGGCGCGTGCGACGCGCAAGCCCTGCTACTTGGCCAGCTCGGCAAGCGCCTGTCCGTGCGCTGGCTGCAGGCCCTGGTCCAACGCTACGGCGCGCTCGGCGCCGGTCGCTCCGACCTGCACCCGCACGCCTTACGCCATTCGTGCGCCACGCACATGCTGGAAGGCGGCGCCGATCTGCGCGCGATCCAGGAAATGCTCGGCCATTCCAGCCTTTCTACGACCCAGCGCTACACGCACGTGTCGCTCGACCAGCTGCTCGCGGTATATGACCGGGCGCACCCCATGGCACAGGTCGAGGGGCAATCGTCGAAGCGTCGCGATGGGTCAGCCCGATAATTCTCCCCTCCACACTCGTCTTTCGGACACTCATTTCCACAGCACGAGTTCGTTCGACCGCGTGCTGAAGGCCAGCTCCGGCGCGCTGCTCGGCGCAACGCTCGGGCTTTTGGTCGTGTCGGCGCTCGACTGCAGCTACGGCCGCAGCGGGCAATTCACGCTGCGTTGGCTGGCGGAACTCGGCTTGCTCGCCCCGCTCGCGCTGCTGCTCGGCGGCTCATGTGCCGTCGTCAGGTTGTTTTTTCACGGCGGCGAGACGCCCAGGCCGGCTCGCGCGTTGGCCGCCCTTCGCGTGCTCGAACCCGCCCAGCGCGCGCGCTACAACGCCGCGTTCCTGCTCGTGCCAGTCGCGTTCGTGGGCTGGCTGGTGATGGCGGCCAACTTAGCCACCCGCCTGCTCGGCTCGGATGTGCCGGCGCGCGCGGCCGGAGCCGCGCTGGCTTTGAGCTTGCTTGCCACATTCTGGGTGGGCACGCAGCTGCTGGCGAGCGCAGGCACTGCCGTCGGGAACCTGCGCCCCGTGGCGCGGCTCGAACCCGCCCTGGCCGTGCTGCTCGGCGTGGGCCTGGCCGCGCTGCTGTTCGGGTTCGCGGTCTGGACGGGAACGCCCAGCGGGGCCGGCGGCGCCCTGGCCGTGTTTGGGGTGTTCAAGCGCCCCGAGCTCGACCTGCGCGCGCCGGGACTGCTCGTATTGCTCTCCGCGGCCGCCTATTTCTCGCCGCACCCGGGCCGGCGCTGGCTCTCGTTCGCGACCCTGCTGCTGGCGGTCTTGCCCTTGGCTCTGACGCTGCGCGCGGCGCACTCCGGCCTCGAGCGGCGCGCGGTCGCGCTGGGCATCGAGCGCGAAGCGCCGCTCGGCAAGATCCTGCTCGGCGTCCTGCGCAAGCGGAGCGATCGCGACCACGACGGCTTTGCCAAAAACTTCGGCGGCGGTGATTGCGACGACGCTGACGCGCGCAAGAATCCCGGCGCGACCGACGTGCCCGGCAATGGCCGCGACGAAGACTGCTCCGGCAGTGACGAACCGCTGCCCACGCCTGCGCCGAGCGCGCCGGCGAACGAAGTCAGCAAGAGCGATCGTCAAGCACTGCCCGAACGCCTGAACGTGGTGTTGATCAGCATCGACACACTCCGCCACGGGGAGGGGGCTTCGGGCAGCGCGCGCCCCGTCACGCCCAATCTGGACCGGCTGAGCCAGGCCAGCGTGGTCTTCGATCGCGCCTATTCGCTCGCGTCCTACACCGCCAAGAGCGTGGGGCCGTTCTTGCTCGGCAAGTACAGCAGCGAGACGCATCGCGACTGGAGCCACTTCAATCGCTTCAACAAGAAGGACGTATTCGTCGCGGAGCGCTTGCAGCAGGGCGGCGTGCATACCGTCAGCGTCCAAGGCTATTGGTACTTCTTCGCCAACACCGGGCTCGAGCGCGGCTTCGACGTGATCAACAAGAGCGCAGCCCCGGCCTTGGTCTCGGTAGACGGCGATAGCACCACGAACTCGCACAAGCTGAGCGACGCTGCGATCGCCGAGCTTGCCAAGCCGGAGCTCCTCCAGCAACCGTTCTTCATGTGGCTCCATTACGTGGATCCACACTCCGAGTACGTTGCCCACGAGGGCTTCGATTTCGGCAGCAGCAGCCGCCAGCGCTACGACGGCGAAGTGGCGTTCGTCGATCACCACGTCGGGCGCGTGCTCGAAGCGCTCGAAAAATCCCTCGTCTACGATCGCACCGCGGTCATCGTCACCAGCGATCACGGTGAGGCGTTCGGCGAACACGGCATGATCCGTCACGGCTTCGAGCTGTGGGAGGAGCTCGTGCGCGTGCCGCTGATCGTGCGCGTCCCGGGCGTCGACCCGCGTCACGTGCAAACGCGGCGCAGCGCGATCGATCTCGCGCCCACGATTTTGGACCTGTGTGGCGTGCCCATGCCGAGCGGGACTGGCAACGATTTCTTGTCGGGTAGCTCGCTCGTGCCCGATCTGTTGCTCGCGGGTGAACCGCCGCCACGCGCGGTGTTCATCGATATGGCGGCAGGCCCGAACAACGCCGACCGTCAGGCGCTGATCGACGGCGACAAGAAGCTCGTGGCCAGCGGCGGTCGCCCGCTCGGCTTGTACGATCTGGCCGCCGATCCGGGCGAGAAGCGGGATTTGCTCGACGACGACGCGCAAGCCGCGCCGATGATCGCCAAATTCAAAGCCTTTCGGCGCAGCTTGCGCGAAGTATACGTGAAGCCGGAGTGAGCGCGTCCAGCACTCGCGCTCACTCGAATTCGACCAACAGCGCGCCGCGTTCGACGGTCTGACCCACTTCGACGTGCACCGCACGCACGACCGCGTCGCCTTTCGCGCACAGCTCGTTCTGCATCTTCATGGCTTCGATCACGATCAGCGGCGCGTTGGCCGAAACCTTCGCGCCGACCTCGCACAGCACGCGCACGATGCGGCCGGGCATCGACGCGGAGATCGCGCGTGCCAGCGCGCCTTCGTTCACGGTGGCGCGGCAAGCGCCGCGCGCCTGCCAATTTTCGGCGCGCGCCGCGTAGCGCTCACCGCGCAGGCGGACTTCTGCTTCACCGGGCAAGACCGTGACCGCCTGACCGTCGATCAGCAGGCTGACCAGCCCGGGGCTGGCGCCGAGTGAGTCGACGAGCCACTCGCGTCCCTCCGGCCCGCGCACGACATAGCCACCCTTGGGATGGACGTCGACGTCGAGCGTAAGCGTCTGCTCGGCAATGCGGACGACGTAACGCATCGACTAGCGCATGCTCTGGGCTGCAGCTTGCATGGGCAGCACGGTAGCTCGTGCGGGTGAGCGGGCAAAGCGGCTCCGGGCGAGCCGGAGCGGGGATTTCGGGGTGGGCGCAGTAGGGATTGAACCTACGACTTCGTCCGTGTGAAGGACGCACTCTACCGCTGAGTTATGCGCCCGAAATTCGGCGGTCTACTTAGCGCGCCCCTCCGAATCCTGCAACAGTTCTGAGCAGGAATGATGATATAGGAAGCGGCTCCCCAGAAAAACTCGAGTATGAGCGCGTATCCCAATCCGGCCCAAAGTCCCGATGCTACCCGTATTGCCCGCTATCGCCAGACGGATCGGCTGCGCGGGCTAGCCATCGTGGGGCTTACCTTCGTGCTCTGCCTGGTGATTTCGGTGTGGGCCAAGCGCCGCTCGCTACCGGTGCTGAGCCTCCCGCCCGCGCCGCCTTCGCCGGTGGGTGTGGTGGGCTTCCCGAACGCGGTGGACACCGTGAAAACGCTGGCGCGTGCGCGTCAGATCTCGCAGCGGAACTTGTTGCGCTCGCTTTCGGCCGACGGCGTGAAGAGTGACGGTACGGTCGACGTCAGCGCGCCCAACGGTCGCATCCGCTATGCCTTCCAGAGCAACGCCGGTGAGGGGCCCGAGCCGCCGCGCCAGCCCGACACGCTCGCCCGCCACCCGTACTGCGGCCGGCAAACCATCAACGTGCAAAAGGAAGGCCTGGTCGCCGACCCCGACGCGGCGGATGCCATTTGCTCACCGCACCCGACCGACCCGCTGCCCGAACCGCACTGTAGCTTGGCCGATATTTGGGCCCACGCGCTGAGCCGCGGCGTGCCCAAAGATCGCGTCGCCCACATCGAATACTACCGCTCCAGCGCGGGGCCCGCCTGGCGCTTCGAAGCGCCGCACGGCCGCGGTCGCTTCGTCCTGTACGGTGACTGCAAGCGCGAACTCGACGCCAAAGAGTCGATCAACGTCGCGCCCTAGTCTTCTTGGGTGGGGGCGATCGCGATCCAGCAGCGCAGCTCGCGGGAGCGCGGAGTTCCTACGCGGGCTCGACTACATTTAGGCCGGCGCGGCGCTCCAGTGACGCCCACAGGGTCGCTGCGGCCTCTGGCAGCTCGGTGGAGAAACCGAATACGGTCGCGCCCGGGGCTTTGATCTTCGCCAGGGCCGCGGCGCGTTCGCCGGCCCGAAGCTTGTCGAGCTTGGTCGCGACGATCAGCGTCTTGAAGTTCGCCCGGCCGCCGCTGGTGCTGCCAGATTCCAGCATTTCAATCAAACCGAGATCGTCGGGCTCGAGGCCACGGCGCACATCGACGAGTACGGCGACCGCGCGCAGCGTGGGCCGTTCCAGCAAGTAGCCGTCGATCAGTTCGGCCCACAACCGGCGCTCGTCCTTCGAGCGCTTGGCATAGCCGTAGCCGGGGAGATCGACGAGGGTCAGGTTGATGCCCTGTGCGGTGCGCACGCTGAAAAAGTTGATCTGCCGGGTGCAGCCGGGCGTGGAGCTGGTGCGCGCCAGGTTCTTGCGGTTCATCAGCTTGTTGAGCAGGCTGCTCTTGCCCACGTTGGAGCGGCCGGCGAACGCGATCTCGATCTGCATCGGCGGCGGCAGCTCCGCCTGAGCCTTGGCCGCCGCTGAAAATTCAGCGCTGACGATGCGCGGCGCGTTCGAGGCCAGAGTGGGCGGCGGGGCTGGTTTTTTTGCTTGGGCCATGGCGAGCGCGGCAAGCAGTAGCTGAAAACTCAGCCGCGCGCACGGCGTCGGCGGATCGCAGACACCAGCGAGCGCAGTTCGGGGCTGCCAATCAGGTAAGCAACGGCCGCAAATACCGCACAGAACACCAGCGAACCGGCGAGCCCCGGCGTCGCGCGGCGGAGCGCCGAGGCCGCTGCCTGAGGGCTCAAGAGGCCGGCGACGCTCGCCCCCGCGGCCACGCCGGCAAGCGCCGCGGCCAGCGTACGCGCGGCGGAGCTCAAGATCTCGCGCGTGTGGAGCGCCGGCAATTGCGTGCGCAAACGCCACCACAGGAGCAGCATTTGCACCGCGCTCGAGCCGGTGACCGCGAGCCCCACCCCGACGTGCCCCAAGGGGCCGCGCAAGAGCAGCGCGAGCCCCACGAACACGCACAGATCGGCGGCCGCGACCGCCACGGGCGTGCGCGTGTCGCCGAGTGCGTAGTACACGCTGACCAGTTGTCTCACGGCCGCCACCAGCCAAATACCCAAGCCTTGAGCCACCAGCGCGCGCGCCGTGCCGCTCACCGATTCGGCGTCGAACTCACCGCGTTGAAAAAGTAGCACCACGATCGGCCGGGCTAGCCCGACGAGCAAGGCCGTGGCCGTGATCGCCACGAACAACGTCAGGCGCATGCCAAAGGCGAAGGTGCGGCCGAGTTCTTCGCGGTCGCCGCGCGCGGCCAGCCGCGAAAGGCTGGGCAGCGCGGCGGTCTGCAGCGCCATGATGAAGATCCCCTGCGGGAAATCGCACAGCCTGAGCGCCCAAGCGAAATAACTCTGTGAGCCTTCTCCGAGCTCGGACAAGAAGCGCCGCGCCAGCACGACGTCCACGTAATAAACGCCCATGCCGATCAACGCGGGACCCATGCGCCGGAGGGCCTCGCGCACCCCGGGATGCCCGAGCTCCAAGGTCGGAGCCTCGAAGAAGCCGATCTGCCTCAAGCTCGGCCACTGCGCGACCATCTGCATCAGCCCGCCCCCCAGCACCGCGACCGCCAGCGCGAGCGCGGGATCGTAGCCGTGCGCGCCGAGCAAAGCAGGTAAGCCGAGCCCGAGCGCGATGAACGAGACATTGAGCAGGGCAGGGGCGAACGAAGTGACGACGAAGCGCTGATACGTATTGAGCGCGGCCACGCCCAGCGCCGCGGTGCCCATGAAAAATATGTACGGGAAGACCCAGCGCGTGAGCGTGACCGTGCGCTCGAACTGCCCCGGGTAATCTTTGTACCCGTTGGCGAAGAGCGAGACCAAGCTCGGCGCAAACAGCACGCCCAGCACGCTCACCAGCAGCAGCACGGACAGCGACAAACCGCGCACCGCCCGGAAAAAGCGGCGCGCGGCGTCGTCCCCGTCGCGCTCGCGGATCTTGGCCAGCACGGGCAGCACGGCGTTTTGCACGGCGCCTTCGGCCAGCAGTTGCCGAAGCACGTTGGGGATCAAGAACGCGACGAAGAACGCGTCCGTCACGGGTCGCGGAAACAACGCGGCGATCGCTTGATCGCGTCCCAAGCCCAGGATTCGGCTGAGCAACGTGCCGAGCGCCACGACGCCGGCGCGCCCGGTGATCTTTCGCTGTTCGCTGCTGCCGCTCACGGCCTCGGCCTGTACTCCGGCGGGGCTCGTTTGACGAGCTTCTCGGGTCTCTCGCGTTAGGCTCACTCGATACCGCCGTGCGTCTTCAGCGCCTGTTCGACCAGCTCGAGCGCCAACGCTGCGCTGTCGTCGCTCAGCGTTCCGCCGCTCAGCGCGCGCGTTAGCGCGACTCGCTCGCTGCCCGACAAGCGTCGGCGCGCGCCGCCGCAATCGCGGCAAATGAGTCCGCCTCGCGCGGCGTCCACGGCCGCCGCTTGGCCAACGGCTGGCGCCTTGCCGCAGCTGACACAGCGTTCGAGATCGATGCCCCAGCCAAACGCGAACAAGAGCTGCAGGCCGGTCGCGGCCAGCCGCGCGCGCGGGGACACGAGATCTTCTGGATCGCCGAGATGATCGAGCAAGCCCTCCATGGCGGCCCACACTTCGGGCTCGGGCGTGCGCGGCGGCGCGGCTTTTCGCACCCAATTCAGCGCCTGACCCGCGGCCTGCATGCGCTCGAGGTTCATCACCAAGAAGGGACGCGCGCGGGCGAGCTTGGCTTCGCGCAGCACCACTAGCTCTGCGCCGGAGCGATCGTCGTAGGCAATCTGCAGCGTGTGCATCGGCTCGATCACGCCGCCGAAGCGCTTGACGCTCTTGCGCGCGCCACGCGCCAGGGCAGAGACGCGGCCAATCGTGTCCGTGAGCAGCGTGACGACCAAGTCGCTCTCACCGTACTCGACGCGTCGAAGCAGGAGCGCATGCGCGACGCGAGCTTCCCTCGACGTGCGGCGGGTGAACACGTCGTCAGCTGAACCGAGCGTGTGCCTGCGCGGGCCGCGCCGACAGCTCTTGCGGCATGTCGTCGCCGCGCGGCTTGAGCACGATGCTCAGCGCAAGCGTGAACAGGATCAAGAGCAGCACGAACGCGATCGCGACGCCGAAACGACGCGTGCGCGCGGGCTTGGCGGTGCTTGCCATGGGCAGCGGTGTGACCCAAGCCACGCGGCGACTCGCGGTGTAACGCGCGAGCACTTCTTCGGCCGGCACGCCGAGCGCGCGCGCGTATGCCTTCAAGAAGCCACGCACGAACACCTCGCCCGGCAACTCGTCGAAGCGATCCGCTTCGATGCGTTCGACGCTCGACTGCGGTACGCGAGTGGCTCGCGAAATCTCCTCTACACTCAAGGACTTCGCTTCACGAAGCTGGCGTAGGAAGGTTCCGACCGTGGGCATTGGGGCCCCGAGATTACTTGAACTTTTGCAGCATGGAGCTGCATTCTTTGCCGATTGCAGTCTTTCCAGACAACGCGACACAGCGATCGAGATCCGTCCTAGCTGCATCGGAATCGCCGAGCTTGATTCGCACCCGGCCGCGAGCGATTAGGGCCTCCTGCAGCGAGTTACAACCTGGAGCATCCGTTTCCAGTGCGCGCGTAAAGGCTTCCAGCGCAGTGGTGAACTCTTGCTTGTGTTCGAACGCGAGTCCGAGTCGGTAGCTGCCGACACAGAATAACGGCTGCGCGGCGACACTGCGCTTGAGGGCGTCGATGGCCAAATCGAACGAGCCTTGCTCGAGGTACGCCCAACCCAGGTTTCCCCAGGCATTTTCCGGGGTCTGGTATAATATGTCTTCGGTCAGCGGCTTCAGCACGGCGATCGCGTCGGCGTACTTTTTTTCGTGGATGAGTACGACGGCCAGCGTGTTCCTGGCTTCTCGAAAGTCGGACTTCTCCTGAAGCGCACGTCGGGCGTGTTTCTCGGCATCACTCAGTCGGCATTGAGCTGGACCCTGCGAACAAAAGTCCAAGTACAGCAGCGCAACCAGGTGGAGAGCCTCGGCGTTGCCCTCATTTAGCTCGACGGCTTTGAGGGCGTGTGCGAGCGCTTCGCGCGGCTGGTTTCGACGCAGCCACAGATCGCGCGCGATATCGTATTCGCTTTCGCTCATGCGTTCTGGGTCGCGGGCCGCTGGGCCGGTGGCGTTGCCGGATGAACATCCTACAAACACCGACAGGAGCGCGTAGCTGAGGACTCGGCGCATTTAACCTTGGCCTCGCTCACGGCTGGGCCCGCGCAGTTGATCCTTCACGCCCAGCAGGCTGTACAGCTCACGCAGATTGTCCAAATCCGGCAGCTCCACCCGCTCTTCTTGGATCCGAACGTAGCCGCGATCCCGCAGCTGCGAGACGATGCGCTTCACCGTGTCCACATCCAAACCGGCGTGTGCAGACAACTCCAGCGGTGAGAGTGTCAGTGCCACTTGGCCATTTGGCCGCCCGTCCTGCGCCAGCTGCTGCTGACCGAGTTTGATCAATGCGACCACGACTTTGGACTGTGCGTCGCGCAGCATCAGGATCTCGATCTGATCTTCGGCCTCGCGCAGGCGGCGAATCAGCTGCGATAAGACTCGCGCCGCCACTTCGGGGCTAGTCGCGAGCACTTGATCGAAGGTGGCTTGGTCGAAGGCCAGAGCCACGGTGTCGTCGAGCGCGAGCGCGGTCGAGGTTCGGAGCGTGCCCTTTACCAACGCGCCTTCGCCGAACAAGTCTCCGGGCCGCACCACGCGCAGGCTGCGCTCCATGGCGCCGGCGTGCTTGATCAGGCGGACGCGCCCTTCTTGTAAGAGGAATGCTTCGGTGGCCGCGTCACCATCTCGAAACAGCACGCTGCCGGCGGCAAAACGCCGGCCATAGCGAGATAACAGACGCTGTTCCGCCTCAGGGCCGGCATCGGGAGAAAGCGGCATCGAAGCGGACACTACCCGAGCCGAGCGCGCAGCGTCACGCGCTATTGGGGATTGATCGGGGAGCGGGGCAGCGTGGGCAGGGTTGCGCCAATCCCACGCACGTATTGCGGCTCCGGGGGCGACGCCGCTTCGTCCAACTCCCCCGTGAGCGCCGCGACCCAGCGGGCGTGCGGCAGCTCCACGGTTTGGCCGGTCGCGAGGGTTCGGCCGTGGTTGAGCGTCCGAGCTACCTCACCCACGACGGTGACGGCCCCGGAAACCGCCAAAAACTCCGCTAAATCATCGACCGGGAGCGCCCGCGGCGCGCACAGTTCCCCGAGCTCACGGTCATAGACGGCCGCAAACAGCTCACTCCGACGGGCATCGAGCAGCGCGCAGCAGGGGCCGGCGTGTTCGGCGAGCGCGCCGCGGGCCATCGCCAGCAGCGAACCCACTCCCCAAAGAGGCCGATCGAGCCCCACGCTCAGCCCCTCGGCCAAGGCGATGCCCGCGCGCAGCCCAGTAAAGGACCCTGGCCCAACCCCCACGCCCAGGCGATCCAAGCTCGACTTCGGCCAGCCGGCTTCGGCCAGGAGCTGCTCGAGCAAGGGCAGCAGGCGCTCGGCATGAGAGTTTGGCTGCTCGTGCTCGACGCTGGCGATTAGGCGCTCGCCTTCGAGCAGCGCGACCGAACCGCGTCGACTCGAGCTTTCGATCCCGACAATTCGCACCGGCCGCGTCTAGCACGAAAAGCCAAGCGTGACCCTCTGCTAGTCTGCACTCACCATGCCCTCGATCCTGCCCCGGTTCGACTTCCGGGCCGAATATGCGCTGGCGAGTGATATCGGCGCCACGCGCGAACGGTACGAGGATGCCGCGCTAGTCGCGCCGGAGCTGGGCGTGTTCGCGGTAGCCGACGGCATGGGCGGGCATTTGGCGGGAGAGGTCGCGGCCAAGCTGGCCGTGGAGCAAGTGAAGGCGGGGCTGTCTGGGCGCAGCGCCCAGCGTGCGCTGGACGCCTACGTCGCGTGCGCCGATCTCAACGCTCGCCGGCGCGTGTTCGCGGAGTTGAAGCGAGCGGTGGAGCGCGCAAACTCGTTCATTCGCGCGGACTCGGAGCAAAACCCGGAGCATCGCGGCATGGGCACGACGCTCGACGTGGTGTGGTTCGCGCGCGATCACGCGTTCATCGCACACGCGGGTGACGGTCGCGTGTATCTGGCTCGCCAGCGCGCGGTGCTACAGCTGACGGCTGACCACACGGCGCAAGGCGTGTCCAAGGTCGATGGCTTCGGACGTCTGATGGCGCCCTCACAGGGTTCGGGCATCACCAACGCGCTCGGCATCAACGAAGTGGTTACGGTCGACATGCTGTTCGTCGACGTGACCCGTGGCGATCGACTGCTGATCTGCAGCGACGGCGTGTATGGACAAATCGAGGGCGAGAGTGAGCTGTCCGAGCTCTTGCGCAACGGCTCGGCGATCCACGCAACCGAGGCCTTGATCGCGCACGCGGCGCGCCTCGGTCGCGACAACGCGACGGCGATCGTGGTCGAGATCGGCGATCGCTTCGTGAAACGCAAAGATCACGATCGCGGGCTGAACGCGGGCGATCTCGAGCGGGCGCGACAGAGTCCGCTGCTCGTGGATCTGCCGCTTTCGTTCGCCTTGACCGCGCTCTCGGCGGCGGTCGAAATCGAGCTCGGTGAGGGGCAGAGCCTGCCGCGCGCCGTCGCCAACGATCTCGTGTCGTACATCGTACTCGACGGTGTCGTGCGCTACGCCGACGAGCGTCGCGTAGGCGCTGGCGCGTTGCTCCACGCAGAATCCCTGCTTGGGGTGCTCGGTCAAGGCGAGGCGCCCGTGTGCGAACAGACCACGCGTTTGTTGCGCGTGCGCGCCGACGACTTCGCGGAGATCTGTAGCGATCCCAAGCTCGGCGCCGAGCTTTACCGGCGGCTGGCCATGCACCTGGCGCGGCTGGGCGCGAACCGCCGGGGGCCCGACGGGGCGCGCTAGCCGCAGCCCCGTCGTCGATACTGCTTCAGCGCAGGCCGTACTTCTTCAGGCGATCGCGGAGCGTGGTGCGGGGCAAGCCGAGGCTGCGCGCCGCGGCGCTCAAGTTGCGGCCCGAGGTGCGCCAAGCGTCGGTGATCATGCGCCGCTCCAGACTGCGCAACGGCTCGGAAGCGGGGCCCGAGGTCGGGAAGGTGCCGCTCGCGTTCTCGCTCGAAATGTCGAGCTCGGACGGCATGCCGTGCTCGCGAATCGCCGCGCGGATGTCCTCCGCGCTGAGCGTGGCTTCGGACGTCTCGGCGGCGGCTTCGCTCAGCACGATCTCCAGCTCGCGCACGTTGCCCGGCCAGTGGTGGCGCAGCAAGACCTCGAGCGCGGCCTCGGACAAGGCGAGCGTCGCCTTGCCGGTGCGTGACGCGACGTCGGCGAGGACGTGTCCAGCGATCAGCTCGATGTCTGGCACGCGATCGCGGAGCGCGGGCAAGAGGATGGTGAACGCGCCCAGGCGTTCGTACAGCTCCGCGTATTCGGGGCTGGCGGTGCGCCGCCGCGTGGCCGCGATCACCCGCGCCTGCAGCGGCAAATCGACCTCGCCGCCCAACCTGCGGAAGGTGCGCGTTTCGAGCGCTTGAATCAGCTTGCCGTGCAGCTGCGGGGGAAACTCAGAGAGCTCGCTGAAAAACAGCGTGCCCGCGCCCGCCAGCTCGAACAGCCCGGCGCGACGCTCGCGCCCATCGCTTGCTTCACTGCCGAACAGTTCGAGCTCCATCATCGGCTCGGGCAGCGCCGCGAGGCTCACCGGCAAGTAACGACCGCGCGACGCGGCCAGCGAATGGATGGCCTCCGCGACCTGCTCCTTGCCGGTTCCGCTTTCGCCGACGATCGTCAAGCACAGCTCGGGATAGCGAGTCGCGGTCTGCATCTGCTCGCGCGCGGCGCGCATGCCTGCGGTCTCACCCAAGACCTTGCGCAATTCGCTGTTGGTCGCTCCCGCGGCGGCGACGCCGCCCCGCGCAGCGTCGCGCGCTTCGAGCAGACGGCGCAGCCGCACGTCGAGCTCGCTCGCGGCGACTGGCTTCTCGAGCACATCGCTCGCGCCGCTTTGGATGGCGCGCACCGTGGTGGCCACGCTGAGCTGACTCGACAACAACACGGCCACCGGGCGCGCCAGCACGCGCTCGAGCTCATTGAGTACATCTGCCCCACTCGGGTGCAGTTCTTGGTCGAGCACCAACGCATCGAACTCGTTCTGGCGCAGCGCGCGCAGTGCGCTCTCGGTATTGTTCGCGGTCTGGACTAGCCAGCCCAGCTTGGACAAATCGCGGCTCAGCCCGCGCACGAAAATCTCCTCGTCGTCGACTAGTAGTAAGCGAGGTTGGGTCACTCTCGGGCTCCTGAAGTGCTCTTTGGGGAACGTTGAAGCGAGTCGGTATTTGGTTTCATCACGAGCGGCGCTTCCCCGCCTTGGAGCCGGTAGTGTACGGAAAATACAAGGTGAGTTAAAGCGCTTCGGCGAGCGCCCGAGCGATCGCGCTCCGGCGGACCAATGCCATCGTGTGTGTCGGCCGGTCGATGGCATTGCCGTGGGGCCAAAAGAAGGGCTCGGTGTAGGTGAATTCACCTACTTTAGGCGATGTTCCGGGCCTGCTCCAACGTAGGGGATTCTGCTTGCGTGAGAGCTGCTCGTGGCACCGAGATTTGGAAAGTGCTGCCGGTGCCCAGGTCTGACTCGAGCTCGATGCTGCCGCCCAGGGCGTGCAGCATTTCCCTGACCAATGACAGGCCGAGCCCGGCGCCTTGCGTGTATTGGCGATGGCCCGCGGACTCGCCTTGAAAGAAGGGCTCGAAGACCGCTGCGCGGAGGCCCGGCTCGATGCCTGGCCCGCTGTCTCGTACGCTCAAGAAGCAGGCCTCGGGGGCGACTTGCACACTGATGACGATCTCGCCCACCTCCGTGAATTTCAGCGCGTTTGCGACCAAATTCACGAGCACCAGCCGCACCAGCCGCGCGTCGCTCTCGAAGCCGGCGCGGCCTTCCGGAGCCTCCAGGCGCAAGCTCAAGTTCTTGGCCTCGGCCTGCGGCGCAAAGTCATCGACGACACTCTGGGCGAGCTCACGCAAGTCGAAGCTTTCTACGAACAGCTCCAGCCGCCCGCTCTCGATGCGCGCGTACTCCAGCAATGATTGAATCATGTCCGTGAGGCGCAGGAGCGAGCGTCGCATACGCACGATCAGCTGCTGCTGCGCGTCGTTCAACGGCCCCCGGTGCTCGCCCGAAAGCCGCTCGAGCTGAAGCTGAAGCGCGCCCAGCGGCGTCCTCAGCTCGTGCGAGACCAGGCGCAGCAAGCTGGTCTTGAAACGACTGGCGACCTCGGCGTGCTCCAACGCGTGACTCAGTGATTCGAGTAGTGATTCGAGGCGGCGTTTGCGCTCGGCCAGCTGCCCGGCAAGCTCGGCCACGTCGAATTCACGCGTGGCGAGCGCGCTGCGCAAAATGGCGCGCGCGCGTCGAGCGCTGACCAGGTTGCGCGCACGGGCTACCAATTCCCGCACCGTGAACGGCTTGGTCAACCAATCTTGCACGCCTGCGGACAGCACCCGCACGCGCACCTCGACGTCGTCGCGAGCGGTCAGCACCAAGACCGGGATGTCGGCCAACTCCGATTTGGCGCGCAGCGCATCCACGAACTCGTCACCGCTCATGCGCGGCATCATGAAATCGGTGACGATCAAGTCGGGGGCGAGGTGCTCCAGGCGCACTAGCGCCTGCTTGCCGTCGAACGCCGACGCCACTCGGAATTCACTGGAGAGGCTCGAGCAAACGAAGCGATTCATGTCCGGGTTGTCTTCGACGACCAACACCAACGGCAAATCGACCAGAGAATCCGGCTCGGAGCGTTGCGCGGGGTGAGGGCGGAGCGCTTGCATTTCTGCGCTGCTGACCGACACCGGGAAGCTGTCCGGCTCGCTTTCCACCGGCGCGTCGGCGAGCGTTACGGGCAGGCGCACGACGAAGCGCGCGCCGCCGAGCGCGGAGTCCTCGACGCCCACCGAACCTGAAGAAGCCGTGACGAACTCACGCACGATCGACAGCCCGAGCCCCGTGCCGCTGAAAGCCCGATTGGGCTTGCCGTCGAGCTGTCGAAAGCGCTCGAAGACGCGCTCGCGGTCCGCGATCCGAATGCCTGGCCCGCTGTCATCGACGGCCAGCACGAGCTCCGTGCTGCTTTCGCCTGCTTCGGGCCCTGGATCGACCTTCGCGTGTAGGATGACGCGCCCGCCGCTTGGCGTGAACTTGAACGCGTTGGCCAACAGATTCATCGCGATTCGTTCGAGCTTTTGTGGGTCGACGAGCTGCGATCGCCGGCTCAGCCGAAGCTCGACTTGGTAGTCGATGCCGAGGTTGTCCGCGAGCGGCCGAAAGCTGGCGGCGAGCGTGCGCAAGAGCGAGTGCACGTCCGTGGGCTTGCGGTCCAATTGGACACCGACGGCATCGGCGCGTGATAGCTCCAAGAGGTCGTTGACGTGCCCGAGCAGCAAGTGCGCGTTGCGCTCGACCACCGCCAGCGAGGCCTGCTGCGCGGGGCTGAGCCCGGGCGCTTCGCACAAGTCGTGAATCGGACCGAGGATCAACGTGAGCGGCGTGCGCAGCTCGTGGCTCACGTTGGCGAATATCTGGGTCTTGAGCTCATCCTGATTTTGCAGTCGCGCGTACGCGGTGGAGAGCTCTTTGAACACTGCTGTCAGATCGTTCTCCCGCTGCTGAGCTCCGCGTTCTCTGGCGAGCAGTGAGTCGAGCCGCACGATTGCGCTGCCAAACAACACGAGCGTGAAGGCGGCGCACGCCGCCTCCAGCGCTCGCAGGCTACTCGTCACCCAGGCCAGGGGCGGGAGCAGTGATAGTGAATGCGCGAAATGCACGGCCGCGGTCACGCCGAGCAAGACGCCGAAGGGCCGGTACGCGGCGCGCATCGGCAAGTCCAGAAATTTCCGTCCGAAGTGAGCGAGGCTCAGCACGCCTCCCAAGCACGAGAGTCCGAATACGACATTGGTGAACACGCTGACTCGGGCTTCCCAAGTGGGTACCTCACTCAAAATTAGGAGCTCCAGCGACACCAGTTTTCCTCTCTTACCAACCTGCGTGCGCGCCCGAGGCGCCGCGGAAGCCGCAGTCTAGCCGAGCGCGGAACAGCCGGTACGAACGGCCGCGTCGAATTCACCTTCGAAGGAATCGGATTGCCTATTTCATCGAGATGTCGCCGTCAGAATCGAGCTGTTGCAGTTCGCCTCACCGTCGATCCGATCCGTCGCTCGGACGGACTTAGACACAGGCGGAGCTGGAGTGCGCCGGCTCGGCGCGGGCGCGCTCAGCGCCCGCGCGCCGGACGAAGACTCGAGTTCGTGTACGGAAGTGCTTGCGAGTGGGGTGGTCGTCTGCCTACGTTTCGGGTCTGGAACAACACTCATTTCCTGGGGAAGAATCAGAGTGATATTGAGACCGTCCATTCTGTTTTTGCCAGACGCCAGTGAGCGCATGCGCGCGGAGCTGGACAGCCTAGGCATCTCCACCGTCAGCGCGTCGCAAGGCGAGCAGGCGCATGAAGTCGATCTCGTGCTCATGGATCCGAGAGAACTCGGTGAAGACGTCGCCGTGCTGCGGCGCGGCTTCGAGGAGACACATCCTGGAGTTCCCGTAGTGGTGCTGGGCGACGCGGGGCTCGAATCGGCGATTTCGGCCATGCGCGCGGGCGCCGCCGACTACGTGGAGCCATCGACGACCGCCCTCGAACTGGCTTCCATCACCAGGCGCTTGATCTCCGAGCGAGCGATCGTGAGCAGTCTGTCCGGCGGGGCTCGCAGCTCGGGTCACAGCTCGGATCTGATCGGTAATAGTCCGAAGGCACGCGAGCTTCGCGAGCGCGTGCTGCAGCTCGCGAGCTCGGACGTGACCGTGCTCATCTCGGGTGAGACTGGCACAGGCAAGGAGCTGGTCGCCAACCTCTTGCACAGGAACGGCTCGGGCAAGCTCGGTCCGTTCGTGGTCGTCGGCTGTTCGACCATCCCGTCTTCTTTGGCCGAGAGCGAGCTGTTCGGGCACGTCAAGGGCGCCTTCAGCGGCGCGCTGACCGCGCACTTGGGGTTGGTGCGGGCGGCTCACGAGGGCACGTTGTTCCTGGACGACGTGGGCTCCCTATCGCTGGACTTGCAAGCCAAGCTGTTGCGCGTTCTGCAGCAGCGCAGCGTGCGCCCCATCGGCGCAACCCAGGAAGTGCCGACCGATTTTCGGCTGCTGGCTTCCACGACCGTGCCGCTCTTGGATTTGGTCAAGCGCGGGTCGTTCCGCGAAGATCTGTACTACCGCCTGGCGGTGGTCGAGATCGCCGTGCCCAGCCTGCGAGACCGCGAGCACGACGCGCTGCTCTTGGCCGAGCTGTTCTTGCAGGAGACCTCGGCGCACTTGGGCAAGACGGTTCGCTCGATTTCGACGGCGGCGGCTCGGGCGCTGCTCGCCTATCGCTGGCCCGGCAACGTGCGTGAGCTGAAGAACGCAATCGAGTACGCGGTGACCGTGGCAGCCTTCGATCACCTGAGCGAGAGCGATCTGCCCGAGGCCGTCCACGCTCGTCGCAGCTCCCCGGGTGACGTGCGCGCGGACGATCCACGTTGGTCCGCGGTCGAGCGACAGCACATCGAGGCAGTGCTGCGCTCGGTCGATGGAAACCGCGCCCGCGCGGCGCGGCTCCTAGGCATCGATCGCCGCACGCTGCACCGCAAGCTCGATCGGCTGTCGATCGACGTGCCGCCGCGCACTCGCCCGAGCGTGCATCCGGACGACAGCCACAGCAAGTGAGGTCGGCCCGTGGCTCACGCGAAGCGCGGGCCACGGGCAAAGCGCTCGCTCAGCCCGCGACTTCGTAGCGCTTCATCTTTCGATACAGCGTGACTCGGTCGATGCCCAGCTGGCGCGCGGCTTCGGAGCGATTACCGCCCGTCTCGCGCAACACACGCTCGATGTGCGTTCGTTCCAAGGCGTCGAGATCGACCCGCGTCGAGTCACCGCTGCTGGCCTTGTGCGAATCCCGAACGCGCACGGGGAGCTCCGACGCTTCGAGCGTCTTGCTGGGGGACATGGCTACGGCGGCGCGCATGCCGTTCTCGAGCTCGCGCACGTTCCCTGGCCATGAATACGCCAGCAGCGCGAGCTTGGCGCTCTCGCCCAAAACTCTGGGCGCGCCCGTGTTGGGAATGCTCTGCAAGAAGTACTCTGCCAGCTCGATCACGTCGTTGCCGCGCTCGCGCAACGAAGGCAGATCGAGTTCGAACGTGCTCAGCCGAAACAACAGATCGCTCCTGAACTGTCCGGAGTCGGCCAGATCGCGCAAGCGCGCGTTGCTAGCAGCCACGATGCGCACGTTGGTGCGAACCTCGCCGACGGTGCCCAGCGGGCGAACGCTGCGTTGTTCGATTGCGCGCAGCAAGCGCGCCTGCAGGCCGAGCGGCATCGCGCCAATCTCGTCCAGGAACAACGTGCCACCTTCGGCATCGCGGAACACGCCAGGGTGGTTGCGTGCGGCGCCGGTGAACGCGCCGGAGGCGTGACCAAACAGCTCACTTTCGATGATTTCGGCCGGCAACGCGGCGCAATTCAGGGCCACGAAGGGCTGATTGCGTCGATCGCTCAGCGCGTGGATGGCGCGCGCGAAGATCTCCTTACCAGTGCCCGTCTCGCCCGTGACGAGCACGGGCGCCTGGTGATTGGCCAGTTGCCGTACGCGATCGGCGATCGAGCGCATCACCGGACTCGAGCCAATCACGCCCGGCACCGGTTGTTCGGAGCCGGGTGCGGCGTCGGAGAGGCGATTCACGCGCGTGGCTCGCTGGCGGCGTTCCAAGGCGCGACCGACCGCGGCGCCCAAGTCCGAAAGCGAGAAGGGCTTGGCCAGAAAGTCCGAAGCACCTGCGCGCAGACCGAGCGACACCGCGCGCGTGTCACCGAACGCGGTCATCAAGATGACCGGTAAATCAGGCCGATTTCCGGCGATCTCCGCACACAGCTCGAGGCCGCTCTCGCCTGGCATGCGAATGTCAGTGACCACGATATCGACGTCGGGGTGCGTCCGCGCGCTGCGCGCGTCGTGACACATCGTCGTGTCGTACCCGAGATCACGGAGCGCTCCAGCGACAGCTTCGCGTGTGTCATCGTCATCTTCTACAACCAGAATTCTTGCCGTCATGTTGTCAGTCCCCATCACGCTTCGTGCATCGCACGAGCGCGTTCCCAAAGGATCCGCCTCAGTGTCCAGAATATAAAAGGTATCACGCTCCGCTCACGCGCCGTTCGTCTTTTACTCGCGTGCTCGCGATTGGGTCAGCGCGTCACGCGATAAGAGCCCTGTCCTTACACGGGGACAGAATTCGCTCCAAGGGCCTTTAGTTCGAGCGAGTCCGACCGTAGTCGATCCCGTTACGCGCGAATTGAGCTGAAATTCAGCCCAGTTTGGGCCAGCCGAGCCATTCGGTCTCGGCTGGCGGAATCCGCCACCAGCAGATCGCGTGTGCAGAGTGGATATCTCGGATATCGAGTCGCTTGGCAAACTCGATGATTCTCGCTGCGACTATTTCAGGTCATAAATTTCGACTGCGTTGTCCAAGAAGCGCGGTACGAGCACGCGCTTTCGCTTGCTGTCGAAGCCGAAATCCGCTGCGCCGCCTAGCCCGGCGAAGGCCACTTCGAACTTTCCGTTCAAGGCGCCGCGGTAGATCGCCGAGCCCTTCCAACTGGAAACTAGCAAGACATCGCCAATCAGCGCTAAGCCGTCGAGTCCGCCAGTGGGGATTTTTGTCACTTCTTGTTTCGCGCCTTTTTCGTCGAGGCGGTACACTTCGTCACCCCCGAACGTGTTGACCAGCACGCCGTTGGCGACGGCCAAGAGCCCGTTGGGTCCTCCTAGCTCACGACCCTTGGCAAGCGTCTTAAGCTTGCCCTTCTCAATCACGTAGACCGCGTCGGTGCCCGTGGGCTCGAAGCCGCCGGGTCCGGTTTTCATGCCAGAATCGGAGACGAACACGCGCCCATCCTTGGCCACCGCGATATCATTGAGGAAGGTCGCGCCGGGCACGGCGATCTGGCCCTTGGGCGTTCCCGTTTTGAGGTCGAAGAGGCGTACGACGCTGATGTCGGCGACGTACAGCACGCCGCCGCTGATGCCAGAGCCCTTGGGCGCGTCGAGCTTGATCTGACCCACGCCGCCAGCGATGAATTTCTCTTTCACTAGCTTGCCGTCGGGCGAAAGCTCGCTGATGTAGCCGTTGTTGTCGGCCGCGTCGGGCTTGCCGTTGATATTGGATATCAAGTAACGATCGTTGGCCTCATCGTAAAGCACGCTCTCTGGGGTGGCGATGCCCTCGGTGATTCGCAGCACCGGGCTCGGCGCGGCGGGCTTTTCGACTTCGGGCGGTGGGGCGGGCTTCTCGGGCGCGGGCGACTTGCTGACTTCGATAGGCGCGGGCGGCAGGTTGGATGGCGGCGTCGAGTGCACTTCCTCCGGCGGAGGGGTGGCGCTCGCGCAACCCAATGCCAGCGTCAGCAGCCCGAGACTTGGAATCGATCGGTAATGCAACATGCTCAGGGCAATAGCATTGCTGGTGAGCTCCACGGAAGAGCCTGCGCGCGCCGCGCAGGAGTGGCGGATTCTGACTGAGCTCGCGGCTCTAGCGGGCGGAATTCGCCGTCACACGAGAGTCACCGCGGGGCGTTACACGTGGCGCGAGATGGCGAGCGCGGTCGCTTCACCGGAGCGGATCGCCGCGTCGATGCCCGAGCCGTGAAACGCCGCGCCGGCAAGCCAAATGTGCTGCGCGTCCTGTTCGAGCGCGGCCTCCAATGCGCTGACCCGCGCGCGGTGCGCTGGGTCGAACACGGGCAGGGCGTTCGGCCAGCGCGAAACGAAGGCGCATCGTGCCGGAGCACGCACCGGCAAGGCAGCAGCTAGGCCGCGCTCGGCGCGTTCGGTCCAAGCGCTGTCGGAAAGCGCCAGCAGATCGTGGTCGCTCGGGCGAAAGAACAAACGCAAGAGGGCGTGGTCGGCCGGAGCGCGATTGGGCAGCTTGCTCGAGCTGAACGTGACGGCGCGCACGCCTTCTAGTTGCTCGGGCTCGGGCACGATGAAGCCGGTGCCGTCGAGCGGATGAGCGATGTCGGCGCGCCGATAGGCGAGGGTAACGGTCAAGCTCGATAGCAATGACGACTCTTGCAGCGCGCGGGCGCTGGCCCCGAGCGCGTCGCTGAGCAGGCTTGCCGCGCTGCGGGCGGTCGTGGCCACGACCGCGGCGTCGAAGTCCAAGGCTTGCCCGTACGCGTCCAGCAGCGTCACGCCGCCAGCACGGGGCGTCACGCTGGCAATCGCGCGCTTCAAATGCAGGTCGACGCGCGCGCCGAGCGTGAGGGCGAGTCGCGCTGGCAGTTCGGCCATGCCCTGCCAGAAGGAACGGATCCCGCGACCGAGATCGCCCGTGGGCACTTGAAAGCCGAGCAGCCGCCCGGCTTCGCCCGGTAAGAGCTCGACCAAGCTCTGGCCGTCGAAGCGAAACGAGCGCTGCTCGAGCTGCTCGACGATCCGATCTCCAATGCCGGCTCGGTCCGCCAATGGCGGCACGACCTCGCTGCGAGCCACGAAGCCTTCGGCGCCGTGCTCGACGACGAAACCATCCCGCGCCTCGCTCGAGAGTTGCCCGCCGACCTGCGCGTTCGCCTCGAATAGGCTGACATGGTCGCCCAGATCAGCGCGCCGCACGGCTACCGTCAGTCCAGCGATGCCTCCGCCGATCACGGCGATGCGTTGCATGCTCATGGCGTAGCACGTCCCTGTGGGCTTCCGCCAAGCACCGCCTGGGTCACCGTTTCGGTCATCAACGACACCCCGCTCGGGCTGAGGTGGATCAAGTCTTTCGTCACGTCCGGCACGTTCGACACGGCTTGCCAGTCGGCGAGCGAAAGCTCGGGGTGGCGCTCGGCGAGCGCGCGAATGCGTTCGTTCACGTACGGAAAAAACCAGGCGTAGCGCTGGTACTGATCGCGTCCCGCGTCGGTGACGAGCTCCGCCGAGGGTTCGCGCAAGGTGATCCAGACCAGCTTCTTGGCGCCGCACGCTTTCAAGTCCGAGACTAGCCGTTCCGCGCCTAGGTCCCAGATCCCGCTCCAGCGTGCGTAGTTCTTGCGGTCCCTTTCGAAGAGGGAGTTGTAGGCCAGGGCGATCACCACGACCGAGCCGACCGCACGCGCGTTCAAGAATTCGGGCACGACCTGCTTCACCATCAACGCTGGCCGACCCAGGATTTCGACCTTCCAGCCGGGTAGCGCGGCGGGCAGGGCTTGGCTCAAGCCGAGACCGACCGAATCACTGAGTAGGGTGAGCGTCTTTGGCCAGGCCGGGTCCAGGGGCACGCCGGCGCGGGCCCGGGGCACCGCAGCTGCGGCTGGCAGTTCGGAAGCGCTGGGCGCGGCGTCGCTGGGCAGCGGGGGCGAGGCGAATGGCGGGCTGGCTGCGCTGGGGGCGGCCACGCGCGCGTCCGCTAGGCGTGCGCCCGCCACCGCCACCAGGGCCAGCGAAAGCGCCGCTAGCGACGCCCCTGACGCGCCGAGCAGCCAGGGACGAGCGCGCAGGCGCTCGAGCGCCCCCGCTCGGATCGGCAGCTCGACGAAGCGGTAGCAGAGTTCCGCCGCGACGAAGGTGAGGGACAAGCGCAGCCCGAGCAGCGGCGCGCCGCTCAGTGCCAGGTCGAACTCGGGGCGGGTCAGGGCGAAGATCGGCCAATGCCAGAGGTACAGCCCGTACGAGCGGCGGCCGAGCCAAGCGCAGGGTCCGGCGCCGAACGCTCGCGATAGCGCCGTTGGCGCGACCAAGCCGACAATCAGCGCCGCGCTGGCCACGTCGACCAAGACGAGCCCGCCGCGATAGAGGAACGGATCGTGGCTAGTCGCGCGGTAGGTCAGAAAGCCGAGCGCGAGTAAGCCAAAGCCGCCGAGCGCCTCACGGGCGAGCCGTGCGCACCGGCCGAGCGGCGCAGAACGGGCGAACGCAGGCTCGAGCGCGGCCAGCGCGGCCCCGAGCAGCAAACCGGACGAGCGCGTGTCACTCCCGACGTACACGCGCGTGGGATCCAAGCTCGGATCGAACAGCCACGCCATCCACAACGCCGATGCCACGCCGCCCAGAAGCGCCACGCGCAGCACCCAGCGCTTCGCTCCGCGACCGATCAGGGCAACCGCGAGCGGCCAAACCAAATAGAACTGCTCCTCGACCGATAGTGACCACAGATGCAAAAGCAGCGGCGGTCGCTCGACATCCATGAAGTACGAGTGGTGGTTGAGCACTTGCCACCAATTGCTGACGTAGAACAGCGCTGCCGCGCTGTCCGTGCGCGTCGCTGCCACGCTGTCGGGCGCAAGGGTCAAAGACAGCGCGAGCGTTGCCAGCAGCAAGACGAACAAGGCCGGCAACAGGCGACGGGCTCGACGCAGCCAAAAGCGAGGCAGGGAAATGTGGCCCGTCTGTTGTTGCTCGTGCAACAAGAGCGAGGTGATCAAATAGCCGCTGACGACGAAGAAGACCTCCACACCGAGGAAGCCGCCGCCGAAATGTCGAAGCTCGGCGTGGAAGGCGATCACCGAAAGCACCGCGAGGGCGCGCAGGCCGTCGAGCGCCGGCAGGTAGCGCGGCGTCCAGACGCCCCCGGTGGGGCTTCGCTGCTCGAGGACGTCCATCAGCGCCCGAAAATATCACGAGGCGCGCGGCGCCGCGCTCAAGATTCGAAGCGAAACGCGCCTTGAACGGCGTCTGATTCCGGGGGTTCGCGGTCCGCGGCGGGGCCGCGCCCGGGCATGGCCGCGCGCCGCCCGCTGACGATCACCTCTTCGCGCCCGCTTTCGCCGATCGTCCGCACCAAACGGTAGGTGGTATTGCCGTCGGCTCGCGCTACCTCGGGGGCGGCGATCAACAGCTGCAGTTCGAGCGATTGGCAGAGATCGAAGAGCACTCCCAAATTGTCGGGCGACAAGCGGTTGGCCTCATCCAAAAATAGGAAACGGAGTGAGCCGTGCTCGCGTTTGCCGCGCAACAAATTGGCGTCGCGTTCCCATTCGCTGAGCACGACCATCATCAGAGCCGCGCCCACACCAATGGCTTCACCGGTCGACAAGCGAGTCGGATTGGCGAGCTCCCAGGTGTCGCTGCTTTGGCGCAAGATCTCCACCTGCAATTCCACGTACTCGCGGTAGTCGAGGATGCGGTGGCCGCCCGAGCGACCGCCCGCATAGCGGCGGAACACTTCGTTCAAGGCGTCTTCGATCGGCAGGGTGGGTTGAAATAAGAGCTCCTGCGCGTCACCTTCGCGCAAGGCGCGCAGCACTTGCGCCATGCGTTCCACGCGCTCGGCGCGCACGCGAATGCCCTGGATGCTGCCGAAGCGGATCGAGGTGAGGCTCTGGTTCAAGCGCCGAACTTGGCTGCCGGCGCGCCGCAGCTGGACCTCGATGCTGCGCGCGATGTCCTCGGAGGCGCCGCGCAGATCGCTCTCTTGGCGCGCAAGGCGGCGCTCCAAGCCGAACAGCTGATCGCGCAAGCGCTCCAGCGCTTCGAGCGGATCGGAGACGTCGGCCACTTGTGTCGGGACGCGGCTGCCGAGCCACTCACGGGCCAATAGCCAGGCCTTCAAGTAGGCGTCACCGCGCGCGCTGCGCGTGTCGTCGCCGAGCAAGGCCTTGAGCGCCGTGACTTGCTCCGCGCCGCCGTGCGCCGAGGCCAGCCGATCGAGCAAGAGTTCACACTTGCTGCGCGCGTCTGCCCAGAGTTCGGCGCTCGGGCGCGGCGCGGGTGCCTCGAGCAAGGCGGCCGTGCTGAAGGACGGGAGCGCGCCTTGGGTGACCGTGCTGCGCAGGGCTTGCCACACTTTGCGGCTCGGCTCTGCTTGCTGCTCGGCGGCTTTGATGGCGCGGAAGGCGGCATCGTTCTCGCGCGCCAGCTCCCGGCGTCGCTCCGCCATCAGCCCGAGGTTCATGCTGATTTCGCGCTCTTCGCGGTCGCAGGCGTCGGCCTCGGCGGTCAGCTCGGCCAGAGCGTGATCGTGCGAGCGCAGATCGAACGCCGAATAGTCGCTGACTCCGACGCGGGTCAGCTCCGTGTCCAGGCGCACGCACTGAGCGACCAACGCGGCGCGCTCGGCTTCGACTTGCTGCCAAGCCAGCGTGGCCTGCTCGCGCACGCTCTCCGCTTCTTCCAGCGTGCGTTCGCTCTCGGACAGCGTCTGACTGGCCGCTGCGTGCTGCTCTTCGAGCGCGGGCACCAGCGCGACGGACTGTTCGGCGCGTTGTTCGGCGTTCGAGTCGAAGTAACCGATCAGCTCGCGAAGCTCGGCCAGGGCTTCGCCGATCTTGAACCAGCGATCGCGCTCTCGATCGAGCGCATTTCGCTCGTCTTCGAGCGCGCGCAGAGTTTCCGGTGCGCCGGGAGGAAAGCGCAATGCTTGCAGCGTCGCTTCCAGGGTTTGCCGGGCTTCGCTCACGCGCTCGAGCTCGCGCCGCGCCGCTTCGCCTTCGGCGATGCCCGCGGTGAGCGCGGCGTAGGCCTCGGCGTGATCGCGGCCATCGAGCAAGAAGGCGTCCACGAGCAGCGCGCGCAGACTGGCGACGCGAGGCTCGAGCTCGGCGATCTGTCCGGCAGCACGACTCAGGCCGAGCTCGAGCTCGCGGCGGCGATCGCGCATTTGCTCGAGGCGCTCGTGGCACGCCTCGCGCAGCGGACCGAGCCGCTCGCCGCCGATCACGCTCGGATCGGCAATGATCGGGCGTAGCTCACGGAGGGTCGCTTCCAGCCTTCGGCAGCGACGCTCGGCGCTGTCCAGCCGCCCCGCGATACTCTCGGCTTCTTCGCGCAGGCTGTGCGCGCGAGCTAGCCGTGCCCGCCGCCCGAGCATCGGCTTGGCTGGCAAACGCGTGATGCGTGAGCCGAGCCCATGCACCACCACCACGTCGTGCGCCGCCGGATCGACGGTCTGCTCCAGAAATTGTGCGTCGGCTGCGACCAGCCAAATGCTCTCGAGTTCGCGGGGCCTGCCCGCGAGCTTGGCCGCGACGGCTTCGGGATCGCTGACGACCAAGGCGTTCAACAGCGGGCCGAGCCGCGCTTCGAGCTCAGCCGCTCGTTCCGGTTCGATGTCGTCGAAGCGCTGGACCAAGAGCTCGGCGTCGAGTTCATCGCGCAGGCGCAAGAGCTCGGGGTGAAAGGAGCCGCCCTGAGATTCGAACTCCGCCGCCTCGCGTAAGGCGGCTTCTCGTTCCAGTCCGAGCTTTCGATCGGCAGCGCGGAGCGATTCGAACTCGGCCTCGAGGCGCAAAAATAGTTCCTGCGCCGCCTCCCAGGTCCAGGGCTCGCTGTTTGCCTCGACGTTGGACAGCACGGCGTAGGCCGCGCTTCGGCGAGCGGCGCGGCCTGCCAATTCGCGCAGTTCGGCTTCGGTCGCGTCTTGTTCGAGGTTCGAGCGCTCGAGCGCGCTGCGCGTGTCGCGCACGGCTTCTTGCGCGCTCGAGAGCTCCTGCTCTGCGGCGCTGAGCGCCTGAGCGACGACCTCGCTGGTCGGATTTTGTTCGAAACCGAGCGCCCGTGCCCGGCGGCGCGCGCTGGCCTGACGCGCGGCCAGCCCTTCGGTCTCGCGCACGGCGGTCGAAAGCGCGGGCGCGCGCGTGGCGAGCTCTTCGAGCCGTGCCAAGCGCGTGAGCTCGCGCTGGGCGCGCTCGTAGCCGAGATCGCTCGTCGGTCGACCGATGATCAGCGAAAGCGAGCGCGTGGCCGCCGCGTGTTCGCTGTGACGCAGCTCGATCAGCTCCGCGTCGCGCGCGAAGCGCAAGCGTTCTGCGTCGATGCGTTCGGTCTCTCGGACCGCCCGTTCGCCGCACGCGGTCAGCTCGCTGATCGGGAAGTTCGGCTCGCCGAGCAGCTCGCGCAGCTCCGAAAGGCGAGCCTTCGCCCGACGTTCGCGGTGCGCGTTGCGATGCAACTCATCCAGGCCCTTCTGGACGTCTGCCAGCCCTTGCGCGCTGCGTTCGTAGGCTTGGCGTGCTCGGTCGCGATTCGCGAGCCGTTCGGCCCGTTCGGAGGCGGCCCGTTCGCGCTCGGAGCGCGACAAGAGCTCGGCGCGATCGCGCGCCTTGCGTTCGTCCTCGAGCGCGCGGCGCTCCACGACCAAGGCCCGGGCGTGCCCGAGCTGGGCCTGATTTTCTAGGGACTTCTTGAGCTCGGCGCGCTTTCCGGCCAGCCGCTCGCTGAGCGCCGCGTGGCGCGCGGTGCGCTCCTTGGCCGTCGCATCGAGCGTGCGCAGCTCTTCCCCCAAGCGAGCCTCGGCGCTCTGCGCGGTCTCGACCACCAGCTCGAGTTCGCGGGCTTCCTCGCGCGTGGCCAGCAGCGCGGCGCTGAACATGCTCTGTCCGACCTCGTACACGCCGGCGATCTCGTGCTCTAGGCGCTGGGCCTCGCTGACTTCGATGCGTGTACGTCGACAGGCATCCAAGTTGCCGCGCATGCGGGTCAGGGTGTCGCCCAAGCCGCTCTCTTCGCGCAGCAGGAACGAGCGCAGCTCCGAGGTCAAGGCGCGCGAGATCCCGCCGGTCATGCTGGTGCGCAGCATTTCGTTGAACTTGTTGCGATCCTCGTCCGTGCTCAGGCGCAGCGGGCTGATGCCCTGCTCGAAGAGCGCGGCGAAGTATTCCTTGGCCGTGCCGTAGCTCTGCAACGTGCCGCCCAAGGCGCGGGCATTTTCGCTCAACTCCGCGCGCGTCGGCACTTCGTCGGCGCCGTCACGCCGCTGCAGCAATAGATCTTGCATGCGGTATTCGGGGTTGAGGCCGCTGACCAAGAACGGCGCTGCCTCCACGCTGGGCTCGCTCTTGCGCGTCAATTCGACGCCTAATACGACCCGTGCGCCGTCGTGGAGCTCGACTTCGAGCGCGGCGTACGATGCGCTGCCGGGCTCGCCGAGTCGCCCCCAGATGCCTTTGTCGCCGCCGGTGGCGCCGCTCTCACCCAAGTTGGTGAAGCGCAGCCGCGACATGTCGGGCATGAGCACGACGTAGGCGGCGATCATCACCGTGGTCTTGCCCGCGCCGTTGGCGCCTTCGAGCGCCGTTACGTTCGGGTCGAGCAGGTAGCGTTCGTAGAAAACGCCTTTCCAATTGACCAGAGCGAGCGCAGTTGCTCGCGCGCGCGTCACGTTTCTCCCTCCGGCTTTGGCTCGGGTTCGGGCTCGAACTCAGGTTCGGGCTCGGGTTCAGACTCGGGTTCAGGCTCGAGTTCGGGTTCAGGCTCGAGTTCGGGTTCAGGCTCGAGTTCGGGTTCAGGCTCGAGTTCGGGCAGCTCAGAGAGCGACTCGGGTAGCTCGGGCGAGTCGAGTAGCGGTTCGGGCAGCGGCATGTCTTCGCCGAAATCGTCGAACTCGCTCAGCACTTCGCTGGGAAGCTGGAAGGGCTCCGGGGCGGGTGGGGCCGCTTGGTCCTCTTCGCTCGAATCTTCGTCGGATTCTTCGCCGTCTTCGTCGAGCTCGAGTTCGCCGTCACCGAGCACGAGCTCGCCGCGCGCGACCAGTCGCTCCAAGGCTTCCGCGGGCGAGCCACGACCACGCACCGGTTCCGCGAAGCGCAGCAGGCCGGGGCGCAGGCGCAGCGCCTCCGCGTCCAGCAAATCGACGAAGCCGAGCGCGGCCAAGCGCCGGAGCGCCTCGGCGAATTTGCCGCGCACTGTCTCTTGCGCGACGCGCTCGTCGACGCGTTTACGTTTGGGGTTGAAGGCGCGGGTCAGCGCGTCACTGCCCATCACCGCCGCCAAATGCGAGAGCGCGTCGGCGCGCTTGATCACGCCGCCGGACTGCAAGGTCGCGGGATCGAGGTAGAGCAAGGTCAGGGCTTGCCCGACCAGCATTTCCGGTACGGACAGGTGACGGCGTCCGAGCTTGTCGCCGGTTGGCAGCAGGTAGAAATAGCCGTCCGCCGGGTGGGTCAGCTCACAGCCAAAACGCCGGTAAAAAGCCTCCAGCAGCGCCTGCGCGTCGACCAGAAACGTGTACCAGAGGTTGTCTTCACGATCGATGTGCCGCCCGCGGCGGAGCGCCAAATCCACGTCGGGAAAGAGTTCGTCGGCGACCACGTCGCCGAGCGCGAGGTAGCGCGTGTCAGTCACGGGCCCCGCCTTTTGCAATCTTCCATTCCTCAATCACCAAACCGTCATGCACGCTGACCCAAGGCCGGTCGCGATCGATCGTCGTACGCGCCAAGCGAGCCACCACTTGGGCGACGCGGCCAGCGGTGACGAACTGTAACTCGTTGGGCGTCTCAGCGCTGACTTGCTGCGTCACTTCGCACAGGCCTGAAGGGCCGCGGGACAGCGCGCCTTGCACGAGCTCCTCCACGATCGCATGTTGGTCAACCGCGTCGTTGTCGCTCGGCGCACGCTCGCGCTCGGCGCGCGGGCGACTCACTTTCGGCTTATCATCCTTGAAAGGCTCGATTTCGCGTAGCAAACGCGGCGCAGCGGCGGCCGCGACCGACAGCGCGAAGGGCCGGGAAGTGTGCTGCGAGAGCTGCTCGCGCAGGCGCTGGATCAGCGCGCGCGACGGATCGAGCCGCACTACGTCGCACAGGTAGCGGTGCACGTACTGATAGTACTCGGACCAGGCGCGTTGCCTTGCTGCGCCCCAAGCGCGGATGCGATCCACCTGTTCCATCACCCGCTCGACCGCGGCCTCCGCGCCTTCCGCCTGCGCGTTGACCGTGATCTCTTGGATGTCTTGCAGCAGGGAAGAGAGCTCGTGCGCGTCGCGCAGCAAGATCTCGTTCAGCTCGGTGAGCGTGCGGCTGGTGCTCTCCAAGAGCTCCAGGCACTGATCGACCGCGCCGAACCAATCGGACTCCAAGAGCTTGGCGATTTGCAGCTGAAACGCCTGTTGCTCGAGGTCGAGGCTGCGCTGGCGGCGTTCGATGCCGCTCACCAAGTCACTGACGCTGACCCGCAGCGGCGCTTCGACGCCGTTCTTCCAGTCGGCCTGGGACTGGGCCTCGCCCGCCCGCGTCAAGATCTCGGCCAAGCTCACGCGCAGGCTGCGAGTGAGCTGAGTCAGGTTCTCACGCGTCAGCGACTCGTCTTCCAAGTAGGACTCGATGATGCTGGCCGAAAGGCGCGTCAGCGCAAACTCGCCCGGGCGCAGCACGCCGGCACCATCGACTCGGGCGAGCAGCTTTTGATCGCGCAAGCGCTGGATGGCGTGCGTCGCTCGCCGCTTCACCGCCTCGGCGCGTGGTTCGAGCAGCGCGCACACCTGCTCGAACACCTCGCTCAGTTTCTCTTCATTGAACGCCGCAAGGCCAGCGCCCTCCGCCTGCAAATGCAACGCGGCCAGGAAGCACAAATCCAAGGTCCCCAGCTCGAGCACGGGATGGCTACGCGCCAGCGCGGCGAGGATAATCTGGGGATCTTTGGCGGGGTCCGTCATCAGGCACGGGCCTTATAGTCTGGAACGGCGGGGCCGGGGGCCGTCGCAGGCGGGGCCGGTACAAACGGGCAACATTTTAGCGTTTATGGTAAGATGGGCGTTAATGGCGGGCAGCTGCGGGGTGCCAAGGGCGCGAGGCAACTGATGTATGCTCGCAGGTAATGGGCATGGGAGCCGAAATGAAGACGCGTGCATCGCTCGCTGGGGTCGTTCTCGTTTGCTGTTCGCTGTTCGTGGCCTGTCACCCGCCGGTGAAAAAGGTCAGCACCGATTTCGGCAGCGGCAAGCGCCGAGGCTCACCGCCACTTTGTTTCGACTACCGGGGTGAGGCGCAAGCCACCGGTGAGGCTGGCGTGAGCAACCTCTGGGCGCACCTCAACAACACCTGCAGCTACACCGTAGACTGCATGATCTACGACGACGTGACCGAGAAGGAACAGCGCGTCGGCGTGCTTGCCTACAAGCAATTGCGCTTCCTGCTCGCCGGCGGCGTTCACGCGAGCCGCGTTCAGCTGAAGCTCGATTGCAGCTGGGATCCCTAGAAGGCCTCGCCGAGGCCGAAGCTGAAAGCCAGCGGTAGGCCGAGCAGCAGCGCCGGGTCACCTTCGCCGGCGGGCAAGCGAGGTTCTCCGACCTTCTGCAGGTACGGCACACGCAAGCCGAGGTCGAAACGCACCGCGCCGACCGGAGTTCGCAGCCGGAAGCCGCTGCCCGCGGAGAGGTGCGGGTAGTTGGCGCGAAAGCTGACCGTTTCCCGGGTGACGTCGCTCGTATCGACGAAGAAAACGACGCCTGCCAGCTCCGACAGCGCGACCCGCAGCTCGACCGACATTTCCCAAAGCGTGAGACCTCCGAGCGGCCGCTCGCACTCGGGCGGTGGGCTCGACACGGTGCAATTGATGTTCGTGGGCGCGAGAAAGCCGAGCACGCCGTGCGGGCCGACCTCGTTCAGCGCGTAGCCGCGATTCGACGAGGCTCCTCCGGAGTAAAAGCCCCGAAAGAGCAAGATCTGCTGGTCGCGAGTCAATGCGCTTTGTTCAGTGCTCGACGCGTCGCGGGTCAGTGAGTCTCCGTAACAACCTCGCGATGGGGAGTCACCGCAGCGGTTCGGAAACAGAAGTCCGACATTGCCGCGCCAGGCGAGTGTCCAATCTGCGCCGAGCTTCGTATAGAGTCGCGCCTCGGGACGCACGCGCACGTCCTTGGCATCCCCGGCTACGGTCCCGGCCACCTGCGTGGCGAGTTGGAAGTAGGCGCCCGAGCGCGGCTCAATCGGGTCGTCGCGCAGATCCAGATCGAGCAAGAGCTCCGGAAAGAGCACGAGCACGGTGTCGAGGCCGGCCGGTCTCTCGCCGAGATACATGAATGGAAAGCGCGCTTCGAAGTTGTAGCTCGCCCGAGCACGCAAGCCGCTCTGGCCGAAGGGGCGCTCGGCGCCCAGCGAATCCTTCAGCTCACGAAAGCCGATGATGTTGTCGCCTGGGCTGTAGTCCGAATAGGTCACGGGATAGATATTGAATTCGCTGCGCGCGTAGCCGGTGGTGCGCGGATCGAAGATGGCGGGTTGCTCGAACTCCAGCGCGCTCTCGAGCTCCGGCAAGGCCTGCACGTTCACGCCCGTAACGCCCAGCGGATAGAACGTGAGCCCGGGCGTGACGTCGAGCGAGAGCTTGCGCAGCCCGCCCAGAAAATTGCGGCTTTCCCAGCCCGCTCGCACCGCGGCCCGGCTGCGGATGTTGTCGGTTTCGAGAGCTGCACCGACGTGCACGGCGCGCGTTCCGCCCTCGCTCACCACCACCCGCACGGGCACTCGAGCCTCTTCTGGATGATCGAGCACCGCGTTCACTTCGACGCTCGAAAAAACGCCCAGGTTGGCCACCCGTCGGCGGGCTCGCTCCAGCGCGCGGCGCGAGAAGCGCTCGCCCGGGTCGAGCCGGAGCCGACCGTAGACCACGCGCCGGTCGAACGAACGCAGACCCTCGATTAGCACTTCCCCGATCACCGCCTGTGGCCCCGGAGTCACCCGATACTCGAGCTCGGCTGTCTTGCTGGCGACGGACACGGTCGCGTGCTCTTCGACGTGCACGAACGCGAAGCCGTCGTTCGCGAGCGCCGTTTCGAGCGCGCGCGCGTCTTGGTGGAAGCGTCGTTCGTCGAGCGGCGCGCCGACTTTCAGCTCCAGCGCGTCGCGGGCATCTTCGCGGGCATCCTTCGGCAGCCGGTCGAGCCCGGGCAGATCGATGCGCGCGACACGCACTGGCGCGCCTGGGTCGACCACGATCTCGACTCGCACTCGATCCTTGTGGTCAGTCAGCGCGCGCGCGGCGCGCGTGGTTGCCTCGTAGTAGCCGCGCGCTCGGTAGAAACGTTGGATACGCGCGAGATCCTTGGTCAGGGTGCTGGGATCGTAGGAGGCATCCTTGCGTGTGGCGATGCCTCGCCGAAGCTCGGCTTCCTCGCCCGTAGTGTCACCTTGGATATCGACCGCGGTAACGACTTGATGTCCGGACTGAGAGGCAGACGCGCAAGAAAAGGCCAGAAAAGCGCACAGAATGCGGCCTCCCAGCCGGCGATCGAGCAGCTCTGTCAATACGCCCTTCAAGCAACGCGCGAGCTTGCGAGGGCAAGATGTACATGTCAAGCTTCGCGAATCTTGCGTTCGGCGGCGCATTCGAAGGCGCTCGGGGCCACGTTGCGTCGCTTCGTTCGACGCGCGTTGCTGGCTTTGGGGGTTGTCGCGGTCGGCGCGCTGATCACTCTGTGCGGCTTGCTCGTGTACCTGCACACGGCCTCAGGACGCAGTTTTTTGGCTGCAAAAGTGAACGCCTGGGTCAGTCGCGAGCTGCTCTCCGAGCTTCGCATCGAACGCGTCGACGTGCTGGCAAATGATCGACTCGTGATCTCGGACGTGACGCTGTTCGATGCCAAAGGACGAGCCGTGCTCCGGCTGCGCGGTGTGACTGCGCGGCTGGACGCCTGGACGCTGCTACGCAACGCGCTGTTCGAGCCCGCGGCTCGCATCGAGCTCCCGGACGTGCGCATCGAAAGGCTGGAGCTCGGCCTATATGGCACGGAAACCGGCGAACTTTCGCTGATGGATGCGTTTTCGAGCCGAACACCCCGGCTGACTCCCGGCAAGCCCGCGAAGGGCCCGCACATTCAGCTGCCGAAGGTCGGCATCGAACGCGCATCGCTGCGCACGGATCTGAAAGGCCTGACGCAAGCGACGGCTGAGCTTCGCGCCCTGCGCTTGAGCTTCGGCTGGTCTCCCGAGCTGTTCTCGCTCGGCCTCGCGACTGATGATGCGCGCGTCTTGCACGCGTTGCCGCTCGACGGGCAAGCGCGGCTGCAGGCCCAAATTCGCGTGCCAGGCACGACCGAAGCGACCCTCGACGGCAGCGTCGGGGCGTTGCCGATCCACGCGTTTTTCCGCCGCAAAGGCGCCGAGCTCGAGCTCGAGCTGAGCTCGGCATCGCTCACGCCCGATGCCGTCCGCGCGCTCGTGCCCGCGTGGCCGCTGCAGCTGCCCTTGAGTGCCCGCGTCGAGCTTTCCGGCCGTGTCGAAGCCATGCAAGTGCGGCTCGCGGCAGAAGCCGGCGCGAGCCGCCTGAGTGGCTCGGGGACGGTCGCGCTCAGCCCGAGCATCAAGGGTGAGCTCTCAGTGACTGGCCGCGAGCTCGACGCGCGGCTCTTCGCGCCGACAGCGGTTCAAACCGCGCTCAGCAGCGACGCGAAACTCGAGTTCTCTCTCGAACCGGTTACTCACGTCGAAGTGAACGCGCGCTTGGCCAAGGCAGACTTGTTCGGCGCGCCGTTGCCCGAAACCGCCGTGCACGCGGCCTACGATGGCAATCAAATCACCGGCACGGCAGCGAGCACTGAGCCGGAATTGCCGGTGTCTGCCGATTTTGGCGTCTCGGCGCAAGGTACGCTGACTTTTCACGCGCGCGTTCAGAATTTGAATTTGGTCGCGCTCGCTCCCTACGGCATCAGCGCTCGAGGTCAGCTCGATTGCGACGCCACTGGCGAACTCGCGCAAAACAAGCTCGCGACCAAGTTCGAGGCGCGGGTCCGAGCCCTGCACGTCGCGCCGCTGCGCGTGCAGTCGACGGTCGTGCGCGGTCAGGTTCAGGGACCGATCTCGCGGCTGGAACAGCTCGAGCTCGAGCTCCAAATGGAGGGCACGAAGCTCGCCGTCGGTGCGGCTGAGTTTTCGACCTGGGCGCTGGGAACCAAGGGATCGCTCGAGCGACAGCTGGTGTCCGTGCGCGCGGGATCGCCGGCCGAGCCCACGCTTCAGGCCTCGACGACGCTGGCCATCGACCACGGCGTTAGCCTGACGCAGACCCAGCTCGAGGCAGCGCTGAACGGGGTGAAGCACCGACTCGAGCTGAAATCCGCGCGCTTCGCAGCTCAAATGAGCGAGCTGCGCGAACTGCGCTGGCAAGTTGGGGCAGGGACGCTCACGGGTTCGGCCCTGCTCAACCCCACACGCCGGCATGTCGAACTCGAGGTCAGTGAACTCGAAGCCGAAGCGGTGCTGAACACGCTGGGCATCGACGCGAGTGGCGTGCGGGGGCGCTTGAACGCGCGCCTTCAATTCGAGGAAGACGGCCGGGCTCGGCGGGGACAGCTGCAAGGCAACTTCGTGGCTGACGCCGTGACCGCGCTCGGAGCCGTGCGTTCGGACTTCAGCGCTACGATCAGCGACTCGGATGCAGAAGCGCAGGCGGCGCTCTCCGTGCCTGAGTTCGGACAAGGCAAGCTGTCCGCGCACGCCACGCTCGGCAAAGCGCCGATCACGTTGGATTCTGTGGCTGCCATGCCGGGAGAGGTCCGGCTCGACGTCAGCGACGTCCCGCTGCGAGAAATCGGCCGGCGCTGCTGGCCTGCTGCAAGCGTTGCCTTGTCCGGTTTCGTCGAGGGCAATGTGCGGCTGGCCAAGCTGGATGCGCATGCGCCAGCGATCCTGAGCTACGAGCTGAAGACGCGCGATCTCGGCCTGCGCAGCAATGGCTCGGGCGGGGAGGGCGTGCTGCTGCACGGGGAACTCGAAAGCCGGGGCCGGATCGGCGCTACCGAAACCAACTTGCAGTTGGAGCTGAAGGATCGCGCGGGGCCGTGGATCAGCGCGCACGTCGCACACAGCTTGGGCTGGCCCGCGCTGGCGCGCGTGCTCCGCGCTGGTTCGCCTGCGCCATTGCTCGATGCGCCGCTGCGCGCGACGATCAACGCTCGTCCTCGCTCCTTGCAATTGCTCGGTAGCGCAAATCCGCTGACCGTCAGCGGCGAAGTGCAAGCCAACTTCAACGTCACCGGTAGCGCGAAGCGTCCTGAAATCGAAGGCTCACTGAGCGCGACGGGCCTCGGTATGGCCGGCCAGGATGCCAGCGGCAAGCTCGCGCTCAACTTCGACTATTCGGCAGAACGGGAGCAATACTCGTTCACGGCGCGCTACGCGGATCGAAAGCGAGGCAAGCTCGAACTCGACGGGGGCGGGCAGTGGGGCTGGCTCGAGGCTGGCTTCGGCCGGGGTTGGTCGGCGCGAGCCGAGTGCCGAATCGAACAGGTCGAGATCGGCGCGCTCGGCGAACTCTTGGGCGTGCCAGTGTCCGGCGAAGCCGCCGGCCACGCTGAGTTCAGCGCTTCCGCGAGTGAGTTCGAAGCTACTGGCGAACTCAATCTCACTCGGCTTGCGCTCGAACGTCACTCGCTGGGGCGCGGCAACCTGACGCTGCACGTTCATCGAGGTTTGGCCGAGGCAAAGCTCAGCCTCGCCGGAGCGAACGCGCTGCTCGAGCTCTCGGGCGAACTCGGGCTGTGTTGGGATGGCGCTCCGTGCATCGATCCCAATCGCGGCGGCAGCCTAGACGCGCACGTTCGCAACTACCCACTGGCCACCCTTTCGCCTCTGCTGCGTTCAGTGGTGAGCGATGTTCGAGGGCCGATCAATGGTTTCGTGGTCCTCGCTTGGGAGCCCGCCGACGCGACCGGCAAGCGCAAGACTCAGCTACGCGCCGATGCGCTCGTGACCGGTGGCAGCGTGACCTTGACCGGCGGCGCGGGCTCGATTCAATGCGCAGAACTACGCGCGCGGCGCGGCGAGGACGACGCCACGTTGCACCTGGATTTGAGCGGCTGCGCGCGCGCGAAAGACACCAATCTGTGGGCCGCGGCCGATCTGCGCTGGAACGGGCCTGTGCTGGAGCGCGTGGAGGCGAAGCTGCTGCAGCTGAACCAAGTTCCGGTATCGTTCGAAGGGGTCGTGCTCGGAACCGCCACGGTCGAAAAGAAGGCGCGGCCCATCCAGCTGACGCTGAACCTCGCGGGGCCGGAGCGCGCCATCGAAGCGAGCATTCCCGCGCTCGAGTTCGCGCTGCCGACCAAGGACGACACGCGCCTCGTGGACCTAGCCGATGATCCCGCGATCCAGGTTACGGACGTGAGAGCTCCGCCCGCGTCGGTCGCTCCTGCCGATGAGACGAACCCATGGTCGGTGTCAGTCCGGCTGGGGAGCGCCGTCAGGGTCACGCAACCGGGCATGCGAGTTCCCGTCACGGGCTCGCTGACACGAAGCTCCGATGGCCTGCTCGACGGCAGCATCGTCTTTCCCGAAGGCGGCGTCATTCCGCAGCTGGGACAGGTCTTCCGACTGAAGCGTGGCAGCATTCGCTTCGAGCATCAGATGCTGAAAGAGGGCGTCTTGAACATCGAGGCGTCCACGCGCACGGTCGACGGAGTCGTCGTCGATCTGCTGATCAGCGGCACCATGGACAAGCCCGCGATTCGTTTCCGCAGCGATCCGCCGCGCAGCGAGAGCGAGATCGTGGGCCTACTGCTGGGTGTGCAAGGCAGTGAGACCTCGGCCAATACCGGGCAAGGACAAGATTTTCGCGGTAGCGCGACGGCGCTGGCGATGAACCAATTGGTCCGCGGCTCCGCGCTGGCGGGCCTGCAATTTGGCGCCGGCCAAACCCACAAGGGCGATTCGGTCAGCACCGTGTCCGTGCGCGCGGGGGACACGGTGTGGCTGGAAGGCCGAACCGTGCGCAGCACGACTCAGCGCGCTGGGAGCAGCGGCGTGCAGTCGAGCGGCGTCATCGATTGGCGCTTTGCACGAGGTTTTAGCTTGCGGACACAGCTCGGGAGCATCTCGGGCCTCGAGCTGCGCTGGTCGCATCGCTACTGACGCCAGCGCCGATCTAGGTTAGGGCTGCTCTGGGATGACACTTCGGTCGCGGCGCGAGCTTTCAATTGGTGTGGCGTTCTAGGATCGCAGCGCTCCTCGTGCTGTGCGGGCTGGTTGGTGCGGCTCGCAATGCCCTAGCCGGAGGCTCGCTCGGAGCCAACGGAGCCGAGATCGGGACCAGCAACTATGCGCTCGATCTGTTCCATGGGCCGGTCTTCGCCGGCACGCGAGTCACGGGCCTGGGCGGCGCCTACGTCGCGCTCGCCGAAGACGTAGACGGAGATCTGCAGAACCCCGCGGCGCCCGCCGTGCGGCCTTTCTTTTCGAATTCGCAGTTCGATTACTGGCTCGGTTTTGGCATCACCTTTCCGGCCACCTTGTCGGGCGTGGACTTCTTCAACAGTGGCAGTAAGACCAACCTCACCAACACGCCTGACGCGTTCGTCTTCTTCACGCCCGCGGTGAACCTTCAGTGGGGTGAGTTCGGACTTGGCCTCACGCTGGAGATGCAGCAGTACGAGCTCACCGGTCCGCCGCCGGGTGGAACCATTCGCGTGACGATCCCGACCACGCACCTGCAGCTCGCGCGCGGCATCGACCACAATCAGTTGGTCGTTGGCGCGGGCGCTCGCTTCGTGTCGATGTCCGTGACCGGGGTGGACGCGGGCTCCGCGTTCAGCTCCGGCGGCATCGGGCTCGAATTCGGGGCCGTCTACAAGCCGGAGAACGTGCCACTTCGCCTGGGCTTGGCGGTGCGCACCCCGGTCCAGACTCAAGCCAGCTACCGCGACGGGTTGCTGCCGGACGAAAACGGAGATCTGGTCGTTCAAACCCAGACCGGGCCGGCTTATTTGCCGAAGATCGTCGCCGTGCCTTGGGATTTGAACTTCGGCTTCGCGGTCCAGCTCGGTAAGAGGCCGCTCAACCCGCCCTGGCGGATGCTGTCCGAGTTCACCGAGCGGCAGACGCTCGAGCATCGCCTGCGAGAGCTCGACCGCGAGGAACAGAAGCAGAGTGCCTTACGCAGCGCGCGCTCGAAAGCGGAGCGAGAGCGCATCGTGCAGGCCATCGAAGGCGAGCAAGTGGCCGACGATCGCCGCTTCGCCGACGAACGGCTGATGGCGCAACAGCGCATCGATCGCGAGCATCTGGTGATGAACCGCTTTTACGTCCAGATCAACGCGGCGATGTTGGTCTCCGGCGCGGTCGATGCCGCGGTCGGCATCGAGAGTTTGCTCACGCAAAAGGTCAACCGTTCCGGCCAACGCTTGGTCTCTTCGCCGCGCGTGGGGATCGAATGCGGCATCTTGCCGGAGCGGATCAAGCTGCGCGCGGGCAGCTACCTCGAGCCGACTCGCTTCGAAACGAGTGACATGCGCGTGCACGCCACCGCCGGCATCGACATCAAGTTGTTCCGCTGGAACGTATTCGGAGCCTGGCCAGACAACTACATGTGGCGCATCGGCTTGAGCGGCGATGCATCGACGCGCTACTACACGTTCGGGCTCAGCGTCGGCGGTTGGTATCCGCGGCAGGGCGGCCAGGCGGAAGCGATGCGAGCAGAGTCGCCCGTGCTGCCCTGAGCCCCGAAAGATCGCCCAAATGAAGCCCATGCAGATGGTCTTGCTCGTCGCGCTCACGCTGGCATGGCCGTCGCTCGCGCCCGCGCAAACGAATCTGGAAGAAGGCGGCTCGCCTGCAGCCGCGAGCGCCGGCTCTGCGTCGGTTGCGCCGCCGCCCGTCGCGGATCCAGTGACGCCCGCAATCGCGCCTCCGCCGGCTCGGCCATGGCTCAAAGCCGTCTACGAGCAAGTCGTAGACTCCGTCGTGCTGATCGAAACGGAGTTCGGCACCGGCAGCGGCTTCTTCTTCCACGACCCCCGGCTGATCGCGACCGCCTTGCACGTCGTCGACGACGCGGACCAGATCGTCGTCGAAACGAGCAGTGGCAGGCGCCAAGAAGGCCAAGTGGTCGCCTACTCGCGCAAGTACGACTTGGCCTTGGTGCAGCTCGAATCCGCCGTCCCCGGCGCGCGGGCGCTGGAGCCGGCCGCGGGCTTGCTAGAAATTGGTCAACCGGTCGTGGTCGTCGGTCACCCTTACTCCGGCCTCGAGTACCAGGTGCACGAGCTACGCGGCCTGTTGAATTGGAGCATGACTCAGGGGGTCGTGAGCGCCGTCGCGGGTTCGTGGCTACAAACCGATGCTGCGATCAATCCTGGGAACTCGGGCGGCCCCATCGTCAATGAGCGCGGCCAACTGCTCGGCGTCGTCAGCGCCACGCTGAGCCAGGCGCAGGGCATCAGCCTCGCTGCACGAGTGAGCAGGTTGGCCGAGCTCCTGCCGCAGATCGGTTCTCAGCCGCCCCCACGGCACTCGTGGTTGTTCGACCGGACGGAGCTCGGATTCGTCGTGCAAGGGGCGACAGACGTCATCCAAGGGGTCTCACTCGGCGCAGGAATGCGCCTCATCAAGCTCTTCCCGGTGCGCTTGCGCTTGGGTCTGCTCGCCGGTAACGTGCAACCGAGTCGAGCTGATGTGGTGGCCACTCGCCTCGTGCGCGGCGCGGCCGAGTTGAGCGCGGGGTACGCGCTTGCATTGGGCGCCTTCCAGCTCACGCCTTATTTGGGCGGCGCTTTTTTTTACGATCACGAGCGTGATTCGGCGCTCAGGCTCGATAGCGTGGCCCCGTGCTCCACGCCGCCCTGCCTCGTGAACGGCAAGGTCGTGAGTTCCAGCCACGCGCGCGCTCGCTTATTGCCAATGGCGGGTGCGTCCTTGGATTTCGGCCAACTGCGCCTCGACTACGCCTATCAACTGGCCATCGAGCAGTCGATCGACTCCCAGCATCGAGTGCTCGCAGCATTCCTGTTCTGAACCCGTGTACAAGCCAGAATCGAGCTGATACCGTGTCCCCGTGATGCATCACTCGTGTCATTTGCGGGCCGTCGGTCTATCACTCCTTATCGCCCTCTCGGGCTGCGCGGGCGGGGCGAATTCCGCGGACGCCGCGTCCCCGTCAGGCATGAGTTCATCCGACGCGCAGGCCTTCATTACGGAGGTGCAACGGCAGCGCGGTGTGCCCACTCGACATCCCCCAGTGAGCAGCATTGATGAGCTCCTAGAAGTGTTAGCCAGTGATCACGTTCAGCGCTTTCAAGACGCCGAACTGCTGGTCGCGGGCAAACCGGGCATCGACGCCATGGCGCTGCACGCGACGATCGAGCTCGCCTGGAGTGATGATTTTTCCACGCTCTCGCTGATCCTGAACGAACTCAGAAAGCGCGCTGAAGTCGAGGTGAAACGCCTAGAGACGAAGCGTGAGTCGGGCACCGCGCTGAGCGACGCCGAAGCCAAAGAGCTCGAGCAAAACCAAAAGAACGCAGCGTTCAACGCCAAAGCCAGAGGCGCGCTGGAAGTGCTCGCGCAGGATCACCTTCGCGCGGCGGGGCAAGTCGTTTCCGAGGCCAAGCGGCAATTCCCGAAGGATGCCCTGACCTATCGCGTGACGGCGTATCATGCGCTGCTTTCGAGTGATTGGCTCGCGTTCGACGCGGCCATGGGTTGGCTCAAGAGCGAGGAAGCAAAGGACGCTGGTCTCGTGTACTTGCGCGCGCTCGAGTCACTGAGCCGCTTCGCGGTGCGCAAAGACGCAGCAGCGCTGCTCCGGAAAACGTTGGAAATCAATCCCAAGATGGCGCGCGCTCAAGCCAAGCTCACGTTGGTCGAGGACGGCATCGACTCGAAGTACGCCGAGTTCGAAAAACTAAAAGGGCTTGCCCCGCAGCACCCGATCATTTGGATCGCCGGACCTTCGATCACGAGCGACTACGAGCTCTCTTCGTCGTTCCGGAAGGCCCGCGCTGCGCGCCAACCAGCTGCGGTCGAGACGCCCGCAGCTCCCGAAGCTCCGCCTACTGCGGCTCCTTGATCGATGCCCGCCATCGATGAGTGCGGACGACCTCCTTCGTGGCGATCTTGCTGTTCGTCTACTTTTGCACTCCGCGCATTTGACGAAGCCCTCGGCCGGCGCAAAGCTTGGCGGACCATGAAAAACCTCAGCGGCAACGTAGTGGCAAGTTTCCTCGCCTTGGCCTTCACTGCGGGCGTCGTTCCCGCAGCTGCCAGCTCGCTCAACGACGCCCAACCCCAATGCGGCGGCGACAAGAAGGAGTCCAAAGGCGGCGACAAAAAGGACGACAAGAGCAGCGACACCAAGCCCAAGCCCCCCGTGCAAGGCTAGCCCCTTTGATGCGTATCGAGGGCTAGCCCTTGATGCATATCGAAGAGCAGCATCACCATTGCCGCAGATGCTCAGCTGTCCCGCGAGCGGCAACGCTGCGGACAGCTGGCATGGCAGGCGCTGCGGCCGCGTTTCATCAGCGGTGAGCTGCCGTGCCGATGCCGGGCACTCTCTGGGCTTTGCTTGGCTAACTTAGCTAAAGTCGAGGGACATCAGCTCGGTCGACGAGCCACGCAACCCGGTCGACGCAGCCATGCACCCTCGGTCGACGATGCCATGCAACCTCGGTCAACGCAGCCATGCAACTCGGTCAACGCAGCCATGCAACTCGGTCGACGGAGCTATGCAATGCTGAAGGCTACCCCAGACTGATCGGCGCCGGGCCAATCGCATTTCGGGAACTCTCGTGCCAAGACGCATGCCCGAGCTTGCCGAGTTTGGACTGACTTGTAATCACGCGAACCTGCGCCAATCTCGCGACAGTTGTGGCACGGGAGTCTGTCCGGGGAGGGGCGCTCGGTGAGTCGTGTGCAGCTTGCTCGACGGAAAGACGTGTGACGCGCTCGAGATTTACTTGAGTACGCGTTCGACCGCTTTGCCGGCGTCTAGGGCGCGCCAGCGTTCGATCTTCTGCGGGCGGCACCCAGCTCGAACGCAGCGGTAACAGAGCTCCGATGCGGAGCCGGAGTACTTCGCCGGCAATGGTTCTCGTCATCGGCCTGCCGGCGGTCGGATCGACGGCGCCGTGCTCCATCTCACGGTCAGCTGTCCTGACGACGTGCTCTCGATTGAGCGGGTCGATGACCGCGGCTTTACCGTGCAGGGCGACGAGCTCTGGCTGTTTCAGCCGGACCTGATCGAAAGGCTGCCGGGAGCGTCAGTCATCTCCGCGGCCAGCTCGAAGCCGGTCAGGAGGAAAAAGCGCGTGGGCTGCGGCGGGCGAGAAACTATAGGCTCGATCTATACGTCTCTTAGATTGAAACTAAGAAGTTATTAGTTCGCTAGACGAGGAGCAGCAAAATGAACCAGAATTTCAGCATCGTGACCGGGGCCAGCGCCGGGATTGGTTTCGAAATGGCCAAGAGTTTGGCAGGTTTATCTCACAACCTGATCTTGGTCAGCAGGTCCGAGGGCAAGTTGCAACAAGCGGCGGTGCGGATCCGGGAGCTCTATCCGGCGGTGGTCATCCATACGCTGGCGGTGGATTTGGCGACGCCAGACGCGGCCCAGCAAGTCTTCGAGTTCACCCGCGGCCTGGGCGCGGAGGTGGACGTGTTGATCAACAACGCCGGGATCGGCCTGTACGGTGAACACGTCGAGCTCGAGCGCAGCGCGCTGGGCCGCATGTTTCAGCTCAACGTCACCTCGCTGTACGAGCTCTGCCTGCTGTACGGTCAGCAGATGAAGGCGCGCGGCCGCGGCCGCATCTTGAACGTGGCTTCCACCGCCGCCTATCAACCAACGCCGTTCTTCGCGGCTTACGGCGCCTCGAAGGCCTTCGTCTTGAATTTCTCGGAGGGCTTGGCCAAAGAGCTGGAGGACTACGGCGTCACGGTGAGCTGCGTGTCACCCGGTCCGACCGACACCGCTTTCTTCGGCGAGATGGACCAGCAAGGCATTACCAACGATCACTTCGAGAAAGGCGCTCGAGACAAGGCGCAGGACGTCGCGCGAATCGGGATCGAGACGTTGCTCAACGGGCGCTTGTCCCGGATCGTCGGGGTGAAGAACTTTTGGCGCACCTGGATCAGTCGGCTCGCGCCACGCAGCGCGGTCGCCCGGTTCGCCAAAGGTCTCATGCGCGCGTCCCGTCCGAGCGCGCCGGCGTCACGGCCGCAATTGACCGGTCATTAGCCGGATCAACGTGCCCGCGATGGTCCGTGCCAGGTTTTTTTCGTCGCGCACCAGGCCCTTGTCGCTGAGCGAGCCTTCAATCCACAACTCACTCGCGCCGTGGACCGCTGACCAAGCCAGCAGGGCGAGGGGCCCCACCTCT
>Ga0247760_1000180_pt1 | contig 69792 bp, 35 predicted proteins | sample UWRJL171409R4_FD_179936 | JGI IMG/M metagenome (GOLD analysis project Ga0247760, IMG submission 179936) | Plant litter microbial communities from Arlington Agricultural Research Station in Wisconsin, United States - UWRJ-L171-409R-4 | ecosystem: Environmental > Terrestrial > Plant litter >... | reverse complement strand
AATAAAATGCTTCTCGGGGCCGGTGAAGACTTGGAAACTCTCAATCAAGTTTTGAATCGGAAGTCGGGATCTTGTGGCCGGCGTTGGCGTTGAATAACACCGACCCTGGTCGTAGCCGTTGCCGCTGTTATTAGTAAGGGAAATTGCCCGGTTAGCACCCGCATCCATGGGAATCGGGGGGGGTTTCTTCTAATTTTAGGCTTTAGGTCAATGATGGCCGATGCGGCTGAGGCTACGAAAAATGAGAAAAGATCGGACTTCATTCCAAAGGATCATTAGCCTTAAAGTGATGCGGGGAGATAAGGTAAGAGCACTTTTTATCCCAGGTTTTCCTCGAAATGGAGCAACCTCCTTTTCGGCTTCAGTACCAGCTACCCCGCGGAGAACCGCTTTTGTTCATCGTAATGGTTAAATCCGAGGGACGGGCGCTATGTCCTGGGAAAAACGTGATAAATCCTAAGGATCTCCTACCCTCTCATCATTTTGAGCGTATGCTGTTGGGAGAGCTGACTGACAGAAAGAGGATAATGGGGCTAATTTCTTCAAACAAGGAGGTGTTGCTTGTGGTGATGGCTAAAATAATCCCACAAAGAGTTTGCATAGGTAGGTGCCTAGGTAACGAAATCGATGATATCCCAGCCCTTATGCTATTAGCCATCATGGGCACGCCTATTTGTCCGGTGCTCCCATGGCTTGAACGCGCCGTCGACAGAAACGGTGTCCAAGTTCTGAAATGCCACGATTGCTTGTGCAAGGTATGTTGTGTTGAGCCTCAATTCTATGAAACATTTTTGATGCTGCAAGATGCATTTATATGCCGGCCTATTCATAACAACCTCTTTACTACCTTCCCTTAATGTCAGCCTGGGAAGCAGGTCTGCGTGATACATCTAAAACCGAGTCACCTTCAGAGCGCAATGTGTGACACACACCAATCGTCCCGGCTGATCGCGGGTCCTTGCAGTCGATCTGGGCCGGGGACGTCAGCCAAAGCACCCTTTGCGTCTTGAGCGATCTAGCAAAGGCTTAGAAGGCCTAGAAGTTCTGCTCGTTAATTTGGTCAAAGAGGGGAGCCTCGAGGTCGGCGCAGACGATGATGTCCTGGCTCTCGGGCAACTCCCCTTCTCCGAGCTCTTAGCGCTGGGTCGACCATCCATGCTCCTCGAGGCTCGTCCGGACGGCGTCGCAAATTGAAGCCGCGCCGCCGCCGCCGCCATTACCATCGCTGCTACCGCTGCCAGCGCCGTCACGACATATCAGGGAAACATGTTTTTGTTGGGCAGGGACCGCTTGGGGCGGTGCTGCTTGTCGTGGTTGTCGACGTTGTGGTTGCCGCCTCGCGAGCATGGCCATGGAGCTGTGGATGCCCACATCGCCAAGATAGCGATATAACCGGTCCGAGGGAACGTGCCGCGCTAGCTGGTGCGGGGAGGAGAGGAAGAGGAGGAGGAGGGGTAGGCGCTGCTCTCTCGGCGCACCGGCATCGGGCGGACCTGGAGCGGCCGTACTTGGCATGCAAAGTGCATAATCCAAGCCCCCGCCAGAGCGACCGCTGGTGTTGGTGGTGGTGGCATCAACGTCGGCGACGCACCCGAAGCGTATGACATGATGGAAAAGTCCCGCCACCCAAATTCGTCGGCGTCGGTGAGCTGGTGTTTCCTCAACGCCGTCGCCACCTCGACGCCCTTGCCTTCTGCGGTCAGCACCATGGCCGCCCGGGACACGCAATGCCGGGCAGAGAAGCCGTGCTCGCATCCCGTCGTCTGCCGCACCGCCTCCCCGGCGGCGGCAATGTAAGCCGCCAAAGGGAGCACCACGTTAGTGTGGACCTTGTGGTCGACCACCCACGGGATGTCGTTGTAGTGCAGGACGTTTCGCCACCGGGGCTTGACGTCGGGAGATTCGGCCACGCGGGCGCCGATCAGGGGGTGGTGGGCAAACTTCCGGAACCGCCATGCCTGAGCGACGCGGCTTCCATGCCAGAGCTCGGGCTCGGGCCGCGATCCCAGGGGTAGCAGGGCAGGTTGGCGACGGTCTTAGCGTGGGGGTAGAAGCTCGTGAGATCCACGGCGACGCCGACCTGGAAGAGCCTCCCGAGAGCGGCCAAAAAGGAAGCAGACGCGGAGCGGCCCCGCTTCGAGGAACAGACGTAGCTACAGTGCTGCCTGTTTGCGGCCGACCAGATTTGCCGCTACGGGCCAGCCAGGGTAGAGTGGGGGCCGATCTCCAAGAAGACGCCGTCTCCGTAGAGCTCAAAGAGCGCCGTCGCGGCCTGTGCGAATCGGACGGGAGAGACCAAATTGGGGAGCCAGTACCCCCAGAGCTCCGACTTATCACGTGCTACCCGACAATTTTCGATAATTTTCCGATCTCCGGCTCTCTAAGCTGGGGGTTTGCCCGATTAAATCTCATGGAATGGGGCTGATTCGTTTTCTCTGGCTAGTCAGGGAGCAGCGAAGGGAAGTGAGGGAACCTGCTTTGCGACTGGTGCAGGGGGACTGGTGCGGGGAGACTGGGGGAGGGGAACTGCACTGCCGCATTTCCGCGGACGGCAGGGGCTGTGCTGCACGCCAACTCAACTGAGGGGCTGGCGAGCTGGCATTTGAAATAGTTTTCTCACCACCTTTGTTGCTCATGCCTATTTTTCTTGATATTTTCCCTTCCAGCCTCAATAACAGAGTGAACCCAGCGCCAGCTGAGAGGAAAGACGAATAACATGACATGCTGCGATGCTGATATGCTTATAATTACAACTACTGGCCAGCGGAGCTGAATGTTTAATACTGCTGAGAACTGTCGAGTCTCAGCCTGTGTAAAAATTGCCTGGGAGCCACACGGATCGTGCCAGTCGCATCTGGCTCACCGGTTTTCCGTACCTAGAAAGAAATCCAGACACCATCGTCGCGAAGCTCTCGTATGTGTGCAGAAGCACGAGACTGCTTGAGGACGTGAGGCCCCTGGTTTTTATGACGTGCGAGGAGAGAGAAGCGCACCTGCGAGGAATTGAAGGGCTGTATGCCATTGAGCACGTACAGTCTGGAGCGGTGGGGTTGGAAAGGAGGGCCGATGGAGTACGGGGATAAGATACAGGCAAACGAGTATGATATACAATGGTTAAATGGGTTCTTTTTTTTCCGTGGTTAGCGAAGGAAAGCCCGAGTAACCCTCAAACAAGGTATCCAGCTTGATATAGCAACCAATCCCTGTCAGGAAGAAAACTCAAAATCTATTCCCAGCTATTTGGCCCAATTGTTTCCGGGTTTCTTGAACGAAGCACATGGTTCCGAATTGTCAAAAGTTCGGTTATCGCGTTTCAGGTAATCCCCATTAACAACCCCGTGGCAATCATGGCGGTCTCACATTCGCTCACGGATGTAAAGCGCAATTCGGTCGATCAAGCAGTAGTGCTTTGGTAGGCACCGTGCGCACTTTGCATTGTTCTGCCAAGATCTCGGCCTTCTCCATTTTTATTTTCTTCCATCGCATTTCCAGAATATAATGCCCGGCTAGACCGTCGCCTATTACCTGCCACGATATATTCACATCCTGCTCAGCCCAGAGATCGATTGGTTCGTTTTCGCTGTGCCTTCATTATCATACCATCCATATCATCTCCACATCCTTCCCGCTTATTATGCGTCTCGGCGGAGCGGGAGTATCCGGTAAAGTGCTCGTCTAACAATCTACCGCCCTAACACAAGCATTCCATCAATGGAGCCCCTCCGACCCTCCAAAATAGACCCCAACCTTGGTACCAAATCGACCATCTGGATCCTAACTAGCCTTTCCGCCGTATTCCTCGCCCTCCGGCTGTACTGCCGACGGCGCGGCTCCGGTCTCCACTGGGACGACACGCTCCTCGCCGCGGCATGGACCGCCCTCCTCAGCTACGTCACCGTCGTGACCATCATCCTCGAGAAGACGGCCGCGCAGCGAAGTGAGCAACCCTCCGGGCCGATAAAGATAAAGGTGGACGATGTCAACGCGGTGGCCACGCTGGGGTTGTGCTCCGCGACGTTGGCCATCACGGCGCAATCGTGGAGCAAGACGTCGTTTGCGGTGACGCTGCTGCGCATCTCGGGCGGGCGGCTGAAGCGATTTCTGTGGTTTGCCATCGGCAGCATGAATGTGCTCTTTGGGCTGCGCGCCTTGTTCCTCTGGGTGGGGTGCTCGCCTCTGGAGAAGGCCTGGCGCCCGAGGGTCCAGGGGAGTTGTTGGGATCCCTCGCTCGATGTTGCTTTGGGCATCGCGATTAGCGGTACGTTGTATTCTGGCGCCTGGCTTGGTGGTGGGGGGCCGCGAAGAGAATGGGAAAATAGCTGACAGGTGGGCAATACCTACCTACCTTCTTAGCATACTCGGGCGTCATGGATATCATGCTTACCTTGATCGCGTGGGTGATTATCTTACCCCTGAACATGAAACCGAGAGAGAAGTGGGGCTGTGCTATCGCCATGAGCATGGGCGTCTTGTGAGTTTAACAACCTCATCTTTCTCTTAGCGAACTGGAAATTCGAATCTTACCTTGTAATGAACAGTGCCGCTATTGCTACGTTTGTCAAGTGCTCCAAGATTCCGCTGCTTGGTGGCAGTGGTACCCGTTAGTAGTATTCACCTCAGATTGGAAGGCAGCCTAACCAAGTGTTTAATGCTTCTAGGACAGTTCCTGCAGCTTACTGTCTGGGGCGTCATCGAGCCCGCAGTGACCATCATGGCGGCTGCGGTCCCGGCGATGAGGGTTTTGCTACGAGATACGGCGGCGAAACGGCGGCGGCTACTAGATGAAAAAGAAGAGGAGGGTTATGAACTGAAATCAGCCCCCCATGCTGAAAGCTGGCCCAATACCAGTGTAGTAGCTACCTGGGGCACTAGCTTTGCTAGTTGGGCGAGCACTGTGGCCACTTGGGGAAGTGCAGGGGCTAGTCGGGTATCCCGTCCTTGAAGCCCTACTTCTGCGCTGCAGCGATATCTTTCCTGGATACCCATCTGAATCACCTTGATAAAGGCCTAGTGAGGGCTTCCCTCTCCAGGGTCAGAGAGTTGTGGCAAACTGCTTCAATATTGCGTCTCAGCGGATCAAGATTCTCCCCCTCATATTCCACCTCCGATGTGCTTCTAATCTAAATAGGCACGGCCATCCTCGCTACCTGTACTGTCCCAGCTCCCGCAACCCCCCATCTCCCCTTGCATAAGGCAGCTCAGCTACCTGCTGTCCTGGTTGCACTTGTGCGTACCCAGCAGTCGAATATTCCGACCGAAATTGGTGATAGACTGGGGTGGAAGACAGTTCTGATGCAGGATAAGCGGGATACTGAACTGGTGCGATGGCATAACAGGGAAGAAACCACAAAGAGAACCACACCCACAGAATATTGCAGTCGGCCTGGAAGGCCGACTCCCAGACTACTGGTCCTCCGATCGGAGGGACGCAAATGCAATTGACGTAGAAAAACAGATACGTACCTAATATGGAATAAGACCTAGTTAATAATAGTGCCTAGCATGAAACGGAGCCTAGCATGGAACAATAAAGGAAACGCGACCGTGGATTAGGTCATCTTCCTTTGATGACGAATTGAAAGAAGCACGGTTTAAAGAACTGCGCAGCGCGGCCCCTTTTAACGGTGGCATGCGCTAGAAAACGCATCGCTATGTATAAAAGCGGCTGCAGTAATATTATATACAGAGCCTAGGGGAAACAACAGAGACGGCTTGAACAAGCGCCTCAAGTCAATATGAGATTAGAAGAAATAAGAAGTGTGTTTAAAGATATGGAGGAGATAGCGGAGACTATTTTAAGGGTTTAAGTAGCAGCAGAACTTACATAACCCCTACTAACTCAAATAGCAGTGAGGAAATGTGAAAAAGGAATGCAAAGGTGCTCCTAAAATCCTTTACGCTACTCTAATATTAGAATGTCTTTTAAATATAGTCATTTAACAAGCACTAAATGGTCTTAATGTATAAAATACCCTTTATCTCCTAACGACACCCAGTAGTAAAGGTATCTCCTAAATATCCCTAATATTAACGACTAGTAATAGATATAAGCATTACCAAGCAGAAGGCCTGGACGAATTGTCTATAAAGTTCTAAGTAGTGGCTATTACGGGTGTATATGTCCCAATTCTGAGCCCTTTCCTTACATAGGACCATTTTTAGGCCTTTCAGCTAAAACTGCACCTTCTCGGAATGCTGTGCTGTTCAATGGGCAAATATTAGCCGAAGCTGAGCCGGAGCTGATCTGGACTGATCAAACGTGACTATAAGCAGGGGTGTTCGTCGATTTTAGGGTCGTGAAACACTAAGTTCACGACCCTGAAATCGACACCATGAATTTCCCTTTCCTTCTTCGGAACTGAGCGGTTGCCGCCTTGGCCTGAGCCAGACTGAGCCAGACTGAGCGAGGGGGTCACAGTTCTGGGCTGCCTCGGCTACAGTTGCCACGGGCCTAAAATCGCGGTGTGTCAAATTACGTAATCACTATTAGTCAGCCGCTCTTGCGAGCGGTTGGGCCACTCTTCAGGAGCTCTCGGTTTTCAGACGACTCCTCCGAGCACAACACACTTGACGACTTCGAATTACCGCGTTTCTGGTGACCACGTTGAATTTGACACGGTGGAGTTACGAGGACCCAGTTTTAGGACCTCTACCACCACCACTACCTAGCCGCGCTTTCCTTCACTCCAACTAAAGGAGAAGAAAAAACCTGCAATTTTAACACGTCGATAAATCATGTATATTGTATTCGGATTCCAAAGTGTTGCTCTCCACCTTTTTCTGTATCTCTAAAGCGGTTGCGCCCAGGTCGAGTTGTCCATTTTTCTGAACAACTTATCATTGTAGACACTTTTTTCACCAAGCGCAATGATGACCAGGTATTGCGGTATAGTATCATCACGGTTTAGCGCCACTCCAGCTTAGTGATGGAACCTTACTCCCGTGTTCGCCTCTTACAGACATTTTCACACGTCTTCCAAAATGGTTTTCGAAAAGATATTCGAGCACGGCCGTGCAATCAAGATGTGGCCAACGATGTGTTTGCGGTCCTGATGAAAACTTTCGCTCTGGAGAAGGATCTTACCCAGGGTGCTCCCAGAGTGAATGAGTGTCCGCCTGGGAGCCCTCCCCCCGGCTTCGTGCAAAACCCGACAGGAGGATTGTGGAGCCGCTTTCGAACACCTTTAATCGCTTTCCGCCACGTCAAGATGGTCACCAAACCAAACTAGGAGGCCCGCTCGCACACGGAGGGGGTAGAGTGTCCTTGACTTATCCGGAAGCGCTAGCCGCTGCATTTTTCATGATGTCGGAGTCAAAGTTTCCACCATCGAGCGACAATGGCGATAGCGATGAGTCCGACCGTTCGATCGATTTTGCTTCCGACAGGCCAGCGAAGCGCAGGAAAGTTTCGCGCGAAGGAATTAAGTCCATGGACTCTGATGCCTCCGAAGAACAGCGACAAGATGACGGGCAATGTCAGCAAAGCCGTGGCACCGAGAGCGCCATCAAGGCCGAGTGCAACGAGCGCGCTCACAGTCCCCGATCAATCCCTGCAGTCACGTCACCGCAAAGCACACCATTTAGTGATAAGCCGGTCAATTGTGAGGCGGAGACAAATATTACTATGGAGGACACGACCGAGGAGGAACACGCCCCGGGCCCGCCTGTCAAACGTCGATCAGCTAAAGCCGTCAGCTCTGCCAGCAAACCTACCACCCTTCGCAAACGTCTTTCGCTTCAACATCCAGCCAAACATTCCTACCAGTTTTAAAGGGGAAAGATCTTTTCGACGCTCAAATATGGTCTTACCCGATAAAAATGTCCGTCTTCTACACCTTTACTACGAGTTTAAGACAAAAGGTTCACAGGGCCGAGCCCACAAGCAGTCACCATTTCGTCAGCATCCTCAGAGACAGCAGGAAACTCGTATAATACTACACCCAGAACATCAACCAACTTAAAGAGCGTGTAGGTCTTTCTACATCGCTGGAACTGGGGGCTGGGAGTCGATACCAGTTTTTGGCGAGGGCAGGTCGGAGCTTGGGAGGTGTGAAGGGGTTAACGAAAGATGCAGAGGCATCTGCTCCGGCGCCAAGCCAGCCTCCAGCCCCAGCTTAGACGACCCTTCAGCTGATGCAACCGCGAATGCATCCTTGGCTGGTCTATCCGCAGCCTCAGTAGCCTCAGGATCACAATGACCCAACCGTGGTGTCGAGTGCATATTTCTTCATGGCTCCCTCGGCGAACTACGTTGCTTTCACTGCGGGCGCACCTTGCCTTGGGACGAAGAAACGAGACTTACAGACACTATGGCTGGCCGGCAGCCAGCTTATCCACATTACGCCGGGGCTACAGCAACTCGCCAAGAGTAAGGGAAGCGCGCGCTCGGGGTTGGAAAGCTTTGCCCCGACATTGTGCTTTATGGCGAAGAACATCCACATACGCACCTCATCAGCCCAATTATTCAGCATAATCTCTCTCTGGGGCCCGATATGCTCCTCATCCTCAGCACCAGCATACAAGTCCATGGCCTCAAGGTGCTCGTCAGGGAGTTCGCAAAAGCCGTACACGACCGTGGGGGCAAGGTCGTCTTTATGAACTTTACAAAGCCACCCGAGAGCGTGTGGGCAGACGTTCTTGACTTCTGGGTCCAATGGGACTGCGATGCTTAGGTTAGCGATTTGCAGCAGAGGAAGCCAACCCTCTGGCTACCCCTCAGAGCTACCCTACCTGAGGACGAGAAGACGAAACCTCCAAGGGCACCTTGGAAGAGCGGTGGCAGCGACACCGTGAAACGGCGCGAGAGCGCGAAAGCAGCCGCGATCAAGCGAAGAGAGTGCAGCGGGCAGGTAAAGAAGTCTGATGAAGTGAAGGACAGTATACTGGTGGGCACTAATAAAGGCGTAAGCGACACCCCAGAGGATTCGTAACAAGAGGCCGCCCCGTCATCGCAACCACCACAGCCACCGCCGCCGCCACCACCACCCAAGCCTCTTCGGATACCAAAGGCTAAGGTCGAACGAAAGCTAAACCCGAATGCCAAGCGCCCGGCATTAATCCGCAATCATAAGCAAAATGCTGCCTATCTCTTTTAGAAAATAATAGAGGAGTTACACTGGGTTACTGGCAATACTGGGACGACGTCTCTTACCTCATCTCCTGCCCTAGCAGAACCGAAGCCGAAGAAAACGAGATAGTGGAAATTAGCACCTGCAGTGCTCAAGTCCCATAGCATGTCATCTAATAGGGCCACTGAGTAGCTGGTTGCAGATGAGAAGGACACCACGCCACATAAGGAACAGACGACACCGGAGAGCACACGTTTGCCTGGTCTTCGGCCATCCCTGTTGGATAATGAACAGGTCGACTTGATCTCAGCCGCGGTTAAGAATCGCAAACGGAAACTGTTAACATGGAAGAAGATCAACGGGGTGGAAACGCCAGTGGCGTTAGACGAGGGGAAAACACAACCACCCACAGACACCTCCAGGAAGGGTGTCGAGGTTGCTCTTCCTAGTTCCAAAGCTATCCTTTCACTTCCCCTTATACCTGTTCGTCTGCCCAAACTCAAGAGCCAGGGAGCCAAAGTAGCGGCGGGGACCAAGAAGCTACAACCACTCGAGCCACAAACCCTATCACCTGGACCCAGGGACCAGCCACACGCAGGGATCAGGAAGCAGCGCTCATACTGTCGGAGATAAAAAGCAGGGGTTAATACCCGTTTTCTGTGTATGCAGCTGTTGGGAAGGGAGATCGGTTAACGCGACACGGTATAAACAGCGTGTTGTGAGTAGAGAGAGTTGGCTTTATGCAGCGACAGTGCAAACGCACATGCCTTGATGAACAGAGATAGACCAGGAATATAGGTTATTTTGACAAGCGGTTGATGTCGTTTTCACGTCCCCGATCTCGTGTCTGCGTTAGTTGACTTGGAGGGGAAGCGGGGCACGTCTGCACTGTTGCGCGGGCCGCCAAAGTGGGGTGTTTGTTTACCTACCCCTGAGACTCACACAACCCCACCCCCCCCCTTCTCGCTTCATCATCGAGAATTCGACATCAATCTACCACATACGGCCATACCCGTTGGAGAACTCGGGATCCCATCCACTTTCCCATCAATAAACCAGTAAGGGCCAGACTAGTAGTTGGGTCGGTAACGACCAGCAAACCCCTGGTGTTGGATGTTTTTTTTTTCCTTTTTACTGAACAGTAATATTACCTCTCGTAATGTATCAACCAGGTCACAAAGCACTCTGTCTCCACATTGTTTTGCTATATTAGCTTCTATATCCCCGCCATCATATCTAGCCCGTAAACTCGCAAAAAAGGGGGTGTATCCATCCTGCGAGACCAACGGATAAATAAAAAAAAGGAAATACGGCTTATCATTATTCAAGCCGTCCGTATTGAACAGTAAAAACGATCAACGAGGCCCTTCCACACCCGGAACTACCCTCCAAAAGGCCCAAAATCTAACCAAAAAAATCCTCCAAGATTCCATACCCATCATCAGGCAGACGCTTCTTTACAGACGTCGCCAAAAACCTAAATACTTTTCCTTATAAATCCCCTTCCACTTTTTTCCGACATCCATAAGGTAAAGATATAAATCCACACAAAACACACGTATAGCAATAAGGGGTATATCTAATACCCTATGCAAGCCTCCCCCCATGTCACGTATCGGCATGCCGTTTGAGGTTATCCTTCCTCATGTTCCGGTGGCAGACAGGGCATTCCCCGTACTCCGACGGGATATTGTTCTCCTGCGCATATTTTCTATAGTGCGTCCATAGGTGCCGATGCAAAGTTCGTTTGGTGGTGTGAGCCCTAAAGCACAGTGGGCAGCTGAATTGGTTTACTGCCACGTTCGTGTGGTGCGCCGTAACCTCGAGAACGGCATTAATGTTCCGAGGGTCTACTATGGCCGGAGTGGCTGGAGGCGGGGCGACGCCATGGTCGGGAAGTGGAGGTGAAAAAATGGGCAGAGGGCCAGCGTCCCAGATGACACTCTGATGAGATATTGAACCCGCGGTCTCCGGGGATTGATCCACTGCTAATAGTGGCTGCTGAAAGTTCATCGTCGCCTCAGCCGCAAGAGGCGGCACTAAGGGATCCAAAAGCCAGTCCAGTATCGGGGAATCGTTAGGAGGGGGGATGAGTCCAGGCTGGCTCCCCATTGTGTTCAGGTCGAATCCCGGGTGTGGGGTGATAGGCGCCACACCGTTCAGCGGTAGTGCGGAGAGTCCTTCGTGAAGTGGGTATTAGGACAAAGTCTCACCAATAAGAAGGTCAATCTCCCCTTACCAATTGACCACGGGGAAGAGGTTGATGGAGGAGATGGGACTTCAACAGTGAGGAATAGCCGCCCCCAGACATTGTGGAAGTAGGGGCCGTAGCCCTAAGCGTACAAGTTCATGGTGGGGCCTTCCGGTATGGACAGGCAAAAGTCAATGGTTGTGAGCGCTTGGTGGTTATAATGATTTCTAGGGTGTCCAAAAACGGTTGTTTTGGGCGAAAGTTTGCGAATTGGGCAGTTTAACGACGTGACCAGGTCACATCGGCACTTGACCCGTCGCTTGCCAAACTGGGTTTCCCAGTTTCCATCACGTACACACACACCATTGCGGTGCCAGCTGTTCCTGCACATATTTAGAGGTGGCTCAAGTCCCGCCGGTATCACTGAACGGCCTGGATGGTTGTGACAACTCTCATGTGTCTAAGAACCGTCATCTCATGGTTGTTGGTCTGATGGGGGAATCACTGCGCTCCGGCATGCGGTTGCTGATGCTCTCCTATAAATTCGGCGGAGGTGGAAGTCGTGAGGATGACCGCATCGTCGACGGTAAGCTGGAACTGGGGGAAATTATTGACGGCTTGGTTGACTGTGTGACCGCATCCCACCTCCTTGTGAGAGTGGCCAAAGGTATGATGACAAAGGGCCATGGTCTCCTGACTGAGATCGAGGGCTGCGTCGGGGTACTTTGAAATGGATAGCTCTTCCCCCACTGTGAAGTACCCAATAATGCTGAGAGCGTCTGAGTAGGCAGTGGCTCGGTATGCGAAATCGGGAGATGGCCTGAGCTCGACAGTGCGACCCAAAGAGATGTAGTCAAAGCTCGGTCATAGGGGTAAGATAGAGAGGCTTCCGTAATGGTTTCAATTCCTCATCCAGTGAATGGGGTGCTCCAAGCGTGCCATTTCGTCGCAAAAAGGCTGCCCTGTAAAGGCGAGCAGGAGGACAAAGATAAGTGTGGACCCCGCCAACTGCATCTGCAAGGGTGTTCTCAAACATGCAAGTTTTCTTATGCAGGACAACCAGAGACGCCTAGACTGCTCCAAACGCATAAATAGTGTCACCAGTCGTGTGATTCCACCTGGGGAACAGGTAGGGACTAGGAGACGGGGACGGCCTCCAGATTCCAGTGTCAAAGGTTTCGGGGGCTTTGGCAACACGGGCGGCAATAGGCGTTAGGGAAAAGTCTTCGTCCCTTCTGATAGCAGGCCGGGTGTCCGGAAGGGTATCGTCATAGTACTTAAAGTGGTCGACGAAAATCCTAGTCCGCAGCCTTTGCCGTTCCAGGGGGTACGGAAGCCTGTCGAGGTCCTCCGAGCGGGTGGAGCCGACATTGCCATTATACGGAAAGCGCATTTGGACACCCTCGCTCTTACTCCTTCCCAAAACGCCGGTATTCCCAGCAGCCCGCACATCCCGGACACGCTGGCCAGCTGGGACGCCAGCACTCAACAGATCGCCCCCGCTAGGGAACGCCAACTCAAGTTACTTAAGCTTTCACACATTCTTACCCGGAACCTTACGGAGGTACCGGCATTTCGCTATCTCTTAGCAACTTGTGAAGCAGCAGGTTCAGATGGGCGGTAAACCAGCGGGTCGTAGAGCTGAGAAGTCGAGTACGGCGCCAAGCCTGTTAGGGGTGCCAGGGGGATAATGATGGGATCGAGGCCCATTCCCAGTCCCAGCCTTATCGAAGGAAGGGGGCCAGGAGGAGGGTATATCACATACGGGGAGGGCGGGTCCCATCAAGAGTGAGAACTTTCGTCCCACCGGCGGGGCATAGGGGGCCGGTCGAATGCCCGAAAACCGGGACGAAGAGAACGAAATAGGCATGAGCTCCCGCACAAGGGGCACTCGCGCAACTTCGGGCCCGGAGGGGCTGCATCTCCACACTCTAGTGGAGAGTAGGCATCCATTACGAAGAACTTCTCAAACGGCACACTGACAGTGGCCTGTCTCTTACGTTAGATCATTGACGAGGTGTAAATAGTGGGATAACTCACAGTATCACAGGGTTAGGGTTTCAGCAGGTGTTGCTCTTATTAGCGTGTGGGCGGGTAAAAGTTGGAGTTGAGATTGGCGCCCTCAGGACGTAAATTGAAAAGTTACGCAATGCCTTGATTATAAGGCGGTTACGCGAATGGAGCTTGAAGGTAACAAAGTGAGGACGAAAAACGGAGAACCCCTCGTGGCAACAACAAAGATTTTAAAATTCGTCATTCAGAAGCCACATGTACCTGCCCATTGCCCAAAGACCCAAGTCTCATACACTAAGGTCCGGCCAGGGCCCTGCCAGCATACATGTCAGCCGCAAAACTCACGGCACTATTAGACCTCAGGCGGCCTCACTGAGAACGACCCAATCAGCACAGCACATTACAATAGGTTTCAAGCACCTTACGATATCCTGCATCAATGTGGCTGCAGCGTGCCAGCAAATTACGACTCCCAACAACACATCTTTGGCCAGAGGGCCGGCCTCGAGACCAGAGTGAGGTCACGGCACAGCAGACAAAGCTCAAAATTTACACGTACTGTTCTCGGCTGGAAAATTTTACAAAACGCCATGTTGGGTCCCTTTTGCGAGAGAAGGCTCCCGCGGTAACTTGCAGAAGTTGGCTTGCACGTGAGCCTTCCGAGCCAACAAGGTGTCGAAGTTGCGATGGTGTAGGCCAGGGGCCTTCGTGGGCATAGGCCAGTTCGGCCAGGTACCAAAGGAGGTGTTGGTCACAGCCAGTCCCCTCAGCGGCCAGCACTGTGCCCGGGATAAGACCCTCAATGTGTCGGCTCTGACACACCCCCTACGGCATCCCGTTAATCGGAAGGGTCACTGAGCAGGCTAGCAAAGATAGCGTCCAAAGCTGCCTGGTGCTGGCGACTTTGTCAAACAGTTGAAGGGCATAGTAATTAAGTGCGCGGAGCATCCAGCCAAGTGGCCGGCAGTTTCCGCAATGCCATATCCCGCAGCTTCCCACTGTAGGGATTAGTTCTCACCCCTCAGACGTGTGCAGAGGCGCACCAGCGAGGCAGGAGCGTTGACACCAAGCAGATTCCCGGTAAGCCGCGATTATCTCACTTCTCGTTATCGTCCTTGGCGGCGGCCAAGAGCTGCCATCAATTGCAACCCACACCATTCGACATGCGGTTAGTCGAGTCCACGTTTCCCCAAAGGCTGGACACAATATTCCCTATATAACAAGCCCTTGGGCCGTGGGTGAGTCCACTATGAGCGATGATGCGGAAAAGGCCACCTGAACCTCCATGTAGAAACGTGTACTGGATATCGGAGCTGGAAATAGTGCTAACCGGAGAACGTTAGGGCACACTCGTAGTTGAAGGAAGGGCGGCCGGGCGCTTTCTGCGCCGCCGAGGTGACCAAGTTTCTGGCATCAATCGATCGTGGCCTGGTTCAATTTTGGCCAGCCAAGTTTTGGTCAAGCTCTCCAACCACATGGGTATGGCTTTTTCGACACTGCGTAAGCCTGTCTGGTACGCTATAGGCCAGGCTTCCAGTGATTATGGCGCGCGGGGCATTCGCGGAAGGCGTATCTGCCAACATAAGGTCAGGTTACGTAGAGCAGGCTCGCGCACATGAAGACGTCGAACGCGTGGCAGCGCGGATCGAGAGAACGTGGAAGCCGGCCCTGGCCAGCACCGTCGTCTTAGTCCTATCAATACACCGATGTGACTGTTCTTAGAAAGCTACAATGCGGGTCGACGAACGGGGGAAACACGTGCGGATACAGCAGTAGGCGAGGCAGCAGTCGTCGAGGGTGGCACGTGGCGGCGCCGAAGAGGTAGCTGGTAAAATAATATTACATGTCCTTCTCCCTGTTTACCACAGTGACAGTACCGGGACCATTTAACAGTTGTAAGGTTCGCAACGAGGGGTCCCATCAAGCATCACCATTCGACATATGCTTAGTTAAGTCTCCACTCCCTCAAAGGTAGGACATAATGCCCCCTGCGCAACAAGCCCTTAGGCCGTGGGTGCTTGCGGTGGCGGGATCGCTCGTTGCAGTAAAATTGGCTACACGTCCACCAACTCAAAGTTGGCACTGCGGCTTGTTATATCCCACAATAGAGAGAGAACTCGTACAGAATCTTCCATATAAGGGATGAGCCGAGCCGCTCGTTACGGCACACGATAATATGGAGACCAGGAATTAGGGTTTGTGTGAGACCTGGAGACGGCAGAATACATAAGATATTCAAGACGGATATACCGGTTACCACCCACAGCACACACACCAGTTAGGGTTTCCAGCTACCCCCCCTACCCCCCAGACACCGACACACCAGGGCTCTCGTTCAATTCGGGTACGGTAAGGATTATCGGTGTTAAGGACTTTATGGACAGAGGGCAGCGTGGGGCAAGGGAGGGCAGTTGACGTTAGTCCGGAGGGGGGTAGAGTTCCATATAGCAAGAATTAAGTGATTAGCTGTTAGATTGGGTGGCCAGTCATTATAGTAAAGAAAGAAAGAGGAAGGGGGTTTATACTCCAGCCATAATAACGAATATCTTGTAAAACATTACCTTGTCGGTAGCTGTGCTGCAAACTAAGCATTGGGGTAGGTACAAGCAATGACGGCAAAGCTCTCATACATCATTTGTCGGTGGTCTTATCGAGCAGTTCATGGGAAAGGTGATCCCGCGCAAGTTCGATGAGCTCGTGTGAGGGGCCGTCTCGGCCCGTCTCGAAGGGGGAAATTGGCAAGTAGCAGGAAGAGAGTCCGCGTCTGAGGTAGTTAAAGGTGTGGGGTCGAGCCTTTGATCTTGCAGCGCGATGCGCAGCGAGCAACCAGCTAGCCAAGAGAAGTTACTGCAGTAGAGTGATAAGAGATAAGAAGGTGCTAAGTCTTTTGCTTACCCCGCATTAGCATGTTATTTCCACCGACTCGGACCTCGCCGTCGTGGAAGGCAGTAGGTTTTTCTTTCTGCACCGCATTTTTATTTTTTATTTTTACACTGTGACCCCGCAGCCCCTTGGTTACAAAATTGCGCTGCGCCGCGCCTCTGACGAAGTCGCCGCTCAGCCAGTTGGCGGCCTGGTGCGCGAAGTCAGGTGACGGCACGCAAAGTCTGCAGTTCAAGCTCTCCCTACCAGATACTCGAAACATATCTAAGGGCCTACGTCAACTTCAAACAAGACAACTGGGCTGAGCTGCTATTGACGGCGCAGATAGCCTATAACACCATACCGGTTAAGTTGACGGGAGTATCACCGTTCTTTGCCAATTACGGCCAGGAACCAGATCTCCGTCAAGGACCGCCTTTAAACGTTCCTTGGGCCGAAGTCCAGGCAAACCGGCTCCAGGAACTAGAGGACCATCTAAGAGCCGAACTCAAGTTCACACGCGAACGAATAAAGAGATTCACCGATAAGTATCACCCCAGCTCACCCCAGCTCATGACGACGAACGAAAAAGGAAATTTCGTGTGCCCAGATTCGTCGCAGACAACCAGGCTGTATCGCCCGACCCACGCTATATGTTGTTACACCACCCTCGGTGTGCTTGACCTCCGTAGTACCAATAGGGTCTAGGTCCCAGAGTGGGGACGCCCATGCCAGTGTCCAAGCACGCCCGCGACTACAGTACATGTAGCGAACAAGATCAATTCCAAGAAAAGCTTCTGCCCACCAAGCCGCGTTCCGCGGATCCTTCACTGACTGCCATTTGATATACTGTTTCCCGGTTAACACTTATGCTCATGCGACGAGTCTGGTGTCAATTGATTCTCTTTTTGTAGGCGCCGTGACCACGCACTGATAGGAGGCTTGGGTTACAGGCGGGGAAGCAATTTATCAACCCGGCCACTTCTGACTACCACACAGAGAATTCTCTTGCCTCAACCCAGTAGTCAGGACTAGCTTGTGAACGAATGAATTCAACCATGCAACCGGATCTTCCCAAGACAAGCGTAGACCCATCAGAGCTAATCGTACCGAGTTGTAGGCGGGACCAGTATCTTGACTCTGAATCCCATGTACCTCCTGGCATTCAACCGGTAGAACGAAGTGATCTCTGTGATATCCTGCCTTCTAACACGGAGCTTGCGAATGTCGTAGAGATAGTTCATGACAGACCGACTGTTCTTCTTTCCCCAACGTGTCGAACCATCTCGCTTAGTCTCAAACTCGTGACGTAACCCTTGGATATGGCCAAGTTCGTGAGCAAGGACACCAGCAAGGGATTCCCGCTTGTCATTAGCTAAAGCATCAGCGTAGACGAAGAGGGTACGTTTCTCGGCGCCGCTGTTGTTAGGGAAGAAAGACTTGGCAAGGACACCCGAGGCGGGAGGCGTGTCACTATAAACAATGCGGAATGTGGCTTCGTCATGCCGGTGGACAAGTTTAAACTTGACGGCTTTGTTGTCCCACATATTCCCGGCTTCCACGGCCTTTCCGCCCACATATGTCGCCATATTCGAGTCCTTGAAAGTCTCGGCACAGATGATGTACTTTATAACGCTGCCTCTCGCCCATCGTCGAATTTTGTTGTCAGAGCCAAGCCGGATCTGATCCTCTTGCCCGCTGTCCTCGATATGTTGTGTCGCGCAGTGATAACTCGTAAAGACCTGAGACATTTTTTTCAGGTCAGCTTTAAGCAACATTAGGTAGGTAAGTCGCCGGGACGTTGGGGGTCCGGCGCTTACTAATGCTAGCCCTGGTGGGTTGGTTGAGGATCTTCATTGTCTGGTCGCGAGGGCACGAGCCAGTAAAATCATATTAGAGTCGTTGAAGCTTTTGTCTGACAAAATTTGGATGTGTCAGGGCACTAACGAAAACGGCCGTCTTTCGGGTGATGTGTCTCAAACTTCGGCACGTTTCAGTGATAGTCTAGAAATAAATTCTGGAGTTCAAGGAAAGGCCTTGAGACAGGTATATGTAGTTAGCATCGCACAGTCGGCGGTGACTTCATTCGTCGACTTTGACATCCATCTGCAAGGTCGCGCAGCGGTGTCAAGCACAGGGAGCCAATCACCCCTACATGTTCCTCCACTCCGCATGGTGCAACCTCATCGGGCGCTTTGACCGCCGCTCCACACTCTCGGTATGTATCAGGCTTCGTCAGCTAGGACGGCAATATTCACATCACGTGAATTGGGCCCGCGTACAATGACTTACATAGCCCCGCGTACACTAATCAAGATAACGTAGCGACTTGAGGTATGATAAGGGGGCCAGTGTTTATTGCACAAGGCCATTTTTGCACATAGTCTTCTTCTCGAGGGGGTAGCGCCCCCGCGCCTTTGGATTGAGTTCAATCAAGCTCTCTTTCCTCACCTCAGCAGGCTCAGACCCTTGCGGCGATGCACTCTTTGGCCCCACTGTAATAAGCGAGCCACTGGACCAATGACACCCCGCCTAAACAAACACCGCCGAAGGGTCTGGGGCCGTTTGAGCGAAAACCCTCTCAAGTTACGCCAAATTGGGTACCACTACGTTCAAAGTTGTACATCCAACTAACCACATAGCTAAAACTTACGAAAGTAAGGCCATTAGAAAGCTCTGAATTAGGAATTTCTAACGGTGCTATTTTTATTGTGATGCACGCATTATAAGCTATAAAACTTTGGAGTATTTAGCGATATAGATAAAATCCTCTGCAGGCCACTTCCTCTTTTAAAAGCTACTACTATTTATTGAACTGGTGCGGTGACGCAACGGGGAAGAAACCACAAAAAGAACCACACCCACAGAAGGTTGCAGTCGGCCTTTCAGGCCGACTCCTAGACTACTGGTTCTCTAATCGGAGGGATATGAATGCAATTGACGTAGAAAAAAACAAAGACGTACCTAGTATGGAGCGAAGCCTAGCATGGAACAAAATCTAGTATTGTGACGGTGCCTAGCATGAAACGGAGCTTAGCATGGAACAACAAAGGAAACGCGACTGTGAACTAGCTCATCTTACTTCGATCAGAGGGCCAGAGAGTCACTGGTCTTCCAATGGGAGGTTTTCGTGGTGAAATCGTCGATGTCAATTGAAGGAAGCATGGTTCGAAGAACCGCGCGGCGGGGCCCCCTTTTCGAGGGAGGCATGCGCCAGAGAAAGCATCGCTACGTACAAAAACGGTTACAGCGATATTAAAGAACTGGAAAAGTACAACAGAGTCGGCCTGAAAGAGCGCCCCGAGTCAACATTAAGGCAGTAGGCGAATGCCTCGCACTTATAGCGCTAACGACATCAAAAAGGGCGAGTGCCTGTCAGAAAGGGGGGTTCTGGCCGGAGGCCAGAACACCATGGAAGTGTGGATAACCGAGCTGAATGGAGCTCAGCAGAGCTGAGCCCCGGTGTGGGCATCTGAGTTAAAAGGAGCTCAGAGGACCTGAACTGACGTAGTCAGTTCAACTGGTGTGGGCCACCATTTGCCACCAACTTTGCCACCATTCACAGTTATAATCGAGGCTCTCTGGTGAAGCTAGAGAGCTACAGATAGAGCAATTCACACCAGCAACACAATCACATCAGTCGCAACCACATCAATTCCACCGAATCCAGTGTGCCAGTGCTTCCGACAGATTCCGGTCTATCATAGAATGAGACAAGTGAGCGCCATTCGATCCGTCCGTTCCTTCTCCGCTGCCTGCTACCCTCCACATCTTTAAGCAGGTGGATATATGTCGTTTGCGTGAGTCACCTTGATTACTTGACCTTGTGGACGTGGCAATCGGTGCACCGAGGATGGTAACGTGACTTATCGGGGCAATATTCGACCAACATGCCCATATCACTTCCGGCGCGCCCGCAGTGGCACTGCATTTCCAAAAGTCAGCAGGCGTGCCTAGGGATTGGAGGAGCCTTGGTTTGGACTTATTGGATTCAGGTTAACTTCTGGGGCACGGGGTGAGGGGTCGATTCGCCAAAAGCAATCTGAATCCAGTAAGCTAAGCCGTTCCGCTTTGAGAGCCTCTGAAGGGAGGCCACGAAGCGGCTGGGGAGACACATACACACACCCACCGCCAGATGCTGACCGTCCTCCTACTTTTACTAGTCCCCTTTTCCTTATAAGATGGCTGGAATAAAAGGATGTTAGGAAACTATTTGTGAGAACACAAACTATCCTGGATAACTGCGGGAGAGTTAGCCGACGCTGGGCTAGGGGCACACTCGACGTGACCCGAGCGGGGTCTCCGGGCTGGTGGAAAGATGCTGCTTTGCCTAGCGAATGGAGTAAACGGATAATTGGCCAATCGCAAATGAGGCGGATGCACTTGCGCCCGAGTTGATGGCAGCCTAGGCTCTCCACGCTTTAACGATGTCTTCATGGAAGGAGAAAAAACAGAATTTTCGTGAATAGAGATTCCCAGCCACGGGATTCTAAGCGGTTAGGCTTTGCAATTACCCACCCACGGCCCGTGCACGACAAAATTCGCCTGCAATAACCCTAGAAAACAGTTCGAAGTATAGGGTTTTTACAGGCAAGATTTTGTCATGCACGGGTCGTGGGTGGGTAATTGCAGAGCCTATCCCAGCCACACATTTTTGAGAGAATATTTTTGTTCAACATAGGGTTAGGGTTCATATCGACGAACCTCTTCCATGCCGTGTACGCGTTCCGCTCACGAAGAACCCACAGATCAGCCCAACACTGTCACGGCTTATCCCTCGTCACGACCATCAGCCCCAATTCTCCATTGGCCTTGGATTTCCAAGCGTGTCATTTGCAGGTGTGGTGAGTGGGCTTGCATTCGTGGAAAGCGCTGCTGCTAGTGGGGTAGAAGATGACTTGGTTACTAGATGCTGAGTGGCTGACGCAAGATGGGTGTGTTCGCCTGAGGTGGATCGTTGGGAAAGAATAACTGAGGTCTCGGCAAGGCGTATTCTGCACTTGGAAGTTGTTTATTCCAGGGAAATGGCAACAGGCTCTGGATCGATGCGTCCCTCCATCATTTTTAAGGCACCTGGCTCATGCCTCTCTGCGTTGGGCAAGGATGCGGGGATTGTTTGGGCATCAAGGCACAACTGAGACAGGATCGAACGTGATTCGTCCGCGTTGTTAAGAGTAAATACCCCTCACTCACTCCACGGACATGTTGTTTCCGAGTCGAATAACGATCCTTCCTTAAGAGAAACCAAATATCCTTCGGCTGTTAACTAAAGGACCCGCTTCACCCGACAAGCTTTCAAAACTTTGTTCTCGAACCCCGCAGAGAATTAATTAGCTTGAATAGAGACTCCTAGAATTCTTCCATGGCTCGACATGATCTGATGTGGCAGCAAGCCCACCTTTGGACGCATTGCTGGATGAAGGAGGGTGCAACTTGAAGCTAAGCCCTATCATGGTGACCACTGCGAGCCATGCCAAGTCAGGGCTTGAGCCGGCCGGTTCCATTCGCCAAATCCGTGGCTTGGGCAAGCTGGGTTAATGTTTCCTGCAGAGTTCCCCTCCTCACGCTGATGCGGAGTTGTCGTTGCCAGTTGCCATCGTCGGGCCCGGCCGAAATTCCTGGAGACTTTTCATGCTTATGACTCTTCAAAAAGCGGAGGCCCTGTGTTGTTCAACGTTGATGGCGGGCGAATCCGGAGTGTTCTGGTCACCCCCAAGCACCTCAAGCACCAGATTCCATGTGGTGTCAGTAGCAGCCGACCCATGTCCCCTCAGCGAAGCATCAGGCTGCCGTACCATGGCCGATGACTGCGGTAATTGTTACACTATCAACGCCTAAACTTGCACAAACAACTGCAAGATTTTTGCATCGCCTCTCCTTCTTGCTGGACGTCGTCTGGCTGCAAGGCAAGTTCTCGCCTGCGGCAACGCAGCAGGCCGCAGCTGTTCACATTCGGTTGCCTTACTGGGGGATTCCAGAATGGGGAACCCGTGGCCTTGGGCTGGTTACTGTCCAGCAGGCCCTCCGTTGCCCCTCATGATGGTCCTTGCTCCCATGCCGACACAACTCGGCTGTCTGTCTCTTCCTCACGCCTATGCTAGCCCGCCTTCCGACCCTCGTGCGGCATTCCACCACAGACGTCCGTTTATCACTCTCACAACCGGTGACGTCCTGGGCCGGCCGACAAGTGCGTCGTCCGATGCCGAACCTTGACATGACATTGGCAAAATATCCCCTGATCTCACAATGTCGACATTCCTCGCTCTCGCCGAGCTTAATACATGGCCCAGCCTCTTTGAACACCCTAGAAGTTTTAATCGAGAGACCCAGAATAAGACCTACCCAAGTTATCTCGACGAGTACCAATCTGAATCCGACAGCGAGGACAACAGCTCCGAGGATGAGCTCGACGATCGCAGCGAGGCGGATGGCGATGATGGGGATCCAATACCCCATGACGCTCGAGAAATTTCTGAGGCTTGTCAGGAGTGTTTTACTTTCGAGTCCCCGAGCGCCATCAGGCGATTGACGTCGAACCTCGGACTAGATGATCAGCACAGAATATATCTTGAGCTTCAAGACGTTGCGGGCTTTGTGGAGCTCTCCATTGCCGAGAGGCTCGAGCTCGGCGAAGAAAGAACAGTCCCGGTTGCCTTTGTCTGCGATCAGACCAATACAGTAATCAATGGCGCGCCCGGGGTGACGCGCCGTCAGATTAGGCGATCCCGCCGTGGCTTCACAAGAAGTGAGCTTCAGAGACATCTCAGTACACCTGTGAGCCGCTTACACCTCACAATTTATGTTCGGGGATTGACCAGGAAGTAGAGATTCAGGACTGGCGAGCAAGACACGCCAGACGTTGATAGAAGAGAAATGTAAGCGCGAAACCCACCGCACGAGTTTGTCCAACCGCGATGGGTTCGACTGATATTTGGACGGCATAGCTACCTGCCAAACCTAGATGCGCCGGAGATCGAAACCTTAGCATCGATGGTGAACTTAAGTCAGAGAGACGCCCTATCGCACCTACTCCTCCATCACTTCAAGCTCCGCCCGTCCATCGCCGTAAAGATCTCTGTGAGTATGTCTCTAGACAAATCACGCTTGGGGTATCAACTGATCATGCGTTGCGTAGCCAGATGGATTCAAGGTGTTCAATTTATACATTCACTTGCCGTTCTTTGCTCTTAGGAGACACAAAAGTTTGCGCAAAGATCCCCGCAAAAGACCCAACGGCTACCCACTTCGAGAGTCTTGGCATATGAACTGCATCCCGGCCTCGACTAAAGGTCCAGACACCAAGGTCGAATTCAAGTGGTGCCTTTATGATGCTCAGAGGTCAATGACTCTGGTGGGTATTGATGACAGAACCTGGACTGTCATTGGTATTGAGGATACCTTCTTTGATGAAGAAGAGCCCCTTGGCCCTACCGCGCATCGCGAATCTCCGAGAGCCAGCCGATACGAGCGGCATCCCATTTCGCGAGTATATCTTCAAGGTGCCAGAGGATGTGTAAACGATGTCTCCCTTTCAGACTCACGCATGTATTTCTTCACGGTGCTTAGCATGTGGATGAGAAAAACTTCCGAGGAATACAACAACATCGCGACTAATTTGGAGGAGGCTGTTAATAGCAAGATGACGGAAGTCGCTCGCAATAAGTAAGTTAGGGGATTTCTTGATATCTCTCAACCCCTGCAACCTTGCCGTCTCTCGTCCTCGTGTTCTAGATGTCTGCTGGCCAGAGAATCAGGACTGTCATGTACCCGCCCAATGCATGAAGCAGTGCCTCGATAGTCCGCATTCATTCACCGCTTTAGGTGAGACCACCGGAGCGATATTCTCGTTACGCTAACCACCGCCAGGTGTCCAATGGAGGCCAGCGGACACATTCGAGACCTTGACAATGTTTTAGAACATCTTCCAAAGATCACGAATCGTGTTTCTCAGCTATTACGAACTTGGCAGAGATTCGAACGAGAGAACCTTGGCTACTTCAACGAAGAGTCCAAGCAACGGTACCTTCCGTCGATCTGGGACTCCATCTACGTATTGGAGGACCGTCTCCAGGCGCTCCAAGGGCTAGACGCTCTCGCAAAGTCCAAAAGCGAATCTGTAAGCTGACTGTTTTCATGGCATACCTCTATAGTCTCACCCGACAATTTTTTCTGTCCGAGTCCGTATTAGTCGCAAATCCTGAGCTAGGGGTAAGCCGCACTGAGGGCCGCCTGAGCCGAAGTAGGTCCAGAAACTTGTCCCGGCTATAGTTGCTATGACTACATTTGCAGGGACGAGCCAAGTTTTAGGACCGGTCCATTATATATAACGGTCAGTTTCTCGGTAACTATAAGTCCTTCAAACTATAAAAGGGGGATTCCCCTTGAATTTTAGTATACAACAATCTATAAGTATATCACCAGAAATCAAGAACAAAGATCACCGTACATCCACACTACCGTTATATCTACGATAACGTATCCAGCTCCATTAAGCAGCCAGGTTCGTCATCACTTTATTTCATTTACATTTCCCAACTTCAACTTCGAGCAATTCTACTTGTCATGACCCAGGTCCTGACATTGGGCCAGAGCTGCCTGGGGCAGCCATGCCGACCAATCATTAGGCAGGCCTCAGTGGGGCAACCCGACGAGGCTGCACCCAATCACGTTGGACCCGAGCGACGCTCGGGACCAGGAGCTCGGGACATGGACCCGAGGGAGGTTCGGGTCCATTCCTCGGGACACTTAGACACTGCTCTTCAGTACGTAGATAGTTTCTATAAAGATAGGCGGTACGCGACACCAAGTAAGGAACTGTCGAACTGCAGCGGCAGTTCTTGGCGCTTAGGCGCGCAGGCGCCTTACCGCTCCAGGCTTGCCTGGAGCGCAGGGGCCTTAGATCATGTGCTCTCCCCACACACAGGGAGCTTCCATTTGTATATAACTGGGGAGTGCTTCGCACTCCCCTTTTCTACCAAATCAAGTCACTTTACAACTGCACTTCCACTGCTCCTAAGCCCCTTGTTCCTCAGCTAAAACGTTCCACAGTTATGAGCCCGGCTCTATCTAACTGAGTAAAGTGTGGAATTAATTGATTAAGACGCTCACAAGCAGCGCCCTTTGTAAAACCCTTTTGCTAATCCTCCGAATTGCCTATTATAGTGGAAGAAAGTGCCCTTTACTAGAGTATTCCAGCTGACAGTTAGAAGCTTAAGAGTGTGTAGGAGTGGCCCTCTTAGTTTAAAACTTTTAAATACCACGTGATAAACTGAGGGATCTGGCACCTTATTAATCCTATTACTCTTAACGCAGCTAATTTATATATTAAGCTAATTGTTTTAATAATCCATAAGCTTATCAGTAAGCGTTAAAAGAAAGTGACTAAATTATACATCTTCACTTATAAATACTGGAAGTTAACAGCCTTATTTTTAAAGACAGTTAAGGATAAGTTAAAGCTTATTATAATTATATAATAAGATATTAAGGAGGAATATAAGTGTTTAGTAAACGAAGTTACTACTTTTATTACAGTTATTACCGAAATTATTAACTTATACTAACATATTTAAAACTGGGTTAATTATATAGTTAATAAGAGCTTTAGGGAACTAGTTATATAAAAGATAATTTAAAATAGTAGATATATAGTTTAAGTGTTTATACATTTCCTTTAATAATAACTTAAGCTTAATAAGATAAGCCTTACCTTCCAGATCTGTTAGGAATATTATGTAATAATAGAACAGGTTAAGAATATTAACGTGTTAAAGGAGTAGTGGATTAAGGATTAGGAAATAGTTTATTATAAGGTAGAAGCGTTTAAAATTATAGAGATCTAGGGGCCCCTGGTTATTAAGGACTGGCTGAGAACTATTACAGTATATATAACGCCCTAGTGGGCGAATTAAAAGCTCTTTAAACTGGTGGAGTAGGAAATTATAAAATGCCTAATACTTAGAATTACAGATTATACTTATATCTTCTTTATGTAGATTTATAAAGTAAAATATATTATTAGTAATAGTAAGTAAGGTAGAGTTTTCTTTATTAATAACTACTTTAAAGCACCTGATAGGACTAGTTAAGGCTTTAAAAAGGACTGTTCCTATAGAAAAAAACATTTATAAGAGTTTATAAATTACTAGATTTTACACCTAATAATTACTGGATTACTTTTAAACGCTCTTATTTATATTAAGTGTATTAAAATACCAGGATCTGAGATAAGGGAGAAGATTAAAGTGTAATTTATAAGCTTTAAGTGGTTAAAAGTTTACTAATCCTGTTAAGAGAAGTGGGGAGCTGCTTTAATTACTTAAGGCTAAGATTACTTAAGCACTTTAAAGTTCCTAGGATTTATTAACGCTGTAGTAATTAACGTTTATATAATAAAAGCGATTATTAAGGTAATAAGGTAGTTCTTTATTATAGGTTTTACCAGGTACCTGCTTTTTAATAACACCTTAGTTAATAATTATAAAGTAATATACTTTATTAATTATAAATCGCTCCTAGTTAAAGGAAGCTTCTAATGTGCTAAAGTTAAAGATTATATTTAAGTGGGGACTAGCTTATTCCTAATCTTTAGATACAGTAAGTAAGTGATCTTAAAGGTGCTTATAAGCTTTAAGGGAACTAATAGTGAAGATTTAATGCTTAATAATATAACTGTTATAAAGGGTTTTCATATTAATATTATCTTAAAAACTCTAATTATTAAAGCTAGAGCTTAATATTATAAGTTTAACTATACACTTCATTACAGTAATATGGAAAAGAATATAATGTTAAAGAAGCTTAAGTGATAATATAATCTAATATTCTTATAATACACTTTTATTTTCACTTATCTAAGCTTCTTAATACCTTTTACCATAAGCGCTGTAAGTACTATATTAATAATTATAATAAAACAAAGACTAAGGTATTTATAATAATAGCTACGCCCTTAAGAAGATATAGAGTACCTTTAACATACTTAGGTAAGGCACTTAAGGTTAAAAACTCTTAAGAAACTTATTAAATAAGTATATAACGTTATAATTACAGGTATAAAGATTATTAACTGTAAATACTGTGTGTTTATACACTTATAACAAATCGTTTTAAAATACTGTTTTAAAGGTTTCTCTTATTACCTGTTCTTATAAATCAGCTAGGACCTTTTTTACTTTAAAAGAGTATAAGATAGATTAATTTATTTACTTATAATTAAGGATAAGTATAATAGGAAGCTTTTCTGTTATTTACTAGAGGATAAAAAAGGGTTAAAAGTGTTTAAAATTATTAAAAGCTTTATAAACTGGGTGAAATAACAGTTTAAGCTTATTATATATATTATACGTTAAGATTAAGAGACTTTAATAATTATAATTAGGGGATACATATTATATCAGCTTTAGGTGATTAAAGAAGGAATTAAAATCGAAGTTACTCTGTTACATATACACAAACCAAATAGTGGGAGTAAGTGTATAAGTTAAGAGCTGATTATAAAATCTATTAAAATAAGGGAGGAAGTAAACCTTTCTAAATCAATCTGGCTTAAATACGTGTAAATAGCTACCTACTTATATAGGATAAGCCCTAACTAACAAAATAACTAGATATCACCTAATGAGAAGCTCTATAAATAGTTTAGACAGTATTTCCAGTAGTACACACTGCTAGGTAAGCTTAGTAGAAGCCTGGCAGACAATTACCACCTAGATTAAAGTAGGGTTTACACTTACAGATACTAAGCTTACGTTCTTAATAAGAGGTAAGAGGTAGAGTAAGATAAGTTTAGTTTTAAGATTAAACCTTAAGGGCATATTAAATACTTAATTAGATATGTAGCCTTTAATATTTACTGTATTTAATACCTGTAATTAAAAACAGTATTTATAACATATAATATAATGTTTAATAAGAAGCTCTTTTATAAAAAGGAGAGTAAGGAAATAAAGGTATTATTAGTGTAAGTCATTTAGTAACTGCTTAACTTTATTAAAATTAAGCTGTAGATATAAGACACTTTATCTATACCTAAGCTTCTCACTAATATTCTAAACCTAGACGCCACACCTACACCTACTAATAACGAAGCTTTAACCTCTAAATCTGATAATAAAGATGCTTTTAAGGGTTAAAACTTAAGGGTGAGCGCGCCTAAAGATAAAGCGGCACTCTTTGCAATTAAGGATAAACTTATAAAGTTTAAGGAAAACTTTATAAACATTAAACCAGGACTTCTAACCCCAGAGTTAACATTAAAGGTTAAAACTTAACCTTAAACTTAGGGCTTATACCCTTACCTAATTAATAAGTGTGTTAGATCACCTTCTGTAGATTATAATAGGCTTAAAGAGACTAAGGAGCTCTTTAAGTAAGGGTCTAGACGATAAGAAACTCTAAAACAGTTAAATAGGGCTTTTATTAATAATGTAAAGCCACGTATAAATCTTAAGGAAAGTGGCTATTTATAAGAGGATAGTTATAATAAGATGTTTATAACCTTTAAATATAAAGCTTTAAAGGAGTATAAAGATACCTTATTAGAAGATTTAGCTGAAGATATTATTACAGTAACGGAGCTGGAAAGACGGAACACACACTTACAAATTAATTACCCTCTTACTTTAAGATAAAGTAGGAGACTTTAAGGGTAATTAGCTCCCCCTAGATTACTTAGGTTAGTAATTTATACGTTTACTATTTAGATTTATAATAAAGTAAGGATTAACCACCTAATTTTTAATAAAAGCTTTACAGGCTTTTTCGTAATGTTTTTACTTAATTAGTAAATAGTGGTTAAAAAAGGGAGTAGAGTTTACAGGACGTTACACGCTATGTTTTAGGTAGTAATGCTTTAAATAAAGGTGAGGTTTAACATAGCTTTAAGTTTACCTTACCTCTATAAAGATAACCTCTTTAAACTGTAACTCTTAAAGCACTAGAGGGATCTTAAAAACTATACACTTAACCTTAAGTTTAAAGAGGTGTGTTAAGCTAAGATATAGCACCTCCTTTATAAAGGAATATAATGTAAGATAAAGTGTACTGTAACGCTTTTATAACTACTCCTGCTTAAATAAGTGTTTACTTATAAGTTTTATAAAGATAACACGCTTAAGAAGTGTAAGGTTAGGATCTGTGTAAAAGGCGACCTTTAGGAGGTTAATACACTTTAAAACACTTATATAACGACTTTAACTACTTACTTATTTAAGATAATAATGGCGTTCGCTACTTAGTAAGACCTGGAAGTCTAGTAGTTCGATATAGTCTAGGCCTTCTTATACGCCACGTGAGATAATAACTCCCTAGTAGTATGTAAGCTCCCAGATGGCTTTAAGGAAGAAGGTTTCTGTTATAAGCTTAAATAAGCGTTATACAGCTTATAAGACTTACTATTACTATAGTATAAGGAGTTTACATTAATATTAAAAAAGCTTAACCTTACCTTATTAAATAAGGAGCTATACCTTACGTTTAATAAAAGTAAAACTGTATTTATACTCTTTTATATAGACGATTACCTTATAGTATTTGTAAAGGAATATTATAAAGCTGTAAAAGTAATTATACAGGAGCTCTATATATAATATAAAGTTTATAAAAAGGGAGAGATCTTTAACTTTATTAATATCCAGGTAATTAGGGACCGGGGTAAATAAAAGCTCTAGCTAATCTATAACTAGTATATTAAGAAGATTACTAAACGGTATAACCTTTTAAAGGGTGTGTTCCTAAGCATCCCCCTCCCTAATATAGAATTCCTTAAGAATATAGGGAGTGTGTTAAAGGTAGAAGTTAAAGAGTACTAAAAGCTTATAAGATCTATCCTATATATAATAATTATAATTTAACTAAACGTAGCCTTTTCAGCCTCTATCCTCTTACAGTTTCTCGTTAACTTAAGCCTAAAGCACCTGGCTGTAATAAAGTAGATGATAAGGTACCTGTACGGCTTATAGTACATAGGGATTAAATATAAAGGAGCAGGGTAAAAGGTTCTTATAATTATTAATAACGTTTCTTTTACAGATAATATAAAGATACGCCGCTTATTATAAGGGTATATTATAATACTCTTTAATAGTGTAATTAATTAAAAAGCTGCTTATTAATATATAATTATAATGTTATTAACTAAAGTTAAGCTGTTTACATTTATATACGCAGTTAAAGAAATAATAGTGTTTAAAAAGCTTATAACAGACATCACTTATAAGCTTAGCCTAATATAAAGGATCTTTTATAATAATTAGTAAACGATACAGCTAATGGTTAAAGTAAATAAGAGAGTTAATATTAAGCTTTAGCACGTTAATATCTATAATATATAGGCTTACTAGGAGCTTGTAAAAGGCTTGTTTAAAGTCACGTATTTACCTATATAATAAATACCAGTAAATAAACTTACTAAACTGCTTTTTTAATAGTGATTTGAACATTTCGTAACGTTTGTGAAATTAAAGGACATTAGTCATATAGGTTATAAGAGTAAAGGAATTGTAATAAGGGAGCTGTAAGATTAAAGGGAGCACTGCTCCTATAATCTCTACACTTAATAATATATATACGCCTAAAGGTATAATAAATAAATAAAGGTAAAAGCCACTTGTAAAATAAGGTAAGAGCCACCCAGACACACCACTTAAACGTGGCTTGCCAGATTAATAAGCTTACTAATTATGGTGACGGTATAATCCTTAAGGGAGCCAAAGCTCCCCACACTACTAATAATAACGGCTAAAGCCCTAACAATCTTCTCTTTACTTTACAGAGTTAAAGGTTTTATAAGGAGCGCCTGTAACACTACTCTTTACTTTTTAAGCTCCTGTTATATATAGTTAAAGTAAAATAAGCTTATAAAATTTAATATACTTATAGAAGCCGGGATATTAGCGGTTATAACAGTAAGGAACTTACCTGTAAAGGGCTTTATTAGGAAGGGCCTGAATGGTAAGTTAGTAGAGTATGTGAATAAGTTTATTAAAAGAGAACGTACACCTTTACGTAGGAGTGTCTGCTTACGTAGTGAGCATAACGTGCCGAAGTACTAGTATGGTTAAAATAGCGATTATTACTGTTTCTAGCAATGGCGCTTTAAAGGCAGCCTAGGTAAGCCTCACTATACTTTATAATAGGTAGGTAGTGTGGTAATTTAGGGGTGTGGGGCTTAGGCGATCTGCTATTTTTAAAGTTAGTGATAAGCATTTATTAAGAAGATAAAAACGGTGTATATAGGGGTTTAAGGAGCTTCCTCCTCTTTTTCCTCTTTTTCCTCCTCCTTTATAGGGGAGGGGGTGTGGGAGTGGGGGTAGGGCTAGACTTAAGGCTTAATGGTATTAAAATAAAGTTAATTACTGTTTTTAAACGAAAGGAGAGTAAGTGAAACTTATAATGTAGGCACGGACTTTTTTATAAAGTAAACTTAATTACAGTAAGGTTAGCTTTAAAGTAAGAGAAAGAGCAGGGGATAAACTTACAGACGTGTTAGGTTTTAGTGTTAATAAGATCTAAAAGGTGTAGGAGTAGGTTAGTAAGTGAAAATAAGAGTTTTTCAAATAAAAGGAGTAGGTAATGCTTACGTCTTAGGTGGGTGTAAGCCTGTAATCTCAATTTTAACTATAGTAACCGGGTATGGGGGGAGAGAATTTTAATATTTTTAATTTTTTTTTATATTGTGGCTTAAAGGAGAAAGTAAATAAACGGGGAAAGATCGTAAGCTTTTAATATGGAGTTAAAAGCTTAAGTTATAATACGCTTACGTGCCGTCGCGTTTATGTGCGTGTAACGCAATTAAGGACCGCAGCTTTTACCCTTATTGTTCTTAACCGTTTACAGATCTTATTATTGTTTATTTATAGCGAACTTCTTTTCGAACGTTTAGGCGTTTAGAACGCAGTTCTGAGCACCTGGGGGGTGTGTCGAACTGTAGCGGCAGTTCTTGGCGCTCAGGCGCGCAGGCGCCTTACCGCTCCAGGCTTGCCTGGAGCGTAGGGGCCTTGGATCATGTGCTCTCCCTACATATAGGGAGCTTCTATTTGTATATAACTGGGGAGTGCTTCGCACTCCCCTTTTCTACTAAATTAAGTCACTTTGTAACTGCACTTCCGCTGCTCCTGAGCCCCTCGTTCCTTAGCCAAAACGTTCTACAGGAACTGTTCTTGTTCCTTACGCAAGCAATATTATGTTCCTGTCTACAATCTTGCAAGCCCCCTACTCAAGCTCTTTGTAGAACATCCTGTTAAGACAGTGAACGATACTGTCTGGACCTTGCGTAACCTTCGTTCCCCTACTGTCAACATCCCCGCGGCGTACTGCCTTATAGTCTGATCCCATTAGGAGTAGGTTGTAATACTACTCTCCTTACGGTTTAGTATAAGATTTCGTTAAGCTACACACTACTAACAAAGTGATAAGCTTTCCTCCTCGGCCGCACCTCCCGGAGACGATGCCCCACTTCGTACGCCCCGCACCGCTGCTGAGGCCAACGGACGCGCGCTCACTGGCTCGGCCCAACTCAGCCGGAACCCTGGCCATCATGCCCCGAAGCAATTAGACGACTCGTTTATTCGCTGTGTCTAATGTGGCATCGGTTAATCGGCGTGGTATCCGTCGATCAAATGAAGCGGTTAAATTTCCCCGGAAATCCCGTTGGACGTTGGCTCTGCGCCCAAGTCTCTCAGCGATGAAGAAGCGAGCACCCTTGGCGACCTGTCTGATCTAACCGAAGCAAGCATTTTTCGGATCGAAACGAGGGCGCCCCGCTTGGCACCGCCGTTGGGATGACCAACACTTTCATCCGAGCTTCCGTGGTGAAGTCGGCTCGGGGCAAGCTTGGCGTTTCCTTGGACCCGGTTCGACCTGCTCGGTTAGCGTTGGGCTCGGGTATCGTTACGGCTCGTGCGTGTTTGTGGGCGGTAGCGAGGGTCTAGCTGTTTCCAATTTTGGAAGGCATGATGTCAATTTGTAGATGTTTTGGTTGATGCTTGAATTTGAATGGTTTTCAGTTTGTAAGGTAGTTGGTTGTTGCTTTTGCAGTGCGATCCGAAGTTCAGGGTCGAGTTGGTGGAGCACCAACACACCCTCAACCACCACATCACACATCACACACAACGTCCTCAGAATGGATCCAAAGAAGCCATTTCCAGTCTTTCTCAGTTGATTTCATCCCGGTATTGCCAAGCTGTGCAGCTACCACTTTGTCACTCAATTATGTGTGGATCAGTTCAACAGACAGTGGACTCACATTCTATATGAGAAAGATAAGTCAAATTAGTGTTCCTATCAATCAATCGATGTCAAAAGGCCTGTCGAAAATCACATACTGGCAGGGGCCAAGTTAGCCATTTTTCCTGCACATACCAGGGGCAGCAAGGCGTTACTCGACTTACTTCTGGTGATCAGATAGCTCTTGTGTCGAGCCCGTGTTGTCATCCTTGCGGAACAGATAGCTGCTGCCGATACCGCTCTGGTACTGGTTCTCCCGAATCTCAGCAATCTGCTGCCAGTCTTCCTCCCTGACGTCCTGAGACGAAGTATTGAGCGCAGAAGCTCTGAGATCTCTGGTAGGACGGTGAAGTACCAAAGATGGAACTGGCAATGACATTGCTCCGATCGTAGGCCTGTTGTGCGGCACTGTTTCGTCTAAGCGAACGGGAGTAAGATTTCGTCTAAGCGAACGGGAGTAAGATAGTTAGGAACTGCACTGCATCTCTCGTAGATCTGGCGAATGAGCTTGTGCAGCACCCTGGCAATCTCTCGTTTGTCAGGACTGCTCTCGTAGACCTCGGAGCACTCGACAACCAATAGCCTGTTCTGTATGATGTCAAGCAAGTCAAGGTAGAGCTGACCTTGGTGAGGTTGTTCGGCCAGTCTTGAGGCCATCGTGTCCATTACCCCCGATACGTAGTCGGCTACAACGTACGAGGGCTTTCCGTCATCACCGCGTTGCTTGAGCCAGAAACACCGAGTGATATCCTGAAACCGCGTGAGAAAGTCGTAGCCATAAACGAGCCATACCAGGAGCTCAAGCAGGATGCATCCCATAGACCAGATGTCATATCCCCGTGATCGGACCTGCTCGTATCCTCGGGTTGAATCCATTTCAGGAGGTTCGTAGCGGAACGTCCCGGATGGTGTATTCGTGAAAATCCCTCGCTGCCTTCTCTCCTTGGTGTAGGCCTCTTTCTCGTGAAAAGTGGTCAGGTTAAGGTCCGCAATCTGCAGGGTTCCCGTTCGTACCCCATCATCGAGCTCACGGAACCAGAGAATATTTTCCGGTTTAAGGTCGCCATGCCTGCAATTATTCTCGTGCAGCTCTTCCAGGGCGGAGCAGAGGCCAACAAACTGGCTCAGAATCCAGTACACGCCATCTTTTTCGGTAGCATCCGACTGTTGAGTCTCCCAGTACTTGCTCAGATTGCCACCCGTGGCCCAGGGGAACACCAAACACCTGTCTTGGCCGCGTTCATAGGCGGCGATTGGCTTGATGAGATGGTCACTCTTGTAATAGCGGGCCTTCTCCAGGTTGTCTGCCTCGTCGTTGAACATTTTTGCGATCTCGTTTCCTTTCGCCTTTTTGATGGCAACCAAAGTTGTTTTGACGGCCCTTTTGCCGGGGCCCAAAGTCATAGTGCCAGAGCTCTGTTGATTGATGCCTTGTCAGCGTAAACAGTCCAGACACGGGGGGGGGCCTTTTGGCCGGGAACGATGTGCGGTATACACTCACCGGAAGAGATTGGAAATGTGCCGAGAGAGCCACCGCTCGAGAGACCTCGCCAAAGTACCCGCTACTAACAGGGTATGGAGAGACGCTCAAGTATGGCAATCTCCTCCGTCCGTTTAAGCGATAGCGAAATCGGCCTGATCCAAACACAGGGGCAAGGAATTTCCATTGGGTGGCGCTGAAAAGAACGCGCTCGTTGCGGCTCACGAGGATCCAAGCAAAGGAGGGGTAGTATCGACTTTGTTCGGGACTACTACTGTTGTCCAAATCCTCGAGACGGAAGCCTTCGCCATAATGATCATCGGTGGTGAGAAAACCGACAGGTAGCGTGCTGTCATCCACCCCGTCGGCCTCGAGGATCTTGAGAGATGGGAGCTTTCCAATCATAACGAGGATGAGGAATAGCCGACGTGCCGACCGCTCCCGGTCCTTGTTACACACAAACTGTACGAGGTCAGGGACTTCGTCTGCTGGGAAACCGCCATGCTCTCGAAGGGCAGCGGCCACGATGGGTTCCTGGACAAAACTATCCAGATCGTCTTCGGGCAGAAACTCCTCGCCAATGTACCCCTTCACCAGCGCCTTTTCGATTTGTTCGTCAAGAAGACGAGCCAATGTGGGCACTTTAATTTCATCAACGGGACCGAATGCTTTCGCCAGAGGCAAGTGCCGCGTGGTGATGAGAAATATACCCCTGCCAGCGCGGGGCAGCATGCTTTCGGTCATGAGATACGCCGCCCCGGGAGCCTCAAGGCCATCCAAGATCATGAGCCAGGGCCTAGAGTAGGTCCAAGTGAAACGGTACAAGAACGCGCGTATCGAATTCTCGACATCTCCGCCGCTCGAGACGGGGCTTTCAAGTTCCCAGTCGCTCAAAATCATCAAATACGATGATTGGATGGATTGCTTGCTCCGTGCTCGGACCCAAAGGATTGTCCATTCTTCGGCTTCCAGCTTCATCTGATTTGCAAGATATAGCGCAATCTCAGTTTTTCCAGCGCCGCGGTCGCCCACGAGCAGGATGTTCTTCTGTTCGCTCCAATCGTTGATGACAGAGATGTCCGCATGGAACCCTGCCGCGTTCTGGCTGCCCCGAGCCTGGATGTTCGCCATATTTAGGCGGTTAGCACGAACGAAGAGGAGAGACTGGAGCTCTTCCAGGATGTCCTCTCGTTCTGCAATGTTGAATTCCCGATTCGCAGCCGGTAGAGCACCGTAAAAAGAATTTTTGGCTGTTCTTGAATCAGTTACTGCCATCGCGAAACGGCAAAGTAAAAGAAAATATGACATGCACTGACCTGGTTTTTCAATGTCGGTATGTTGCAGATTGTCATCCGCAGCATCAAAAAGGTGGTCTGTAACATCATTGATGATAGATTCGACCATGCTCCCCGTGATCGGCATTTCCTCACTGACATTGCCGCCTAGCGGAACTTTCTCATCGCTCGCGTACTCTACAAAAGTTCTCGAAGCACCATTCAGCCTCTGGAACGCCGGAGCCAGGAGCTCAGCGGCGGGCCCGGTGCGGTTTTCGTTTTCAATTCTCCGGATTATCAACTGGAGTTTCTTGCATACATCGTACAGCTGACCATGTATGCTAGGGTTGGTGGAACTTATTGACTCCAGCTCTTTTATAGTTTTTTGCATGTTCGCAAGGCTCAAACTCAGCGTATGGTCCAGAATGACTTCTTCGACCCATGGCTCGTTGGTGTAGGACAGAGCGGCGGTGCTGCTGGATAGCTGAATATCGCTGCTGCTGCTGCCATCATCACCCAGTTCGCCGTTGTTCTCTGGAAGGGCCCGGAGAGCAAACTCGTGCAGGTGTGAGAGTATGCGATCATCGATGCTCACAGCCATCCGTTCGGTGGTGAAGTCGCAAAGAGGACAGCAAAGAGGACCAATCATACGTCGCTTGCTCAACTCAGCGAAGACGTGACTCTGAGCCGCTGGAATGATGTCGAAGTGAGTTTGCTTCATGTGGGCTTCCCAGTCCTCGGCGCTTTCGAATTCGAGCGAGGTTGGATCACCTGGCGTTTGTGACGTTTCCAGGTTACAATGATCGCAGGTCCACCGAGACACAGAGTGCTTCTCGATAGTATGATTGGAGAGCTCTCCAGTTGTGAGGTACATTTTGTGCGGGGTTTCGCACCCACCAACAATGCACGAATATGGGAGAAGGTCCTGGGCGACATGAGCTCTGTGATATCATTAGCTTCTACCGGCGCCCCGTCGTGGATACACGGCAAGCGAAATTCGTACCTCCAGCTGGCCTCATCATGAGAATATTCAGATGGCAGCAACTCGTTGCAGAAGGGACAGGTGAGCGGTAGATCTAGCCGTTTTTGTGGGCATCGTGGGTACTTGGAGGCTTGCGACGCAGCAATCCTGGTGACCTTTGTAATTCTCGAAGAGCCTCTACTTTTATACAGGTCCTTGCTTTCGAGCTGCGAGTCGATTGCGGTGGCAGTTCTGGCCGTGGTAAAAGTTGAAGAGGTTGTGCCGGCACTAGACTTCTGTTGGCTCTGTCGATGGACGGAAGCAGTGCTTGGGCCTTGCCTGATGGTTGACATGGTGGTAGAGTCTGGTGGGGGCTCGACCGGGTTCATGTTCTTGTCCAGCTCATGTGCCCCAGCGTCGGGCCGTGCCACCATGGCAGGCGGCTCTTTGGCATGATCCCCCATCCTGTCCCGTCGGAGAATATTCGTTTTGACCAAGTCCAGCTGAACGTCGCTTAGTCTTGTCTCGTCTGACACTCGAAGCATCTTCTGCACAGGAGTAAGGTATCGAGCTTGCGGATCTTTGAAAGACGCTAGGATGACACTGGTGAGATGCTTGCGAAATGGCTCGTGCTCCTTTTCATCCAACTCGGAGTATACTTTATCAACCCGGTACTTTGCTCCCCCTCGTCGTACCGCAAGGGATATTTTCGTCAGTTCGTCCAGTATGGTGCGGATGTAGAACTCGTGTTCTGCTCGGGGGTCGTCTGTATCGCATGACGGGACGCTGGAATCCGAAGAACTACTAGACTCGTCCGAGCTCAACTCCGCTGGCCTATCATTGCTCGCTGCTGAGGATGCCGAAGGTCGGGTCACAAATGAGACATCTGGGTCTAGGTCCCTGCCACCCGCTGGCGCTGCGCAGAATGGATTAGTGCTAGCTCCTTCGTTGCTATCGGCAGTCCATCTTGAGCTTGGGCTTGGGCTTGGACTCACACGCCCCAGGCGCAATCTCTGCGTATCTCTCCACCGACGTCGTCAAGCCCGTAAGCAAGTCACGGACGATTTCGCTTAGTTCGGGGTGCCTTGACAGCCTGTAATCCATTGACGACTTGCCACGGCCGATTGCCCTAATCGCTGAACTCCATAGGTTGAAGTCTGCTTGTGCGGATCGTATCCACATGCTATCATCGGTAGAGGCTAAACTTGTCGCACACCTCCTGAAGGCCGCCTGGCACATCCGGGCAGCGCGGCAGATCTGCCCCTCCTGTCGTTGACTGTCCATGGTGTGGCCGAGTGGAAACCAAGTTGCGTAAATTGTAATACTCAGCATCAGACGGATTTGGGGATTTGACTGTTTTGGGGGGAGGTGACGCCGGGCCAAAAATCCGAATTTTGCCCAATGACAAGCATTTGTCAACCGACCCCTCTTCTCACGTCCGGTCGGATCGTTTGTGCCTCAAAAATGCCTCATAATTCAGCCCCCTTTTCATCACGTGCTGCCGAAATTTTTGGGCTTCCGGTGCTTCAAAAGTCGGTCTCATTCAAGGAACTATATCCAGTCAACGATACTGCTCAATCCCTGCAGTGCCCCATCGAGATCCGCCATGTCTACTAGCAAAGGACCTACGGCAAACACATCGACGATCGATTTTGCTACCGCAGCAACAGCAGCTGTCCTCGGAATCGTTCGGTTGCTCGCCAAATCTCCCGATGGACAAGCGTCCGCAGCTTCCCAGCGGTCCCACAGGGGTGCTAATAAGAAAACGCCCAGTCCACTTTTTAGCATCCTGGCAAGCCATCTTGGCGAAATCAAAGAGGGTTACAGTGCAGTGAGAGACGGTGAAGGGTCTCGTCGCTCGCTTGGAAAGGCCGAGGTTGTAGACTTCCTTACCGTGCTAGAAGGGCTGGTAAAAGTAGGTTCCAGGCCAAGTCTTGGTATTCCCTAAATTGTTGTTACTACAAGGTGAACTTTGCCCCGTAAATACCCACTAACAGCCAACCTACCCGCAGGGAAAGTTCCGCCCGCCTTCCAAGGATCACACCTTCTTGCTTGCTCCATTCCTCTCACCTTCGACAAGCCGCCCATTCAACCCCGCGGCGTACCCCGAGTTACAGAGGATCATAGACAACCGCCCAAATAAAGCGAGCCTTCGAATTGAAAAGCTAGTCGAGAGCGGGAAATACTGGAGAAAGCTTGACGAAACCATCAAGGGATATTTGCCAGCCCAGGCACAGTCCGAGCAGCGGTGGAATCTATCCGACCTAGCGACCTCCACACCACACCCCCACCAAGACTGGTCGGAACAGGCACAAAAGTTACATGTTACCATCTGCCGCCATTGCGTTTGTTCTTCCCTCAAAAAGTCTGATGCTAGCTGCTTCACGGCAAATCTTGCATTGACTTCCGTTGATCGACCAGAACCAGAAAAGCAGAGCATCGGTTTCAACATCTTCTTCTCGCATCCTCACCTAGACGATCGCGTCTTACAGTGGAATGAAACGTGGGTGAGTGTGCTCACGGACAAGTATGTAAGCCCGGCATCTTAGACCGAGGGGGAGTTCATGTCTTCGCCAGGGATGATACTAATATATTTATGTGCGGTGCAGCAACTCTACCAACTCGATTCGATGGATAGATGTGGAGGCTCAGATGCCCCTGGAGAACTTCTGTTCCTTCGTGCGCGAAGAGGCTATGGGCCGATGGCTTCTTACCGTTGCTGATAACCACATCACTTACGACCAGCAACCCTTACCAACGAATAGGTTGGTCTTGTACAGACCTAGCATTTCCCTTGCAACAGTTCTCGACAACGGTGACCTCAAAGACGACATACAGCTGAAAGCACAGCTTTCCTATATCCTTTCAAAATCCGTCTGGCAATTCTACGATTCCCTCTGGATGGCGGATACTTGGACAAGGGACACGGTGCATTTCATGGCAGAACGAGTAGGCAAGCAGGACGCGGTGCTTGTCCACAAGCCAATGATTACCGCCGAGATGGTACCGACTGCCGAGCTTCCGAGTCAGCAAGCGGATACTAAGCAGCAATCACAAGCCAGCAACCCAGTCCGCAAAATGATTCACATCTACCCGAAGATACTCTCCCTGGGGATCATGCTAATAGAGATTCTCACGGGGGAGAGCTTGGTATTGACCGCAGAATGTTATGGACAGGATGGCCGAGAGCGGTTGAACTCTCGGCATGCGCTCGCCGGCAACCTGATCATCTCTGACTGGTGGGCCGGATTCCAAGCCGGCAATGCAATCACTCTCGAATTGAAAGGGCTGATCGAGGTCTGCGTGAAGCCAGACACGGGAAAACTCGGCACTGACCCGGCGCACGTCCGCGATAGGTTATACCATCACGTCGTCGCTCCACTGCACCAACTGTACAGGACGTCATGGCCTGATGTGAAGGAACCTGAGGATTTCAAGTTCGATCCGGTTGTGGTAACAAGCACCACATATGCGAAGTTCGTAGCCAATGCCGACTTTGAACAAAACGACTGTCTGACAATAGCAAGTTGTGGTGGTCGTCTTCCTCAGTATGGTCGGAAGGGTCCAGAGCGACCGAGCGCGGCTCTAGATGGTACTGCTAGCATCGGCCCCCAGGCGGTTCTTTTTGATGCTAGGAGGCCCGAAGGGCAAGACGCGGTGCAGTAAGTAGTACCTCCTGAACTTTCTGACCAATCTCAATGGATCGCCTTCTTCTTCTTCTCTGTCTCCTAATCGTTGTCGTAGAATCTGGAGAGAATGGGCCAAGTTGTTCACCGAGTTTCGTGGCCGAATACTCCCAGAAACCATAGGCGCACGATTCGATGCCGAAAACGGCCAGCGGGTCCGCATCACAGTAATCGACACCGGCATTGATGCTTCTCACCCCTATATACGACGAGCGGGGTGGGCCGCCGACGACGCCTTCGCTACGGACCGCCTCTTCCACGATTTTGCCGAGGGAGCAACAGACGCTACGCAAAATGATGCTGTCGACAAAGATGGTCATGGGACTTTTATTGCTGGCCTTTTACTGCAACTTGCACCCGACGTTGAGCTTTCGGTTGCCAGAATCGGCGAGACACGGCAGTCAATTCTGGAGGATTGTCGAATCGCAGAGAAGATCGCGCTCGTAGGAATCCCTGCAGAATTGCGTTCTAGATGTCTAATTAGCTAACGAGCTGCCGGCACTTCACAGGCGATTGGACACGCTATAGACAGGTGGCAGAGCGACATCATATCCATGTCCTTCGGCTGCAGGGACATGTCCCCTAGAATCCGCGACGCCATCGAGAGGGCTGTTCGGAAGAATATCATCGTCCTTGCTGCCGCTGGGAACTCTGGTAATAATAGGGGCGTAGCCTATCCAGCAAGCGAGGACGGGGTGTTCAAGATTTTCGCAGCTGATTTGCACGGCAAGCAAGCATCTTTCAGCCCACCGACCGACGACCGCAACCCCGATCTGTGCTATCATATTCACGGCTGCGGTGTGGTCTCGAGTTGGCCGTGCAGTCAACTAAAGACCGCGCAGGAACAAGGCCTCCTCATCTATTGCGACAGCCAGCTCGGCGACCACCGCCACTCGCCAAGCTGCAATATTCACGCCATGATGTCGGGAACATCCTGTTCCACGCCCATTGTGGCCGCTCTGGTTGCTCTCCTCTACCAGTTTCATGATACATATCAGGTTCGGCTGAAACTAGGGAGCGAGAATCGCTTCAAAACACCGAAGGCGGTGCGGGCGATCTTGCGGCAAATGAGCAGAACTTCATCAGGGGAAAACTACAACCTGCTCGTGCCATGGGTGGGGAGAGAAGATCGTTTCCAATTTCCATCAACTCAAGACGAAGAGCAACGTACTTTCGGGACAACCTTGCATCAGCGTCCTCAGGCGGGGGTGGGATTTTTCAAAGAGAGGCTGGGTGATATTCTCGACAAAGCAAAGGTGTAATAATCAGTAGCGCGCATCCAGAACGACAGTCACGGGTATGGATTTACAGATTTTTTTTTCTCAAAGTAGTAACATGTCCGTTCAGCTTTAGGCTCATCGTCTTGCAAAAACACCATTCCGTCCTCCTGTCAGTCTACTACCGTCTAGAAATTCGGCGCTGAAACTGGGATCACCGTGCACAAGGTACCGTCGTCCTCATCGAGCGCCTCGAGCTTCCTATCCCTTGCAGGTAGCGTCTGCCCGAAATCGCCTTCTTCGAGCAAAAGTGTTCCCATCTCGAAGTCCGAATCCTGATACTCCCTCTCCGCATCAACTCCAGAATGGGCCTGTTGAGATTGGTGGCCGTACAGTTCGCCACCCTCCATATCCCCCCTGAGTTTCAAATCGCGCCACATCACCCTGAGCTTGCGCAAGCGATATCCGAAGATGTACTCTCCCTCGGGAGTTGCTTCGCTGGCCGTCTTGTCCGTCGTCTCCATTTTCCCAGCGGCTCCAATGCTGACCACACCTTCCGGATCCACCACCGTCTCGAGCTCCGCCGCCATGCTCGAAGTGTTGGAGCTGTCGAACGTGACCTTGCCAGGGCGCTTGGCAATTTTCAGGCCGGTGATCATGTACACCGTCTTCCCCTGATGCCGAAACTCCCTGAGCCACGCTTCGACCGCCGGAACCTTGGCCGTCTTGCTGACATACGTCGGATCTTCGCTAATTTCGAAAAACCGAGTGTCCAGAATGGCCGCCTCCCAGGTCTCAGTCTCACTGGTGGAGGTACCGACCGAGACCCCCGCTTTCATCTTGATGGCATGCGAGAAGATACTAGCCGAGACCTCGCCCGTCGTGGTGTTGGTTGCGCTCCATTCGACCTGTGGCGCGCTCCGAGGTGCGAGCAGATCCACGAGGGGAAGCGGTTTCGCCAGGCGCTGAAACGGCTTCCTCGGGTCCGTGATGACTTGACCGAGTTGGATCAAGTCGTCAGGCTTATAGACCACGGGCTTGAAAATGAAGTATGTCTTTGGCTGATGCATCGAATGAATGAGGTGCTTATTTGAACAGTGGTGCAGCAACGTCAAAGAGACTAGAAAAAAAAGGGAGAGAGAGCGCGCGCGCGCAGGTGGGCTGGGTGCCTCCAACTATCGTGGAGACCTCGTTTTCCGGTATCCGTGTGGCGATTTCGAAAGACGTTTCATGGAGGAAAAATCCCACTTTGCTGCTACTACATTACGCCCCGAACCTTTTTCTTATCTGCCAACACACCATCACACCATTCCCCCCCACCCCGGCCCCCTCGCCAACCGCGGACGTCCACGGCGTGTCTCTGTCAGCTTCGTGACATGATTGGCTATGGTGCTTTGCTCTGCATAACCGTGGGAGGGGGAAGAATTTTTTACCAAGAAGTGGGGTAGTTCCGAGAAGCATGACGAGCAAACGATTTATAAGTACCTGAGGCAGCTCTGCTGATCAGCCGGTCATTGGAATGTGCGTAATGCAAGAACACAACATGCCGCTGTTTTCGTTGTGTTGTTCGATTTGACTTCTCGCAGCTGCGGACATGGCGCCCCCAACTTCAAGGGGGACAGGCCCCGCAGAGACGGCCCCGGGCGCGGCCAGCTCCACCGACTGCCGCCGAATTGGTCCCATTCGTGACCTGGATGGAACCGCCCGCTACCCACAGCCCCCGAGATAATGTAGAAGACCGGACGTCTTCCAAACCTCCCACCGTTCACGTGTTTCTAAGAGCCAGAAAGCAGCAACCCCCTACTCAGCCAGCCAATTGACTTTGATGATTGGTGTGTGGACCCGTTGGGCGTCTTCCGCCCAATGCGGAACTTGAATTCGCAGGAGTTTCTCCAGATCCAGCCTATCCGTGGCTCTGGTTTTCCTAACAGCCTATCGTCCGTGTATCTCATCAGGGGAGGTCTGACCTTGAAGCTATTTCTTCAGGGACTAATCCATGTCGACCTGTTCCTGCCCTGCGCCATCCTTACGTCACCGTAGGCTAAGTGAGCGGAAGCCATATCCACTGCATAGGTGACCACGTCCTTTGCGGGCCAAGTCTCTTCCGAGAGGGTCAAGATAGGGATGGTGCATAGTGCCGCGCCCTCCTTTGACCCTAGGCCATTCGAAGTGAGATATTAATTAATCCTGTGAGTACGTCGCTGTTGAGTCTATCAGACTAAAGCGGGAGTAATTAGCAACGTATCGTGACAAAGATCCTATGCGCAGAGCATACTGACGGCTGCAGTAATAGAAGCGGAAATAATTCTTAGATTAGCTGGTTTTGTCAGACAGTCACACAAGTCCTATCCAGAGAAACACGCTGCCCCCTTTGAATGGCTGCCTTCCAGTGGTAAGTGCTGCAACAAGTCACCTTGGGCTTCAGAATTCCCGATATCAAGACTTGCACCCCAGCCGTGAAGCTAGAGGGTAGAAACAGCCTAGTTGTCTGCGACGAATCTGGGCACACGGAATTTCCTTTTTCGTTTGTAATCCTGAGCTGGGATGAGCTGGGGTGAGCTGTACCTGATTTATCCTGAACTTTCCCTGATTCTTCGATAAGCTAGGGTGATCCTATACACCACCACCACGCACCCTCAGAGGCCCCTTTTCAGCCCCCCCCCCCGGGTAAAGTTGGAGTGGGGATAGTATGTAAAGTCCTAGTTTATTCCGTAGTATAGGATATGACATGCTGGCTCTAAAGCTGGGACAGTATTTTATATACTAATATATAATATCCTAGCATAGGAGGGTGTTGGTGGGTGGTCCGACGTAGCTTACAGTGGGTGGATGTGCTTTGTGGTCATTGCTAGAAAAATTAGTTGCGGAACTTTGGTTATACTAAGCGCGCGTAGAAAGACCCGGGCCTAATTCTGGGACCTACAGAAGCTTCTGGGTAGCACGGACTGACGGTCCCAAAACCTGGGCCCCTGCCTTTCCGCCAATTATCTGTCGATGCAGCTGTGCCAGGTGTATATGGCTGTTATCCCTGTGCGAAGCGGAGGAGACTCGATAAGACTTCCCAGGGCATTTGGAAATATTTTCTATCATGACTCTCTTCTTGGGGATTTTGAGTTCTTTGCTCACGGAACCACCTGTTTTCATTATTTTAGGTTGCTAGCTCGAATCAGCCTGGTAACCTGCGACGAATCTAGGCACACGATATTACCTTTTGTGTTCGTTGTCCTGAGCTGGGGTGAGCTGTGGCTGATTTGTCGTGAGCTTTCCCTGATTCTTCCTCGAGCTAGCCCAAATTCTAGCAGAATGAAATGATACCAATTTAGGGCCGCCTGTCATATACTAGTACATGGCGTAGGATGGTACATGGCATCCTAGTTTATTTGGCAACATAGTCTCCAAAACTGGGACAGTACTCAATATACCAGTACATGATATACCAGGCCAGAGCATACCATCACATAGCATACCGGCATCGAATATACTAGTATATAATATCCTAGTTTAAAGCAGATGATATTTCACCACAACATACAAAGTGTCTTCTGTTATAACCTACTCCCTTGGAGCGACAAAAATGACCCGCAAAGTTGAATAACATTTTCGAGGAATGCCGGATTGCTCGAGATGAATGTTGGCATCTCAGCCAGGGATGCTAGCTCTTGTCGGGTGAGAGGGCGATACGCGAGTGCAGCGATAACGAGAATGCGTTTACAGAGCTCAGAGTCGTCAAGCTTGTGGATTTGGATCATCATCCGTCCATAGAGAGCCCCAAGTTCGGCCGGGAATCTCTCCAGCACTTTCTTAGTGTTCCAGGGCAAGACATTGATACTCTCGAGACTCTGGCAGACCAAAGCCACCCAGAGGAAGGTGCCATTCGCGTTGGTAGAAAGGCGCTGTTGAACGGCTGTTTTTGTTTCGTCGTCGTACTGTTTGATGTGTGACAAGTGATGAACTTTATGGTGGATATACACATCAACAGCAGCGGCGACGGATTCGGCTTTTAGCTCGAGGCTAAGTGCTGAGTGTTTCCCCATCGCCTTTAGCCGTCTCTCAATGTTCGGCAGGTTTCGGCTGGAAAGAATCCATTTAAGGCGATAGGTTGTTGATACGGTCTCGTCGATGAGGTAGAGAAGTTGCTCCAAGCCTGTGATACATTCGTCGAGGGCGTCGATTACCATGTAAGTGACTTTTAAACTGGGATCCTGTAGTATCGTTCGAAGAACGTCCGATAGAACAACCCAAGCCATGGCGTCGTCCGAAGGGTATGTGTCGCCGGTCAAATGCGAGAGGAGACGTGGTTGCCGATGGATAAGGAGGTAGATCAGCCCGCGAAGTACAGCCGTTGCGCTGTTGATACGCTGGTCGGTAGCTTGGCAGACGAAATAAGCCAAGTTGCCCCCAGAAGAAGCAATAGGATGCTCCAGCTCATTTATTATGCCACAGAGCAACATAGTCTTTCCTTTTCCAGGATCCCCCTTTACCAAAAGGATTGGATTTTCTGGTGCCTCGCGCCACTGTTTGAAGCTCTCGTTGTCTATAACCCAACGGCAAGCGTCGGACAGCAAGCCGCCTTTGGTAGCTTCGATGCGCTGCTTCTCGATGCGGGGGTTACGCGTGTCGTTAGGGTGCAGGCGGGTCGACCATAGTTTGGCCAGGCGGTCATGGCCTTTTTGAATCTCTCCTCGTAGCCGATCAAATGCGTTGGCTTCTCCTTCCCCATACAGAACCGGTAAATGCACACCGAAGATGCCAAATAATGAGTATGCCTTATCTTCGACATATTTGGTCTCGCGCTTCTCAATCCACGCAATCCGTTCGTCGACACCGAAATCTGAAAGGGGACTCTTACGGAGAGCTTTGAGAGGGATCCCGGTTAAGGCGTGGAGTTCTTGTTCGAGAGACTGTTTGTTTCCCAGGTACTGGCCCTCTCTGGAAAAAAACTCCACAACAGTAGGAGCTACGTGTCAGCTTATATAAGCAATTGGAGCCATTCGCGGATGTAGCCGGCTTGGCAATAGGGGACCCTGCAGGCCAGAGATTCTCTTCCACAGAACAACAATACATAACTATCACCACAATTGGCTATAAGTGCTAGATTCTGACAATTAACAGTCTGATCTGCAACAGCCAGCTTTTCAAGACGAATTTGGCACTTTTTTGAGCCTACAATTCCGCGCCTAATAACGACCCTATTTATAAACATGCGACGTGACCGATCCAAACACTCCACAAACGCCTTAAAATAACCATAACTATGTAAAACGTATATTACAAAGGCCCAGATAACTGGTTAGTGTGGTCCCTAACGTTCTAAACGCGTGTAAAGAGTAACAGAATCCTAAAGTACGTAATGGATACAGAGGACTAGCCCTAAGAGCTACAGCAGTTATAAGTTAAAGATTTTAATCGAACATTACGAATATAATTACTAGCAGTGCTAGGCTGAGGAGGCAGAAGCTAATAAAGTAAGAGGCTTATTAAGAAAACTTAAGTAAGCTCCCACAATATTAGACCCTTAATAGTAACAATAACGTAAGGGAACTACGTTACTAACGAGTTAAACGAAGATGGAGAGAATAACGATAATGTCGTCAGTAAGTTTATAAACGAACTAGAGCTTATAAGGCTTAAAGACCTTATTAAAACTAACTGCTTAAATTATTAAAATATGTAAAGGATTTATAATTATAAGTATAAAAGGTAAAGGGTAGTTAATAATATTAAAGCTAAATTATAAAGATAAGTCTTTACCTTTATACAGCTGTTACTACTTTATTACTTTAAGGAAGGCTCTTTAAAGGAAGGATATTAATCCCTTAAACGGTTAATAGCTCCTTACTAAGATAAACTGGCTAATAACGCTTATAACGCTTATTATAACTACCTTTAAGTAATTAAGAAGCACAAGTGGGGGCTTTTAAAGTGGATTAAGTAATAAGAAGATTACCTTAATAAGGTAAAAAAGTATAACTTAATAAATATATCAGAGCTTAACGCTTAATAATTTTACTTAATTAAAGCCTTAAGGAACATAAAGGATAAAAGAGTTTAAATAATGGGAGAATTTATTAATAATCGTGTAAAGGTAAATAAGATTAATTATAAAAAGGTTAAAGCTATCTTATAATAAAAGATTAAAGTTAGATTATTATTAACTTGTAATAGGTGGATTAAAGGCAGTTTTCCAGCTTTCCACAGTGTTAAGAGTAAAGAAAGCGACAGTTTAAACCAGAGCCAAAGCAGCAACTAAAGCCATAACGGTAGCTACAAATTACATGGTAGAAAAGGAGGCTATAAAGGATATAATAGTAACGGTAACAAAGGCTACAGAGGCCACAGAGGTTCGAAAAGGCCTAATAATAATAATAGGGCTTAGGAGTAAGAAATAAAGAAGCTTTAAACTAATAAAGCTAACTGTTAGCTTTATAATATAGTAAGGCACTTAATTAACTACTGTTTCTTCACTTACAAACTTAATAATCCTTTAATATTAAAGAGTAGTTTATTAAAGTGGTTTTAATAGAAAGAAAAGATTAACCTTAATAAAGTAATATGGAAACTTATAAAGGTTAACCTTAAGATTATTAAAAAGGTTATAAAGGTAAAGAAGAAGATGGATTAATTAGTTAAATTCTTCACTAGGTTAGCTAAATTAGAGGAAATTCTAACTAAAACAGTTACTAAGAAGAACATCTCCTTTTATTACACTAAAACGGCCCTTAACGTAATAACTTACCCTCTTACGTTATTAATAATATTAAATTCCAGTATTATTATTTACATCTTTAATAATTAATTAAGGTTCTATAACTTTTAACTAGCGTTAGAAAGCGACTTACTATACGTTAATAACTTTATAATCCTAATTAACAGTTACAGAGAAGTAACTATACGGATTAAAGGGCTATAGGGGTCCTACTACTAAATAAGGCTAAAAGATATAACTTATTACGAAAACTTTACCTGTAACGTAATCTCGCTTAGGCACTTACTACGTAAGGGCTACTATTAGAATATTAAGGCTAATTAAATTTATAAAAGGAAGGATAAGTTTATCGTTTACTAGCTTACTAACTGTAACGGCTAGTTTGTGATAAAATACGTAGCTTTATTTATAGCTTTCACAGTAAGAAAGCACACCTCTTAAACCGGTAGAAAACTAAGCGAAGCCGAAGCCCTCCTTTAATATAAAAAACTTAGTTATTTAAGCTATAATACCCTTACTAACTTTAACGTTTCCACTACTAACGTAAAGCTCTAAGGACCGAATTCTTATAAGTGTTTTACTTATAACTAAGTTAAGGTAAAGAGACAGATTTACCGTAAGCTGTAAGAACTACTATGTAACGTAAGCGAGGTTATTACTATCAACTTTCTAAACCTTACATTAGACCTTATAAGGTTTAACTCCACTATACTGTTTACTAACCACCGTACTAACTACGTATTTAACGTCTACCTTAGCTGCAAGAGCAGCCTAATAGTAAAGGAGGGCTTAAATCGCTTTACGGTAATAATAATACAGTAACATAACCTTACAGTGAAGGCTATTTAGTATAATAACAAACTGGTAAAGTTAAGAAAGATAAGGGAGTATTAGGTAATAAAAGGTATTAAAATTAAACCTTACGTACCTTATTCTTAAAGCCAGAACAGGGGTGCTGAGCACTTAAGGGGTATAATTAAACTGAAAGCCAGAGCGTTATAAATGGCAGTAAAGTTATTAGCACTCCTGTAAGTAGAGATTTATAAAGCTATTATTTACCTATATAATAAAACCCCGAAGAAGAGCCTCGGTTAGCGATTACCTTATAAAGACTTCTATACGTTTGTAGTTAAGAAAGACAGTATTCCAAATCTAATACATAAATTACAGATTAACTACTTACGTAATTACAGCTATAAAGCCTTTATAATAATAAATAATACCCTTAAGAAAACCAATCGCTTTAATAAGCTAAAACCTAACGTTTAGATTAGCTACTTAATAGGCTATAACTCCATAAATATCTATTATATCTGGAACCTTAAGCTTAATAAAGTTATTCGTGTGAGAGACGTAACCTTTAATAAAGACGAGTTTTATAACGGTAACTTTAATAACTTTAAAGATAACCTTTTTAACATTATTAAAAAGAAGATAGATAAACTTATCTGCACGTGTAAGATATGGAATAATAAAGCTATTCTAATAGACTTCCTTAACTAAGGCTTATAATTGTAAGAAGAAGATAAAGATAAGGAGATTATTCTTAACTCTATCACTGTTAGGCTCCTTCCAGTTAAAACTAATTTTAAAGAGGTTATAAAGGTTAAAGATTTATAGGAAGAAAACCTTAATAAGTTAAATAGCCCTAATTACTTTAAAAGAGAGGTAAAGTTAAATTATAAGACTGATCACCTTATTAATGAGTTTAACGTTAGTAAGGCTCTTAGATTGAATTAAGCCTTAGTTAATACAGTACTGGAAAGAGTCTTCGCAGGCCTGAACCTTAAAGAGGAAGAAGTTAACAATACTGCCATTATAAAGAAGTGGAAGAACTTTACACCGCTTTCACAACCGTAAGAATTAATCCTTAGCGACGGCGCTAAGTAGAGCGTTATAAAGCAGCCTTTACAGCGTAAGTAATTATTAAGAATCCTCCCGCTTTAGTTAAAACCGCGTTCTAATAGCCGTTATTACAGAAAAGACCTTTTACTACCGCTAATTAACTATAAGCACTTACATAAGCACTCTTTTAATTAGAATTATTATAAAGTTATAAAGAAATATATAGTAAACTACTATAAGATAAGGTCCTTTAAGGAGTGCTCTCTGTAAAAGGTTAATAACTATTAGATTCTAGCCTATATGTAAGTATTTATATGTAAATTTAATAAGGTTAGGTATCTTTTTAAAGTTAAGGTAAGGCTTATTATTTATAGAGATTAGTAGAGGAAAGGCGCTGTTAAGAATACCTACGCTTCTACCCTAACTAATAAACCGTTCTAAACACTAATTATTATCGCTACGTGTTTTAATATAGAGTTAATTTAATACGATGTCGTTAACGCCTTTATTTACATTAATATACCGTACGACGTGTTTATAAAGATACCAGACAGCTATATTAAAAAAAGAAGGATTTTACAGCTTTAGAAGGCTCTGTATAGCTTTAGAGAATCACTATTACTTTAGTAGAAAGACTTTATAACTACTTTAAAGAACCTTAACTATAAGCTAGTGCCTTATAAACCTTAATACTAGATTAAGGATAGTGTAATTATCTTCTTCTACGTTAATAATATCGTTATCGCCTTTAAGAAAGGAAGCTGCTAGAAGGCTAAAGCCTTAATAGCTTTAATTAAGCAATGATACGCCCTTTAAGGCAGTGAAGATTTATAATGGTTCTTAAGAGTAGTAATAGTCTATAACCATATGAATCGTACCATTTATGTATTGTAAGCTAATTACGTTAATAAGCTGGATTAATTCCTTAATAGCACTTACAGTAATTATTTAACACTAATAAGTAACGTTAAGCTACTGCTGTATGAAGATAAGGCCTCCCGTAAAGAAATAACTAACTATTAACAGATAACCGGCTTAATTCTATACACTACGGTATTTACTAAGCTAGACATAGCCTTTACCGTATTACAGTTTACGTGATTTAACTTTAATCCTGGCCTTAAGCACTTTACAGCTGCAGATTAAGTAATTTAATACTTTCTTTTAATAAATAATTACGCGCTTAAGTTTAGGAGTGGTAATACCTTTAAAACCTGGACTGACACCTTATTTACTGATAATACTATTAATTACCGTAACTTATAAGCGTACGTAACGAAGTTATTTAATAAAGTAATTAACTAACGTGCTAATAAATAAGATATAGTAATAGCCTCTACTACTAAAGTTAAACTATTAGCGTTACTATAAGGTATTAAAGAAAAACTCTTCTTATTACGCCTTATTTAAAAAGCCAGCGTTACGCTTAATAGTAATAAGATACTAATTTAATACGATAACCTCTAAACAATTTAGCTTATTATAAAGGATATAGTAACCCTGTAAACGAAGCTACAGTATATCGATATTTATAATTATTAATTCTATGAGAAAGTCGCTAACGGTAAGATTACGGTTAATTACATCAGTATAAAGGAATAGGTAGCTGATAACCTTATGAAGGCTTTTAGTAACGACGATTTCAAGCGGTTCAGAGCTATAGTTAATGTAGAAGATATTACAGAACAGTTAAACACACGAGGCACGCAGCCACTCTCGGAAGAAGAAGAAGAAGCTTTAGAGGACCTGATTAAAGGCGGAGAGGCTGGATTTCCGGAATTGGGTCTGTGAATAGCTTTAACCACCGCCTCGGCTAACGAGCTAGCAGTTAAGGGGGTGTGTTAGCTTATATAAGCAATTGGAGCTATTCGCGGATGTAGCCGGCTTGGCAATAGGGGACCCTGCAGGCTAGAGATTCTCTTCTACAGAACAACAATACACATCACCATAATTGGCTATGAGTGCTAGATTCTGACACTACGAGCTCCTGGAGGGTCTATCCGCAAGTAAACTACTTACTCGCCCGAAAGGCCGCCCTCTAGCTAGATTTATCGCTTAGGGTACAGGTCGAAACGTCTACCAGATAGACGTAGCATTTGGCGGCGTTCTGATACCACTGGAACATGGAATTAAGAGCTGTTTAAAGCTCTGTCGCATCAGACTTGTCGATACAGCACGTGTCGACCTAGAAGAAGTCTAATCTATTAACCTAGGCTTAGTTTACGCAGAAGTCAATCTTAGCGTAGCTTTGAGCGTAGGTGGCATCACTCTTAGCCGTACCATCGTTTAAGTGCTGAAAAAGGACTTCCTTATCACCCTATGTATGTGACAGGATAGCGTACGGCGGGATCTTATCTTTGTCGAGGGGCTTCCTCAGGCGGACCTTGCCCAGAGCGCCGTCTCGTTCCAGGAGCCGCATTTGCGTGACAGGGCGGCTTCGAATAGCTGGGCAATTAAGATAGAAGACCTAGGGAGAGGGTGGTCGCGAGCCAGGTACCCTAGCTGGATATGTAGCGATAGCTATTAATATCAGAAAGAGGGTATATCAAATAAGTATCGACTTAAAGTCTGTTGCTTACCGGTTAAGAAAATCACCAAAATGTATGTACTGAAACTCTCTAATAACTGGAAAGCAACCGCAACGACTTACTTAATAGCACACTAACGTATGTTTTCTCAGTTATTATAGCTGTTGCTAAAAACCCCGCGCGTTAGGTTATCATAACGGCGCGCTTACTTAAGCTTCAGCCCGGTTAAATTATTTGTAAATTTCTAAGAAGTCTGTACCCAGATACCTAACCCTTAGTAAAGGGCAAGTGCAACCCTATTAATCCTTCTGACAGCTCTTTTTCGGCTAAAAACGGCCGTTACTGTTCAATTCAACACAGTTAACTAAGAACACAGTAATTACCGCCATCAAGTCTTATTGTTTTCTAAGAGCTGTCCTCTCAGCTAAGCAAAGCTCTAGTGCTTAGCCGCGCTGCGGTTCCATAACGCTAAGGCGTAATTATGTAATTTAACACACCCCCTTAATCTTCCACTTCTAAGTAGTTAATGTGACGACCCTGCAGGCCGTCACTTGGGCCGGAGCGGCCCGACAGATCCCCCGCAGAAGGAACAGTGTAAGAAGACAGTACGCACGGTACTGCGCACTGGGCCAGGGGTGCAAAGACCCGAAGCCCCTACAGCTAACTAGCGTCTGCTCAGTCTTAGTAAAAGTACTCACCTACTAAGTATCTACAAGACCCCTAAGTAAGAGGTACTTAGTAGCAAGATACTCAGTTCCTCACTGAGTAACTGGCCACTAAGTAAGGTACAAGGTACTTCTGGCTAGTTAGTATAGATAGTTATGGTTATGCCTATAACTACCGTAAGGGACTCTAGTTCTTTATATTAGTATTTAATTATTCATTTATATCTTACTGTTCAGACTTACCTCTATACATTATAATAATAGCGACTTACAGTAACATTAAACCCCTTATCTAAGAGTGTTAGTTTAATAAGCTGTTTTCGGAACGACCTTTACCTATTAGCATCCTGTTATATGTTCTATCTTAACCTACGCCAGTCCTTTTAAGGCCTGTGTTAGGTGTAGGTTGTAATACGATATTAACGTCTTAGTTCTAAACGCTATTTATTAAACTTTTAAATACTACCCCTCTCCTGTCACTAATATATTAACCTTTAGAAAAGGTAAGGAGATTAAAGAGGTGTAAACTTAACCTTAACTTCTTATTATTAATAAGTTAGCTGTACGACTTAAAGACTTAAACTTTAACTAATAAGGACTGGTTAAGGAACTTAATAAAGCTTTTCCTGGAGATATTAAGAGCTATATCGGTCTTATCGAAAAACTTTAAGCTTGATTTAACACTATCGAGCTGGAAAATAATAACCTTAAGGGATTGTAGAAGAAATAAGTAAAACTCCCCTTACTTTTACGCTTTAAGGGAGACTTTACGTAATTAAAGTCTTAAATAGCCTAGCTCCAGAGCTATATTACTTATTATAACGAGTAATTCTTTAAAGAAGAAGGAAAGGTTAAGTTTGTTAAAGCCTTACTAAATAAAGTAACTACTTACTAGTATAAACCTTACGTGAAGATAATTAATAACCTCTTTATAAACAGAGTACGTAAAGAGGCCTTTAAGATTTAAGCCCTTTTCAATAACTTTGACATTTTTATCAACTAACTCTAAACTGAGTTTAGAGAATTAGATACCTTTAAGTAAGTTAAGTAATGCCTTATAGCCCTAAGGTAGATGTCTTTAGTTCTTAAGTTCTCCACTTACTTTAAACTAGAAGTAGTAAAGACTAAACTTAGCTAAAAGGCCTTAATAATGCTGTTCTGGAGTGGTCTAAAGGAACACGTTACTAGAAACCTTTATTAAGAAGATTAACTAGATTGCCTTTAAGAACTAGTTAAGATAGTTATTAAAGCCGATAATTAGTATTATAATTACTATTATCGAAAGAACTTCTAAAAGGAGCAAACCCCTTAGTTAAGTAAGCTTAAGAAAGGGAACTAGTTAACTGTAACAGGTTATTACCTTAAGCCGATGGACATTAATATAGTAAACCACTAGAATCGACTTAACTGTAATAAACTTTAACAGCAGTTACAGTAGAAATAACTTAAGGATCTATCTTAGATTTAATATTTTAACTGTAATAAAAAAGGATATATAGCACGGCAGTGCCTGCTGCTAAAATAAGTTAGTTAAAAACCCGTTTTAGAAGGAGGAAAGTATATTAAGTTTAACTTAGGAGATATCTATATTAAGATAGTAAGTAATAAAGAAGACTGTACTTAGATAGATAAATATAACGTAGGAGAAGGGGAAGAAGAGGAAGAACCTTAAGATATAGTATACCTAGTCCTTAAAGGTATCTTAGAAGAGTTAGCTATAAAGGTGTAAGTTGTTATAAACTGACTTTAAAGTGGAAACTTAGAACTGCTAGAGATACAGATTACAGAAGACTGACTTTAAGAAGAGATGTTCTGGTTAACTGTTACAGGCTTTAAAAACCTCTCCTTATAAGCTTAGGAATTAAAGAAGTCCAGAAAGGATCCTAACTTAAACCTTATTAAAATAATTAAGGGAGTTGAAGAATTAATTATCTAGGCTATATAAGTAGTAAAGTAAGCCTTAGAAGGTGAAAGAGAATAAGTAGAAAAAATCAAGTTAGAAAAACGAAAGTTCTTTTTAACAGTACCCCTTAAGACTCTTAAACACTTTAAATACGTAGAATAAATTAGTACCCTTACCTTTTTAGAAAAAGGACAGTTTAGATAGCTGCCTCGCATTAAAGATAACGTGCTTTAAACTAGTACCTTAAAGGTCCTTTAAGAAAATATAAAGTAAATATATTAATAGAAGGTCTAGGAGCTAAAGGAGAAACATTAAGAGTTAGTAAACGAAGTAAAGGACCTGTAAGTTAAAGGCTTTACTGTAATATTTAAGGATAAAGTAATAGAAATTAAGTTATAACTTTATAATAAAGTTCACTTTACTAATTAACTTAAATACTAACTTATTAAAAAAGGCCACTTTATAGAAGAATAAGTTAGGTTACTGTTACCTAAGTTTTAAGAAAAGGTTTAAGAGAAATAACGTATATAAAGGTAAGTGGAAGAAGAGAAAGAATAAAGTATTACTTCCCTTATTCTATACTCTATAATTGCAGTACCTGCAGTTAATATCGATTACCTTAATTATAAAGATATACTGTAAATCGATTACATATATAATAATTACACTTTTAATTAGCATTACAGACTTAAAGCCTTTTATAATTATTTCCTTAACGTACGGAAACGGGACTACACTATTATAAGAGTAAAGTTAGAACTAGCTTACTACTAAGTTTCCTATTCCCTAATAAGAGAATCTGGTAATAAGTGGAAGGTTACTGTAATTAACTAAGCCCTTACTGTGTGCTAATAAGGAGGGGTATTTAATAACTGCTTAATTATAACGTACTTATTATATCTTAACGGAAAAGCTAGAGAATAGTAAAAGTGGGAAGATTATTAACAGATTTAAAAGTAAAAAGATATTATTATAATCTAAGCTTATAAAATGTACTATCAACTTATTAAAGACTTTAAGAATATTATACCGTTTGAAGTTAACTAGATATTAAGGTGTGAAAACTTAAGAAAGGTTAACTATTAGGTTTACTAGAGCTGCCTGTTTTTCTAGAAGGAATTAAGAAAAGGCTGTAAGCCTTTTAAAAGGGCTGGAAACTAGTAATTCGCTAATTAGCTAAAACCTTAAGAAGAAGGAGAGGTATTTAAAGGTTAGGTTAAATAAGACCTTAAAGATAGATAATTGTTATAACTTAGATATTAAAGGAATATAAGTATTATTCCGTTAATATTAATATAATAAACGGAAAAGGGAAGCTATTTAAAGTAAAAGTAGTAATTAATAATAAAAGTGCTTTTAACTTAATACACCCTTTATTAGTTAACTAAAGGAAACTCTTTAATAAAGAGTATAAAAAGGTTATTCTTATACGAAATGGAGAAAGAAACCTGTATTAGTATAATAACGGTAAAGTTACTTATTACTTATTACTTTTAATTAAAGTGGATAAGGACAAATAATAAGTAGATTTTAACGTTACACTAGTTACAGGTTATAATATAATCTTAAGTCTACCTTAACTGGAAAAGTACAATCTTATAATTAACTAGAGGAGTAGCTACTTTATTTTTAGCAAGTCCTTTAGCTGTAATTACTATTTGGAGAAAGCTAAGAAAGTACTAAATTGCTTTAAAGTTACATAAAGCATTTAAAAGCACGTTAAACCCTTAAAACTAAGTACAGTTTAGGTTAGGTTTACTAAGATGGTTAAAGGATTAAAAGGTTTACTATATTACTTAAATAACGATTTAAAGGGTAAAAAGAAGTTAAAAGCTAATCTATAAATAAGTGAAGAAATCGACTTATCTAAGGTACTTGTAAAGTATAGGAAGTTTACCTTGTTTTAAAAAAAGATACTGTAATTACCAGATTATAGACTGTGGGACCACAAAATTAAGCTGAAGCTAGGAGTGAAGTTCTATAACTTTTAACCTTACTATTTAAACCCTTAACAGGCTAAAGCCTTAAGGGAGTATATTAATAAGAACCTGAAAAGTAAGTTTATTATAAAGTCCTAATCCTTAACAAGGTATTTAATGTTGTTTATCTTAAGAAAGGGAGATAGTAAGTTATATATAGTTATTAATTACTAAACGTTAAATGAAGATATAATTAAGAACTGTTATTTACTGTTACTTATTATGGAAATGTAAGAATAGATTGTTAAAGTAAATTAGTTCTCTAGTCTTAACTTCCTTATAGGATTTAATTACGTTAAAGTAAAGGAAGAGGATAAGTATAAGATAGTTTTTCAAACTTATAACGGGCATTACTAGTACTGTGTTATGCCGATAAGATTAATAAATGCCTTTACGACTTTTTAAAGCCTTATTAATAATGTTCTCTGCCCCTTCCTTGATAAGTTTACCTTTATATATTTAAATAACGTTTTAGTTTATTTTGAAACTTTAGAAGAATACTAAAAGTATATATAATAGGTTTTAATAGCTCTTAAAAAAGCGAAGCTGATAGTAAACTTAGAGAAGAGTTATTTTTACGTTTAGGAACTGAACTATTTAGGGTTTAGAGTAACCTTTAGAAGGCTTGAAATGTAACTGGAGAAGATAGAGGCAGTTAAGGATTAACTTATTTTAAAGAATTAGAAAGAGTTGTAAGCTTTTATCAGCTTTACGAACTTTTATTACTGTTTTATTAAATACTTTACAAAAATTATAAGATTACTTTATAAACTTATAAGTAAGGGAAAACTGTTTAAGTGGACTAATAAATAATAAAAGGCGTTTAAAGACTTTAAACACGCCTTTATTATAACATTAGTCCTAGCCTTTCCCAATTTCTTAAAGCCTTTCTGAGTTAAAACAGACTTTTTAAAGTTTATAATTAGTAGAGAACTTAACTAAGTTTAAGATGATGGAAAACATTACTTAGTTACCTTCTTATTAAAAGGAATCTACAGGTTAACCTTACGATATCTAATTTATAATAAGGAACTGATAGCGATTATTTAGTGCTTTATTAAGTAAGCACTGTATCTGAGTAGTATGGAAGAACTGGTTTAAGTCTTTTTAAATTATAATAACCTTTAGTACTTCTTAATAAAGGAACTTAATCTACAGTAAGTATAATAAGTAAAGTTAATAGCCCCGTTCTACTTCTAGATTCACTACGTTAAAGGAAAAGATAATAAGTAAGTTAATATTCTTAGTTAAAGACAGGACTATAAGGATACTAATCCAGTCTTAATCCCCATTATTATATTTAATAAAATTAAGAACAGCACGTTAGAATATATATTATAAGTGTTAGATAACTAAATGCCAGAATAAACTATTAACGTCTGTATAAACTTATAAATAAAGTATAATATCTATTAATAATAATAAGACTTTTAAGTAAAAAGGTTAATAAAGGGAACTTATAAGTATAAGTACCCTTTAAGAGACTTCTTAAGGTACCTGTAAGATTATAGTAAGGAATATTTAAAGTATTTAAATTATAATAAAATTAATTATTAGTTAAAATAGCTGTTAGAAAGTGTAAACAGTACACTTAAACTAGGAGTAAGGCTTTAGTATTAAGAGAAACTGTATATTTATAACTTAAATAAACGAAAGGAGTATATTTAATAAGTTTATAAGTCTTAACTTAAAAGATATATAGGCTGAGCTAAGACTCTTATATAAGCCTAGTAAACGTACACCTTCTTAAGAATAAAGAAGTTAGTTAAGGAAGTGGTTAATAACTGCAATATCTGCTATTAAAAGTAAAATTAACGTTATAAGCCTTATAAGCTTCTTAAACTACTCCCTGTACTATAAGTGTTATAAAGTTTAATCTTACTTAACTTCGTTATTAGGATCTTAAAGTCTAAGGACCTTATTATAAGAGTTACTTATAACCAGATCCTTATAATAGTTAATAAATTAATAAAATAGGCTTATTTTTTACTAACCTTAAAGGATATAACTGTAGAGTAACTTACTTATATCTTTAAGAAAGAGGTAGTTTTATAATACCTTTAGTTAGATAATATTATTACAGATTAAGATAAGCTAATTATATTAAAGTTTTAATAAAGATTAATGTAAAGAATAGGTGTAAAAAGTAAGCTTTTAATAATATTTTACTTATAAACAGATAGCTAAATAAAGTAAGTTAACTAGATATTTATAATATATCTTTAAACGTACGTTAACTTTAAATAAGATAATTAGCTTAAGCTATTACTAACAGTATAAGTAGCTTATAATATAACGTTAATTAAGTTAATAAATATATTACCATTCTTCGCTAATTATAATAAGGAGCTTAAACTCTGTTAAGGCCTGCTTACAAGTACCCCCTAAGCTACAGTCCGTGCAGACTGGATATAAGAACTATATAACTACCTATAAGCTGAACTTAAGTTTATATATAAACGGATAAAGAAATTTACCGATAAATACTAAACTAAGTAATTAATACTTAAAAGAAGACTCCATTACAACAGTAAATAAGTTAAGGGACTAACTTTTTAAAAAGGGGATTACGTCTACTTTCTTTCACGAAACCTATATTCGAAACGACCTAGTAAAAAGCTTAACTTTAAAAGGTACAGACTGTTTTAAATTAAGAAAAAGGTCATTACCTTTAATTACAAATTAAACTTACTTATTAATATAAAAGTGCAGATTAAAGTTTTTTATATCTTACTTCTAAAACCTACCTTAAAAGGAGTTCCCTTAAAAAAGAAGATTAAGATTAATACTGATAAGGATAAGTATAACGTTAAGGAAGTTATGGATTTATAAAAGGGAAAAAATACATTTAAATATCTTATTAAGTAGTTAGATTACAGCTCTAAGAGTAACTTATAAAAGCTAATTAAAAATCTTAAGTGCTTAAACCTAATTACAGAGTTTTACTGGAAGAATCTAAACTGACTAAAACTAACGATAAAAACTAAAAATAAGATAAGATCTGACATCTAAATTACTATACTAAAGAGTAAGATTACCGTAGGATTTAAAGCCCGAGAAGCGGCAGGAAACTCCTTAATAGGTACGGGAGGATATTTATCAGAGCCTTTAGCTAGGGTTATAAGGACCTTAGACCTAATAAAGAGGCTAGGCCTCTGGAGTTCCCAGCGCGTTCCGCATAGAAATAAGTACTGTTAAAAAAAAAAGTTAGTAAAAAAGAAAAGACAGGCAGGTGCGTTACCGTTACGTTAGAAAAAGCCGTTTTCGTTTATTAAAGGAAAAAGAGCGACAGACTAAGTTAAGAAGAAGTTACTAACTACAGCAACCCCCTGGAAAAAGAACTAGCAAGTGTTCCTGCTAAAAAGCCCCCCCAGTCGAAAGACTCGCTAACTTTAAGAGGAGCAGCCAGACAGGCCTCCTCCTACTCCTAGAAGTAAAGGACCTCCACCTCCTAGCTAAACGTAGAGAAAGCCTACTTTTCCGTCCTGCAGCGCTGGACTTTAATCTAGTCGAGGCAGGTAGCGGCTTTACAGAGTTCTCAAGTTTTTAACTCCAGGTTCCGTATAATAACGTTATATTTAACGTTAAGGTAGCGTTTCTCGGAAAGGAGCCGTTAAAAGAAAGCGTTACTATAACTAAACGTGTTATACGAGGATAAAGCCTCTGTTAGTAAGCATTTAGAGTAACTGTTTAACTGTGCGGTAATAAGATAAGAAAGCGATTTTAAAGAACAGCAGCTATAAGGTAACATTTACGATCTAAAAGTCGAAATAAAGTCTGTAAGGTTATAATAATAAGAAGTACTGTTTTTCAAAATGTGTTTTTACATACAGTTAGCAGGTATAGTTACGTTAAGGAAGAAGGGACGTTCTTATTAAGGTTCTTTATGGAAAAAAAACGTTAAAGAGGGGGAATCGTGTAATAACCCTACAGGCCATCACTTAGGCTGGAGCGGCCTGACAGATCCCCCGTAAAAGGAACAGTGTAAAAAGACAGTACGTACAGTACTACACACTGGGCTAAGGGTGTAAAGACCTAAAGCCCTTACAGTTAACTAGCGTCTGCTTAGTCTTAGCAGGAGTGCTTACTTATTAAATATCTGCGAGACCCTTAAACAGGAGGTGCTTAGTAACAGGATACTTAATTCCTCATTAAGTAACCGGCTATTAAGTAAGGTATAAGGTACTTTTAGCTAGTTAGTATAGATAGTTATAGTTATACCTATAATTACTATAAGGGACTTTAGTTCCTCACATTAATATTCAATTATTTATTTATGTCTTACTGTTCAGACTTACCTCTATATATTATAGTGACAGCAACTTACAGTGACATTAAACCCCCTATCTAGGAGTGCTAGCTTAACAAGCCGTCTTCGGAACGACCCTTACCTGTTAGCGTCCTACTATACATTCTGTCTTAACTTGCGCTAGTCCTCTCGAGGCCTGTGTCGGGTGCAGGTCGTAATAGTTAATTAACTCCTAAATAAGAGCTTTAAAACAGTTAAAATAACGTAAAACAGTATAGTTTCTAAAGCTTCCTTAATCGCTCTTACCTATACTTATACTCTCATACTCCAAATCCAGTAATAACTAGTCTAAAACCGCTACTTCACCACTTTTAAAAAGGTCTTCCTTAGCCTTTAAATCCTTTACTGTAATCTTACGTATTACGTGCGCGGTTAGTTACGAAGAAGTGTCTTATACGCCTATAACGTTTTAAAATAATTTAAACTTCAGTACTAATAAGGCCTTAATAAAGCCGTTAGTAAGTATCTTATCGGTTAGCTTATCCTGTCCGGAGGATAATTTGTTATAAGGGTGGTTTAAAAAAAAATTACTATGGGAAATTCAGTTAAAACTGATAAGGAAATTCTACTCAACCTAGAACTGGTCAGTTCACTATTAAAAGTGGGTCTGCTCAGGCCCCTCCGCTCGGGCCCCTACTCGGGCCCCAAATCTTAGGGCATTTCCATTCTACCTAACTCTTCTATTTATCTTACTGAAATATATATAGTTTAATCTTAACTACTAAACGTAGTAACAGGTTATAAGGTTAATACCTTATACTGGTATATGTTATAAGTAAGATAAGGGTGTAAATAGGTTATTTTTAGTTCTGCTACGCTTATACCCTTTAGCCGTGATAGCTTAGAAGTCTTACATTACCTCCTTTTTTATCTAGGGTAGAAAGGGAGACCTTTTCAGCCTAAGGTAGCTCCCTAAGGTTCAACTGGGACTAAAGCGCTAATAGTTTAAAGGTAATTCTGTAATATCTCCCCCTTTTAATCCAGTCTTCTTGACACTACTTTAGCTATTACTGGTTTGTAGTTCTTTATTCGTTATAACTTTCAGTTCTGTATTTTACTAATTTACTTCTTTTAGGCTATTATCGTTTCGTTCCTTCTATCAAGGGTCGCTAACGTAACTGGCTGACCTTTATATGCCTCCTTTAATAGCTTTATAACTTTTATCTAACCTTTTTATTAAAGTTAGCTAACCTTTATAATTCTTACAGCTTTACTCTCTAACTTTTATAAATTCTTCCTTCCTTTTTAACTTTCCTTTAAAACTTTTCTTCCATTAATTACTAATTTCCTCCTTTTAAACTTTAAACCTTACATACTCTGTAATTACCTCTCTATACCTATACTTACTTACTTTTACTGTTATTATATCTATCTTAAGCTTTTATAAGCGTAACTTTAACAGCTTTAGTTATAACCTTTTATTACCACTACCTGTAATTACCTTATTAACACCCTATTAATTATATATATTATCCCCTCTTTATTGTATTATTAACGTATCGCTAATAATAACGTTAATAAGTTACCTTACCTAACTTATATTAACTTATTAAATAACTGTACTTATCTAAACTCCCTTTTAAATTATTATAAATACTATCTTATTTAAAGTAAGTAACTGCTTTTACTGTTTATAAAGCATTTACTAACTAATTACAGATTTAGCTTATTATTAAAAGTGTAATAATAATTATAATAATTATCTTTATATAATAAGTTCTTATATTGCTTACGCTCTGTTTACTACCTAAAATTGCTGGCGTCGCTTCGTTCGTCATTACGTAACGGCCCTTCGCTACGCTACGGGGCGCTTCATTCCTTACCTTCACTCCTGGCAATTTTAGCGTAGGGTATTAAGCTTATTTAAATAAGTACAGCGAACAAAGCGACAGAAACCTATCCGGAGGCCAATACACCTATTTAAAGAGATAAAAGAATAATTAAAAATAAATCTTACTTTTTAAAGCTTTATTTTTTAAGATTTAAAAATTTTATTTTACAAAGTTTATAGGCTTTCTTTTACAAAGTTTACAGGCTTTTTTCTATGGAGTTTACAGAGTTTACAAGCTTTATTTTACAATTTACAGTTTACAGTTTTTTTGTTCACTTTCACAAATGCAATTCGAACTGGGAACCTCTTTAATTTATATTACACTATTTACCACTATACTATTTTTATTTCTATCTGTGAAAAACTAAAGGTTTTTTTTAACCTAACTGGGTGAATTAAAGTAATAATTTAATAATTTTTAATTATTAGCTTACATAATCAAATGATACGTTTTAATATGGATCACGTGATGTAAAATCCAATTTTCACTCTATTTTCAGGGTTAGGGTTCAGTAAAAGGAGATATTCAGGTTTAAAGTGAAAAAACCATGACTTTCATAGTTATTATTTTAGTTTATAATACAGAATAAGGTAGTATCATACGTAGATTTTAACTGTAATTCTTAATCTAAAGGCTGATTTGAAATAGCTATTAAAACCAGAGAGATATTTAAGTTTACATTAATGTTATTATTATTTTTTAGATTTAAACAGTAATATCTTTGTTATTATAAGCCGTATAGTAAAAAGAGTTCCGGCTCTGTATTCTACGTAATAAATTGTATAGGAAACGTAATTATTACTTCTTATTATGCTACTTATTGACAGGTTATTATTATAATAACTATTATTATCAAACTTTAAACATTAATGTCTTTCTCAATTTAAGCAGTATGGTAAAACTGATTTCAGTTCTGGATTCTACGTAATAAGCCATATAATAAACGTAAGTAATAGAACTTATTATATTACTTAATAACCTGTTATTATTTAAATAATTATTATTATTAGACTTTAAACAGTAATATCTTTCTTGTTATAAGCTTTATAGTAAAACGAATTCCAGTTCTGAATTTTAAGTAAAAATCTACATATAAAACCACCTTCTTTGATTAGATTTAGATTTGTTTTATTTCAGAATATCTATTTGTTTAATTTTTTCAAACGCTAATAACTCCTGAACCGTAACCCTAACCCTGAATCTGACTTCAGATTTGGAATCCTGGTCACGTGACGTATCTGAAAACATATCATATCACGTGATGTGGAGCCCGAGTAGGGGCCCGAGCGGAGGGGCCCGAGTGGAGGGGCCTGAGCAGACCCACTTTTGATAATGAACCGACCAGTCCTAGGTCGAGTTGAATTTCCTTATCAGTTTTGACTGAATTTCCTATAGTAATTTTTTTTAGACTACCCTTATAACAAATTGTCCTCCGGACAGGATTAAGTCACTTTCGCTTTACCTTTGTAACGCTTATAAGGGAAGTGCTTATATAATCCCTGTTTAAAAGTCTGTGTGCACAGGCCACCCCACAAACAAATCTCGCGACGCGTCGCGACCACCCTTTTTTTTCTACCACCCATAATTATCTGCCATAGCACTTAATTCCAGAGCCTTTGGCACTGAAATAACCAGAAATCGCGGCCCTAACCAGGAACTATTAAAGGAAGCTCGTTCGTCCATTGTCTTGGCTGTATTAGCCAGTATATTAAAGGCTGAAATCGCACACAATTATCACGTCCACCGTAACACTATTACTAGGACCTTAGAACGCGTGTAACACTACTACACCTTAGATTCTCTACTTAGAAGTGGCTACCTTACGAAATTTAGCGTTACGGATAAGTGTAAGGTTATTCGTTATATCTGTTAGGATCTGAAAATTAAGTGGAAATCACTTTGCTGTCTTATACGTTAAGATAATGTTAACATCTCTTTTAGCACTCTTTAACGTGTTATTCAGGCTTCTAGGTTAGGCCATTAGCGTTCTACAGAACGGCCGAAGCTCTTTGAGTATCGTGTATGCCGTTAATATGCCTATTATCGTGCCTAAAGGCCATGAGAGTAAGAGTTTGTTAATGCGATTTATACTAACGAATGCTTTATTTAGAACGATCCGAATAAAGGCTTTGGATGGGTTTTTCGATTTAGCTATAAGAAGTTTAATCGCTAATTTGTTAACCAGACCTAATAAGCTGTTACTCTTTCATTTATAGTGTGGGCAGTTATCTAGAAAGGTAGTAAATCTGAGCTTATCTTTATAGAGAGGAATAAGGACTCCTTAAAGCAGGGATATAGCTCTTTTAGCTATATTTAGGTATTAGAAGAAGGTTTACTTCCTGTATTAAACTCTAGTAGAGTTAAAAGGAGGTTATTTTAATAAGATAGTGTATCTATTTATCGTTTTAGGGACTCTTGAGGATATCTGGAAAGCTATGGGATTGAGCTTATTAACTAGCTACTTTATAGCCCAGACTTAAATCTGATAGAGTATATTTGGAAGCGTTTAAAAGAGCTGGTATATTAAATGTATCTTAAATTTTAAGATTTAAAGGAGAATAAGGCAGATAAAGAGCTTATAAAAGCGTAAATCAAAGAGGTATGGGATGCTATAGATCTAGACTTTATTGGGGACCTTTTAGACTTGATTCTTCGTCGGCGGCTTGCGGTCTGTAGGGTTAGAGGCTGGTATACTAAATATTGAATAGTGTCTTATTGGCTTTATTTTGATAGTACTTTTACTTGGATTACTAGAATAATGGCTGAGAAATAGATGTTTGAAGAATGGGTGTTAGGATGGGGGAGATTAGTGGGGTAGCCTGTGCACACAGACTTTTGAAGAGGCACTGTACTTTATAATTATACCTTTCTTAATTAAGTTAATAATGTCTTCTAAGTTATATACTTTAATAATCAGCTGTATAGTAAAGTTTAGTTTACCATTAGGTCGTTTACAGCCTTACTTATAGTTAATCTTATTAATCTGTATGTTATTATAAACGTTAAGGTTCTCTATTATTTAACCTTTATCTATTGTAAAGTTATAACTGTTAATAAATCCAGTACGTAGTCTTTTCGTTAACATTACGTAAATACATTACTTAAAGACTACTTCCTCTCTTAAAGCTTAATATACTTAACTTCCGTTATTAAAGTTATTATATTATTCTTATTTATCTTCTTTAAACGTAACTACTACGTTATTAAACTGTTAAAGGAACTTTACTATTATTATACCTATCTTCTCAGTATTTTAGTTCACCCTTTATATAATCTTTATAGGAGTATTATTCTGTAGGTTTATATACGTAATCGTAAGCTCCTTAAAGGGTTTCTTAAATACGTAATATATACAGGTTACATTTAAGGTTAAGGTAATTATGTTTCTTAATTAAAACACCCCTGTATAAGTATAAGCTTTGTTAAGTCCAGTCTTTTAATTAACTGCTTCTTTAATTTTTATTACTTTTTTAAGGATCTTTTAGATACTTATATTAGTAATATTGCTAATAATAATAGTTAGATTAACAGGTGTTTTTAGGGCGTTTATAATATATTTATATATCTGCTTTATCTTAATGACAGCTTTAAAATAAGCCCTTACAGCTTTAAGAATCGCTTTAAACGTACGCTCTTCAGCTCCCTTACCTATTATAGCATTTTAAAAGTTTTTATAAAGATTTTCCTTCTAGTTATTCTTCTACTTCCCCTTTACGATCGGTCTGTAAGTGTGTTATAAGCGCTGTAGCTTACTTAACCCACTTTTCTGCTGAAAATTTCCTCGTCGGTTCGGATAGACGTTTTCGCTCTTAAAAGAGGGTTTAGCGCTATTACCAGCCGCGCCTTTGGTGTACGATCGGTGCGCTATCACTGTGTGAGGCAGTTTAGGTTGCTGATTCCAAATCCGTTATCTAAACGGTTTTTGGAGTTTTATAGCGTAAGAATTCAGCCTTTTTTTATAAAGCTTAAGATTTGTTATTAACTTAGCTATAAAGGAGTAATCTCCCTATATTATAAGAAATAACCTCTTTTATAATAATATAATATCTTTTAAATCTACGTTTACTTATTATACCCTAGCCCTGTATGTAATATAGTAATTATATGTATTAAGGTTGTAAGTAAAATATATTACTATAATAAGTATATTATTATACCTTGTAAGAAAGTTAGCCGTTTAAGAGTTAAAGATGCGTGTATATAGCAATACGCTAGCTAACTTAGTGATGTTTATACCTGTTTTACCGGTAAAATTATAATTAATCTTACTAATAATGTTAATAGCTTACGTATCGTTAAGGAGGGGTTTGGGTTGGGAGGTGTTAAGCGCGCGGCCGTATAGGGTGGTAAGAAGGGTTTTCTGAGGGCTGGTAAGGGTTATCTTTTCCGTTATAGTTGTTATAAGTTATCTTTATTACGGATTTTGTTAATTTGAAGATGGTGATGTGTTTGCTTTAAGTTTGCTGTAGTGATTTGTTAGTCACTTAAGCCCTGGGGAAATAATGGTCCGATTTATTTTTCGCTCTTATGCTAGCCAATTAAGGATGCCTATTGGCGCCCCTATAAGAGAATGTAGTAGCGTGTGAAGTTATTGACTTTTATTGGAGAACTCTGTTAGGAGATACTAAATGTAACGGTTTGGAAACGGTAGTGCAGTTGCTGAGAAAGGTAAATTAGCATCACGGTCTTGGAAATAGGTTGAAGTAGCGATGTTGTACTTATGTAAAGCGAGTGGGGGGGGAAAAAAAAAACACAGTTAGTTTGTCGATAGGGCAACAAGTGCAGGCGCCGTTGCGACCCCCCTTCTGGTTAACGGTTATCATCCTGTAAAGAAATTCTCAATGTGGGAACACGGTGGAATATTGACAGTCTCGCATGCCTTTAGACTACGTAATTTGTATTAAGCTGTTGACAGCACCGCAACCTCTCGCAACAATCCAGATCTGCCTTAGATGTAAAAAGCGTGACCACACTAGTAACCCGTTCCCCAGTCAGCCAGGGAGCGTGTCATTTTTGCGCCACCCAGTGTTGACCTCGGGATGAGGCTTGTTCCATTAACGGCAAGAACAGCAGCCATGTACGCTGCAGCCTGTTTGTGATGTTGTTCATTAGCAAGCCGGTTCGATACAGGGGGGTTTATAATTGTTTCTAACAAGGAACTTACCCTTGCATTTGTCGTAAACATCTCCGGGTTCACGTTGTTGATATTGTCGCAGGCCTTGTGATAGCAGGGATCGTCTGTAACGTTTGTCCCCGTGAAAAGGAAACCAATAGGCTTCTTTAGGATTTCCTGGAAGAAGAAGTGGTCGCTGTCAAAGCCAATCTTTTGTTGTTGCGCTGCGATGCCGATCCCTTCAAAGTATTCCAGCCACAGCTTCTCGATGACGTCGGAGCCAGGGGGGCTCGGCCGTCCCCCGTTGGTGCTGCCGTCGCCATCGCCGACATGGTACGTTCCCCGGGACACCATGTCGAAGTTGAGATAGGCGAGGAGGCTGTCGGCCTCGGCGGGGAAGTCGGTCAGGTTGTAGCAATAAAACCTGGACCCGAGGCCGATGGATTCTTCGGCGGCCCACCAGGCGAAGCGCAGCTTGTTCTTAGTGCGATATTTCTTGGCCACGCTGCGAAAAAGCTCGAGTATCAGGCTGACGCCTGAACCGTTGTCGTTGATGCCCGGCCCGGCCTGGACGCTGTCCAGATGCGCGCCGAGCATGATGACGCTGTCAGGGTCGCCTTCAGTCTCGGCAAAGACGTTTTGCGTCATGCGCTCTTCTCGAATCTGCTTCTGTCGGAAATACGCATGGACCGGGGCATCGCCAGAGACAGCCAGCTGGGCTATGAGCTTGTGTCCGTCGGCCTGGTTGATGGCGCCCGCGGGCACGTAGTCTGGGCGCGTCTCGGGAAGCTCGGGCGAGAAAACCTCGTTGGGCGTGTCTTGGTAGGTGATCAGGGCGGCGGCTCCGGCGCGCGCGGCGGCGATGATCCTGCCGCCGTGGATCGGGTTGTTGTCAGAGTCGTTGCAGGCGCCGCGCTCGACGAGGACAATCTTA
>Ga0247760_1000179_pt1 | contig 69810 bp, 87 predicted proteins | sample UWRJL171409R4_FD_179936 | JGI IMG/M metagenome (GOLD analysis project Ga0247760, IMG submission 179936) | Plant litter microbial communities from Arlington Agricultural Research Station in Wisconsin, United States - UWRJ-L171-409R-4 | ecosystem: Environmental > Terrestrial > Plant litter >... | reverse complement strand
GCCGAAGGGGGAGTTGGGGGACCCGGATGTGAAGGCTCATGCTTATTTTCCAGTTTGAGTAACGGTACCTTGACTGCCTAAGGAAGACCTCCGAGCCTAACCCATGTTCCGAGCTCCCCATACCCCCCTCGACCAAACACGCTCTCATAGTCTCTTGATCTTTGAAGTGCATCCGCCCATGGGAAACCCAAGGCCTCCACCCATCCTCTCCAACTTCCGGTTCCCCAACTACCTTACTTCCGCTGATCTCCAGCACTCTAGGTCCCACGGGTACCAAGCTCACGACAATTTCCCTCGGCCCTAATAGGGCAGCTCACCCTACGGCAGCACGAGGCGAGCCCTAGTAGGGAGCGTCGGAGTATTCGAATTCAGGGGTTTCAGGGCAGTCCCTGAGTCTCGGGATGTAGGCCACGGTGAGGGTCTCCCTGTCCTTCCATGATCAAATGGTTCGCGAAAGGGATGCCGCGAGTGTGTGAATGTGAGGAATGCAACCCAGAGGGACAAGACGGCGATGAAAAGCGATGGAAGGCCAATGGCGACAGCGACGACGACCTCGGAGCTGACAGAACCGGATGACATTGTAAAATTGCGAGGGGAGTGGCTTAGACAAACAGTCGGACCTGTAAGCGCTCACGAATCATGAGGTAGCGAGGGAAAAAGCGAGACTGAACATACTATTGGCTATGGGCAACCATTGGTCCTGCTCTTTTAACCTTGGACTTGGAAGCGAGCTCACTTGAGTTGGGGCACTGGCCGCTGAGTCGGATTGCGGGAAGTTGGCCATATTTGGCCATGCTACGGCTGTTGTTGCCTTCTTGTAAATTCCTTGGACTGCCAACTCGTGCAGCTGGAACAAGGGATGATGTGTCGTTGGACACGTTGCTGAGAATGAGGGCTGCGGGGGAACGAGTCCAGTTCAAGAGGTACTGGCCAGGGGCCCCTGCACCCCACGAAAACTTTCCTCGACCTTCAAATGCGAAAACAGAGGCTTAGTCGATGATGCATCAATTGCAATAGAGTTTTCCGTACAGAAGAATGGATTTTCGATCACATACTTGATTTTGACATTTTGCACCTCATCCCAGCCTGCACGTATTGGCAGCGGGCTGATCTGCCAGCATGTGGCCACCGTCGGCCAGGTTCGTATGTCTGTGGTTGGTCCCTTGGTGCCAAAAATGGCAAAGCAGCTGGCGTCAGCTGCGGGTGCGCCGTGCTGTCCGGAGGCTGGCTATTTTTTTTTAAAATTTTTTTTTCTTTCATTCTTTCATTCATTCTTTGTAGGTTAGTCAGGCCTTAGCGGTATTTGCAAGTTGTTTGCGGAAATTCGCAGTCGGTTAGTTGCAGGTATGGCAAATGGTGGTTCATATGTGCTTCGTTTGCTTTGTGGTGAGCTGCTTCCACCCCCGCATAATTGCTTTTTTTCGCATGACGTTTCCCAGACCCACTTTAGGCTGCACCCAACCCAGCTTCATTCCTTCATCAACTCTCCTTCCTCCTCTTCATCAACCCAACTTTGGCGCAAGACTCAGCCAAGTTCGCTGAATACACACGCGCCGGACGACTCGGAACCATGCCTCGTGGTTGGTACTTGGCGCAGGGGTTAATCCCCCTCGGCTACAGCAGCAGCGATGACGAGGAGGGACCTTGCGAGCTGCCAGATGGCCGCCTGGTGTGCGGTCCCCATGGTTTTGTGGTCTGCGGGAGATGTTGTTCGGACTACAGCTTCATGGATGAAGTTCTTAACAACGAGGAGGATGAGGATGAAGACGATGAAGACGATGCTCCGTCCGTGCCGGGAGGTAACGCCACCGACTCGGATCGTGATGACTTCAATCGGCTGAGAAGAGGCACGGGTCGCGTCTTCCCCACCAAGTTCGTCCTACCTTTGGGATCGGCTTCAGCAACCCCTTCGGTGCTGTTCTCTGGCCACAAGAGCCACATGACGGTTACGAGGCAAGTCAATTCACAATCCATCCAAGAGCCAAAAATGGTCCTAATGGTCTGTCAGATACACTCTTCCAAACGATACCCGCAAAGCCCTCATTCGCACCGACGGAGCATGTCTAGAGAACGGCCGAGAAAACCCCAAGGCTGGATGGGCTTTCTGGCACGGCTTCGGTCCCTCAGGCAACCTGCTTGTCGCCTCCGGCCGCTTGGAGAAGAAGGGACCATTTGGCGATGATGCTCTCCAGACCAGCAACCGGGCGGAGCTTCGCGCTGTCATCGCTGCTTTGCGCTTCCGATACTGGCCTGGCGAGGGGTTCTCCACACTTGTCGTCGCCACCGATTCCGAGTATGTCGTTGAGGGCTCCACTAACTGGGCTAAGCGATGGGTTGAGAATGGCTGGGTGACGCGCGCGGGAAATGGTGTTCAGAACAGGGATCTCTGGGAGGCGTTGCTAGGCGAGGTAGAGCGGTATCATGACGAGGGGATGGCTGTGGAGCTCTGGAGAATCCCGAGAGAATGGAACACCGTTGCTGACGCGGCTGCAAAAGAGGCTGCTGCTCGGGAAGATGCCCCTAGTGCATGGGCTGAAGTCATGGGAGTCAACATCTAAAGCGGTCAAATTTCTCCAGGACGGTTGTTCTGGTTAGCATGGGCACAGGGAGGAACTATTTATCATGGTATGAACGGCTTTCCTAGTATCTTTGCTCCCTTACGCCAAAGTGGTAAGGCAAGCCATCGGGGCGTAACCCGACGGAGCCCAGGGTGCGCCTTCCCGCCTGAAGTGCCTCCCGTCGTTTGCTCACTGTCCAGCAAAGGCTGATGTGTACCCCGTCATGCTGTTTGCCACCAGACCAGCGGCCGACATGGTCATATGTTCTGGGGCATTGATAGCGAGTGCCTGCGTCTCGGTCCATCATCGGAGTTGCAGCCACGGGAGCTCTCGGTTTTAACCTTAAGAAGTGATCCCATCGCGTTGCATGGCGCTGCATACAAGGTCCTGAATTTGGGTTCTTTTGTTTACTTTCCTCCTCAACAGGATCATCCTCATCGCCCTCTTAACCACTCGACACCTCGGAGTAGGAAACTATGACAGGTTCTGGTTGAACATCAAAAGAGCAGACATTTTGAGATTGGAGCGCCAGACTGCACAGCCCTAATATATATTAACTGACCACTAGGAGCCTCCAAGGCTCGGACAGCTCCCGATGAGGTGTGTGTTGTGAAATTAATAAAGTACTGAGACACTAAATAGAAAGTTTAAAAAGTAGCGTATTGTTATTTCTTCCAATTTATTTTCATTTCAATTGATTTAAATCGAAATTAAATTAATCCTCACCCTTGGGTTGCAGGGTAAACGAGTTTCGAAGCCGCGCAACCAAGTGCCAGTGCACGAGCAAGACGACCATGCGGTAATTCCAATCCCTTGAATCACACAGGATCGGCCGACATTCGACCCGGGTGGTGAATAACAGTCGTGTGGCAACAATATGCAAGCTTCATGCTCTCCATAGTTATTCTGGATTTTGTTCCGTCATTACGAAAATACCCGGTTCGAAACAGCAATCCAAGATGCATGTTCCACTCCTCGTAGCGGCATCGCTCGCCGCAGACTACACGTCCCTGACGACCTGCCTCGCCTCGGCTTCCGTCCCCTTCCTTGTCTCGTCGAACCGCACCTGGTCCGCCTACGCCACCACCTTCAATGCCCGCCTGCCCTATAGCCCCGGGGCTGTCGTCCTCCCCACGACGCCGTCGCAAGTCGCGGCCGCCGTGGTTTGCGCTTCCGCTCACCGTGTCCCCGTCCAAGCCAAGTCCGGTGGGCACTCGTATGGCTCCTTCTCTTCGGGCGGCGATGCCTCCCAACGGACGCTGGTGGTCGACCTCGAGAACTTCCAGTCCGTCGCCGTCGACAATGTCACCTACGTGGCCGTCGTCGGCGGCGGGTTGCGCCTCGGCAATCTCGCGCTGGCCATCTACGCCCAAGGCAAGCGTGCGCTCGCGCACGGGACGTGCCCCAGTGTCGGCATCGGCGGTCACTTTACCCACGGTGGGTACGGGTACGCGTCTCGCGCATACGGGCTAGCCCTGGAGCAGATCGTCGCGGCGGATGTGGTGCTGGCGAATGGGACGTACGTACGGGCGACGAGCAAGGAGTTTCCGGATGTGTACTGGGTACGTTCATGACTCTCCCCCTTACCTTTGCTTCTTCCCTGAGCTGAAGCCACAAACTACCTACCCAGGCCCTCCGCGGAGCCGCCGACTCGTTCGGCATCGTCACAACCTTTCACCTGCAGACCATCGCGGCGCCACGCGCGGTGGTGCACTTCTCCTACTCTGTCCCAGGCGCGTTGGCGTCCCCGGCGCTCGCGACGGCCACGTTCCTGCAATTGCAGAAATTCGCGCTCAACGCATCCGTCGTGACGCGCCAGCTCGGCTTCGGCCTGTTTGTGTCGCCGACCACCTTCTCCGTGGACGGCACGTACCTCGGGAGCATGGCCACCTTCAAGGCAACCGTCGCGCCGGCGCTGCTGGGCGCTATCAAGGCCGTGGTGCCCGTCGCGTCGGACGAGTCGTCGGTGCGACAGCTCGACTGGATCTCGTCGCTGACGGAGCTGGGCGAGGCCGACACGCTGGCGGTACCGGTGCGCGGGTACAGCGACCGCGATAACTTCTTTGCCAAGAGCCTGAGCGTGACGGAGCCGTTGGGGAGGGCGGCCGTGAAGGCGTTTTTTGACGTGGCCCTAGGCGAGGGGAGGACGACGCAGGTCGAGTGGTTCTCTCTCATCGAGCTATACGGCGGGCCTGATAGTCAGATTGGGGCAGGGAACAAGAGCAGCGCCGCGTACGCAGGGTTTGATGACCTCTGGGTGGTGCAAAACTGTGAGTGTCTTTTTCTTTTTCTGTTTATAAAAATTCCTGCATGTGTCTCTCTGTGTTGGATGGGCATTGATGATCGACGCGATAGACGGCAGCGCCCCTCTCAACCAGGCCTATCCTTCCTCGGGCATCAAGTTCATCAACAAACTCAACGACGCGATGACGAACAACCTGCCCGAGTATGCTGCGTATCCCAACTACGTCGATCCGACCTACACCAGAGAGCAGGCGCACAAGTTGTATTATGGTGCCGAGGTTTCCGAGAGGTTGAGCAAGCTCAAAGCGATTTTGGATCCTAATAATGTCTTTCAAAACCCGCACTCAATCTTGTAGCCTCAACCTACAGACACAGTTTCCTCAACCTGAATAGAACAGCAGCCAAAAGATACAGGAAACTCTGCGCTACCTCAGGCCTCGTGTAATAGCATCAGTATCGACTACCAATTCCCACACTTTGTATTGATCAAGTTTCCTCGGACTTTTTGGCATGCCGCTGCACCCCCTTCAAGCCAGGGTATTCCCGGGCACAAGCGCCGACACTCTAAGCTTCTGGCTATCGTCGGGGTGGTGTATGATGAAATAATCAACGTAGGTCAGAGGCCCGACATCGGGGGCTGTCAAATGCTCGAATCGACGAAACAAAGTTCCCAACGTGACGTAGATCTCGCACATAGCGAGGTTCTGACCGATGCACATCCTTTGACCGCGGGAAAAAGGAACAAGATTCTTCTCTCGCAGTTTGATAACCTCGGGGTCGCCGCTAATCCAGCGATCGGGGTCGAAGGTTGTTGGATCTGGAAATACGTGTTCGTTCCGGTGCATCATGTAACTCGACATGCCAACAACAGTCTATGAGAAAGAAAAAAAAAAGCAAGCTTATTAGCTTCAGCATGCTAGGTTGACAGGGGCTGATTCTCCGCTTACGCCTTCAGGGAAAACGTAGCCATTAAATGTCGCGCCACCCGGGGGCGTGACGCGGGGGAGCCTGGAGACGGTGCCGTAGGAGAGCCTGTAAGAGATGTCAGAGTAATCAAGCGTTGCTGAGGCCGCGTGAAAATATGTATCTGTGGATCGGAAGAATGAGAGGCAGCACCTGCCTTAGACCTTCCTTGACAACACCGGTTAGGTAAGGTAGTTTCTCCAACTCAGTATAAGTTAGCTGCTGATTTGGGTCTGGGAAGCGACTGCGCAGTTCTCGTTTCAGCGCTTCCTGAATCTCAGGGTTAGTGATAGCGTGATAGGTGGCGACTGTCATGGCGTTGCCGGTGGTGTCGGAGGCTGCCACGCAAATCCCCCAAGCTTCATCAACTATGACCTCGGTTTGGGGTGGCTGCTTAGTGGGGTTGAGTTCCGGGTTAAGGAGTTCGTAGAAGATTGTTGGACGTCTAGGCGTGACGCCTTCATTCATGTTGTTCTGCACAGATTGCACGGCACGCTGTATCTTCTTTACAGGAGAACCGTGGTGTCAGAGGGGCATCTCCTTGCGCAAAGAAGAAGAAGAGAAAGAAAAAAACGGAAGAAGCAAACTTACCGCCTTGACATCGAGCAGATCGTTGACGTTGGAACTCAACCTCCTGGCGAGCCGCTGCGGTAGAGAGGCTACAACGATTCGTAAAAAGGGAAATTGCTGAAATGTCCAGAAGACAGCGCCAGTGCTCTTCATCATGGTCGTAAACCAAGCCCCAAGATCTTCTCTATCTAGCTGGTCCCAGCAGTCGTCAAATGCGTAATCGGTAAGTACGTCAACAGATATTGCGCGGAACCCCGCATGCAAATCCATAGCCTCTCCCTCTTCTGTTCTCATCGTGAGAAGGCGACAAAGCTTTGCCACCTTTTCTTGGACCAGCTCCTCGAGCTCAAGAACGTGCTTACGAGAGAAGAAGGGATTGAGAAGCGCACGGGGCTGACGGTGCGCCTCGTTGGATGATATCGCAAATATACTTTGATCCCCCAGGGCGGCGTAGAATTCTCGGTGCTTATAAAATCTGCTCCCGATGCTGTAGATCGCTTCATAGTTGCCAGGGTCGCTGAGGTGGATTTCGTTCGGTCCAATTCTGACGAGGGGTCCTGCGGATTTCTCTCAGCAAGTAGGCCCAATGGAAGCGGTGATTAAGCGCGTATGTAGTACCGTAGATCTCGTGCAGATGCTCGATTTGGAGGTATAATACACCACCCTTGATAGCGTTGTAGTAGAAGCCATAGAGCGACGTCACGGCGGCAAGGAATGGCCCCGGGATCGTTGCAAGGGGGTGGGAAAAGCGCCGCCTGATCGCGATCAGAGCGAGCCAGAGGATGAATAAGCCGGCAGCAAAAAGACTGCCAGATGTCAATGAGAGCGAGGGGATGTCCATTTGTGCGGCGCAAACGTCAGATAAGGAATTGTCTGTGAGTTTCTTGTCAAACCAAGCCCTCTTTGCATTAACAGTGAGGTGGTCCGGCTGCTTGGTGGGTGTGGAAAGCGGGGTACGGAACACTCCGCCCCGAGGGTCAGGTGACATAAGACGTGCGGACAAGTGGTCATTCCTCATTGTCTTCTTTGTGGGAAAACGAGAGTCTGATCGATTGTAGCTGAGTAGTTGTCTGAGGGGAGACTGAGCCCTCGTGGCTGTAAAACCTCTCGACAACAATGGTCTGCGCATCTTTTTGGTGGGAGGGGTACTTTGAAGGGATGTCGTTACCCGGAATTTTGCTCATTTGTTTCGTCCTGTTAAAAGGAATGGCGATGGGCGGAAACAGATAGTCGAGGGCTTTCAGGCCTGGTTGGTTCAATAATGCATTTTCAACCGCTTAAACTCACACACGCAGTGTTACTTTCCATCCAAGATCCTGCCATAATTCGCGTCTACCACTTTTCCCAACCCTGTACCCGTGTACCATGCACACAATACCTGGCGCTGGAGCCACACGCTGACGTCTTGTTATTGCCAAAGGTAAGATAATTACGTGTATCATCCATGCTCCAAATTCAGCAGCGCCATCCCCTACTTTTCATCCAGCGAATCGACACCCAACTCGCCAGCTCGCCATGGAGGATACGAGAGCTTCAACTTAGCCCAGAGTCTCCACCGGGGCGTTCGTAACATACGTGCCCTACCCAAGGCACGTCTCGGCGTCGAATGTGCAACCAGTCCCCTTTCTACCCCTTTTAAATCATCACCCGGCTCCGGATCTTCCTCCACCCATACACAACTATCCGCCCAATCCTGCGGATGTACCTTCAACTCCCTAAAAAACAACATATTATTCTCCTTCCTCCAATTTCCCGCCTCCCAAGTGACCACACACGTCCCATTCCCCTTATCCTCGGGCCCCCCCCAAACGCAGTCGCCCAGCTGTCCGCTCTCTTGGCCACATCCTCTCGCGCGAGCGGGCTGGAGCAGCTCTCGCACAGGCCGGTGATGGTGAAGTTGTGATTGGCTCGTCAAAGGCGTAGGCCACGCCTTGCGGGATGTAGGCTTTGCATTCCATGCGGCCCCAGCGCACCCAGCAGGGCAAGCAAAGGTCGCAGTCGTCGACATGCCCAAGTCCAGATCATCGAGAATCAGAATTTAATTCTCAAGCTTACGGGATCGACGGTGTGCAGGAGTGATTTTCGCTTGCTGCATGGCGCGTTGGTGAACATAAAACCTGGCGATATTCTGGAGCATGAGTTCTGCGGTACATCCCCTATCCTACGAATTACCATCTTGTTACAAAATAGGTGTGTTTGACTACAAGGTTTATTGCAGGATGTGGCTCTTGACTGTCAAACACTATCATCAACCCTCATAAGTGTATGCCTAATGATCGCAAGCCGTTCCGTCATAGTGTAGGATCCTCCCGTTCCTCCAAAGCGAACTTCCTCATCCACCTCATTCGTCTCCGGATGATCCTCGCCCATTGTTCGAGCATATGAATCCCTCGTTTCCCGGGCAAATTCTATGGCGTCATCGTGGTGGCCGAGTCTATGGTATACCCGAGCGAGTTTGACGCTGACCCGTCCGTAGCTTGTGTTCTTTTCACGCCACTCCAAAACTCCGTGGAAGCATTCCATCGCTTCTTGAAGTTCCCCACGCGCCTCCAGTAGGCTGGCAATGTTCCCTTAGATTGCCCTCAGGCCTGATCTTCTCGCGAAAATTGGCCCAGTATTCGCCAAGGTGTAGTACATTGGCCCCTGGCGGCTTTGTGGTGCCTGCCAAGCAGTAGTATTTCAGTTTTCGTGGCTAAGTTTTACGCCCTCATGAGTCCTGGTTTTTTTTTTGGCGGAAAACCATGCCATTGCCGGTTTATCTCCCGCAAATCCTTGAGGGTAGATTGCGCAAGCTGTCGCCAGGTCGCGTTTATCGATGGTCGACTTGTAGGGCCCCCAAATCCTACCTGGCCTTTATCAAGGGCCAGATGCTCTTCGGTGAGTTCCCACACCGTCCCGTTCGTCGCTTCAAACCAAGGAGGCAGACATGATCCTCCTCATACCACCTCGGTGTGGCAATACGGGGTTTTGGATTGATTGCATCGTTCCAGCAGTTAGTTGGCAGTTCCTGAACGTGCAGCGTGATACCGGTCCCACTCATCGCGCCATCTTCTTATCATTTACATCGTCTTCCTTTTCTTGCATGGTCGGTCGGTGAAGAGAATACTACCCCCCTTTCTCAGTACCTGGTAATCGATCTTGGCGGTTCGTCCCGCAGCAGCCACAGTCGAATCTCATATGCTTCCTTGGGGCCTGTTCGCAACTACTAGGAAAGCCCTAGGAAAACTCCGATAGCATGGGTAGGATGAGGGAATGGATTGTTACCACCAGCAAGGGACGTGAATTACTTTCAGGTGAGGCAGGTATCACTGGTGCTCCCTTTCCCCTCCTCTCGATTATGTGCCAGGTTCAGGGTTCTCTGATTTTTTAGTTGGTTTGATTAAACTTGAGTGGCTCGACTCACCGAGGGCTAGGCGAGGAGCGCGCCTGTGGCACAGCATGGCGAGAGGTCGAGGATAAGGTGGGGCCAGCCCGTGCAGAATCTGCACAGCAGCCGAGAATGAGCATCCTGCCTACTTCACAGCTGTAATCAAGGTCCACGAGGGTGTAAAATACCATGCGGAGAAAGGCTGCCCTGTAGGTTTATTTGATGGCACTTATCTGGCACGTGGTTTGTATCATAAAATGACGAGATCGAGTTGATCGGTGGCAAACAGACGAAAGAGCCACCCTGGGCACATCGACCATGTCTGTGCCACCCAAAGACAGCCTCATGCATGATGCATGCAACTCCATGGCGGAAAGCCCTTCCGGGGCCGCGCGGTGCGACTCGCTGGTCTGGATCACCGATTCCCCTGAGAGGCTAACCTCTTGACCATATCCAACTGAACCTGTTTCTTCTCAATCAAGCCATCTAAGAAGATTAGTGGCGGCGAATGCGAGGGAAAGCCCTCCCAGCCATTAGCTCTGCAAATGTCTCGGGGCAGTTATTAATAGAAGGAGAAGAACAACTGAGCCAATCAAGGTGTCGTGGTGACTGTCGTGGGAGCCATTGGTTCGTCCCACGCATCCCGTTTCATCCATTGCGAGGAGTGCAACCTCTCCAAGGACCTCTTCTCAACTCCCACCCCAGGCCGGATAACCGACAAACGCCTATGATAAACCGGGCCCGCGTGGGGCCGGACGGCGCCCACTTCACAGTATTCTATCCGAGGAGGGATCCCCGGGCGACTGCCGGCGGGATACTACCGCCTCTTTCTAGAATAAACTCCTTAATCTCCGCCCCGTACAGACGCACCAGGTAGCTGTAAATGCAACATGCATCTGCACCATTCTGTTTCGCACCGAAGATACAACCGCACTGGGACCAGTCAGAGTTGGATCCAACACCCATGCTGATCCAAGCCTGGTCTGCAACATCCAGCCACCAGAATTGCGAAGCTAAACTCACAGAAGGATTGTGGCTTTTTGCAGTCTCGCTGTTGGCTCGCCGTCGCGTCAATGCGCATGCGTGCGGGGGGCGCAGACGCCCAAGTTTTGGTCCAGATCATGTCCGTCTTGCCAGGGCATTCAGTTCAATTTCTGCAGGAGGTGGTGGCGTCCGACGTTGGCGGGTCCGGCAGGAGACACACAGATTGCATGCCTGCATCTATCTGGTCTGGAAATCATCAGATCTTGTTCGATTCTAATGCGGAGGATGCAAAAGTGGCGCGTCGATAAAATCACATTTACATGGCCGACGATCCATTTTCTTTTTCATCCGGAAGGCTAGGATCCCCCTCATCCGCTCCGTTTTGTTGTTTCCGCGAGGGGATGAGAGACGGCCATGTCGACGTCAAACAGCGCATCGCCCGAAGCACACGATGATGACCCCGGCATCAAGGCCGGCACGGCAAAGGGTGTTCCGTACCTCGTCATCATCGTTTTTTTGTGCATCAGCTTTTACAAGTATGTCTTTTTCTCTCTTCATTCAACCTGGCAACCGACAACCAAAACACGTGCAAGATAGGTAACTAACACGGAACGCAAAACAGCTTCTTCGAACTCCTCCTCATCATCTTCACCACATTTAAGCGCCGCTCCGGTCTCTACTTCTGGTCCTTTGTCATCTCGACATGGGGCGTAGCCATCTGGAGTCTGGGCTGGCTGATGAAGACGACAGGCTTCACAGCCGGCATTCCCAACCACTACCTGCTGTACATGACGTTTATCGAAATCGGCTTCGTCTTCATGGTCACGGGCCAGGGCTTCGTGCTCTACTCGCGTCTGCACATCATGGTGCACAGCCATCGCAAGCTGCGTCTGTGCCTCATCATGGTCATCGTCGACGGCATCATCTGCCACGTGCCCATCGCCGTGCTCGCCTTTGGCACCAACTCGCCCAACCCGGGGCCTTTTCTCGCCCCGTACGCGGCGTACATGAAGGTGCAGGTGACCATTTTCTTCATCCAGGAGCTGATTCTGTCGGGCATTTATATCCACGAGACGCTCAACATGATGCGAAATCAACATCCTGCGGGCAAGAATGGCCCGAGGAAGTTGATGAAGCACCTGCTCCTGGTGAATATCGTTGTCATTTGTCTGGATGTCACCATTTTGGCCTTGGAGTACAACGGGTTTTATTCCATCCAGACGGCGTACAAGGGCATGGTGTACAGCGTCAAGCTCAAGCTGGAGTTTAGCATCCTCAATCGTCTTGTCGAGATGGTCGGGCATCCAGCGAGCTCCAGTGGGACGAGGGGACTTGCCTCGGCGGCGAGGGTGGATGCGATGGAGGCCAAGAGTCGGCCAATTCCGATGGATGATCTCATGGACGGCCCGACCAAGACTTCGCGGCATGTTATCAGCGACCGGCGGAACCGGGGTGATCTGGAGGGAGAGGGCGGGCTGGGATATAACGCGTTTGCATGCAGTGCAGATCGCGAAGGAGTGCATGTTGAGAGTACTGCCAAGGGCATGGGGATCCAGGACTTGAGGGGGGATGGGAGAAGGGCGATTACGCGGACAACGGAGGTTAGGGTGCATCATGAGGCATTTTTGGACGATGGCAGCAGTGATGGCACTGCTGGTCTGGATGAGCACTTTGAGCGTGGCGGCGGCGATGGGATGGCGAAGGATACATCGTCGTCGACGTCGTCCGAGGTGCAGTTTGCTAAAGGGTGAGGGGGTAACATGGAATGATAATGGATGGTGGATTATTGTGGAAGAAATTGGCACTCTGGGTTTTTGGTGTTACTCCGTCTATCCCCTTGTAACGCGAACCACTCACTGAAAGAAGCATCACGGCTGTGGTCGTGTGGTTGACCCTTGCTTTTCGGTCTGCGTCTGAGCATCAAGCCACAGGATGACAAAAGTGACAGCGAAGAAGACAAACGCCGAGGCTCGCACAAAACTGCTTCGTTGTGCAGCAAGCCACTTTGAATCCTAGTATTTCAACCCCCGAGGTCCGAGTCCGAGCAGAATGTCTAGAGCTTTTTGCCCATTGCAACTGACCTCGGACTCACAAATGTGAGATGCCACAATGCGATGGCCTCCAAGCTGCAAAGTTCCAGACGCATTGAGTGAATGCTTGTTGTGGCAATGTCCAGGATCTCAGAAAATAAAACTTCGGAGCCTTTGCAGCGAGACAACCCGCTCCCTGTCCCCACGCTGTCCCCGAGTCAACTCCCCACGCAGGCACTTGGCCTTGGCGAGGAACGAGACCGGTCCATTTGCGGACGGGGTGTGTTGCCCAGGATCAAGGAATAAGATCCGGGAGCGACAGGGGCCGGCTGCCCGGAGGACCATCCTACTGGACGAACCACGCCGGGAAGGAGCGGAGATCACCGCTCTTAGTGCCATCCCCGACGCGCAGAAAGCGCCAAGGCATTTCGTTCTTGCATGCAACTCTACAAGTTCCAATAAGGTATCCAACAATGTCTTGGCTTTAGCCTGTCCCATTGTTCTGGTCCATCCGTGTGGTGTGTGGTATTGCAGAGCAACAAAGGAAGAGGGTCCGTGGTCGGTGATGATTTCCGCAATGTCACGAGGACAGGGTCGGAAAGATGATTCAGGTGGGGAACGAAAAGAAAGAAAACACTCGCAGAGGATGATTTGACCTTTCGCTGCGATATCGCATGGCAGCGTGGTTGGGGTTGCATCAGGTAGGATGCATAAATCCAATAACTGCCATAGTATCCAGCAAGGACTGTACATCACGCAGACCCCACACAACATACACAGTAAACTGGAAATATCCGTGGGTGGACATGGCCCCAACCAGGCGGCCTTCGGCAGAAAAACTGCCGCGTGTCTGTCAAAATGGCATTTTCCTTCCTTCTTTTCAGCCTGTGCTACCTGCCCTTACCATACATACACTGCAATACCGGCTGGGCTGCGCCGCCCACATGCTTTGCATGCAAAAGAATATTGCAACGGCGGAACATGGCTACCCTTGTCATTGACGGGTGTAATTGGTCCAGCGCAACTGCCATGAGGGGTTCGTATCGTGCTTTCCGTGCAATGTGTCGCACAGACTCGAACGATGTTTTGCTGGCTCGCGGCGGTTGAAATGAAACATGGTCGGTGCAGGGTAGAAATAGGATGCAGCATACCCTTGGGCGGTGAGGTAAACAATGTTGGTTCCAGAAGTTCTTATCTCTGTGTTGCATAGAGAACGTAGCACTCGTGCAACAAAAAGGAGTGTGATGGACGCGTGAGGTTGAGCAGCACCCACTACCACATTTGTTTCCCGATTGTTTCTCTCCCATTTTCGCTCTGTTTTTTGTTTTCTTGTGGTTTGGTTTCGTCCTGCGGCGCGGAGAAGGGAACCGACATACAAGCCATGCAGTCACCAGGAGAGACGTTGGATAAGGGTGAGAAGGAGCTTGGTGTCGTTGGCACCAAGGACCTGTCCAACTCGCCTGGCTCTGTGTCGTCGTTGGAAGCTGCCCATGATGAGGACCCCAAGGCCAAGGGTCTCACGAGAAAGCTTCTCATCAAGCTTGATACTAGGTACCGTCTCACGCAACTTTCTTAGCCCAATGATCGCGTCTTCTAACCTGGTGGCTTCACCACAGAATCCTGCCCGTCTTCGTCCTCCTCGTCCTCACCTCCTTCCTCGACCGCACCAATGTCGGCAACGCAAAAGTCTACGGCATGAACGAGGAGCTGGGGTTGACAGACCGTCAATTCCAGCAGGGCCTCGTAGTGTTCTACCCCCTCTACATCCTGGCCGAGATTCCCAGCAACTTGATCCTCAAGAAGGTGACTCCGCGAATATGGCTCGCTGTTCTGACCTTTTTATGGGGTCTCTTTTGCCTGGTTCTCGGCTTGGTCAAAAATTTTGACCAGTTCATCGCCCTCCGGGCCCTCCTGGGTCTCGCAGAGGGTGGTCTCTTCCCCGGCATGGTGCTGTATCTGTCCACCATTTACACCCGGTCCGAGCTCGGTCTTCGCATCGGCATTCTGTACACGTCGACGTCTCTGTCGAGTGGGTTTGGTGGGCTCCTCGCGCGCGCCATGGGTGCTGTGGGCAACCGTGGAGGTCTGACTGCGTGGCGTTGGATCTTTGTGATTGAAGGACTTTTCGTAAGTCATATCCCCAACCACGTGAAACTTGCAATAAGATGGTGTCTAACAGACCGGACTTAGACAATCCTCTGCGCCGTCTTCACCTGGGTCATGCTCCCCAACAACCTCCACACGGCGGCCTTCCTCACCCAGGAAGAAAAAGACCACGCCATGGCCCGCCAGTCGGGCGCGCTCTCGGGCAACATGAACGAACTCAAGGAGAAATTCGCGTGGTCCGAAGTCCGCAGAGCCTTTGCCTACCCGCTCGTCTGGCTCACCGCGTGCGCCTACTTTGGTCTGCTCTCGGGCATCTACTCGATTGGCATCTTCCTCCCCACCATCATCCTCAAGCTCGGGTACACAGCGCACGAGGCACAGCTCATGACGGTTCCCCCGTATGCTGTCGCGGCGACCATGACACTCATCGTTGCGTTTGCCTCGGATCGTCTAAAGGCCCGCGGAGTCGTCATGTTGTGCACGATGCCGATTGCCATTATTGGATACGCCGTCATTGCGAATGTCGGCAATGAGTTCCCCAAGGTCAAGTATGGTGCTACCATCATGATGGCGACGGGCATCTATAGCAGCGTTCCGCCCGTTCTTGCGTGGTTGTCGAATAACTCGGCTGGACATTACAAGAGGGCAACCACGGCGGCGATTCAGTTGTCGATTGCGAATTGTGGTGGTATCTTGGCTGTGTTTTTGTACCCCGATGTCGATGCGCCGGCGTTTAGAAGGGGACATACGATTGTGATGGGTTTGTTGATTGCGGGCTGGTTCTTGTAAGTTTTGCGTGTTTTGGTGGTGTTTTGAGAGCTTGAGAGAAATTGCTAACTTGGTTGTCAATAGTATTCTCGCCAACGTTTTGCTTTGCCGCAAGATCAACAATGACAAGGCCAAGGGAAAGTACGACAAGTATATTGGGTATGGGGATGATAGAGATCCCAGCTTTAAGCTGGTGCTGTGAGGGGATGTTGGTAGAGTTGGCAGATACGGGTGGTAGTCACGTCGCGTCTTTTAAATAATAAGCGGCGATAATTATCAGACTGGGGGGATCGGCGGGCAATACGAGAAGAAAATTGGCAAGCCGATCAGTCTGACCTCAGCACGGCTCCTAGAGTTTCAGTGACGTGTTCCCCAGACTAGACGCACCCGTGAGGAACACATCAATGATTTTCTCTTACGGTGCCCTGGAATTTGGCATCTGATGGGGAGTAAAACCTGATACTTTTTCCAGGGTGTGCAAAAAGACTCTATTTCCCCCCCGCCATGCAGATAGTCTGCATGCCGCCCGACGCGGGGATATTTACCCATCCGGGATGGCAGTAGCCCGCCAAGTACTGCAGGAGAGCGAGATATAAAGGCGTCTCCCCCCGACGACGCTTATGGCAGTTCCAGTCTCCAATTTTTTCCCACCATTTACCATCCCGACTTCAGGTCCATCCGTCGCTGGGCCAGAACCCAGAGAATAGAATGGCAACAACCAACGGGACAGCGGCCAGCCCGCCAGACAAAAAAATGACTTTCATCATCGCAAGTGCAGCCGACGACGTGTGACAAAAGACTGCTAACAACCTGGTTCAGGTTGGCGGATCTCTCGGCGGCCTAGCCACCGGAGTGGCGCTCAAAGCTCTCGGCCACGACACCATCATCCTCGAGCGATCCCCAACACCCCTGTTACACGACCAGGGCGCCGGCATCGTCGCCGGTGGCCACGCACTCGAGTTTCTTGAACGATACAACCGGTGCCGGCGCCCCGGGCAGCACCAACAACAAGAAATCTCGATCCACGCCGACAGCCGGCAGTACCTCTCCAAAGAGGGAGCCGTCGTCCACTCGGTCCCTGCCGACCACAATATGAGCTCGTGGGACCTAACCTACCACCTGATGCGCGCCAACTACGACGGCATCGCTAGCTCCTACTGCCCCAACGTCCCGCCCTCCCTCCCACACCACGGGAAAGCAACGCACTACCACGACCGCACCGTAACCTCTGTGGTCCCGCACGCCGACGGCGTCCTCGTCACCTGGAAATCCACGACGAAGCCCTCCCTCACCGGCACCCTGACCGGCACCCGCCTCATCGGCGCCGACGGCCCCAGCTCCTTCATCCGCTCCCTCTTCGCACCAGGCATCGAGCGCACCTACGCCGGCTACTGCGCCCTGCGCGGCACCGTGCCCGAGGCCGAGGCGACGCCCTCGACTCGCGCCCTATTTTCCAACAAATTCACCTTTTTCCACGGCCCGGGCATCCAGATCCTCGCCTACCTGATCCCGGGGCCCCACGGCACGCTCGAGCCCGGCCACCGCCTCATCAATTTCGTCTACTACGCTAATTTTCCCACCGGTCCCGCGCTCGACGAAATCCTCACCGACAAGCACGGCAAACGCCACCGCATCACCATGCCGCCCGGCCTCACGGACCCGCAGGCCTGGGAGAAGCAGAAACGGATTGCTCAAGACCATCTGCCCCCGCAGTTTGCGGAGTTGGTGTGTAAAGCGAAAAAGCCGTTTGTGCAGGCTGTGACGGATGTGATTAGCCCGACGAATGAGTTTTTGGATGGACGCGTCGTGTTGATTGGGGATGCGCTGGCGGGGTTTCGGCCGCACACCGTGGCGAGCACGTCGCAGGCGGCGTTTGATGCCATTGTGTATGCAGACTATATCGAGGGGGGGGGGGGGGGGGAGGAGTGGAGGAGGCAGACGATGGGCTATGCGAGGTTTGTGCAGCGGAGGGGGATGACTATGGGGCAGAGGAGTCAGCATGAGCGGTTGGGGTTGGACGAGTATGTGAGGGATCGGGATGAGGCGTCTGTGCCGATTGGGAGAGAGTTTCCTGCGTGGGCGATGGAGATATAGGGGTTAGCGACGCTGATATTTTCTTGCTTGGCACATATGCCCGTTGATCCAAGGACGCTGAAGCTTCACTTTGCTCAACACTCAGCTAGCCTCACGTCATTAAGCGAGTCAGACTTCAGAGATGATGGACGGAAATGTTTCCACTGACGGTACACCAGGTAGCTGAAATACAACGGCATTCTTGCATTGGTGGTCATCCACAGGAGAGGATGAAGTATGATCAGTCCGTTTTCGTAGAAGATATCATGACCGAGCGCGATGGTATCCCAATTCAGGGTAAATACATGCCTACGCGATCAACAGTCGACGCCTTTAGGATAAAGCATCTCAGAGTCAAAAGGGAATAAGAAGCGTATTCTTTCTCTTCCGGCTATGATATCCTATTCTCCACTATTCTATGGAAAACCCCATGTTTTGATATGGAGTGCTCCCTCAAGGACTGACTGGCTTCCCATGCGCTCCAGAGAATGCATTCACTGGAACAAGGAGCATACGGATGTCAAGTGCCTCGCTGGCAGTCTCGATATGGACAATGACATGTGCTTCCTCAAGGCGGAGGGCTACGACAAGCGCAACACCACCAACGTGTGCACGCTGTACAGTGGTGGCCAGCCTCGCAAACTTTGAAGGATCCAATGCAGAGGAGGATATTTGTCTTCTGCGAATTGTTTACAATGTTGGAAGCAGACTTATGTTTTCTTTTACCACTTTCACTTTTTCCTAGCTCCTCGAGCTACCAATATTTTGGTGTGGGTGATTGAGTTGTTTGGTCCGTTTCTGCTTATTTTCTTATCCGTTCATTCGCACCATGAGTTCAGTTTCAGATAGCCGCTTCTAGCATCATTACACTCATTCAATAGATAGCAGGCTGGTATAAACGCAGAATGGTGAATCACGAGGCCAGAGCAAGCCATTCTCGGGCCATAATCCGGTCTTCAATGCAATTACGAGTCAGGAGTTGCATACTGGAGGCAAGGAGCAATGGAGCGTCTGGTTAGAAATGGGTTCTATTTGGGCAAAGAGAAACCGCTGACCCATCCATAGCATGAGACCCAAGTAGGCACAAAATAGAGCCGTTTAAACTATTTCCTCACCAACTGTCCGATCACAAATCGCGCGATCAGGCAAGTGCAGTGAGGTATCTGCCCAATATAAGCCTCCACCCGCAGGAGCGCCTACAACCGTCACGATGCAAAAACACAGGGTCAAAAAGGCGTGATAGCGCTGATGTAGCTGTAGTTGCAATCTAATATCACAGGCTGCTTGACAAGGCTCGATTCCCCCTTTAAGATATGCCCGAAAGTCTTAATGATGACACTGCTGGAGCCTCGAGAACCGATTACCACATGAACAAGACATTATCGTTTAGTTCTATTATATCTTTTATAATTTATCTTACCTTTTCATAATTAGGTAGGTACGAACAAGCTACAGTTTAGTCAGCTTCTTCCAGGTTATTAGGGCAATAGCTTAAATACTAATAATACTCCTGGAGCTACAGACCATTCTTTCCAGCGCTCTAAGACTCTTGACTTCTCCGACCAGGAGGAATAAACAATCTGCCAACCACCTAAACTACTCCTCAGCACCCACTAACTACTTCCTCTCCTGTTCTTCAGTAAGCCTCTCAGCCAGTGGATCCTCCAGCGCCCTTACATTTATAAGAAACGGCAGGCTTAGGTATATAATAACTTGGAAAACTAGCCCTAATACTAGGAAGGTTATAGACGCAGCCTTAATATACTTTTAAGAAACGATATAAAATTAATAAGAGTGATGGTAAGGAGGAGACACCATAGGAGCAAATTTTATATTATAGTTAAAAATATAAGATATAAATATTTATTTTAAGTACTCTCCGTCAAGAGCACGATCCTAATGCGCCGGAAGGGGAAATATTTGCCAAGCCTAAGAAAGCTATTACTGCTTATGAGGAGCTATAAGGGTTAGATTGATAAAGGTAAGGAAATCAGAAGGGTGGATACCTACTTTATATTCATTTATGGGCAGAAAAGCAGCAGACTCAATAATGTCATTCTGTAATCAGAGCCTGTACCAATGTGTTACAAACCTATCTTAGAGTGACCGCTTGTGTCAGAAGCACTGCACTCTGGATTCTATAAATTTAAAGGAATTGCAACTGGGTGATTCTATTCCTTGTTGAAGCTCTCTGGCTTTCCCAGAGGGCCTATTATTATAGTTGTGAATAGTGGCAAATGGTGTGGCAATTGTGGCCCACACCAGCTGAACTGACGCAGTCAGTTCAGCTCCCCTCAGCTCCTTTCAGCTCTGCTGAGCTCCGTTCAGCTCGATTATCCACACCTTCGTGGTGTTCTGGCCTCTGGCCAGAACCCCCTTCTTTCTGACAACTTGAAATGCACGTCTGACACTAGACCCAGGAGTCTCTTGAGATGGTTAACCTGCCCTGATTCCGGAGAATTTCACAATTATCCGGAGAGTGCCAATGAAACTCGGCGCGGCCTAGCCCCGGCTGAAAAGTGGGGTCAAACATATCCGACGGCATCGCGCCATCGGCTGAGCCCCACTTCAAACCTCACCTTGGCACCTGCACACCGCATCGGCCATCACGACCACACGATGCGGCTCATCAAGACCGATAGCCTGGAGTTGGTCGAGTTTGTCGGACGCGTGCCGCCGTACGTGATCCTCAGCCACACATGGGGCCACGACGAGTTGACATGCCAAGACCTGCTGACGGCGTCGTCGCGGGCAATCGCGAAGAAGAAGGTCGGATTCGCCAAGATCGCCGGATGCTGCGCGCGCGCGGTCGAGGACGGCTACGAGTACGCATGGGTCGACACGTGCTGCATCGACAAGGCCAGCAGCGCCGAGCTCTCCGAGGCAATCAACTCGATGTACCAATGGTACCAGGACGCCCACATCTGCTACGCCTACATGACTGATGTTTCCATCGATAGCGCTGCACAGGTAGCGGTTTCAACAACGTCCGCTGACGCTTCGGCTGCGAGGAAGAGGGCTTCCGAACCTCCAGCCAAACCGCTGCTCCACACCATTCCATCAATTCTTCGCGAGTACGACTCGCTACCGCGCACCTTCGAAAACAGTCGCTGGTTCACCCGTGGCTGGACCTTGCAAGAGCTGATCGCGCCCCCGCTCGTCGAGTTCTACGCTCAAGACTGGAAGGAAATCGGCACCAAGTTCAGCCTGCGCCGCGCCATCAGCCGCATCACCGGCATCGATATCCGCGTTTTGGAAGGAGCGGATCCCTCGACCTGCACCGTTGCTGAGCGCATGTCATGGGCCGCCAGTCGTGAGACCACGCGGGTCGAGGACAAGGCCTACTGTCTCCTCGGCATCTTCAAAGTCAACATGCCACTTATCTACGGCGAAGGGCCCCGAGCTTTCTCCAGACTCCAAAAGGAGATCATGAAGACCACCGAGGACTACACCATGCTCGCCTGGGGCCTGTCCAAGTATCTGAGCAACAAGCACCACTGGCGAGGCATCCCTGGTGCCGGCAGCCATGATCAAAGACGGCCCCTAGCCGACAGCCCCAACGACTTCGAAGTCCACAACCGGTCCCAATGGACCTACGCCAACCTCATTCCCGACCCTTTCACCAACAACCCCAACTCAAAGTCCAAAACTCCTGGAGCCCCCAACCACGACGACACCCCGCCACTCATCACCAGCCGTGGCCTCCGCGTCACACTCCTCACCCGCTTCAACCCGAAAACATGCGACGTCCAAGCCTATATCAACTGCAAAACGCCCAACCCCTCCAACTCTCATCCCACGCCAGTCCCCGTCTGCCTCATCCTGCACCGCCACCCCTCCACAAACATCTACACCGGCTCATCCGACCCCAACGCAGCATTCTTCCTCCTCGATAACACCACCACTCTCTCAAACTTCGAGCGCCGCACCATCTACATCTCTACCCAAACCGCCGAAGGCGATGCTACAGGTCAGAACCACCGCGCTACAAGTCTCGAAAGGAACTTGTACGTCCTCGATCGTCCGCCACTACTCAGGGCAGGCGACCCCGTATCCAAGGCGTGGAAGATCACTTCATGTTTCTCCCATGCTGTGGGGGCCGGGCAGGGACATGCCCACTTTGAAGTCCCCAGGAGGTTTATCCCCGCGCAGTTGTATCACCCGTTTGACCTGCCGCCATCAACGGTGAGGATGTTTGCTTTTGAGCGCGGAACAGCAGCGGAGACGTTTGCTGTCGTTGTAGGGGGCGGGTGGTGTTCTGTTGTAGGGTTGATGGAGGAGGGGTTTAGGGAGCGATGGGGCGTGTTGGTAGAGGAGGGGAGGTGGGATGATAAAGCGGCGCTGAGGTTTATTTGCTATGCTGCGGAGAGGGATGGGGATTTAGAAGGGGAAGGGGAGGAGGGGCCGGTGGATAGGGTAAAGAGGAGGGTTGGGGACGTGAATGTGAGTGTGTCGTTGAAAAAAGTGAGGAAGGGGGACGTCGGGTGTGAGAGTGCGGTTAAGATTGTTTGGGCTGTTGGGTGATGGATGAGGTCGAGGATCCTCCTTCGTAAAGTGACATCCAATCTGGAGTTTACAGTTGCTTGCATGGGCTCGTATTCGGTCTTGACCCACTTGAGCACTGGGGTGGGAAGCGCCGTTGCCGACACTTGGAAATAGTTACCCGCAGACCCACGCCGTCAGGAATACGGGCTCACATCGCCCAGATCCGAGTCACTTTGTGATTTCCAGGCAGACACAAAACACAAATCCCGGTTGGGCGGCAAAGAAGATTGCGGCGGCCCGATCTGCAGTGTAGATGATATCGGGAACGCATGATGTTCTGGACCGCAGTGCGAGCTGAGGACGTTCCGAGTCCGACAAGGCGTATTCTACCATCCACCCTTGGCATCAGTAGATACTCCAAATCTACGGCAAGGCTTCGGCCCCCGCCGAAAGCTGGTTGCCAAAGGCCGGTAGATGTAATGCTGGCGAACAAAAGGGCGCAGTTGGGATCCACACTACTAAATCAGCCAATAGAAAACCGTCAAATCCCAGCAAATCTCACCGAGAAATTTCTGGGCTGCAAGCGCCGGTAGAGCTTCCTAATGTAGGGCTTGCTCCTGAGACGGGTATTGACTATGGTTAAATAGGGGTTGAGGCTCAGCTGTCCAATCACGTCTCGTAACATCACAGCACAGCCCAAACAAAAGGACCGTTCCACATGTCTGTACTGCTAAATGGTTGCCTGGCTGAGACCAGCAGGGTCCGTGTGAGAGAAAATCTCTCTCGTTTAGGCAAGCCCTTGGTGGTAGGATCTGTCTCCAGTTTCAACACTATGGACTCGCGCTCCTATCCAGTGACATACAGATACTGGTAACGCATTGTGACGATCATTTCGCGCCGCTCAGCTCAACTCCACTGTCTGCCTTGGACAGCCTTCAGAGCTGATGTTTTTCAACATGAGAGAAAAAAAAGAAAAAGGTATAAGATGGGCTTGATTCTTTCCCTTTCTCCAGACTCAACACCATCCAACAACAAGCCTTCTTCTCTCCATCAATCACAACCACTACTTCCAAACACCATTCCAACAAAAAAACCAACAACAACCGCAATCATGCAACTCACCGCCGTCCTCCTCGTCGCCGCGCCGCTCTTCTCCTCGGTCCTTGCCCTCCCCGCTGCGGATGCCCCCGAGACCCCTGGATTCTCCCGCGTCGCCCTCGAGGCCAGAGATAAGCCCAAATTGAACCAATACAGGAACATGGCCGACTGGTAAATCCCTTGCATGCCGGGATAGCACGAGAAATTTCAAACATGCTGACCACTTGGCCCTACAGCCAAGCTGATCGGAACATCCTCTTCCACGCCGCCCCTGTTTCGGGCCGCTGTTATGACCTGGACGACCAGACTGGTGCCTTTTTCTGGAACACCGGCGGCATGCTCAACCCTAGAGTGTACAAGAACAAGGGATGCAACGGTATCGAGGACCCCCTTTCCACAAGCGGTCGGTGTATCGAGAAGGGCAGCTCCAACGCTTATAAGTGCTGGTAGAGGGAGCTCTTCAATGATATTGAGGTAGATAGGAGGACGTTTCTGGGGTGTTTTGGCTGTTTCTGTATGCGGGATGTGAGTTTGAGGTACTGCCTTGGTAGTGTTTGGTCCTCGCATCACCGTATGCAACTCCTTTCATAGGTTCCAAATAAAAGTCCGAATAACCACTGAATGGAATGACCCACACGAAGATGGCCATGTGGGTGAATGATATGTGCAGTGTGTCCTTAGAATGTAGACTCATGAAAGTACCGTGCGTGCTTCTTTTCCTGATCTGGATCTAGGATTCCAACCAGCAGCAACTTCAGAAGCCATCATTCCACTGGTTCTGATCTAGTGTCTCGCAAGCGCCTCTTGAGATCAATCCTTCGGACGACTGAGGTTGTACTACTGTAAGTCCACTAACGACTCAGGGGCGGGGATCGTTGCAATTGACGGCTCTTCCCTGGGTGGGAGCCTAGAATATTCTTCCAAACCGCACAAGGGGCGGTGGGTCCTAGGATTCCCTTGGCCAAAATGCCGGACGTTGGTGCTAAGTTCAAGCACCCAGAAACGGAACACTACCTGAAGCGGAACAATAGCGCCAAACAAAGCCCACAAATTCCTACCCCCACAACATAACCATTACATAGTTAATTAATCTCAAACTTTAAACAAAGATTTTTATATATAAGAATAATACAAAAATAGGGTTTTAAGTTTTTGTAACTTTTTTCCATGACGAAATATTGATTTTGAAGTCTTGAAAGTTAACATCTGTTAAGGCTCGCATTACTTGTATTATGTAAGCAAAATAAATTCTTTGCATATATATTAATACTATAATACTGTAAGAATAACAGGTTACTTTTTATGTTTATAATTAAATTATATAATTTATTATATAATTTTAAATATAAAGATCTTCTAATAGAAATATTACTATTTATATAAGTTCTTAAATATATAGTAAATGTGATAATTTTCTAATTAATTCTTATATATATATATATTTATATATATAAGTAAGTTATATTAATAATAACATAACTAGTATATATATATATTTCATTTGTATTTCTGTACTTATAAATATATTAATTTAAGTAAAAAAAAAGCTGGAATCTCAATACCACCCTCTAACGCCAAAGTCAACCCTAAAACTCAGTTAGACGACGGAATTGGATTTGACGCACCTAACTGCACTACGCAGTGATGGCGCACTGATTACGCAACGCAGGCGCTGATGATAACGACGATAAACCCTCTTTTAAAGGTAAAAACGTCTATCCAAACTAATGTGACAGAATTTTGCAGAAAAGTGGGGCTAACGAACTGGTATTGTCAGAAGCGCGGCACTCTTAGTTGCAACAGTGTGATTGTATTGTTTGTTCGGCTCTCTGGCTCAGTCAGAGAGCCTTCCTTATAGCTGTGCGTAGTGGCAAGCCGTGTGGCAAAGCCACGCGGCTACAATTGCGCGTCTGTGGCAATGGTTACAAATCTATTGTTCTGGTGGTTTCCAGACTCTTCTTTCTGACAGTTCTGGCCTCTGGCCAGAACCCCCTTCTTTCTGACATCTGGGCTCAGGAGCCAAGCAACAGCGAATGGCTGGAAATATGTAGGCCTCTCGTGCTCTTTTCGTGCGCAGCCCCTCCATGTGCGCGACCTTCTCACCTTTGTCGGGCTCCCACCTAGGCATACTGTGATGGATCGTCGAAACTAACGCCAACGTCGCCTTCCCAGCGTCACTGACCATGCCTTACAAGCAGCTTAATGCCTTCAAACGCACACAAGTCACACACCCGATACCGACAATGCCAATGACTCAACCGGCAGAATCATGGCCGAGCCTCTCTCATCCGTGGCATCCATCATCGCGGTCACGACACTGGCCGCGCAGGTCTCCAAACTCACCTACAACGCACTGCATGCTTCCGAAGAGGTCATAAGCCTTGCGAGATGAGCTTGAAAATGTCAAATTTCTAGCGGAACAGTTAAAGAGGATCTGTCAAGAGAGGTGGCCACACGAGCAGCAACACACAGTGAACGAAGCAAAACATATCCTCGATGATGTTGTCGAAACAAGATTGCGTTCCTTGGAGGGCCATCTGGACAAGCATGATACCCGAAATTCGAAAATCTTCCTACATCAAATCTCATGGGCGAGGCTACGCAACAAGATCAACGTCGAGCGAAATGCCTTGCGCGGCGCCATTGAACGTCCGTTCAACATCTTTCACCTCCTCAATGGGTCAACCAGGCGACAACTGAGCTTCCGGGCAACTGAGCTAAGCATAAGTATGGAGGTGATCCAGAAGACACAGGATCGCAGCCATGAAGAGATTGTAGTTCAGCTCCAGCAATACATGGGTCCTCTCGATAACAGATGACATTCACATGTCATTGAGGCAAATTGAAGACATGGTTCAGTTGATGCACCGGGTGCAGATTGGGGTTGGTGAGCTGAAAGCAATACTTGCACAGTGCAACGGAAGTGTGAGCTTGAGCACCGGCCACAGCCAGATTCTCGCCAAGATTGGCATCCCAAGTCGGCATTCTGGTCTTGGCCCTACCTGCAAGGGCCACGAAACAGAGGCTACGGCGGCAACGGCAACCTCAAATCTGAGCTGGCAGCAAGCTCTGCAGTTGGTGGAGAGCAGCAGAGAGTCGAAATGCTCTCTCTGGTGCACATGCGCTTGCCACTCAGGGTCCTCGCGGAGACACTTGTCTTCACCTGCTACATTTGATCGACTGACGGGCCAGCTACTAATTGGCGTCTCGGGACATCATTCGTTGCGCCAGCGATGCAACCTTAGAAGCTGCAAAGGGAACTCCGCTCCCCCCAGCGTTCGAATACGCTACAAGTTCCCAGCTTGGTGGCCCCTTGCCTACTCGATGACTCTGGAAGCGCAAACCAGGGACCTGGGGATTGTCCTTCGATTCCCCCAAGTTCGTCCATATGAATTGGATGTTTTTGAGATGGTCGCACATGGCAGACTCGATGCTCTCAAGGCCGCCTTTTCCGCAAGAACAGCGTCAATTTACGACACGGAAGACACGGGCGGACATACATTGCTACATAGAGCCTTGATTACGAGGAATGTTGATGTAATCGACTTCCTAGTAAAGCAAGGTGCCGACACCCTGGCCGTCAACCAAAAGAAGAACAGCGCCGCGGACCTGTTTTGGAGATCGGTGCTCAGCGGCGTCCCGGAAACAACTTACGGACGTCTGGTATCTCACTTCACCGATGGCACCGCCTTTATTGAAGAAGGGGGTTTCACTGTCGTCCACAGAATCCTTTTTGGCCAAAGCAAGGCTGATTTGGACCAAACCCTGCAGGACATGCCGCATCTCATCGATGAGCAAGACGCCTACGGCCAGTCTCCTCCGCACTGGGCAGCGACCCGAGGTGATGTCCCATCTGTCACCACCCTTTTGAGACATAACGCCACACTTGACATTGTTGAGCGAGGCGGGTAAACTCCGTTGTTATGGGGCATCCCATCAGCAAACCCAGCCGTGACCAGAACACTTCTCGAAGCAGGCGCAGATCCGAACCATGCAAGCGATATCTGGTTAGACCGTACACTTCATACAGCTTGCCACCGGGAATACTTTCACTGCCAGATTCCTGTTTTGCTCGAGTATGGTGCTGATTCAGCAGCTAGCTCACGCCTGCGCGACTCGCCCTTGGAATTTGCGGCCTCGCGCGATTTTGCCGTGACTGTGGAGGCGTTGTTTGCAGCAACGCCGCCTTGGAAGCATACCAAAGCCATCATAGCAGCCATCAAACATCACGCCCTCCGCAGTCTCGGCAAGCTCATGGAGTTGGGTGCCAACTGCGACGGGGTTGATGCATCCGGAAGAACCATTTTGCATTATGCCGCCATCTATGCCGACGATGTGACCATACAGCTGCTTGCTGCCTACAGGCACAACTTCCTCCACGCCATCCATACCCTGGATGACTGTGGTCGTGCTCCAGCGGACTATGCGGCTGTGCGTCCGGCCACCGAGCTCTCACCCGGCATCATGGAATCCTTGTTAGGTATAGACAAGGCTGAGGCTGACCGAGTTATTACGACAGAATATCTGGACGAGGTTGAGGAGGAATGCGAGTCTGAGCTGGAATTTGATGATGCGGTGGAAGAACTGATTGCGGCTGACCGGAAGAGTTGAACTTTCTATGGCACAGCTTCTTTTTCATTTCCGACTATAGGGGATACGAGGCAGGCCTTTTTCTTCTTTTTGACGTTGCCAACGGGCCTGTATGAAGGAAGGGGGAAAACTGGATGATTACGCTCCTATCTCTCCCTCAAAAAGGGTCACATCCATAAGTACCAACACAAGATACATTCCTTGTCACGGGGTAGAACCTCGGTATTCTGTATCCGGCCTAGCGCCCGATTAGCTCCTATATAGGGGCATCTCCACAGCTCTAGCTACGCCAACTCTCTTCCTCCTGTTTCCTGTATAGAATTAATAATAAGTTGATTCAAGGCACTGTTCGAGCCTCTTATCCAGCCCCTCACACTCCTATCCTGGAAATAGCTTCTTCTAGCAGGTACGCTATCATTCTGGCAATGGTTGGATAATAATGTGTTCCCCGGGCATCTGGTCACAGTCTGAAATGGGTGCAGCTGGTGTTTTTGTTGTTAGAGCGTTCTATGATTTTTTTGGATTTGAATCGTTATTTAACAAACACATATTTGTAGTACATTAGAGAAATAATAGGTATTAGAACAAGAATGTCCTTAAGACAGAGTAAAAAAAGTCTATACCCATCACTTACACGTTAAAGACAGCAAGGTTTTAAGAGTTCAGTGGTAAAGGTAATAAGAGCAACGATATAATATTTTGCTAATTAATGTAAACCTTGCGCTTTAATCGGCTTTTTATGAGCGTGTTCTTTTAGTATAATTCTTAGATGTTGTTAAATAAACATATTCATAAGAAAAGAAAAGAGTTTAAAGTGGGCATGCTAGAGCAGAGCTATGTTGAGGAACATATATATATGCAGGGTCACAAGTGGAGGGTTCATCTTATCGGACTGATAGTGTGGGCTGTGTGTATGGAGACAGGATGCATCAGATGATTGCTTGGGAATTCTCCTAATGAAATAATGGGCCGTAGTACTGATGTATTTTCTTGCCTGGGAGGTGTCCCGACACTACAAGATATCGAAGACTTGGACTCCCTCTAGATCATCCAACTGGTCTGCGTCCCCATATAGTTCCCCATTCATTACGCCAAGTACAAAAGACTGCCCCAGAATGATATAGCCCCCGCCCTGTGGTCGAAGAATGAGCGGTACGCTACATCCAAACAGAATGCAGATCAAGTCCCCGGATTCGCATTCGGGACCGTATCCCATATATCCATTCGCCGTGATAAAGAAATGGAGCGATGAGAACTTGTCTAGCGCGGCCACTTCTACCTCATACGAATGTGTACCGTACTGAACCTTTATCCCAATGCCGTCCTGCCTCGTTTCACCCAGCATGATCATCTCAATGCCAGCCGAAAGATCCATCTGCTGCAGGAGGCGCCCGATCACTCCCCGAAACATGTGCCAAAATGAACCGGCAAGACCGAATCTTCCGCTGTATTCGAGCAGGCTTTTGTTTTCGTTTTCGTAGCGGTCGCCGAAAATGAGGCGGAAGTAGGCCTGTAGGACGTGGCAGGTCAAGGTCGGCGCCTGGTATTCCGAGCCGAAACGCTTGTAGGCGGCTCGGAGCCACCCTGGGTCGGTTTTTGCGCCCGGAAGCGGGGCAACTACGTTGTCAATCTGGCCGATTTGCATTCCTCGCGGTCGGAAATCGCTGACATCATTGCCTGGCTCAAGCATGGCAACCGATGGCGCCGCATTCCAGAATTTGAAGCCGCCCTCCATATATTTTATGGCTTGCTTCGTCCCCAACAGCTTGTAATACTGCAACGCCGGGCTGGTTAGGTTGGCGAAATTAGGGACCCACGATGGTAGGTTATCGGGGTTCAAGTGGGGGTCGTGATTGACTCCAGCTAGTTGCAGAATCTCCAAGTTGTTGTGGTGGCTGATCATGGCTTTCGTGAAGTCTCGGAAGACGTCGGCAGTAGGCTTTGTGTACGAGATCTCCAGGCCAGGTAGGGGGTGGCATACTCCAACAAGTGCGTACAACCTGTCTCGGGGGTCGGTAGAGGCAAAGTTTGCTGTTGCTACCAATGCGGAAAGCCATGGAAAGGTTCCCTGATACTCAGCCATACTGAACGCCAGCTTGGCACCGAGGCCACCGGCGAAGATCTGGGATGCGGCGCTGCAGGAGTCGCTCGAGTGTGAAGCAAACAAGGCTTGACGATCTCGCCAGTGCGGCGCAAATCTGACAACGCGCGACCACTCGAGACTGCTGTCGGATCCCCAGAGAATGATCGCTTTGGAGTTGCAAGCCACTTCCTGGAGTGTCCAAATACGGTTCCACCAGGGCTGGTTGAAGAATGAAACAAGCGTGCGATGGCCCGACAAGCCAGGCAGGTCGGAGTGGCTTTGATGCCCGCCTGACTGTTTGTACCAATACCAGGAGTTGGTGACAGCGAAAGCATCATCTGACAGGGCGTTGTGTGCATCAAGATGAACGACGACAGAGTGAGCTCGTTGGTAGATGGACTTCATACTCCTCACCTGGCTGGCTTTCTCGTCGTTGTCAGCCTGGTTGATGCAAATCGCATCAGCCCACAGGTATACTTCGCCCATATCGCGTTGGCGGAGATAGGTGAAGAGTCGCTTGAGGGCCAGTGAGAGTGATTTGGATATGAGCACTTTCTGGCTGTTGACTGTATATGGTGCCACTTTCCGCGGGTCTCCCCAGGCGTATGAAAGAGCGACGTACTTAGGGGCCGAATTTCGAGGCACGTTGTGCATTGCGGCGGATGTCGGTGAGCTGAGTTGCAGCACCCGAATTTCATCAAGGCCGGGCAGCAACGGCGTGTGCGAGATTTGTTCTCCATGGCCGAAGCTGACCAGATACTCGGAGATGGCGCCAAGCATGGAGCAAATGTTTGGATGCGGATACGCGTGGTGGGAGAGTGAAATCGAATCTGTAATGGTTTGATGAGAAAGAATTGGGGCGCACACCGACAACTCGTGCGAAGGTCTGGGCGCTGGGTCATGTGATAAACCTGTTGGCGTTTTGGTTGGACCTGAGGTTCAGCCGATGAAGTACGCGCGAATCAGACAAGTCGTGTCCGGGGTCACATTTCACTTTACGGCAGGCAGCATATTACTAAGCAAACATCTGGGACTCTGTCGTCGCCTTCTAGGGCCGAATGACTGGATTGTGAATCCCACCTTTCGGACCGTTATTATTGCTGCTCCTACATGTGAGGGAACCATAGCTCGTTAGAATATACAGAACACCAAGAAATACCTATATGTACAACCATAAAATGCATGCACTATTGCCAAAACCAGTACGTACGATAAATACAGCTACGCGATTCTAGCATAATTTTCCGTTTAACTCATTGTGCAACCTACTTAACGCCTTCCCTTCCTCGGCTGTGATTGGAGAGAGTGATTAAGCTGAAGAAAGTCATCCCAGTGTGATATTGGCCCACTCCACATTTTCCGGTACCAGTTCGCCACCCATCCAACCACCATAAAGATATACCGGCCCAAGGAGATGAAAGCCTCCCCCAGCATCAATTACCTCTCTTATACCAAATGGCAAAATTCCACCCGCAAATACCACAATCTGGTCACCAACCCTTGAGCTCTCGGGCCCTAGTCCCACTCTCCCGGCATTGTCAATCAAGATACGGCGAGTCCGAGGTTGCTTCATGTGGCCCATGAACACCAGGACTTTTGCATCAAGCCACTCTTTTTCTCCCTCTTCGCTTTGAATTGTCGACGGGGGCTGGATCCTGCCCGCAATAACGTCAAAGGCATGCCTAAACTTGCTGACCTCCTCTTCTTTGATGATCGGTTCGTGCAGCTCATCGCAGTCCTCTAATACGACTCGCCAGGCGTCTGAAGTCGGGTACTGCGTATTACTCTCCAGAATTTCTTCCAGCTCGAGGGCCCAGGCGCAGGTTTCGTTATTGTAATAATTAGGATGGGTGACGCAATACTTTCCCGCCCCAGAAACGATACCGACGATCGTCCCTCGCAAAGTCAGCATATTATCTCCTTGGTACGTCATATTTTGTGACCCCTCTGACCTCGACCTCGCCGCACTCAGTCTCTGTGTCGTAGTACCTTAGAGCTGAGGGGAAATTCCTAGGACCATAGCAACCCAGGTGGTGTTATTCCAGTCCGTAACCCACGATGGGAGTTTGAGTCTGCTTTGGTCTCCATCTACACGGCTTAGAATTGGCCTCGGGGGTGCCTGTGCATAAGTGAGGATGTCGGGCCCCAAATTATCGAGTAAAACCCTTACCACCTCGGCCATCAGCCTCTCTCTCGTCATGTCAGACGAATAATCAACCGTGATTCTCGCTCTGTCCCGTCCCCGCACCATTCCCAAAAGGCCGTAGATCCTGTCGCGGGGATCTGTTGTTTAAATTCGGTCTAGTAAGCCAATGGAAGTTACGACCAAAACGTCAAGTAGAGGCAAGCCGGGTCCTTCGGTCTCTGAGCCCGAGCCATTGCCCGGCGGCTGCAGTGACTCCTTGAAATCCTCAGCCAGTGTCCAGAGAGGCGACGGCGTCGTAGTGATGACCTGTAGTAGCTCGTAGATCGCCCGGTGTCGTGGCGCCTTACTCAGCGTACGCGTGATATATGATAAGAGCACCATTGCTTCCCTCACATCATCCCACGGGGCTGCCGGCTCGCGCAAGTCACCGCAAAGAAACACAGCACGTCTTACCAACACCACCTCCTGAACAATCCAGACCCGGCGCCACCAGGCCGCCTTGCGAAAGAGCCGTAGGATGACTATGAGAACACGGCCCACGCCCGTAGGCATGTACCCCTAAGGCGCATCTCCAGCGACTAATAACTGCAGCACTTACACAATCAGCCGCCCTGCATCCTCTTATTGTCCCGTCTCCTTCATCACGCGTATTTACTCGCGATGCTGCACGCCGACATTTCTCAGAAACCCGAGCGCGCCAAGGTACGGCCCTGGCCCGAGCCACGCGATGACCAGCTCGGCGCGGCTGTAGATGAGGCCCATGAGCGGTACCTGCGTGTTCTTCTCCGCTGTGTCGGACTGGTTGATACAGATGGCGTCGATCCAGATCCGGGATGGCGAGCGGTCGTGTTGGAGACGGACAAGCGCGCTGTGTAAGTTGTGGGTGATGGTGATTGGGTGGTTGTCGATGATAATCTGGACAGTGTCGGTTGGATCGCCCCAAGTATACGATAATGCGGAAAACTCTGAGGCGGAGTCAATGTCATCGAGGGATGCGTGGGCGAGGTTAAACACGCATGGAGTGTCGGCATCTTCGAAGGGGTATGTTAGATGGAGGACGCGGATCTCGCGGATGGAAGGGTCGAGGGGCTGGTATGGGTAGCGGTGTTGCTGCGCCATTTTGCTTGATTTTGTTGCAAGATGCTCAAGATGAGGGGACCCTTGCGCAATTGCTGCCCAGGGGCGTGTTGGAGACAGACAAGTATCACGTGAAGTCTTACCGACCAGGATGATCATTGGCAGACCTGATCCCTTGCCATCGTTAGAGTGAAGCTCCCGTCACCCTCACGAGACTATTTACATCAGTTCGCGGTCCAGCAACAAGACTTCATCACATTCTCTTCCACCCACTCAGCGTGCGCGCTGCATCCCCGCCCAATCCCACGGCTTGGCCGTCTTCGCATCAATCACCGGCATGGAACCGAAATATTCCACACCATCGGGCAAGTCCTCCGCCGGAAACGAGTCCGTCGTCCCCAGCAGCTCGCTCAGTATTTGCTTCTTGACAGGCTTCCCCGAATGTGTGCGCGGCAGCTGCTCCCCTTCTTTCAGTATCCGAAGCACTGCAGGCAGCATATACGCAGGCATGTCACCGGCGAGTTCAGCTCTGATGCTGGCTAGATTCACCTCTCGCTGGGTGGCGTTGCTTTGGAGTCGGACGACCGCGCCGCACAGCTGTCGAGCTTCGTGGTAGGGGACGCCAAGGACGCATGCGTCTGCAATGTAGGGAAGGCTCATTAAGCTGGCCTCGACTTTCAGAGCTGGGATTTGGAAGTAGCGGAAGAATATAACTGTGTGATTCGTTAGTCGGCGAACTGTAGAATGCAGTGATTTGCGTAAGGCGGTAAATGGGACGTTGCTCACAGTCAGTGGTGGCTCGTCCGGCGAAGATATATTCCCCATCCTTGAGCTCCGCCGTGTCGCCCGTTCGATAGAAGCCATCCTTGTCGAAAGCAGCCTTTGTTTTCTCTTCATCTCCGAGGTAACTGGGTCATGTGTTAGAAAACTCGAAGGGCAAAGGGGATGGTCAAGGGGCAGCGGCATACTGGGTGAACATGCCGCGGGTTTTCACCAGGATCTCACCACGGTGCCCTTCGGAGAGTTTCAACTCAGCCCCCGGCAGCAGTTTTCCAATCGAGGACTTTAGAGTATAAGCAGCTGTAATGGGTATAGGGACTGTTGAGGCTCACATTCAATCCATCCACGGTGCAGGAAATACCACCCCCTGCCTCGGTCATGCCGTAGAGGTTCGCGAACGGTAAGCCCGTCAGCCCGGCCCAAAACTCCCGCAGTGACGGCTCAATAGGCGCAGACGAGCACCGCAGGGATGGCAAATTCTGGAACCCTGCCACATATCGCTCGGGCGCATCTCCCCTAGAGAGCACCAATGCCTTCATCTCGCGCAGAATGGTGGGCGTGAAGGACACGTGTGTGGGACGGAGGAGGACCAGAGCATCCAATATGTCCTCTGAGCTGGCGTTCTCGCCGAGAACGTGGAGAGTTTTGCCAGATAGGGTGGGCAATATCAAGGTCATGGTTCCTGCGATCCAGTGACAGGCGCGGTGACTGAAGGCGACGCCCCCAGTCGAGCTCACCTGGCCGGGGCCGAGACACTCTCGTGGGAGCACGACGCCTTTGGGCCTGCCCGTGGTGCCTGATGTGAACAGCAAAATACCGGGCCCTTTGGGATCAAGTCGTAGGTTGTTGTCGATTTCAACGTCGATGTTGTTCGGCTTTTTACGCGGCTTCACATCCACCTCGCTGGCGATTGGTGCCCAGGAGAGGCTTTCTCCCTGTGCGCTAGCAAACGCGCAGATAGCTGTGGCCTTCTCCTCGCAGCCTTCACCAACAAGGAGGAGTGAGGTTTTGGCCTTGGATACCATGTAGTGTGCTTCCTCGGGGAGGATACCCGAAGCCATCGGCATGCACGCGCCACCCACAGCCCGGATGGCGAAGAAGGCGACGATAAACTCATACCCACTCCGGACTAGGATGCCGATGTATGGGGACGCACCGTTGCTTACAATACCCCGTTCATTGAGCACCGAAGAGGGCAATGTTGTCCGGAGACGATATGCTGTCTGGAGGATGTCGTTGAGCAACTCGGGGTAACTCTTCCGAAAGCCGCGAGTGGCATCATGGATGATGATGTCCGAGCCTTTCGCTTGGCGATGGGGCGAAGCTAGCAGTCCGGTCAAAACGGGGTCCTGAGGAAACTTGTATGTCTGCCTTCCGATAATTTCTGCCAGGGCGGGTTTTCTCCATGCGAAAACAAAGGGAATGGCTGCGAGGGAAGTCAAACAGAGACCCAGATATTCGATCATCTTGACGCGCGCATCGTGAGTTGCACCTCATCCGGGGACTTCGGGGCAGCAAAGGAAGTTAAGTACCTTCCCCTCCCCCAAAACCCACATGATTATCGACGAGGTCACCTTGTCGGAGCGTGATTCAGCTCGTCACATATGAGATTATCTTACCTTACCGATACGCAGTGAGACACAGGGGACACCGAAAATTTGATTCTGTGGTGACAACAAGATGGTTGTCTTGATCTTTTAGAGAGCTAACCAATGGCGATACGCAAAATGGCGGTGGGACAGTGTCGATCGGGCAAAAAGAGGTTAGCAGAGATTGGATCTGCATGTTGACTCGGATCCAGGACGCGTTCCGAGACACCACAAACTGAAAACCATACGGGTTTCTCTAAATTCTTTTTCGAGCCCCACAACACAACGTTATCGGGTAGGATCTTCGTATCTGAACAGCCGCTCGGCATATCCCGTTGCATCCTTTTGTCCAATTGGCTAGGACTCTCTCGAGCGATGTTGTGATGCGCTAAGGTGCAGGGGATCTTCAACTGGCTCATTATACCATATAAAACGTCGTAGCAGTTTCGCCATCAAGGTAGTGTGACCGTAGCCAGTTGCATCAGTCCGTGACGCTCTTCCTCCATTCCATAACTCTTCCCTCCCCGACTTGCTTCACCATGGCCTCCAACGAAACCACCAACGGCTCAGCGTTCAAAGTGCTCGAGTATTCGGACGAAGTCCACGCCGAGCGCCCCGAAGACCTGCGGATCGGCGAGCATGGATACAAGTATCGCCTAGTAGATGGGCGGGTGATGCCGCCGTACATCACGCCCAATCGGTACGCTCTGTCTCGGGCCGTTGCCACACGGCCCTCGGATATTTGCTTCGTCTCATACCCCAAGTCGGGCTCGACGTGGCTGTCGTACATCATCGTGCTCCTGGCGACAGGGTCCAACCCTTCGGGCGCAACGCTGCGAGACTCGCTACATTGGGTCGAAAGCAGCTGGACATACCCGCGCAGCGCAGCGGACCTAGAGAAGGCAGCGGCGCCGCGCATCTTCAAATCGCACATGCCGTACTCCATGGCGCTCGGCGGCGAGCCGGCCAAGAATCCCTGTCGGTATATCTACATTGCCCGCAACCCCAAGGACGTCTGTTCGTCGTACTACTACTTCGAGAGCGGCAAGAGCTGGTCCGGCTATTACAACGGCGGATGGGACCACTGGCTCGACATGTTCACCAGCAGCCGCGTGCAGCGAGGCGACTGGTTTGACCACGCCCTGAGTTGGTGGGAGCACCGCGACGCCGACAACATCCTGTATCTCAAGTTCGAGGACCTCAAGCTCGACACGCGCGGGCAACTGGAGAAGATCGCCAAGTTTCTTGGCCTTAGTGTGAGTGACGAGCAGTTACGCGAGGTTGAGCGCAAGATTGGCTTTGACCAGATGCAGCAAACCGAGTTCAGCGCGCTGAAGGACGTGAAGGAGTTCAACAAGTTCTTTCGTAAGGGCGAGATTGGTTCGTGGAAGGAGTACTTCACTGTGGCGCAGAGCGAGGCTTTCGACAGGCTGTACAAGGAGAGGGTTGGCGATTCTGGCCTTGAATTTCGCTTTGAGTAGACAGAGGGGTGTTGAGAGGAATGAGATCGAGAAGACGAGGGAATGAGAAGCATCCGGGCTCTGTTGTTTTCCTGATCATATTGAGAGGTTGCAGGAAAGGTGGAATCAATGTTTGCGATAAAATATGAGACACTGTCAAATGGAATCTTCCACACTGGCGTCAGTGGCCCTGGCGGGAACCTTCATGCGTGGAAGGGACGGGTTCTCACCTTGTTAGGATACTAGTGGGCTCAAATGATAACGAACCCCCGGTATTCCAACTCGTTCCGAACAAAGCCACGCACAACGTCTGCCATATCGGCGGCCTCTAGGTATGTTCCGAGAGACATCACCAGCTTGTCCTGTAGACACAAACTCGGTACCCTGCCAAAGTTGCCTATTCCGAGTCTCCTGTACACCTTCTCGCCAGGCTTGACAAAGGTGCCGCCCCCAAATCCCCCGTTGGGCGAGACCTCGGCTAAGACGAGCGCCTCACAGCCGACCGGGGCTATTGTGTGCATTGAGCATGTGTGGTACCCAGACGACCTTGTTCAGCCCGGCGCGGGACGCGACCATCTCGTAGCCCTCGACCGTATCTGAAGCGAACCAGAGCTTCTCCCCCGTCACGGTGTCAGTGAGGCTCGTACTCACCGAGCTTCCTTCATAGTCGTAATTTGGCTTCGTATAGGAGCTCGAGAAAGCTCTCGGACAACCCCAGAGTCGCACCCACCCGGCACTAACAGGGCCGAAAAGAAAGTCTGTCGCCAACTTCACGTCCACGGCGCGTACATCGGCGAGTGCCCGTACTTGGGACTCGTCTGGGTAGAATGTGCCACATGTTGCCACGGGTGCCTCGACAATCGCCCAGCTCCAACTCGGAGCCACATATCCCGCGGTACCGACGTGTTTTCGGGGTGACGTCGTGTTTCGCCCCTCGCATGTCATCCATCCTAGCTGGAAGATGAAGTTAATATCCCATAGACCGGCGAGGCAACGTTGCTGCTGTGGAACCCCTGAGTTGGCAAGCCCCCGTGCAACTGATGAGATGGCAATGAGCCGGTCCGAGTCCTTTGTAAGATGCCATTTGGTGTAGTCTGATACAGCCCCGGCCCAGGTGCTGCCAAATCGCCGGAGAAGGTCGAGGGCCTCCTGTTGCAGCCGTGCAGGCGACGGCGCAGTTCTCGAGGCAGTGGTCTCAGCGGCTAGTGCCGCTGCTGTGTCAACCATGGAATGAAGCAGGTGCCGAGGGCCAGACCCTTTGGTGCTCACCCCATCCAAGCCAGTTGGATTTTCCCCGTAGCTCGCCTCGTCACAGGCAAAGAAAACCCCATGGGTGGCGAAGGCGAGAGTGCGGCGTGCAAGGCTGCGCTCTTGATACACCCACGCACGCGTAAACAGCGGCGCCAGCCAGTCTCCGCCTCCAGGTAAATCCCGCTGTATCTCCCATAGCACGGTCACCTCCCAGGAGAGAAGGGTACAGGGGAGTCCTTGACGGTTCCAATTTGTGGTGTGCCCCGTGCCGAGGATTGGCGCGAAGGAGACCCGGAAGCCAAAAATCACGCGTGGGTCGCAATAGTCGTTGGTGAAGCCCTCGTAGTCAGACGCAGTCGAGAGGGCGGCGATGTTCAGCCACGCGAACTTGTAGACATCGGCTATGATACGCTCTGCTCCTGCCAGTCTTTTCACGCTGTCCTGGAGGATGCACAGGCTGTCGATCCAGGTGTGGTCGAACCCCAATGACGCACACACCCTAACGGCATGCTGGAAAGCCAAAGGCATATTGTCCAGTGGTAGTTTCCTCCGCCAGGTGTTGATAATGTCCTGGGTGAGCACGCTGCCGCCGCGGCCTCCTTTACGTTCTGGGCCCCAACAGTGGGGGAACGACAGATATTGGACACCCTCTTTGACAACGTATCTGAAAAGTCGGCCGAGCCAGATTTGAGTACAAGACGGGTGCTGAGCTAAGCCAAGCCCGAGCTTTCGCTCCTAGTAATCCGTATGAGGCGGTCCGGGAACCACTGGGCAACGGGCCGACCTGGGCCGTCCTTCCCAAACAACTGGTGGCATTTCTTGTGGGTCGAATAGCATTCATGCATCCACGAGGCCACCTTGGCTTGGTTTCGCGGCTCAGGGTCGAGTTGAAGGCGCTCTCTGGCCCGTCGAGAGAAAGGATGGTGCCAGAGTCCTCGGGGAGACTCCCTCTCCGCAACGCCAGGGAGCGGAACACGTGGGTCTGGATGCAGCATGAAGCTTCCTGCCGAAGAGAAGCGAGTTATATTCATCCCATACGAGTTGCGACGAGCCCCGTGCAAAGAAACCCACCGATCCCCCATCTGTACCCCTGTCTGTGCTTCACCATCAGCGAGACTCTAGCCGCCTGTTGGCCGAAATGGTGCCAAGCTATCGTCGCAGGCGCGTCGAACTTCCACGTCAGGCGCCACTCCACCAACGGCGATTTCCGCAGGGTTTCCTCGAACGAGACGTGCTTCCGCATGCCATCGAAGAGAAGCAGCATTTTGGCGCAAATCGCACACCACGAGCCCGATAAGGTGGACATGGCCGAAGAGTGGGGCATCTCAAGGCTCTCGCACGCGGTTCCGTCACCGAAGGCAAAGACGACGCGGCGGAGAAGCGTGAGGCATCGCGCGCAGAGACGTCGAGTTCCTGGTCCGGCGGGCGGCGGCGGGGGCGGCGGGAACCAAAGCGTCGGGAAGGCTGGTTCAGGTGGTCCTCCATTGCTGTCCGCGCCAGGAACATCAGCGAGCTTTTTGAGCGCTGAGGGGACGATACGAGATAGCATTTCTGGGAACTTGGGCGGAATTGACGACGTGATGCATCTTCAGATTCGGTGAGGGGCTGAGACGCTACATAAATGTGGAAGGTGCGGCTGAGAATGAAACAGTCGTGGTCGTCTAGGGGCGTGGCCTAGGTGATTCCGGCGCGGCCGCATCAACGCAGCTGGACACCGGTCATTCCAGGCGTCGCTTCTCAGGCATTTTACGATGGATGCAACGTAAGAAATAGTCTCAGCCATATACAACAGCCCTATGCCTCGCGACGATAACGAGCCTATGACAGGTCCGCTCTGAGCCACCCATTTCTGTCTTCGACGGCACGGTCCGACCTGCCCCACGTGGGCCGACAATTCACGTCTGAATGGCCGAGGTACGGTGGGGGCTGGGGATCTAGACCCCGCGACGGCCGAGCCGGATTGGATGTATGCAGTTGCCGGTTTTGTGGCACCCATCCATGTCAGGCAACAGGCGGTTTTGGGGATATTATGTATGTCTTCGGCGCTGAAGGGCAGCTGGCTGCGAAGGATAATAAGCTTGCGCTGCCCGGCTCCGTGACAGACGCATCTCTTCCTCTCTTCCCCCGCACACTGCAACAATTGGAAATCAAACACAATGCGCTTCACTGTCTTTGCAACTGTCGCTTTAGCGACCCCGGGTGTTCTCGCCTGGGGCGACCTCGGCCACCGAACCGTGGGCTACCTTGCTGAGAAGCATCTCACAGATGATGCTCTCTCGCTCTTCAACCGCCTCCTAGCCAACGACCGAGGCTTCGACTATTCCGATGCTGCGACATGGGCCGACACCATCAAGCACAGTATGCCCTGGAGCAGCCAGTTTCATTTTATCAGTAAATAGACCCCTTTCCGCCCCGGGTGTAGGTTATCATACATGTACTAACCGGGGCAGACCCGGTGAAGGATGACCCACCCACGAAGTGCAAGGTCACCTGGCCGTCCGACTGTCCGAGCAGGGGCTGCGTTGTCTCTGCTATTGCCAACTATGTAAGCCCCTACCAACTTGCCATTCTGGCCATAGCCATGCTAACATGCGACGCGAACTTTCAAGACATCCATCGTCCTGGACACGCGTCAGGCTCTCATCCAGCGCAAGAACGCCACCATGTTCATCATGCATCTGATCGGTGATCTCCACCAGCCGCTGCATGCCGTCGGCTGGAAGAGAGGCGGCACCAATTTCAAAGGCCTCTGCTGGAAGCGCTCGCCGCCGGCCGGCCAGGACAGCTGCGGCGGTGACCTGAACCTGCACTCGGTGTGGGACGCGCGCCTCGCCCACAAGCTCCGTGGTCTGCCCGTCAGTCTCGACAATGCGCGTGAAAAGAAGGCTGCGGGTGAGTGGGCGGATGATTTGTTCTCGCAGCAGCAGGCGGGCGGTGTTGTTGGTGGAAAAGGGGAGTGCGCCGAGCTGGGGACCACCAAGTGCATCGTGGGCTGGACGGTCGAGTCGAATGCGTTGGTGTGCAGCCATGTGCTGCAGCGCGGGGAGGAGTGGATCTTGGAGAATGACTTGAGCGAGGAGTACTTTGACGAAAATTGGGAGACCGTCGAAGAGCAGATTAGCAAGGCGGGATTGAGGCTGGCTGCTTGGATGAACGCCATCGCCGCGGCGACGTCGGGGAGGGATGAGGATCTTTGAGCACTGTCACCTGGCGGTTTTGGAGTTTTGATACGTAAATATGCCGTTGCGGAGAACGAATTTGAGGGAGTCGATGTTGACAATGTTGCTGAGCCTATGAACTTTGTGTATGGTGCTTGTCCTGATATGTTGTGGTTGGCAAGCATGGAATGTTGCGGATGGAAGTCTGATGATCGCACGTAATCCCGTCTCGTAAGATCGGAATCCGCGGTCTGGTAATCCAGCACTCGCAGCGCTGGGAAGTCGCGTGCAGAAGAGCCAATCATGGGTTCTGCCAGCACCTTCCTGTGAAGTGTTTCCGCGAACACGATCCAGGCACCAGTTGGGCTGCGGGGTAACTGCTTCAACAGCTTCAACTCCCGACCTCGTCATTTCGACCCAACACCCAGCGACATTCATCACCCAGCTCGCTCTCGTCACCAGCCCGCAGTCATAGTCATGGCTAGCTTGAAGGAAGTCCAGGCAACGCTCGCAACATTCGCCGCCGAGCGCGATTGGGACAAGTGGCACACGCCGGAAAATCTCGCCAAGAGTATCTCCATTGAAGCCGCCGAGCTCCTCGAGTGCTACCAGTGGGGCAAAGAGCCCAACCCGCAGGACGTGCGCGAGGAGCTCGCAGATGTGTTGACCTACTGTCTGCAGATGTGTCGTCGCCTTGAGGTCGACCCCGCCCAGATCGTCCTGGACAAGCTCGAGGTCACGCGCAAGAAGTATCCCATCACGGTCCCGGAAAGCGGCAAAAGTGACAATGAACCCTCGAGCCCCGCGGCCTGAAGTTACAGCACGCCGGGATCGGATGCTCGGCGATGGGTCCTTCGGTCGGGGGGTCGCGGGATTGGGGGATCACTGGGAGGGGTACTGCCGAATCTGGGCGCAGGGCTCTGGCTTGGCAAAAGCTTCGCTAAAACGACACCGATCTTCTGTTCCTGCCAACAGCTAGCTTGGCGGCACCTCGAACAGCGCGACGGCAATTTTGTCTTCGGTAGTACGGAGGGCGCAGTTGGTATATTGGTGAAACATAGATCAGAAAACTTTGGTCGAAGTCGCACAGAGCCATCGATCGAAGGACAGCTCCACGTCTTAGCCGCAATCTGGGAATCAGACCCCCTTTTTTGGTCACCCCCTGGCTGCCCCCGAAGCACTCTACAGTTTCGTGTGCTCTCAGCCGCACCCAGACCTTCCCAAGACCCAATGCATATGCCGCGCCACCGGTGCTTTCTGGCCTGGTGATTGGCGCCAAAACCCCCACAATCCCAAAATATTGAAGCTGTCGTGAGCCATCGCAAGGGGTACTCAAAGCATGTGGCTGAAACGGTTAGCGCTGGGAGACGGTGCAGGGAGCGTCCCAGAGCCTCCTCGGCGGTGGTGGTACTTATGCGGATCGGTGCCCAATTTCTCGGTTCCCCCTGACTGTTTCCTACCCAGATCCTCAATCGAATGACGGCATTTACTTCGTGACCGTGGTATTCCGTCTCTGACGGCTTTCTCGCGCCCCCATCCGCCATTGGGACTCGACACTGCCAGCTGCCCTACGAATGTCACGGTTATTGAGCGTCTTGGTTGCGGCGCTGGCCGCTGCCACTCTCGGCGCTGCACAGCTCAATAGCTGCGAGGTGAGCGCCCAGCCGCTGCAGCCCAAAGAATCACCCCCAGCTAACACAAACCCGCAACAAGACAACATGCGAGCCAAAGCTAAACGCCGCGACGAAGTGTGTGACTATATCTTGCGCATGCTACGCATACGACGACCCTGCGTACAATGATTGCCTGAAGTCTGAATGCGGCAAGGGATACGCCTGTGAGTCTCTCTACCCTTTTTCCGATCACAGTAGGTGCTGACCATGGTTTGTCTGACATGTAGCCGTCCGCGAAATCTATGTATTGGGGTGCGCCGATCTGGGTGTCACGCTGGGCCCGGATCCTGCCATTCAGGACGGCGCCAGCACGCAAACGACGACCGGCGCATCCAATCCTCAGAAAACTGGTACATCGGGGACTACATCGGGCGGCGCGAGTGGCGGGGGGTCGTCAAGTACTGGCTCTGGTTCCAGTTCCGGTTCCGGTTCTGGCTCAAGTTCCAGTGGTAGCTCGGGTCCTGACTCTGGCTCCAGCGCCCAGTCTACTGGCAGTACGTGGTGCCCGGGCTGCACGAAGAAGCTGTGCTAACATCTCGCAGAAGACCGCCTCAGCACCGCCGAGCTCATAGGCATAGTGATCGGCAGTGTCTCGGCGTTGGCAACAATTGTCGGAGTGTGGGTTACGATTAAGAAGCGAAAGGGCCGTAGCGGCTCGAATCCAGCACATCCGGCCGTTTATCAACAACTCCCGCCCCCCGCCCCGACGTACCCACCCGTCCAGAACATCCACGTTGCGCCGGTTTACCAACACGGACCACCGCCTGGGTATCAACCGCCACCGGCCTATCATACTGTGCATGTGGGTTGGAGGAAATAATTGTACTAACGAGCGTGGGTAATCTTGAGTTTGTAAGCACATTTGGCGTTGATAGGCTTGGTATTGATAATAATAGAGCGATTTATCCAAGAGCTGTTCGCCGATACCTGGTCTTCCAGAAATGCGATTGATGGCGTCGAGCCCTCCACATCGCCCACATATATCGCCCACACATAGCGGGTCCTGGGGTTCAGGTGTGTTCATGGGGGTGAAGCGGGGAGAATGCACTCGGTACCCAAGACAACTTTGTGTCCACCACTTGAAATAGTTACGGTCGCGTCGGTGGACACGAGATACAAGCTTGCCCGCCGCGGATAGCACCGAAATCAAGCTTCCGAAAGTCCCCGGCCTGACGCGCTGTTAATGTTGTTTCCCCTCGATCGGACCGCGGCTGTTTTGCCTCGATGGCCAGGCAACAAGAAGGGGAGCCGGACAGGTCGACCAATCCGCGGACGAATTGTGGACCAACAGCCAAAGTGTGGGCCAACCGCATAAGTCCCTGGGGGGCACAGCGGATTGCGGTGTGGTTGAAAGCTGGGCACCGGCTCAAATGGGGATGATGCCTAATCCCGAGTGGGGTCAGATTCGTATTTAGAGGTCCAAGTTTGGATACAAAAGGGGTCGATCGAAGACCCGGGAGATCGGGCCATGCAGTTGTCTTCACATCCGACCAGAACAACATAACGTCATCTCCTTTCTCGGCACCCAAAACTACAACATGGCCGCATCTCAATCATTCAAGAGGATTCGCATGGTGACCAAGGAGGACCTTGTCGCATGCTACCCGCTCCTCATCACATATCTCCGAGACCCAGAAGCTGCAAATTCCGTCACCGAATGCATCATCGATCTCCCTGGCCGAGGATCCTGGCCGTTCGCCGAATTGAGCCCGCCGCCACCCGTCACCGGCCCTTCTACTCCCGACAATGGCGTGTATGACTTACTCATCGAATATGCCAGCAATCTCGGCCTCGGCGACGAGATGACAGCCATCATGCTCCAAGCCCTCGAAGAGAAAAGAAACGCCCTGGAAAGAGACACACCCGACAAATCATCCCACGAACCCAAGCGCCTCCGCTACCAAACAATCGAAGACTCGCGCGAGTACAACTCAACCCTGGCAACCCTCCTCCTCTCGCTCCTCCCCAACCTCACCACCGTGCGCATCTTCAACGTCCGCAGCGGCTTACCCCTCGACCACTTCCTCAAAGAAAACAACGCCGGAAACCTCCCCACCCCCTACCTCCAAAACCTCCACACCGTCCTCCTCCAAGCCGTCAACTGCCAAGACGAAAGGAGCTACGACTACCTCACTGACATGGCGCACTTCCGCTACTTCTACCAGCTCCCGGCCATCCATACCTTCTCCCTCGAGGCCATCGAGGACTACCAGGCTGACCACAGCGCTTTCCCGCGCGGAAAGTCAGCGGCTAAGAAGATCCACATTGGCCACTCGGATATGTCGGGGAAGATGATCCGTCTTATCCTGGGGGTTCCCAAGGCGCTGGAGGAGTTTTCGTGGTCGACGTATGGCCTGATGAACACGGATGGCGGGAGTTCGTCTGTCGATGGGGCGGGCATAGGGAAGATTCTGTATGGGCACCGGGGGTCGTTGAAGGTGCTTGATTTGGATGGGGATGTTGGTCATGAGGAGGAGGAAGAGGAAGAGGAAGAGGAAGAGGACGAGGAAAAGGAGGACGAGGATGAGAGAGAAGAAGATTTAGGCTTAGAAGACTCGGATGCGGAGGAGAAGGGTGGGGATTCGCCGAGCGCAAGAGATTACCCGCCGAACTCGATCGGCCGTCTGGACGACTTTGGGTCCTTGACGCATCTCAGCATAGTGAGTAAACTCTTTATCCGTGCGGACCCAAGAAACAGGTACTGACGTGCACTACAGAAACTCGGCCTTCTTCTGGGCTTCTCTGGCAGCTACGAACCGGTGCCCTCGGCAAGCTACCGGCTCGTCAAGGCTCTGCCCCCCCAGCTGGAATCGCTTCGTTTGTATGGATACAAAAAGGGCGATGTTGCTGCCGTTGACGAGCAGGTTACGGAGCTGCTGGAGAAGAAGTCGGAGCTGTTCCCCAACTTGACTCAGATTGAGGGCGTGGATGAGCCTATACCGGCTGTGTCTGAGACGTGGGATGCGGAGCCGGGTGAGGATGAGGTGTGGGAGCGGTTGCCCGAGAATCTGGACTGGATTACTATCTGATGTTCATCTCACAGGTAGGTTCGTGATTCCCGAGTCTCTCGACGTGCTGCCAACAATTGTATCTGGGGTACATAGATACCCATGCAACTACGGTGCCCGTGAACTTCAAAGACTCCCGACGGTCAGCACCATATCCAACTACATCTATGGTAGCCATATTTTACATGTAACTCCTCACAACCCTCCTGTCCCTCTTTTTTGCTATCGTGTCCGTCCTGTCCGGTCACCAAGATCAGGAGCTCGATGTTATCCGCATTCCAGCGGATAAAGCTGCTGATAGAACAGTACCGTCACCACCTTCCGGCCAACTCATCTGTGGATTCCACACAAACCCTGTCATTGGCGCTAGTTCAAACGGGTGAAAGTGATCATTGATGCCGGTGCTAGGGCCGCCCATCATCCACTCGACCGGCAACTGTCCGGCAACGGAATCGAGATCTCCAAGGAGGTTCATATCCAGTGTCGAATTCCGTTCCGGTAGCGGCGGCATGGGCGAGCACACTTCGGCCGTCGTGGTAACCGTTCCCCCAGCATCGACACCATCATCTGACATGTCATCATCGACGTATCTCAGGTATGTTTCCATGACATGATCAAAAAATCTCCACAGCGAATCGCTTTCGTGATTTGCGGGAGGGACGCCCGGTATGGTAGATACGCTAGACATAATCTTAGTCTTGCGGCCCTCCCATACTCTCCGGAGCATTCGCATGCGCCCCTCTCGGGAGTTATCGAGGTAGATCGTCTTTGGTCGGGGTTGGCCGGGGAATATTAGTTCCCACATGTCATACCACTGATCTTGGATATCTTTTCCTCGCGCCGGGTATTTCTTGGTTTTCTCGTTGTGATGTGCCGTGATGCCTTGGAAAGGCGAGCAAACGCGGGATGGGAACGGGTTAGTGTCGAGGGTTGGGTGCTTCCGTTGGATGTGTTGTTTGATGTCCTTCACCCGCCGAAGGACAAAATATCTGCACTCGCGGTGTTGGCGTGGATCGAACTTGTAAAATGGGCATGCAAGAGGTGGTTGCTTTGGTTGCTTTGGTTCGCCGGCTTGCTTTGACCGACCCCGCGGCCGTGGTCTTGATTGCGGGGTGGCAGCTCGCACCGAGGAAGGAAGGAGAGATGGTGGCTTGTTACTGGCGCAAGGGTCTTCCCTCTCAAATAGTGGCGTGAGAGTACGGGGGTTAGAGCCTGACGCCGCCGGTTCCGATTCAGGGCCCAGATCGAGGGTTGATTGCCGAGAGACAGAACACGACTGGTGGCTCGAACCCGGAAACCGTGGAGGAGACATGCCGAGCGTTACGATCATTTGCTTGATATCTCGTAATGAGTGCTGATGTTATAAAGATCGTTTATTGTGTTTCAAGGCGGAAAGTTAAACTGGAGCATTCCAATGGCGGCGCGACGGTATTTGTGGTGATGACTGGATCGCAACACCCTCTCAATGGCAGGGCGGAGGCGCTGCTGAAGATAGAGATTCACTTCTCTCTAATCTCGGGCAATTTCCAGGCAGCGTGAGAGATCGGGTGTGGTGGAAGACGGCGCTGGACACACGTGGATGTGGAATGAAAGTGCGATTAGGAAAAGTGCAGCATTGGGAGAAATAGCCGACATCAAGACGTTGAGCTGGTTGCCAAGAGGGGTTAGGTTTTTGTTGCACTTTCCAATTACACCGTCGCGTAAAGTGGAAGGGGCCAATCAACGCGTTGATCAGCGCACTGCGCCTCTTTCGCTGTCCACGGAGGGCCAAATTGGGACGACGTGTTGGGGAGTTGTCAGTACCCAATGCAATAAATCAATGGATGGCCCGGAGACAAGTTGTTTGCAGCAACACATGGCAGCAATGAGCTGGCGTTTCACGTTGCGTCACCCAGGGCGGCTTTCCGCTGCCAATAGTGATGACCCCTGGCTGTGGAACGTTGATACCCAGGAGTGACGTTCCTGCCTTCTTCAAGTCTCCACTTCCGGGGTGGCAGCTCGCGATTGGCACTGTCTAGCAGCCGGGGGAACGGAGTCCCAGTCCCATAGGTGTGCCTTCCTTCTAACAGCTAATGAAGGTTGACGGATCTCTCCCCGCTTCGAGTCGATCCAAGATCTGTCAAAGTCAGAACCCAACGTACCTGCAATATTCAATCGCCTCGGAGCCCAACCGAGTCCGAACAGACCGCGTAGCCCGCGACTGTGTAGCCTGGCCCCCGAGTTCACGAGGTATTTCAATCTGCCATGGCGCATGGTTATTCTGTATCCGCTGCCGGTCTTCTGAGGCTGCCCCCCTTGCGATCACCCTACGCCCGATTGCAACGCCGTGCTGATGCGGTGAAGACCCCGCGGCCACCCCCCACCCCCACCCACCTTCACCCCCATTCTCCCCGCAAATCACATGGCGCGTAAACTGTGACCTTAGCGCACTGTGTGAGCCGGCGGTCGCGCCCCATATGATGGAGGTACGACCCGAGCCCTGAGACCCAGTGCTACAGTGAGGTGCTGACTTTTGGTTTAAGAAGCCACCAGATGCCAAACGGCATGACAGGAAGAAGAAGCCCAAGTCCCGACCAGAAATCGCACAGCCCGGTCGGTCCTTCGCCTGCCCCTTCGCCAAACACGATGCTCGGTTGTACATGGCGTGCACTGAATTTGAGATGCAGAGGATATGTGACGTGAGGCAGCACCTCCAAAGAAAGCATCGCAAGCCATCCCACTGTCCTGTCTGTGGTATCATATTTCGTGGTCAACGGGGACGAAGAGACTGGAGGGAGCACATCCAGAGACAAGCATGCCAGAAAAAAACCTTCCAGAGTCCGGGTATCTCGCAAGATCAGTGGAAGAAAATCGACGAGCATGGGGAAGCCGAGGAGCCTCGGGCTGGGACCGTGTACGAGCGCCGCTGGTACGGGATCTGGGATGTGCTGTTCCCGGGCCCGCGCTTTCAACGGCCACAATCACCATACTCCAACTCATCAGCGTTCCTGGAAAGGATCGACTCCATCACAGAGTCTGTTGCTGGTGATGTCCAGGAGCTTGTCAGAAGTCGCCCTGTCGAACAGCGCGCTTATCTCAAAGAGATGAGCGACTTCGCCCTTGAGCAAGTGAAGAGTCGGGCGAGGCAGCAGGAAGAGAGGGCCAGGAACTCCTTCGCCTCATCTCAACACCAGGGCCAGGGAACACCGCCAGAGCAAGTGCCTCCCAACCGACCTGAATTGCCACCACAACTCCACTACGATCAGCCAGGGCACGACCAGAGCTTTGACCAGCAATCTCAATCTTGGGAAAGTCACCGTTCCCAAGGCTATGGTGGACCAGGAATCGAGTTCATCGATCCCAGGTTGCTACTGAGCCAGCACACTACGTTTCCGTCCGGCCAGTGGCCCGCACACGGCCCCCTTGAGCCCAACCACGCAAACGGTTCCGGAAGCTCAACCTAGAACTACTCGCAATGAACGACACGAGACAAGATACCGACCCGACACCAACCTGACCCCGCTGGGTTTACTGTCCCTGCGAACACTCATTACATGCTCCAACTAACCCCCTTTGACGCCCTGCCTTCTGTGGACGTTTCTCATCACACTGCCCTTAGCTGGTTTCTCTGCAGAAACATTGTCCGATCCCAGATTTCCTCTTTTAGTATTTTGGTTCTCATGTTAGTGCCCGCGTTTGGAGACAGGATGATCCCTAATGAGGTGAGGTCAGAGGGATGGGACTTCGAACCATGCCACATGGCTCGCTCATCTGTTCGCTATATCCCAGGGTGAAATCCCCGAGCTATACGGCCCAGATTTGCGACCACATTTGGATCATTGGTCGTCTAGCGAATGCTGGACACGTGGCATTGGAGTCGAGGGACAGCAGGTCGTCCCCAATCCTAAAAGGAGCATCTTGTACCAGACGTGGGCATGGGGGGCCTATGGCCGAAAGGTCACACCCACCTCATTCCTATCTTTTAGTTTGACGGTACTGAAGAGGGCAATGGCACGAAGCTGCGGTATAAGTTGGAGTAGGGGCATTGTCGGTATACACTCAGATACTAGATAGACGGCAATCAAATTGTTCTCACGCCGTGACAATCAGACTATTCCTAGCTGCGCCAGTGTGTTTCTATCGCCGAGTCGCAAAGACAGCGGCTCGATATTATCCCGTGGATAACTGCATGAGTTCTGTTTGAGGGAGGCAGCTAGTTCCGTTGAAGGATAACTGCTGAGCATCCTAAACCCTATCTGTAACTCTTCAACAGCAGACCTACCTAGATTTCGAGGTTGCATAGGTACGAAATATGCTTGTGGCGCGGAAGTCAACTTGATTCGAGACGCATGAACATATAGATAGGCGCTGTGGAGAATGAGACATGAGACTGAGGCTGATGAGTTTTAGAGCCGGGTCACAATGAATCTAAGATAAAGTATGGATTGGATGTGGTATATTGATGCTAGCCGCGCCTCGCCAAGATCCGTTTCAACATTAATGCTTTTCATGGCCGTCCTCCAGGCCTCTCACAAATTTCACCGTCATTCTATCTAGAATGGCATCATAAAGAATCCTCAAGTTGTGTCGCTCATGTCGTAAATCATCGTCGTTGACACCATTTGACTCAAGTAGCCGTGTGACAATGATATCTCGCCCGTTCCTTTCCCAGAATGACCTCAGAAGCTTCACTTGTCGCAAGGCTTCATCATCCATGAAGCCATCTCGCGGCACAGCGTCCGGGAAGACGACATTCCAGATCCGCAACCATTCCTCCTCGTTAGACCGACTTGAGCCCGTCAGGTCTGCAAGCTGGTACAGCTGCTCCTCTGAGACACCATCGATGTCGGGCAATGATGCAGAGAGCTTGCATTCCTTTTGGCGAATATGCGCTTCACATGCTCCGTTGGTATCGAAAATGGCACCGCAAATCGGGCAGTCAGGTGGCCGTTGGTGGGATACCCATATGTGTCTCTTGATATCAATGACATGACGGAGGTTCTCATGAAGGCACGAGTGGTAAATCTTAGGATTGCGAATATAGAAGGGACAGGGGAAGCCTGAACATGCCCGATCCGGAGTAGTGGCACCAATGTCCGGATTGCCTGGCTCCATTCCATGTGGTTTGTCATCCGGCCAAAGGGGAGTCTCACTGTGGGCTTGAGATTGCTTCCTATCGTCCAAGAAGCGGTCCATTGCAACCTTGGCTATCTGCTCCTCGTAGCTGACAAAATAGTAGCTGGGATCCTTCCTGGGCCGGTTTGGGGTGACCTTGGTAAAAATGAAGTCCTCATCATCGTCGCTCTCGTATTTTGCGTCATCAAAAACATAACGGTGCAGCTGTGTGGTGTCACAAGCACTCGGATCCGAGCCAGGTGGCTCTGCGAACTCCTCAGTCTGGAATCTGAGCTGAATGTCCAAGGGTCCAACGCTGCAGGCCTCGGCAGCGCGCGAAACAGCGTCCCTCTCCGCTTGGAGCGTCATGGTGAAGGTTCAATGTTTGTTGGTCTGGGTGCAAGCTTGGTTTAAGTTATTTGGGAAGATGATATTGATCTGAGGGACACAAAGTAATGCGTCGTAGAGCCCTAATAAATAAGTTTGCTTTGGCACAAAGTGCCCCGGGCATAAGTTACCGGAATTGGGGAATGGAAGCCCACTGAAGACCAGCGAATAGAAATTCGTGGGCATCGGACATCATTGGTTCGTTTGCCGCACATTGTGCTGAAGTTGCTCTGGAAGGCCCCACGGTCAGCACCCCGTGCACATGGTTGCTGCCAAGATTCCGTGGCTGGTCCAATCGAGGGCGCTCTTTCTGGCCAAACTTCACCTCCTCCAAGCAATTCCAGAAGTCCAACTTCAACGTGTCGCTGCAGCACTGGCATATGACGCAAAGTTCTTGAAGAAGGAGTAGTCTTTCTCCTATTCGCACCTTTGCCCTTGAGAAGCGAAGATATGGCGTTGGCTTGGCGGAAGGTGCTCATCTCGGATTGGGCGCCGGGACCGACGGCGAGAACAGTCCTAAAGCTAGGACCGCCATTGGAACCGAGCCCAGGACGGCAATCAACATCCCAGAAGCCGCCAGCACCAACAAACGACCACAGCGCCCTGCGAGCACATCGACCAGTATCGTTAACGACATCCTCAGAGACATCTTCAGAGACCATGGCGTCGCCACAGCAACCGCCCTACACGTACACCGCAATCGACTCGGCGGCCGGCGAGTTTCGCGTCTTAAGGGTCTGGGAGTGTGTCGACCCAAACGCAGCCGTCCGCTGTTCCCTCCACAAAGTCTCCCTCACCTCCGACAGGGCTGTTGACAAGAAGTTCGAAGCGCTCTCCCACACTTGGGGCACCACTCCCGCAGAAGAGGAAGAGGAGGACATTCTGGTGGACGGCAGGACATTTCCCGTGCGCAAGAATGTCGCCGCTGTGCTGCGCCGTTTCAGCCTGCGGCCGGGGATAGTGTCGTGGAAGGTCTGGATTGACGCCGTCTGCATCAACCAGCAAGACCGCTCCGAGACGTTGCAGCAGATAAGCCTCATGCGGCGCATCTATTCTCAGGCCACGCGAGTGAGCGTGTGGCTGGGGCAGGACTCAAAATGGGAGGACGTCGTGACGCACCCGTGGTGGAGTCGCGTCTGGGTCATCCAAGAGGCTGTTCTCAACAAGAAGCTGTGCTTCATGTACGGATCCACCATGTTGCTGCCCTGGGAGAAGGTCGAGAAAGGGCTGACGAAAAAAACACCGTCCGGCAACATCGTTGTGGGCGACGCGTTTCGCATTATCAATCGCCTCCGGCAGAAAGCGCCAGCAGCCAGAAATATGTGGGATCCCAGCATCCTCATGCTCCTCTACGAATGCCGAAGCCTTGGCTGCGCAGATCCCCGGGACAGGATTTACGGAGTGCTCGGATTGGCCCCGATGCTCCTCGCCTTCGGTGTTGGCACGGCCTCCCCCGGCGACGGCTCCGTCACAACAGCTTCCCTTTATGCTAATCTGGTCCGAAAGGTCATTAAAGAAACGGGCAGCCTAGATATACTCAACTTTGCCCGCGCATGGCGCCATGATCAGACGATTCCTGATCAAGACCGGGTGGAAATGGCAAATCTTCCATTCTGGGCGCCAAACTGGATGGTCAAAACCAGCCGTGATCCAGCGCCCCTTCTCGACTGGTCCGACACCACCTTTGGAGCCGCAGGCAGATACAAGGCCGGGAAACTGTTAAACGCAATCTTGGAAAACGGCAGTGATTCCCGCCAGCTCATCTTAAGGGGTGTCCGGCATGATATGATTCTGGATGTTGGCGATCCATGGCATCCCAACACACAGAGCGATGCCGCACTGCCAATATCGCGCGATGGTATTCCGGAACTCCAGCAGTGGGAGCGTTTAGCCTTCACCTACGACAGCAAGGGCGATTTCACACGCCGCAAAGAAGATCTCCTGCGAACATACATCGCCGACTTCGATGACGAATATGTTACACCCAACCGCCGTGACCTATCAGTCTACGTCGAGTCCTGGTGTGATGGCGTCGGCTGGGCAAAAGAAAGCGCATCCTCTCCTTCTCCCTCCCTCCCGAAATCTGAGTCCCAGCTGCGGGAAAATGCTGCATGGGGGAAACATACAAAGAAACTGATGGACGACAGCAGACCACTGATGATGTCCGATGTCCATGGAAACCTGTTCCGAAGCATCCCCCAAGTCCAAGCTATGAAAGACAGGCTTGAACTCCAACGCCATGCAGCAACCAAGTATCTGGCCTACGCCAAACGCATCTACGATGTTTGCGCCCACCGCCGACTGCTCGTAACAAAGCAAGGATACATTGGGCTAGCTCCGTGGAATGCAAAAATCGGAGATGTTGTGGCCGTCCTGTATGGCGGGGAAACCCCATTTCTTCTCCGCCCGCGGCGGTCGGAGCCGGGCGTGTACAGGTTTGTGGGAGAGTGCTTTGTCCAAGGACTCATGGGGGGAGAGGCCATGTCAGAGGAGACCGCTGCTGCTAAAGTGAGAAACTTTCGGATTCTTTGAGAGGCCTCTTGTGAGGGTGGGCCACCCGAGGGAGGATCAACGACGGCTTTCTCAAAGCCTCCCAAGACATGGCAACCATTTGGCAGCTGTTTTGTGATTGCAGTTACGGTGGGCTGCGCTATTCTTTTGTGTCAGCTACTAAGATGAAGTAGGGTATTACCAAAGTATGGTCTTTGGACGGGAGGCCGTCGTGGTTGCGGTTGTTTGTCCCGCATCCAAAACGGGGCAAGGTTGCAGCGTAGCTTTTAAGCTGAATAACTATGAGTAGTACAAACCAAGAATTGGTTGGTTTATGAGCGAAATATTCTATGTTACCAATTTCAGCCACAAATAAAAGAGACAGAAATGCCGCCGAAAGATGTCGTGTTCTATGCGAATAACCTCAACAAATGAGGACGGCGGATCTCCTCTCTAGCTACTTCTTCCCACTACTTCCAAAACCACCAAAACAAGGGCCACCCTATGAAATATCCCGACTACCCGAACACCAGCCTATCCACCTTCAAAATGGCCGAACATTACCAGAAACCTACAACCCTTCATACCCCACCAATCAACCCCCTCCTAACCAACGCAGAAGCACACCTCTTCCCCTTGGGTCTCCCCTGGCTGGCACCAAAGTCAAGATGGGCCGCCTCTGCTCTCTCTGGACTCAAGGCATGAGCGCTGGCCACCCCAGATAGCTAGCCATCGCCAACTTCGACAGCGTCGACGGCCAGCGCACCCTCTCGCATCTACTTGCGGGTGGCACGACGGCCAACGATAATGATATGCGGGATGTTGTTTGGACGGCGAAGACTGCAGTGATTGTTGTTCATGGGGGAATAGGAGAATAGAGGGAGGGAGGATTTTGAGGAGGTGAGGTGCCGAAGTGAGGAGGGGGTGGAAAGGTGCTTGGGAGGGGGAGAGGTGGAATTGGAAAAAAGTGTCGCTTTGTGGACTAGAAGGGGGAAACTGTGAGTACACCTGGGGCCGCTTTGAGTGCAGCAACACCGACGACCTAGGCTATCGAGGCTCTTAAAACCCCTTGGAGTCTCCTCGCATCCGCCCCGACCACGTCACAGCCGACGAGTTCCGTGCCGTCATCAAGCGGGTCGGTCGCGGGTGCTCACAGATCTGGCTCGACATCGCGTGCATTAATCAAGAGGATGACCGAGTCAAGCTCGACGAGATAGGACACCAAGCGGCAGTTTCCCAAGGCGCTAAGGACGTATTGAGCCGTTGCCCGATCAAATCACAGTTGCCGCTGGAGGCCCAGATGCGAGATGATCTGCTAATGAACTCGGAGGGCTAGATTGTCGAGAAGGGCAGGGGGGTGGTCAGATATTTTGCGGAAGATTCTCCGAAACCTCGATCGCTTGCTCCAGGACTCGTAATTTTCGTCCATATGGACACCCCAAAAAGCGTTCCTCAGACAGGGTGCCGTCATCTTGACCAAGGAAGCCCTGACGTTGCATGGACGGCCTTCCTTCACCCAAGAACCGCCGCTACGCACACTCGAGGACATCATCGATTTGTTTCATCATCTCCACTCGACCATGGAGACCCTCTCTCATAAAATGCAAGTCGTCAAGAAGGAACGGCGTGTCAAGGCCGCGCTGGCGGACGAAATCATCAGACGACACACGAAGCAGGCCCGCGATGCAACTGTTAGCGAGTAACTGGATACAACTGTACGCCATCTCTTCGTCGAGAAACCCCCAGTGCCCGCTAAACAAGGTGTATGGCATGATGTAGGTCTTCAGGCTAGCCTCAGGGGGGCACAGCGGACACCACCGCCCCCCAACGTGTCTTCACATTAGACGATCTCGAGGGCCAACTCGGGGCTTCCCTGAACAAAATCAACAACATCTGGGCCCAACACTTCGTCCACACGCGTGATCCCCGCCCGCAGAGGAGTTGGTGCCTCTCGAATCAGCTTTCGATCCCGGCCCGCCTCAGCCATGCCGTGCCAGATAACGACCCCGTTATCTGCGCCGAACTCACCCTCGGTCCAGACACCACAGGACTTGTGGGGTACACCGGGGCCATGTGTGACTTCGCCACATTATCGGCGTTCCAGTGACGATGCTGGGCCCATCATCCCCGCATAAGCTACGAGCGTCCGGACTACGTGTATCTAGATCACACAAGTCGACATTAAGCCACAATTCCACCAGTGCTTCTTGAGAATGGTTCGGGCGCGGGATACCCGGGGCAACTTAATGATGTTCTGCAATCCGAGTATAGGCCAGCACTCCAGTCTTGATACTGGGTAGGACGGTTGATATACATCGGGGGCGACGCGGTGGCTTCTGCTGGTCTGGAATCTTGGTATAGCTAACTGCTTTGGAGGGTGAGACATGTTGGACTCGTATAGGTGTTTGTGTTTGGAAATTGGTAACGGGGAAGTTTGAGGCGGAACGCGAGACGCTATTTCAACCTTGTCAGCTGGCATTGGCTTGGGTATTCCATGGCTGGCATTCGTGTGTATGTCTTGGCCGTGTTCGAGGGTTGGGTTGATAGGCGTTGAGGCATTAAAGTAGGTGGGTTAGTCTTAACGGAGGTAAGCTGATCTAGTAAAAGAAAGTCATTAAAAAGTATAAATGGGTCACATGGTGCTGGTTAGGTAGTGGATCAACCAAATTCTATTAAGTCTATGTAGGTAGTATTGTTCACCTGATCGAGTTGAGCCCTTGAACGGGCGAGGTCCTACTGGCCACCATATTTAAACCTACCCAACCCCGGACCCGGTCTCAGTGGAGATGTTGAGTACCTACCTTACCTCATCTGGTAAGTAATCTTAAAATGGCCTCATTTCCAGGTTCCTTGCCCACTGACAGTGGTGTTTCACCATTTATGTTTTCCATCTCAACAGCAGCCCCCTTGCCAACAAGTAGCTTCACAATGGCCACATGCTTGTACCTGAAGGCCCAGAGCAGTGGCGTGCAGCCATGTATATCTGGTATATCAATACCCGCGCCATTGTCGAGTAGTATTTGCACAATGCTCTCATGCCCGCTTTCTGCAGCACAAGACAGGGGTGTTTTGCCTTCATCATCTTTCATATCAATATCCGCGCCCCTGTCGAGTAGTATCTGCACAATTCTCTGGTGACCGTGTTCTGCAGCCCAAGATAGGGGTGTTTTGCCGTCATTATCTTTCATATCAATACTAGCGCCATTGTCGAGTAGTAGCTGCACAATGCTCTCATGTCCTTTTTTTGCAGCTAGCAACAGTGGCGTGTAGCCCACAATATCCGATATATCGACCTTGGCGCCCCTATTGAGTAGGAGCGTCACAACGCTCGCATAGTCGAATTTCGAACCTAACAATAAGGCTGTCTCGTAGTTTTTATTTTGCCAATCAATATCGGCGCCCTTGTCGATCAGCAAATTCACAACAGGCTCATCCCCGCTCAAGGCAGCGTACAACAGCGGAGCGTGACCATCATAGTCGTGCACATTAATCTCAGCGCCGTTGTCGATTAACAATTGCACAACAGCCTCGTGCCCACCCAAGGCAGCCAGTAACATCGGTGTTTGACCAACCTCATTTTCCACGTCAATCTCAGCGCCTTCGTCGAGAATTCTCCGCAGTGGTCCCAGCAGCGCATACTGTGATACTACGTGTAGCAGTTGCGTCCTTCTCGACAACCAGGGGATATAACGTTTGCTCCCGGAAAGGGCACGGGAAATCAGCCCCAATCGTTTGAAAAGGGCAGGATCCAAATAATCGAGAAGATCGTGGTGGGGGATGCCTCTCATTTCGCTATGTTTGGCATGCGCTGCCCAGGACACCAAGGCGTAATGTAGCAGAGGGAACTCAGACATGAAGTCACGGCAATCGCCCTCATCCCATATTATGTTGTCGTTTTCGCTGTCATACGCCATGGTGTTATCGCTTTCGCTGTCAATGGTGGCTGACGATACACGTCGATGGATCTCCTCCATGGCCAAATAACGTACACAAGTCCTGGACAGTTGATAGTGTGCCCATGCAAGGGCGGTATCTTTAGCCTTGGGCTCGGATGGCTCTAGGCGGTCGGTTAGAATTGACAGGCCCTTGTCAACGATGAAGTCCTTGACCGATTGGTGAATGAACTGGACAAAGTATACGGAGTCTGATGAAGGCTGGACAGCCTCGGCAAGACCACGACTCAATGTCTTCAGTTTCTTCTCCATGGTACCGTTGTCCGGCGCGAGATCCTCCGCATCCTGGCACTGCTGTAATGACTTGTACGGACAGTTGGCATAGACGACCATAGCCCACCGTAGCCCTTCCAATGAAAGCGGTCGGAGAGCACAACATATCCACCGGATCAGTCTCAGAGAGAGCGGGTCTTGACGCATATCTTGGACGAGTTCGGTGTATAAGTCTTCCAGTTCTTTAGGGACATCTTTGACAGCGGCTTCTATCTTTCTCAACCCCACCCCTTCGTCGTCGAGTTCCAGAGCTTTATCTACCACGAGGCGGGCCCACATGAAAACGCCGTTGGCCCGGTTTGTGACCAAGTCTGAGAGGTTCGAGGCGCTTAGTTTCGGAGATTCGGAAAGCCGAGCTCGAACATACGTGGAAATAGCTTCCCAGTTTTCCTTCTCGGGCTGAATGCTGAGCCGACAATCAGGGTCTAGTAGAGGATAGTGGCGACATGTAAAGCAAATGCGTAACGGCCGGCAACTTGGAGGAATCTCCTGGAGTAGTGACTTGAATTTTCGAACGAGATCTCGCGCATTCGTGGCTCCGCTTTCGTCCAACGCGTCGATAAATACCCAGACCGCGCGATCTCTTAAGGCATTATGAAGTGCCGACTTCAAGAAGCCTTGCATCTCGTTTAAGACCCAGCTATACTCGTCATTCGGTGTTTTCTTCGCATTACTACTCCATTCCTGAAATGTGGTGACAAGGTCGGCGAGACCATCGGGGGCGACAAGAAGCAGCTGATGGAGGAGAGATCGAAAGAGGCCGACGGGCGTACGTTGAAGTGGTGCACCGCGGCCGTGGAGGAAGAAGGAGAGGACGATATCTGTGTCTCGGAAGCTGGGTACTGCTGTGATGTTGTCGAGAGCGTATCGGAGCAATGTCGACTTCCCCGAGCCAGGTTTCCCTTTGATCCACAGCATACCTGGGCTGCTAGTGGTCCAGTTCGTATATTTCTCGTGTTCGAGAAGCCACTCACATGTCTCTGGAGCGGCAGCCTCGATTGTTTTCGATCGGTCATCCATTCCTTGAAAGGCAAGCGATTTCAGGCAATTCTGTGTTTCCATGGAGAGTTGAGGACGTAGTGGCTCTGCAATCTATCAGTACAGTTGTCAAGCGAGCATAGGTAGGTAAGGTAGGTAATTATTTGCTTACTCTCGGCTCGTTCAGGATGCGCCACAACTGCCCGTCGAGCAAGCTCTCCAATTCTTGCAACGGACTTTTTGTATTCTTCGTCATGGGGCGCAAACTTGACCATCTCAGAATGGCTGCGGTTCACGGCACAGACATGCTCGGATCCAGCCTCCACGCAACGAGTGGCTGAGCTTTTGGTGACCAGGACTGCTGGTTCTCCAGACATTTGCCAGGTGCCCCCGACTTGGAGGGCCGTGGGCGACTTGAGGGTCTCGTAAAAACAGAACACCCTGCCTTTGTGACCAAAAGCCTTGGGAAACTCCCGCTGCTGGATGGTGAGGATCTGCGAGTTTGTTCGTTCGAGGGATTCAAGGAGAAAGCGGTTAGGGCCGTCCCCTGCCATGGGAATCAGCGATCTGATGTCCATGCCGTCATGTGGGACGCCGAAGAAGACCAGGCCGTACACGGCTTGAAGAAGCGTCTTGTCATCTAGTTTGGTTGAGGTGGACAGTGAGATGAGAGTCTGTTTGACGACTAATCCTCCCAAGCTGTGGCCGATAATTATGATGGGCTTTGTTAGGCTGGTGGAAACTAAACCTAAAAGGTGGGTGTGGAATGACGTCGCAAGATCTTCGAGGTTCTGGAAGCTCTCACTCTGCGCAAGACTTGACTCATAACCGTAGATCATGACGCGCGCGAACGGCTTTTGGTCGGCCTCTTGTGGGACATCGAGTGGGAGGGCGTCTCTCAACCACATGTGCGAGCCGTTCCTCTCTGTGAAGGACCCGAACGCATGTCCGCCGAGGCCGCAAACAGCGATAATATCCACCTTGTGGTCCTGTGGGGGAGGCTTGAAGAGAGTGGTGATGCCTGAGAATCTGCTGTCGAATTAAAAGAGAGTGGACGCTTTCGCGTTCCTAGCGGAAGGGATTCCATTGCGTTGATACTCGAGAGCCTGTTGTAGAGCTGTGGAGCCAAGGGTTGTGAGTCGCGGCGGCCACTAGAGCGGCGATAACGATGCTGCCGATCAACTTGAAGCTCCGACGATGGTGAGGTGGACGCGGCGGTTGGAGCTGGAAATCCCCGGACCCTTTTTGGGGCCAAGAGACAGGGCGAGCGCCAAGGCGCGTCAGAATCCAATGCTACTAACCACTCAAGCAGTGCTGCCTAGCTTCTTGCGTCTTTTGATATGGCAGTGTGTGCGGGGTAATCTGCCAAAAGAGGCCCTCATACTGGCTGTGGGGAACAGATTTTGGATGCCCATATGCAAATTTCTCACTATCAAGAAGTACATGTATTGGTTAAGGTACCTAGGTAGAGGCTTGGGCCAGCCATCATGTCCTATGCATATGCGCCTTTCAAGACCGACCAACAGCAAATCCGCCTGCTTCACCTCGAGCCGGCCATATCTCGTGAGAATGTCGGCCCCGAAAAAACACGGATCAGGCTCCGGTTTGAGACAACCAATCTCCACACCGCTGGAGACTACACCTGCCTCTCGTACAGATGGAACGACGCGGGCCCCACACAGACCGTAATTTCTCGATGGCTGCGATTTTCTAGTCCGACAGAACCTCTACGATGCCCTCCGACGTCTGCAGCTCCCCGACAGACCCCGAAGGCTCTGGATCGACGCCATCTGCATCAACCAAGATGATATACCAGAGCGCGAAGCCCAAGTGGCCACCATGCAATACATTTACCAGGGCGCCACCGATGTGATTGCCTGGATTGGTGAAGACAACGGTGCCTAGGATCAGAGAGCCGTCCAATTCGTCCGCGAGCTGAGCCTGCGTGGGTTTCAAATCGTCCACAACGGTCATGTTCTCGACGAGGAGACACTGGTCTGGATCGAGTCCATCACGCCCTGGGGACTGGTGGACAGTCTCTGGCTCGACTTTATCGCACTAGTGAAGCGAGAGTGGTTCTCGGGCATCTGGATCGTGCAGGAGGTTGTTGTGGCGAAAAGCGTCACGGTCTGGTGCGGACCTTACCGAATCGACTGGATGGATTTCCACTACTCAGCAATGTTCATCCTGAACCACCAAGACTTGATTCGTGGGTACGCAGCGCCGTCCTGCCTGAAAGATCACGACGCCGAAAAGGCAAGGTTCTGGGACACATTCTCCCCGGCGCACTGGCTTTTCCGAGCCATTAACAACATCAACGCCGTGGGAGACCTGGCTTCTCATCAGGGCTTGCGCAGAGTGGCGCGAGAGCTCACAAATTCTTTCATGGAAAGGATTCATCCAGGGGTAGATATGGGGCTTCCAGATCGAGTCACTTGGGGAAAATAGGACCCACTGCGCGGCAGAATCCCAGTTCGAAAGCGGTCGATGTACGAACTAGTAAGGAAGTTCCGCATGTTTGGCGCAACCGACGATCGCGACAAGGTTTACGCTTTAGCCGGTATTGCAGAGACAGTCGAAAACGCTATAGGCGCCACAGTTCGCATTTCCTACGCACCGAATACTGAGATATTAGACGTCTTTTGGGACCTCATCGATACTGAGCTTCGCCATCCCAAGAGTATCATCTTCCTCAACCACGCATGTGGCATCACAAAGCCACACGATTTCCCCTCGTGGATGCCGCTTTGGTATGAGGCCGACTCATACGCCAAATCCGGTCCACGCCCTTTCGAAGAACTCCAAATATCCCCCCAGATCACCTACCAAGCATCCAAACACTCCCAACCGTCAGCCAACATGCACAAACCAACAAAGAGCCTCCAGATCACAGCAACCTTCCTCAGCAACATTTACCAAATCGGCGAGGTATTCAACCGCGACTTGCCCGAAGCTGATCACGCGGCGCCTCTCCAACGATGGGCCGGAATGCTCGATCCAAGTCTTGCCGGCCTGCAGTACTTCCACCATATGATGCTCCTCCTGCGCAGAGCACAGCGCGTATTTGCCGAGGAGGCCGAAAAGGGGTTCAGAGACTTTGTCCAGAAAAAATACCTTGACAAGGAGCAGTTGATTGACAAATTCTTTGCTACGCTTCTCGCTTCGACCTCTGACGAAGGGACCAAGTATTTTACGAATCCGATCGCTGATGCTAAGACGGCCGCGAAGTTACGGTTGTTAGCTGGCCGCCAGACCGAGGGGACGAGACACGCATCTGACGAAGTGGTTCATCATGTGCAGAATCGGATTGCTGATGTTTGCCATGGACGGAGACTGTTTCGGTGCGGGACTGGAGTGCATGTCAATGGAAAAGGGGTTGATGCCAACTTTGGGCTGTGTCCGAGTGACACCGAGGTGGGTGATTTGGTGGTTTTGCTTCCGGGTGCAAAGACTATGCATGTTATACGGATGGTTGAGAGGGATGAAGGTGGGAGGGATGTCTTTGGTTTGGTAGGTGAGGTGTATGTTCATGATTGGATGCGTGGGCAGCTTGAGGGGGATGATCTAACGGGGGGGCATTTGAAAGGGATGGAGCTGTGGTTGAGATAGGAATTTTCGAACTGAAGGTTTATCTGAATGATCTAGTTCCTTTTTCCAAGGAATACTGGCTGGAGGACGGAATTTTCGACATTACATCATACATTCACCTAGGTAGGTAATTATCGTGGTCTCAATGCAGGATGAATCATAATGAATCTCGTGAGGGGTGCGGGGTACATAACCCGTGGGTCTACTTTATTTCGGCACCTCATCTTCTAAACGAGTTATCCCCGTCACAACTCAAAGTGCGCCACGACCGCTATGCAGTCATTCAACCTGGACATCATCGGGCAGCCGCCGAACCTGCACATCTACACGCAGCTATGCGTCTGCTTTTCTGTGGCCAACGACTCGGATGCGACCCGCCAAGCAGCAGCCGACACCCTCGCACAGGGCCTGAAGAAATTGGCACAGCGCGTGCCATGGCTTTCGGGGAAAATCATCCACGAGCCGTCAAGTGAAGCCGGGAACTCAGGAGTCTACAAGATCGTCCCCTGGGCTAATGCCCCTCCGCTCGTGATCCGCGATCTCCGGGGTGGCCCATCCGCCCCAACGATGGAAGCCCTCCAGAGGGGAAATTTCCCCATGCAACTGCTCGACGAGGCCCTCATCGCGCCGTACATGACCATCCCCGGCGGAACGGCTGGATCGAAGCCTGATGATCCGACGGCTGTTTTTGCAGCTCAGATGAGCCACATCGATGGCGGCATGTTGCTGACCTTTGTCACGCAGCACCAGGTCATGGATCTTGCTGGGCAGATACAAATTATGCGCCTCCTTTCCATGGTCTGTCGAGGGGAGGACATTCCAGACAGCGAGGCGGAACTCGCCAACAGTGATCGTTCCGACATCGTTCCGCCTCTCGGTGACGACGAGCCGGAGCCCATTGAGCAACTCAGTCGGCAGACAGTGAAGCCATCTCCCCCACCTTCTGCACCAACTGATACGGCCACTGTAGTCTCAGTCTGGGCAAGTTTCTCCTTCTCGCGGGAATCTCTCGCCGCGCTCAAGGCAGCTGCTCTAGAGACCGGCACATCACCAAAGGTCTCCACGGATGACGCACTCACCGCATTTATCTGGCAGTCTATCACCCGCGCGCGAAACCACCGCCTCCAAAATGACCAGGACCCAAACACTCCCAAAGCAGAAGTAACCCTCGGCCGCGCCGTCGACAGCCGCCGATACCTCGGCATCCCAAAGGAATACCCCGGCCTATGCAACAACATGGTCTACCTGACGCACCCCGTCCAAGAAACCATCGACATGCCCCTGGGGAAAATGGCCTCGGAGCTCCGTATTGCCGTCGACCCGGCCATGTCTCAAATTGGTTTGTACACGCGCGCCCTGGTCGCGCTTCTCCGCCGGACGCCAGACAAGGGCGTCGTCTCTATGGGCGCAAACATCAGCCCGTCGAGAGACTTCATGCTCAGCTCGTGGGCGGGCGCAGACTGTTATGGTCTGGATTTTGGGATGGGAATGGGGACGCCTGTAGCTGTGAGGAGGCCACGGTTCTATCCGGTTGAGGGGCTAGGGTATCTGCTGCCTAGACATCCGAGTGGGGAGATTGTGTTGGCAATTTGTTTGAGGGAGGGGGATATGGCGGTGCTGAGAGGGGATGGGAAGTTTGGGAGGTATGCTGTGTATGTTGGCTGATGAGGGGTAAGACAGAGACATCACCTAAACTCCTTTGTGATTGTTTCGGTACCTAGATACGTAAAACTCATTGTCCCCGTCCAGCTTAGCCCCAAAAAGCCTTAGCCTGCTGACCCAACGACTTCTGCCCCGCCGTATTCGCGTGACATCCATCCTGCACCTCGCCCCTCAGCAACTTAAACTCGCCCGGATACGTGACATTCAACGCCTTATCCTCGCCCGCCCTCCTCGCCAAATCCACCGTAAGCTGCGGCCCCTTCGGCCCCGCCAGCGAGCAACTCCCCGGATTATCCGGATACACCGGCTGCCCGGTAATCCAAATCCGTGCCCCGGGCGCCGCATGTCCCCGCGCGTTGGCCACCAGCTGCTTGACCTCGTCGTAGGTGGCCCCTGGGTTCTGAAAGATGCAGATCTGCACCCATACCTCGGACGGCTTGCCGTACTTGGCGGCCTGCGCGTCGAATTTGCCCCAGCTGGGGGATGTGGTGCTTGTCCAGGACTGCACGACGAGGCCGCCCGTGCCGTAGGGGCCCCACATGTGCTTGCCACCGATGGCGATGTAGCCTTGGGCGACGTTTTCGGACATGGAGCAGCCGACGAAACCCATCGAGGGCTCGCGAACTTGGCGGCGGGTGGGCGTGGCGGAGGCGAGGCCGAGGAGGAAGGGGGTGAGTGGGAGGTGCATGGTTGGGTTGGGGGGACTTTGTTTGGATAGATGGAGGGAAGGAAGTTGGGGTACCCTGGTGGTTAGAATCCAAGGGAGTTTCGTTTGGATGCTCTGCAGAGGTCCTAGTGTACTACTTATACTTGAACCTGCGGGTGCGGAGGCAACTTCAACTGCTGCACTTGCAATTTAACTCGGCTCTATCTCTGGAAGAGTTGTCAAGACACGTAAACAAGCTACATACCCTACAGTACCGAGCCCAGCATTCGGGGCCTTGAAGTATCGGTGTTTCTTGACCGGAATGTGGGGGAGTAGATTCAGGGCCCGCGCCTGAAGAGAGTGACATCCTCGACCGGCGGACCGGAACGTGGACAGCAACCTCCCTGATTGGCCGGCGTTGAATGACACCCGTTTCGGCCTAGCGCGTCCTCTCCCAGGCAATGCATTTACAAGGCTTGGAAGCCCAGCTCTTCGAGAAACCACGTTTTGCCTAAACACGACCCACCGCGACCCAGCACAACCCCCAAAACCTTAAAAGACCTCGCCGTTCCCAAAGAAGCTCGAATCTGCGCCCTCCTCCCTCTCGAACTCCCGACCGCAGAAACCGACAGTGACACCATGGTTGGAGTCCCCGGCCGTTCCAAAGCATGCATCACCTGCCGCCAGCGCAGAAAAGGGGTAAGTTGCCTCCCACCAAATTCCGCTGTACCTACCAAAGGGCTTACAACCCCAGTGCGACCTCAAAAAGCCCGCCTGCGCCCAATGCACCAAGGCTGGCCTCAACTGCGCCGGCTACGACCCCCCGCGCGTCTTTGTCGTGAGCACGCCACGCACCCGACACCCTGGATACAGCCTGAGAGCAGCTGCCGCAGCTTCCCAGCCGCCGAGCGACCTGTGGCACCGTATCCACCACCATGGTGGCCAGATATCCAGCGAAACTACGAGCCTCCGACTGTTGGCGCGCCCCGAGGACGAGCGGAGATGCATCGCTTCGTTCTGGGAGGCGTACTTCCCTGATGGGCGGCCCATCCCCGCGGGCGCGGTGAGGAGTTATACCTGCACCTGGACCGAGACGGCGAGGAAGCTTTTCGGGGAGGAGGAATATCTGCGGCATGCGCTGTGGGCGAACTGTCTCCTTGTGACGGGGAACCGGGAGGGGGTGGAATGGATGTTGAAAGAGGCGGCAGTGATGTATGGGAAGGCTCTGTCTGGGCTGAGGGCTTCGCTGGGGACAGCACATGGGGCGAGGAGGAATTCCGTGGTGGCAACGGTGAAGTTGCTTGAGATGTTTGAGGTATGCGGCACTCCGGCGAGTATTGGTGCTGGTACTGATGCAAAACGCTTACAGGCTTTCTCTCGGCGGACAGACTCGGGTGAGACCCCTGGTCGGTCAACAAGTTGGGGGCAACACCACGCCGGCGAGCTTGCGCTATTCCTTTCCAGAACTCCCGTGGCACATATCGACGGCGATGCACACCATGTATTTGCTGACGAGAGGGTAGAGATGGTAAGCACCCCTTCCTGCCCCGCTGGGAGAAACGAATGCAGAACACCCCCTCATTCTCTCACCCCAGGCACTATCGGCCATCCTCCAGCGAAAGCGACTACCCCTCAGCACGCCCGAGTGGAAGAGCGTCCCCTGGAAAAACATCCCCAAAAACATGAAAGACATCCTCGCCGATGTCCTCGTCGAGATGCCCGGGCTACTCGAAGACCTCGACAACATGCTGTGCCTGCCCTCCGATTCAAGCGCCCAAACTACATCCCGCCGCGATCTCATCCGCAAGTGCTGGGAGTACGACGCGCAACTTCTTTCCTGGCTCGGGCTGCTCAGCAATATCGCCCAACCCCCCGAACATCATGATCCCTGTCCAGAACCGGAAAATCATTTAGGCGAGTCCAAATCGGACCTCGTCACGCACGTTGCCCAAGTCCACGGCATGAGCCTCTTCTGGCTCACGTCCATGGTCCTGTACAGTATTCTTCGGGCTGTATCTGGTCCCGAGGACGTCCTGACTGAGCGGACAGATCCAATGCACCATGCCCGCAAGCTCGTTGAGGCGATTGGGATTTTGATGCGGCCTGAATCGGGGCTGTATGGGAAGCAGAGTGCGGCGCTGCAGATCGAGATTGCTTGGCGGTATGCGACGGAGCTGGGTGGTTCTTCAGGCGAGGGTGGGGATCTGTTGGAGGCTTTGGAACGGTTGAGAGGTGATTTGGACAGGAGATTGGTGGCGACAAGGGAGGGTACCAAGGCTGGGAGTGGGGATGTGGGACTGGGAATCGGGATGGAGGCTATGAAGGGGAAAGAAAGCATGGAAATTTAGGATACCCGGCTTTCGTATGGAGTATTGCACTGCTTTGGGGATTTAAATACGGCATTCGCTGAAAGAATTCAAGCAGCGTGTCCGTTGCTGGATTTCACGGCCCAGATTTGGAGTTGGTGTATGTCCAGGGACAGCTTCAACCCTCTGCCACGTCTACTCTCCATGCAAATCATGTATTTAGATATTAGCTTAGACACTTAGCTATGACGTCGCTTCATGAAGGTGGGCAACAAAAATAGCTGCGTGGTAGTACCATTCAGGGGCTGAGACGGCTAATCTCAGCTCCCGTCCCCAGTGCACCAATCGCCATTCACCCCCATCATTGAGCTCGGCCGGGCATGGCTCCGTCTTACCATGCATTTCTTGTCGCGTGCTCAGCTCGATAGATCGACCGCAATCGAAAAAAATGATACATAGAATTAATTTCCCTCCACCTACCCCTAAACCCCTCAGTAACCCGTTCCCTTCCAGACTTCTCGTAACCACAACCCCTGTTCTCAAAATGTTCCTCCCCCTCATCCTCTCCCTCGTCACGCTCACTCCCCTCCTCACCCTCGCCGCCCTCAATGGCCGCTGCACCGGAAGCAAAGCAACCGGGCAGTTCAAAACACAGGGGATCTGCATCAAGACCTCGACATGCCGACGGTACAGCGGCACCACCAAGAACGGCGCGTGTCCCTTTGATGACGACGACGTGAAGTGCTGCATCATCGACAAGTGTGGCCCGTATCCGGAGGGAAATCTGGGGGGGAAGAGTCATTGCGAGTGGAATACGGATAAGGATAGTGCGTGTAATGTGTTTGGGATTTGGTATGATGGTGAGTAGTTCCTGTGGGAGGAGGGTGAGAATAAGTGTAGTATGGGGGCTGACAGAGAGATAGATCGGTGCCCAGGGGGAGATAACTATAAGTGTTGCGAGATTCCATGAGCGACCCAATGAAGATTGTCTCCGGGTGAAATGAGAGATGGGCTAACTGTACGAGGTTCTGAGAGGAAAAGGAGGGTTCCGAAATAGCGCAAACAATGCCTTCCGGTGGCGTCAAAGTGGTTTCCCGGTTTCAGAACATGAATCACCTCCATGCTATGGCGAGAGACGACACCTAGTCTGTTCGTGAAGTATTATTCACCCTTGCTGCCCGAACCCCACACCAGATGTCTGTCGCGCAACATCAACCGCGGCGAGTTCGAAGGCGCCGCTCGCGTCTTAAGTAACTGATTCAGGCGTCCTATTCCCTACCCACTCTTCTTAATTCAACTGCCTAGTTAGCCCCTATTAATCGGAGACGTGACTCTGAGGAGTTAAAGAGACCTGATCTCGGGTCTTCCCTTCGGCCCTTGAGCTCAAGTTGAGCGCTGGGCCTTCTTGAGATTCTCGGCCGAAGGCGATGCTAGGGTGGGCAATATTGAGGCACAGAGCAGAAAGGAGCATCATCCTATGTTTTGCAAGCCAACTGTTTGTTACTGCCATATGTGAAAAGGGTCTGAGATGAGGGGTCGGTAGAAGAAAACTCATGTGGACTTGAGGGTCATAAATGCTGCCTCGTTGCGTATTAATGGCGTCTCATAATCGTCCCGCAGCTCGTCAATCCGGAAAATACAGCAGATCAGGATATATATTGTCGAAGCAAACAAGAACGCGATAAAAGGTTTTGTCCGAGTCTGGAGTGGCTTTGATGCCAAGTGTTTCCGGACATAGCGAATGACGTACTCGGCAAACAGAACAACAAAGATGACGATAGTCACAGCCTGGAGGATGATGCCTCCAATGGAGATCCGCACGCCGCTTCTATTTCCACTCGCACCTTGTACAAATGCTTGGGGAATGAGGGAGACAAGGATGCAGAGGATGAAGAACCAGACGAAGAACTTCTGGTTCAAGTGGAACAGGGAACTGTCGAGGTGGTCGATCCTTGTGCGCTCGGATCAGCGTCATCACGGGGCAACAAGGGGGTACAAATGGGGCCTCGACGTCTTGGAGAGCAGCACATAAATTGCCGAACAGAAGAATACGGGTGCAGTGGTGATGCAGACTAAGATGGAACATGACCAGTCAGCACGAAGGTGGCTTGCATGGAGAGCGGTGATTTCAAACTAGGGTGTCTTACCGATCTGGATAACGAATGCGTTGAACGAAAAGGGGTTCGAGTGCAAAATGATCCGCCCAATGTACCCAATGATCTCGTCCAGACAGCCGGCAACCATGCAGATCGTAAATCCCCACGTCCTCCACTTGATCCCCCGAGCCAAGTGGACGAGCATCAAAAGCGTGAAGACTCCGATGACGGCGCCATTCCCCGGAGTCGAGGACTGGTATTCGAGGATACTGGCCT
>Ga0247760_1000178_pt1 | contig 69841 bp, 54 predicted proteins | sample UWRJL171409R4_FD_179936 | JGI IMG/M metagenome (GOLD analysis project Ga0247760, IMG submission 179936) | Plant litter microbial communities from Arlington Agricultural Research Station in Wisconsin, United States - UWRJ-L171-409R-4 | ecosystem: Environmental > Terrestrial > Plant litter >... | reverse complement strand
GGCCGCCCGCGCCCCCGCGGCCCCAACTTTGACAGCTCCTCCTTCAGCTCTTCGCGCGTGCTCTCCATGCACGCGAGTTTCCGTCCGATCTCGCTTCAAATCACGACGGGCATCCGCGAGGTCTTACGGTCGGAAGCGCGAGCGCGCTTTAAGTAGTCGCTCACGGTACCGCTGCCGATCCCGCACGAGCGGGCTATCTCACGTTGCGTGCGACCACACTCGTAGTGGAGCCGCAGGACTTCTCTGACTTTGCGCATACTGACTCGATCCGACATGCGCACCTGGTCGCCGTTTCACACGGCGCGCCAAAGTGCGCGGTCGATCGTCGCTTCGTCCCAGCCTGGCCCTTTGGCCGCTCGGGTCCGGAATGAGCGTTCAAGTGCTCCGGAATCCTTGCTCAGGTGTCCGGAATGCCTGCTCGAGTGCTCCGGAATCGGTGCTCAGGTGTCGGAACGAGCGCTCGGGTCAGCCCGGAATGACTGCTCGAGTCACGCCGGAATACGCACGTCGGCGCATGCCGAATTCTAGATTCGTTGGTGCGAGCAAGACTGGGAATTTCAGGGATCGTTTACCTAGCCGCTTACTATTCTCTGCTCTGTGACGATCCCGTCCCAGTAGGGGCTGCCACCTCCCCGGAAGCTGCCGTGAACAATTTCCTGCACGCGCGCAATACGGCTCACGTCATCGATTCGAACGCCACGGCCGGGATCCTGAGAGGCTTGGGTATTAGCCAAGAGTGCGCGACCGCTTGGAACATCGCTAAACGGTCGGGGAGGTAGGAAGGTCGAGGTCTACTCCACCCTCACCCTCTATCGGCACCGTGAACCCAGTTGTCCGCTGTTCGGTCGTAAAAAAGTAAAAAAGCGTGCACACCGATTTGAGAATTCGACGGGCCCCAAGCGGACATTGCCCGCGCCAGGCGTACGCTGCGGCACGCCGCACCGTTCGTCGCCATGCTCGTCACCGACGAGCATGGCGATGCAGCGCGCACGCAGGCAGACGCAAAACGACACCATACCGTTAACGATGCCGCACGCCACGAAGGTAACCCGCCGTGCATACAAGGCGTATCTGCCTGCCTTCACCACTCTCGATCGCAACGGCAGGTTACTCGGCAGCGACTAACATCCAACGGCGACGTAGACGCCTTCGGTCTCTCTTCGTTTGTCATCGAGAAACGTTCGGCTGATCCTAGAGGTAGTCCCAGGAGAAACGCGCAACGAAGCCCTGACAATCAATTCCCGCATAAGCGGCTCCGCCGCTTGCCAAAACGCTGTCCATCGCGGACCACACCTGGTACCACTGTCCGCGCCTGGTACTGACGTCTACGGACGGCGTGCAGGTCTCGTCGCTGAAGGACTTCTCATCGCGAATGAAAGGCCCGGCCGCTGCGTACACGAAGTATTGTCGACTGCTCCCGATGTCGGCGCCTCCGTCTTCCTCTTGAACCTGGATGGTGCATGATCCCTGCACCTCCGCTGACCCGAAGACACCCGACGCTAGCGCCCAACCGTGGATTTGCACAACGTTTGCTCTGAACCTGACCCGCGCGTCCTCTTGTGCATAATAGCGGAAACCAACGCAGTTACCCATTGATGCAGAATGTCCCATGTCGGCAGAGACCTTCGAGCCAACCAGACCATTGGCTGAGTCCGGTCCGTAGAATGAGCCGCCTGGGGCGACGTCAGTTTGCCAAACGAGATCGTACGGCGCGCTCCGCCCCGCGCCAGCTTCGAAAGTGGTGGGCGGACTGCTCGCAAGGCGCCCGTTTTTGAGGCGTTTTTCGTCTGCCTCACGCAACCCGCGATAGACCTCGTCAGCCTTCGCGCGATCGACAGGCAGAAGGTTGGCAATAAGAATGGCGGATTCGTACTTAGATTTCAGTCGTTGCGCGAACGTTTCATGCCTCGCGGCGACCATCTGCGTCCTCAGCGACGCTGCCAACGCGCCGCCCGCAGCTTCTAGTCGAATTTCGTTTGTATGCATCGAAGTCTCCTCCTGTTGACTGTTGGTTGAGGTTGTCCTTGACCGTTGCCCAGACCTGATGACTCGTGCGGAACCATACCGGCGCCAGATGTATTCCGCGATCGGTCGAAATGGTCAGCACGTGATAACGATTCTCCACGTCTCTTCCCTCTACGGCGCCAAGTCCGGGCGTCGTTCTCGGAGATACGCGAAACGTCGAAATGAGTTTCAGCGCGAGCCTGCACACAAATGCACGATCGATGCTCGTGCGTGCGCACCTACGCGCGCGTATTCCGTGACACTTGAGCGAGGACGCGCAGCGCCTGAGCGTAATGGCGTCACCCTGTTGCACTCGTGCTTGGTGATGGCTCGCTGCAGGTAGTTTTGAAAGTTGCAAGACGGCAGCAAGCTGGTCCGTCGTGCGTCTACGGCGGCCGATTGCGTCTGCAATCGAGTGATGATGCCGAACTGCAACAGCAGCCGTCGGCTCGTCTCCGTCGATCGAGCTAAACCGCTCGGCCGTTCAAGGCCCGTTCAAACCTCAACGATGTCGCGGTATAAAGCCCGCGTTTGCGCCCTGCGCAACTAAGAATGAAAACTCGGAGTTAGTCTGGTCAGGCGACGCGCACCTCGATCCGTACCGTAAACCCAGTTGTCCACGTGTGGTTGCGCCCCCGCGCAACGACTGAACCGCGGAATCGAGAACGCCTCGATTCCGCGGTTCTCTTTTGTGCTGTGATTTCACGGTATACAGCCCTCGTTCCACGCCTGCGACGATAAGCCCCACGCTCGCCCGGGGCAGGTCGCGGTCAGCGCAGACGCTCGACGGTAACTCCGGAAGCGAACTCGGCGAGCTCTCGGAGATCGTGCTCATCGCCGGTTATGACGAGGTCGCCACGGAGCGCCGCAGAGGCGACGACGGTCGCGTCGACCGCGTTGGAGCCAGCAGTGCGTGCTAGTAGCTCGCCCGCGCGTTCGGCAAGCTCGGGTGTCAACGCCTCGACGCGACCGCTTTCTAGCAAGGATCGGTGGGTACCCCGCCACCATTCGGCCACGACCGCCGCCGGAATGGTGATAGAGGCTCGCGACAGCCGACAGGCGCGGAGCAACGCTAGGGCGCCCGCGTGTCGTCGCTCGAGAGCAACGAGCATTCCAGTATCGAAAGTCACTCCCCGGGTTGCCCGACCAACATTTGTCGTGCGTTTCGGTTTTCGGCTCACGTTGCACCTAGCTTCTTGAGCCAACGTTGCACCTCCCGCTCGGGGATCTCGACTCCTTCACCGAGCTCCTTGAGTGCGCGATCACGAGCGTCTTGGCGTGCCGCCTCGGCGACGAGTTCGCTCAAGACTGCAGAGGCGCTGCGTTTGGTGAGCTTCGCCCTGCGGTCCAAATATTCGGCGGCTCGCTCGTCCAATGAGTAGCTTCCTTTGCGGACAGCCATAGGTAATACCTCCAGGTAGGAACTATTCCTACCATGGGGTACTACCGGTGGCCACCGAAAGCGAACACCATATCGAAACCCGTTGCGCAAACAATTGGTTTCCACGGGGCGAGGGGCCGGAGCTTCGCTCGGCATTGCGCGAAGGAGGCAAAGACGGTTATGGCTCGCGCTCGCGTCGCGCCTGCTCGGCGAACACTCGATCGACCTGGGATGCGGTCCCCTTCGCCTCGAGCACACTGAATCCGCGGAGCGCCAGGCCGGGCAATTGCTGCGCGAGTGCTCGCAAGCCAATCGGCACCTTGAGGCCTATCAGCGATGGCGGTGCTCGATCTGAGCTGACCTGACAACTGAGAAGCCCCTCAGCATGAGACCGGTACGCCGTGAGCTCCAGGTCGAAGCCGAACAGTCCCTGCTTGGACCAGGTCGGTACCACGGCTTGCACCTGAAACTCCTCGTGCACGTCGTCTCCGAGCGGTTGACCGAAGGCGTCCCGCCGCACAGCAAGACAATCCCTCAGGTTGGCGCGACGATTCGATAGCACCCACGATCGTAGCATTGCGCGATCGGCGACCGTGGGGAAGTCGACGTCGTCGCCGCGAAGGAGGTCGAACGTGACGGACGAGGTCGAACCCGAGTCGTGCACAGCTGAGCAATATTGAGCGTCTGAGCTCGAGTCGATAAATAGATAGGTCCCGAGCGATCCGCGCAATTCGACCCGGTTGCTGAACATCAGCGCGTTCTCTGGCTCAGGCAAAGGCTGGATGGTGAGTGTGCCGGCCGCGTCGAGCCGCTCAGCGACTGCACCCATCACCGCTTGATCGACCAGATTGTCGGCGTCAGGAGGCTCGCTTTCGGAGCCAGCTTCGGGACAAGTCTTTACGGCGTGCGCGACGCCAGCTGTCGGTCGAAATCGGTATACGCCACCGCGCGCCAAGAAAGCCGCCCCCGAAAATTCACCGCGAACCTTCAGCTTGCCCGAGGCGTACTCCAGCCAATAGGAGCGGAGGCCAAACTCGGGCGACTCACCCCACGCCACGAAGTACTCCGAATCAGCAACGGCGGGCTGACGCGCCGTCACCCCCGAGGGAGCGCTACTCACCTCGCGAGAGCACGCGCATCCACCGGCCGTGGCTAGCGCTACCGAGAGTAGACCACGCACCCGCATTTCTCGCGAAAGTAGCGAACTTAAGCGAAAAGGTCACTCGGCTCGAGTGTTTGAACTCTTGCTGGCTCCGAGCGCCTCGAAAGTTATTCAGAAGGCGAGCCCAGGCCAGAACTTTCACCCGGCAAGACTCCGCTCAAATCTCAATGATATCGAGGTATACAGCCCGCGTTGCGCCCCCGCGCAACGACTGAACCGCGGAATCGAGAACGCCTCGATTCCGCGGTTCTCTTTCGTGCTGTGATCCCGCGGTATACGGCGCCTGTTGCGCCCTCCGACGCGGAAGGGCGAATGTCAGCCTCCGCGTTCGCGAAGCGTCGCCTCGAGGACCGGAAGCATCGCGAGATCCTTCGGGCGCGCAAGCGCGCGCTTGAGCTCTATCAGGCGCCTGAGTGACAGCACGTTCACGCGCTGACCCGTGACTTCTAGCTCTTCGCTCGACCCGATCAAATCGTCGTAGAGCACGCTATCGTTGATAGAACCGAGCACGTCGAGAGCACCGGCGTCGGTCGTCGCAAGCTCGTGGCCAGTGGTCGCGAGATGACTTCTTCCGAACGGAAGGTTTCTTGGATCCCCGCGCGCCACGGCGTGGAGCTTGGTCCACGCGCGCTCGAGCCGTTCCAAGTTTCCGTCCTCAATCCGGCAGAGAATATCGACGTCCTGGGTGAGTACCGGCGCGCCTTGGAGGGCCGCAGCCACACCACCGACGATGATGAACTCCGCGCGCTCCTCGCTGAGGACGAGCAGCAATCGACCTAAGTCGAACACGGCCATTTACTTCGTCGAGCCGTCGGTGAGCGGCGGGGCCGTGCGCACGCTGGCCATGGCGTTCATGAAATTCTCTACCGCTTTCAACCGCTGGGTTGGGGTCAATGAGAGCGAGTAACGCACCAGGCTCAAATCGACCCCGTTCTCGTCGAAGTCCGACCTTGCCGCGTCAGCCGCCGCAAGGACCGGAACCGAGGTTGAAACGGGCACAGCCATCGTCCGTACGATAGCATAGAGCCCTGAGCTAGCCTTGGGGCTCGCCTAAGTCGCTCGGAGGCAAGGAGCCGATGCGCGGCGAGTCGGCGCGCGTTCTCGGGTCGGAAGATTACCCACTACGCCGCCAGTCGCCGCTCGAACCCGAATGATATCGCGGTATACAGCCCGCGTTGCGCCCCCGCGCAACCGAACATGGACAACGCCCTCCCTGCGAAAGCTCGGAGGGCGTTCCTGCATTTTCGGTCAGGAGAACGAGCGGCATCACGTCGGTGCGGACGACGTACGCTTCCTTACCGTCGGCGCCGACCTCAGGGTGAGTGTGATGGTTCCGTCGCGGAAGTAGCGAAGCATGGCGACATCAGACGGACGGTCGATAGGCGGTGCTGGGTCTCGTGCTCAACACTAGCGACTGCGGCGCAACCCATCGACACCGACGCCTAGTGGTCGACGAGCGTGCGTCCACGCTGAAGTGTTCCGGGCTCATCACCCGATCTTGCTGCGCCCGGCGCTACCACTTGGCCGAAGAACAACTTGGCGAACGTCGTGCTGCATCAATCGCACCCGATTTTTGGCAGAACGTGCTGTGGTCAAACGGAAAAGCAGGTGGTCGCACATTGCTCTCACAGCAGCCTTCGCTCCGAACCGTAAGGAACGCCATCCGCAGCGTTGCCTTCAGCTGGCGCTCTGGCGGCACCGAGTTCCGGCCGCCCGCTACGTACATCCCATCCCGTGTCCATACATCGGGCAACCTCTTCCGCGATTTCAACAGCCTGCTAGGCGGGCGCAAATATCAGAAAAAATGAACCAGCCGCTCACGTTCGAGGAAACTGCCATCTTGGGTAATAGCTGCGCCTTGCGCACTCTTTCATCTCGTCTGTCCATTCTTTCGCTGGCCGCCCTTCTAGTGGGTTGCAGTTCAACCAGTGGCGACCAGATGGGTGCAGGCGGAGCAGGAGGCCAGGGTGGAAATGGATTGCCCCACGCGGGCGCGACATCCTCCGGCACGGGCGGCGTTAGCGGATCCGGCGGCACGAATGGCGGGACCGGTGGCGTGAGCGCGGGGACGGCTGGCGTGATCGCCGGGAGCGGTGGAAGCTCGTCGGTCCAGGGGGGCTCGGGGGGGAGGTCCCAGACGGGTGGCTCGGGAGGCGTCGCCAGCGCGGGCGGAAGCGGGAGCTCGGGTGGCAGCGCGGTCAGCGAATGCGCGCCACCCAAGAGCTTCACCGATCTCTTCGTCACCGTCTCCGGCAAAACCCAGGCGGAGAGCGACCAGAAAGTCGCCACGGCCTGGTCCACGCTCTTCAACCCCGGCGGTTCGGGGACGATCTACTTCAACGGGCCCGGCGCCGACGAGTCGTACGTCAAGGACATCTACAACAACGATGTCCGCTCCGAGGGCATGTCCTACGGCATGATGGCCGCAGTTCAGCTGGACCATCAGACCGAGTTCGACCGCCTTTGGACTTGGGTCAAGAAGCACATGGCGAATGGGACTGGCGAGATACGATGGTCGTGCCAGACCTCGGGCTCGGGGTGCGCCGGCGGTGGAGCGCCTGACGGCGAGGAGTACATGGCGACTGCCCTCATCTTCGCCTCGCACCGCTGGGGCGACTCAACCGGGCCCGCCAAGATCGCCTACTCGACCGAGGCCAAGTGGGTCCTCGACGTGGTACGGACCAAGTACTTCAACACGCAATACCACCTGGTCAAGTTCGTCTCGAACTCGAACAACGTTGACCCTTCTTACGTCCTGCCGGCCTTCTACAAGGTGTGGGCCTGCTTCGACACCGAGAACGCGGCGTTCTGGACGGAAGCGGTGACCGCAGGGCGCGCATACATGCAGAAGGTGGTGGACAGCAATGGCGTGTGTCCCTACCAAGCGAGCTTCACGGCCACGAACCCGCAGGCTGCCAACTCCGACTCGCTCCGATGCGTCATGAACCTCATGATGGACTGGTACCTGTACGGCGAAGATCCCTGGCAGAAAGACACGTATGCGCCAAAGTTTGGCGCCTACTCGAGCTCTCGTAACAACGGCGGCGCAGCGGTGGGGTGCAACGCGACCCTGGGCTTTGCCTTGCCCGCATCCTCGGGCAAGCCCTTCGTGGACAAGCTCTGGTCGATCGGCGTCCCCTCCGGCAACTACTGGGACGGGGTGCTCTACATGCTCGGCATGATCCACGTCAGCGGCAAATTCCGCATCTGGTAGCCCAACGACCACGATTCGAGGATCGAGGTTCGGCCGCCGCTCGGGGGCGTCGAATGGGAAACGTTCAACAGCGGCGCGGACGTCGTTCAGGTGTGGGGGCGCTGTCCGATCTCGGGCCATGGTTGGGCCACAGATGGGTGTAGTGCGACAGGTTCGGTAAGGTTGACGACGTTGCAAACGCCGTTAACATCAGCTCGGTACAAACCTAGAAGGCGTACAAGGCCAGCGCATGCTCCTCGATCCGCGCAAGCCGCGCGCGCGGTGCCCCCGTCAGGCTTTGGGCTCGAGCCGCGCAAGGCGCGCGAGCCCGGCCAGCGGCACCGCTAGCCAATTGGGGCGATTGTTCAGCTCGTAGTTGACCTCGTACAGCGCTTTCTCGAGTTCATAGAATTCGAGAAGCAGGGCAGCCGAGGCGGGGCTCGGCGGACAATACGCTTCACCTGCGATGCCGGCCAAGTAGGTGCGCACGAAGCTCGTGCAAACCCAAGCTCGAAAGGCTTCGGCCCAAGGCGCGAGGCGCGCGCGATCCTCCGGACGCACTCGCTCGGAGCGCAGCGCTGTCTCCGCCGCGTAGGCGAAGGACCGCAGCATGCCCGCAACATCACGCAGCGGGCTCCGCTTGTAGCGACGATCCGAAACCGGACGGCCAGGTTCACCTTCGAAGTCGATGATGATGAAATCATCTCCGGTGAACAACACCTGGCCCAGGTGATAGTCACCGTGGGAACGAATTCGCGTCACCGCCACCTTGCTTTGAGTGATGCGACGCAATTGCTCGTCGATCGCTCGCTCTCCGCTCAACACCTGCTTGGCCAAGCCCGCGGTGTCCGCAGGCAAGCTGCCGGCTCGCTCGCGCAGCTTCTTGAAGCAACGCGCAAGTTCGGTGTGCGCGCTCTGATAGAGCGAATGCTGATGGAGCTGTGTGAACGGCTCCTGACCGAAGCCTGGTTCTCGCGTATTTTCGCCGAGCGCCCGGTGCAGCTCCGCCGTGCGTTCGGCGAGCAGCCGCACCAAGGTGAAGTACGGGCTGGCCAGGCGCAGCAGCGCATCCGGAACCGCCTCTTCGCACTGGGCGTCCGACGCGCTGGGCAAAGGCACCGCCGGCAGCGAGGCGTCACCGGTCAAGACGCGCTCGAAGAACGTGAACAAGGACTCGAGGGTCACCGACCAGGCGCTGCCGCGGTTTTCGATGTACTCGCTGACGACCGCCAACGTTCGCGTCCCCGCTTCGGACTTCAGTTGCAGCGTGCCCACCGGCTGGGGCACCTTCGGCCGCGGCGACGCTTTGGCCAAAAAGCTGCCGATTTCGAGCTCGACGCTGGGACCGGTCTCCACCTTGCGCAAGAGCTTGAGTAGCCACGACGTTCCGTACAAGATCGTCGAGTTGCTCTGCTCGAGCATCAAGAAGCGCGGCTCGAGCGAGGCGCCTTCGGGCGGGCCACTGGCGAACAGTTCACCGCTGAGCGTACCGTACTCCCCGGTTAGCACTCGGCGCTCGCGAAGCAGCCCGAGCAAGGTCTCGGCAAAGGCGCGGGACGCGCTCGCATCCAAGAGCGATCCGCGCGTCGACGGCGCTTCACCCTCGCCCCGGATTTCGACGTCGGCCACCAGCGACGAGGACGCTTCGGCGACGGCTGCGCCAGCGGGCGCGAAGCTGAGGGGCATGACGTAGCTCTCGCGTGTGCCGTCTTCCAGCTCGACGCCCAGCACGACCAGGCAGTGGTCGCTGGTCTTCGCTTCACCGAACAAAAATACGTCCTCGAGCTCCGCGTTTTTGATCGGGATCGCCTTGCTGCGATACCAGCGCTGCTCGCGCGCGTAGCGACTCAAGCTCACGGCCAGCGCGCTGCGCGCGGGCTCGTTGACGAAGCTCTGCCAATTGCCAACCAGCGACACGGGGCCGAGTTGAGCGCTGGCTCGGCTGGCCTGATTGGCCTCCAAACTGAACCAGTACACCTGGTGCCCCCCGAGCGTGAGGGGGTACGGCCGTTCGGCGATTTCTGGGAAGCGGCTGCGGCCGAACATCTCCCGCGGGAAGCTACCCAGATGCTCACCGAGCTCGAGCTCGGTGTACTGAGCGTTGCGCGACAGATTGGCGACGATCAGAATTCGCTCTTGGCCATCCTCACGCAGGAACGCGAGCACCTTGGGATTGCTCGGGCTCAAGAAGCGCAGCTTGCCGCGACTCAGCACCCGGTGACGCTTGCGCATCGCGATCAGCTGCTTCATCGACCACAGCAGCGAGGCAGGGTTCTCTTGCTGCGCGGCCACGTTCACGGCCTCGTAGTGAAACTCCGGCTCGACGATCACGGGCAGGTACAGCTTCTGCGGATTGGCCTTGGAAAAGCCGGCGTTGCGATCGGAGTCCCACTGCATCGGCGTGCGTACGCCGTCGCGATCGCCGAGATAGATGTTGTCCCCCATGCCGATTTCATCGCCATAGTAGAGCACTGGCGTGCCGGGCAAGGCGAACAGCAGCGCGTTCAAAAGCTCCACCCGGCGCCGCTCGCGCAGGAGCGGGAACAAGCGCCGGCGAATGCCTAGGTTGATGCGCGCGCGATCTTCGGTCGCGTAGACGCGGTACATCAAGTCGCGATCTTCGTCGGTCACCATCTCCAAGGTGAGCTCGTCGTGGTTCCGTAGGAACGTCGCCCATTGACAGGACTCGGGGATGGCCGGCGTTTGCGTCAGGATGTCGACGATCGGGAATGCGTCCTCACTATGCAGCGCCATGAATAGCCGCGGCATCAGCGGGAAGTGAAAGTTCATGTGGCACTCGTCGCCCTCACCAAAGTATGCCGCCGCGTCAATCGGCCACTGGTTGGCTTCAGCGAGCAGCATTCGGTTCTTGAACTTGGAGTCGACGCGCGCCCGCAGCCTGCGTAAGAAAGCGTGCGTCTCCGGCAGATTCTCGCAGTTCGTGCCTTCACGCTCGTACAGGTAAGGCACTGCATCCAACCGGACGCCGTCGACGCCGAGCGCGAGCCAGTAATCCAGGACCTCGAAGATGGCCTCGTGTACGGCCGGATTGTCGAAGTTCAGGTCCGGCTGGTGGCTGTAGAAGCGGTGCCAATAGTAGGCCTTGGCCAGCGGGTCCCAGGTCCAGTTCGACACCTCGAAATCTTGGAAGATCACGCGCGCTTCTGCGTACTTGTCGGCGCGGTCACTCCAGACGTAGAAGTCGCGCTCGGGCGATCCGGGGGCGCTCGTGCGAGCGCGCTGAAACCACACGTGATCGCTCGAGGTGTGATTGATCACGAGCTCCGTGATCACGCGCATCCCGCGCGCGTGAGCGGCGTCGAGGAAGCGCTTGAAGTCGTCCAGCGTGCCGTAATTCGAATGCACGCCCCAGTAGTCCGAGATGTCGTAGCCGCCATCACGCAAGGGCGACGGATAAAATGGCAAGAGCCAGAGCGCGGTCACGCCCAGGTCAGCCAGGTAATCCAGCTTTTCGATCAAGCCCGCGAAATCACCGATGCCATCGCCGTTCGAGTCCGCGAAGGCTCGCACGTGGAGCTCGTAGATCAGCGCATCTTTGTACCATTCGGCGTCATCGCTCAAGGTCGAGTGCGACCGCAGACGTGTCGGTTTACGTTCAACGGCCATGAAAGCTCGACTTATCGCGCGCTTCGACAGCCGCGCCTGGAGAAGGGTTGATGGTAGAATCCAAAGAAAGCACAGAACGATAGTTGGCTGTTTGGGCGAGAGCAGCGGTCGAGCCGCTGGCGAACTAGCGTGAGTCGCCGTCGCTCAAAACAGTCAGCCGGTTGGTCACGTCCGCAACACCGGGAATGGCGCGCGCGCGTGCCTCGATTTGCGCCTTCTCCAGCGCTTCACGAACAGATCCGAGCAAGGTCACGTGATTTCCGCGCACTGCGACGCGCAAATCGGCAGCGTCGATGTGAGCGCGCGCGAGCGTCTTTCGTACCTCACGGCCGAGCGGCGCGTCCTCCGGGGCCTCTTCCGCGTCGTTGGCATCATCGTGCAGGTTCGGCTCGGAGCCGCGAGCGATCTGAGCCTCGTAGCTTTCGCCGAAGCCGCCCACGGCGTCGGACTTCGTGCCCCACACCCCATGCTCCCGAGTGCTCGGCTCCAGCGGCACACCGGCCGGCTGAGTTTTCGTTTCAGTGGTCATGCTATTTCAACCTCAGGCGCAATGCTGCGCGCAACATTTGCACGTCGAAGTTCGGTTTGGTGTCACGGTCGCTGTCAAGCTCGTCCGTTGATTCGTCAAGCTCGTCCGTTGACTGAGCGAAGTCGGCCGGATCATCGCTACCTTCACTGTGGCGCTCCGCGACACGCGCGAGCGTTGGCGATGCCAACAGCGCCTGCACCTGATCTTGCATGAAATCGGCCGTAGATTTGTCGGACAACTCGACCCTCCTTCGTTCCTCGTGGCTCGTAACGCTTGGCTCAAGCAAGCGCGATGCCACTTGGCGCGTTCGCGTTGATTTCATTCGCTTGTGCGGCAGCGATGGGCAACCGTGAGAATTCGCGCTAAGTATGGAATGTCTCGCTGTGACAATCCGTCACGGCACAAGCACACAGCAGCAACGGCACGCGCGAGAATCGGTCGCCAGCGAGCTGGCACCGGCTATGCAGCATCTCAGGGATGGCCAGCCAAACGCAGGAGTTTCGCATGACCCAGCTCGAGCAACGAACGCCTTCCGGACGCTCCAACATTCCCAAAGATACGGGCACCGCGGAAAGCGACGAGAACTACGATTTAGTCAGCGTGCTCTATCACTGCCTCAAGGCGGCCGACGCCTGCACCCAGTACACCGCCGACGCCGAAGATGCCGGCGACGACGAGCTGGTGGAATTCTTCGACAATGCCCGTCAGGTGCAAAATCGCTTGGCGAGCCAAGCACGAGCGCTCTTGGCTCAACGCCTGGCGGATGCCGCCGATGCAAGTGACGAAGAGAGCTAGCGCCTGGAATTAGTTTCAGTGCGGTTGAAGCGCCCCCCGTAATTACGCGCACCTCCTCCCGGACACGGTGGAAGCCGTCCCGGACACGGTGGAAGCCGTCCCGGACACGGTGGAAGCCGTCCCGGACACGGTGGAAGCCGTCCCGGACACGGTGGAAGCCGTCCCGGACATCCGCAGCTCAGGGAGCGCGCGGTGGCCGGGTACGCTCTTTGACGGTGCGCCGCACGATGGCGACCACGTCATCGAGATCGACCGGCTTGACCAGAAAGCGATCCGCCCCCAGCGAAGACAGCAACTTCCACTCGTTCGGGCCGCCGGACGCGGTTAAAACCAGGATTGGCACTAGGGCCGAAGCCGGGCGGGAGCGAAGCAGCACCGTGACCGCCACGCCGTCGAGCAGCGGCATCTGCAGGTCGAGAATCACCACCGAAGCGGGCTTGCGGTCGAACGCCTCCAAGGCGGCCTGCCCGTTCGAGACCGCTTCGACCTCTGCGTCGGGAAATTCCGCGCGCAATTTCAGCTCCAGCAGCAACCGAAAATCTTCTTCGTCTTCCGCGACCAAAATCCGGGTCGGTTCGCTGCTGCGGGCACGCGCGGCCTGAAGCTCGCGACGCAATTGCTCCACACTTTGGGTACGGGTCGCCGGATCTTTGCTCAGCGCCTTCAGCAACACGGCGTCGAGCGCGGGCGGGAGATCGCCGCGCACGAAGCTCGGCCGGATCACTCGCGCCGTGGCGTGCAGCATGATCAGACCGTCGTCACTCTTGGATTCGAAAGGCGGCTGTCCGGTCAGCAGCTCGTAGGCGATGCAACCGAGCGAATACAGGTCGCTCTGGGGATTGGCGGCGACGCGCACTCCTGCGTCGACCGTGAGCTCGGGAGCGATGTAGCCCAGGGTTCCTACGAGCTCCTTGATCGCCTTGGCGGTCACGTATTTTTGCGCCAAGCCCAGATCTGCCACCTTCACCCGGAACTGTCCGTCGAGCAGAATGTTCGCCGGCTTCAGGTCTCGGTGCACGATGCCTGCGGCGTGCAAGGCTGCAACGCCCGCGCAGATTTCGTCCAGGATGCGCAGCGCCAGGTCGATCTCGACTCCGCCACGGCACTCGGCGATCACTCGATCGAGCGTGGTTCCGGCGACGAACTCCGTCACGAAGTAGGGCGCCTTGCGATGTTCGCCGAAGGCGTGAATCACCAAAATATTGGGATGATTCACCTCAGCCATCGCGCGCGCCTCCTGCAGGAAGCGATCTTGAAAGTGCTTGGCAAAGAGCGAAGATTGAATCAGCTTGATCGCGACTTTACGCTTGAGCTGCTGGTCGATCGCCAGCAGCACCACGCCCATCGCGCCGCTGCCCAGCTCTCCTTCCACCAAAAAATTGCCCCCAATCACGTCCCCGGCGACCGGAAGGCCTTGGGGAGCTGCGGATTTTTCGGCGAAATCGGCGTCGAGCACCAACACCTCGGGCTGTTTTTTGGGCTTGAGGTCCTCCAGTAAGTCCTCCAATTCCAGCAGCGATGGCTGCACACGCATCGTTGGTGACAATACGCCGTCAGCTTCGTCCTCATCGATGTCGAAGTCGACGAGCGGAGGTGGACGACGAGCTGGTCGAACGGGGAGGTTGGGGGGTGACATCGACGGCTCGGCAGCAGTAAGAGAACCGCAGTAAGAGAACGCAGAGTTAGACGATGCACCATGCATGCCGCGATCGTGCGCCAGCGGGCTCGACTAGCTTCCGCGATAAAGCTTGGATTTCGCGCACCTCTGCCACACCCGCCAGAGTGACAGGGTGTGGCAATCTGACCCGCGCGAGGCGCGGCCGCTCAGTGCTGTTCGGCCCCAGAGCTACATCCAGCCGCGCCATTTGAACCAGACCAGCGGCAGCAGGCCGGTGATCAGCATCAAGAGCAAGGCGAACGGATAACCCAAGACCCAATGCAGCTCCGGCATGTGATCGAAGTTCATGCCGTAGATCCCGCCGACCAGCACCGGGGGCACCCCCACGACGGATACGATGGTCAGCGCCTTGACTACATCGTTCTGCTCGATGCTGATGAAGCCCAGGGTGGCGTCGAGCAAGAATTGCACTTTGCCCGACAGGTGCTGCTGATAGTCATTCAGCGAGGTGATGTCGGCGCGCACCGCCAGCAACCGCGGTCGGTCGTCCGCGCTCATGACGGTGTTGCCGGTTTCGCAGACGAAGGCAGCGATCCGACCGAAGCCGAGCAACGTGTCTCGAATCTGCGAGATGTGGTCGCCGATCTGCCCGAGCTTGCGCAGCGTCGCGCGCAGCTTCTCCGACACCGTCTTGAGCGCGCGCCGACGCAGCCGCTCGGAGTGAAACGCGCGCTGCGACAAGCCATCGAGCTCGGAGCTGCAATGCTCGAGCGTGTCTGCCGCGCGATCCACGAGCGTCTCCAAGATGCGCAGGAACACGTCGCTGGCCGGACGCGCGTTGGGGCCCTGGAACCCCTGAGACAAGCCGTCAAACGCCGGGTTGCCGGTGAAACGAACGCTGATCAGCACGCGCTGCGTGAGCACGAAGCCAACCGCGCTGAGCGGCTCGGAGGCGTTGGCCGAGGCAGGGATGGGCGTGGAGAGGTAGAGCGCGCCGTTCTCGGTGTACACCCGGCTGGTGGTTTCGATCTCGCGCACCGCGGATTGATCGGGGACGCGCAGCCCGGTCGCGCGCTCCACCGCCGAGCGCTCTTCCTCGGTGGCATCACACAGGTCGATCCAAGTCGCTTCTGACCACGGTTCTTGAGCTTCGGGATGGCTGCGGAGCATTGCGATTCGAGTCCGGCGAGCGCGAGCTAGGCCGGATCCATTCGTTCGAGCTTGCCGTCGGCGTGCTTGGCGAAGCGACCCTCTTCACGCGCATGCACCGGGTCGTCGCTCGGCCACGGCCAACCGCCGAAGCGTGTGCGTTGATAGTCGAGCATCGCCTGCTGGATCTCCGCGCGAGTGTTCATCACGAACGGGCCGTGCTGCGCCACCGGCTCGCCGATCGGGCGCCCCTGCAGGAGCAAGATCTCGGCTTCGCTCGTGCCATTTTCGAGCACGACCTGGGCGTCGCTCTGCACCTGTACGGCGGCGTGGGAGTTGAGCCGTTCACCCGCGACGCTGAGCGAGGTTCCGCGGAAAAAATACAGCGTGCGCACGGTGCTGGCCAGCGCGGCCGGCAGCGTGAATACGGCGCCCGGCGCGAGCTGCAGACTCCAGATGGCCACGTCCGCGTCCGCGCGTGATGCCCACGAGTGCGGCGGGGGCGCAGGCGCCACGGCGTCAGCCACTCGCCCGGCGATCACCGAGATCCTGGTGGCGCGGCCCTGATCGTCCAAAAAGGTGCGCCGTGGGATGTGCTTGTCCCAGAGCATCGCGAAATGCGGTTCTACCAGCTTGTCCTTGCTGGGCAAGTTGAGCCAAATCTGAAAGAGCTCGAGAGGATTTGGCCGATCTCGCTGCAAGAGCGGGAACATTTCACAGTGCACGATGCCGCTGCCCGCGGTGAGCCACTGCACGTCCCCGCTACCGAAGCGCGCCGTTGCACCGAGCGAGTCCGAGTGATCGATGTAGCCCTGCCGCACGATGGTCACGGTTTCGAAGCCGCGATGAGGGTGCTGCGGGAAGCCGGGCACGACTTGCCCGTGATACATACTAAAGCCGTCTTTTCGAGCGAAGTCTTGGCCGAGCGCACGGCCAGCCAGGGACACCGCCGGCCCCAAGCGCTCGTTGCCAGCCGGGTAGGCGTCATCATGATGGACGCAAAACAGGAACGGGTCCGCGGTTACCCAGGGAAACCCGAGGGGTTGAATTTCGAGCACGCTGCCAGCCATCGAGCGAGTGTAGCGCGAGCCGGTCGAGTAGCACTATGCTGATCACTTCGGGTGACTAGAGGCGCCCACGAAGGCGCGCCGAGGAGCAGTGATGCACAAGAAGATCGCGGTATTTTGGCCGGGGGATGCGCGTGACATCCCGAACCAGCTTGCGTTACCGAATATGCAAGAGGCAACCTCCCAGCTCGAACGCGCGTTGAAGAAGCTGGGGCGCACGCCGTACCTGGTCCCCGGCTTCTTGTCGAAGCCGCACCACGCCATCGAGAAGCTCGGCCCGATTGACGATCCGATGATCGGCATGTGCGTGCATTGGTTCTACGGCCCGCACACCACTGACGGCGTGGTCGGCAAAGACAACCCCTTGCTCTTGGCCAGCAACTTCTCGGGACGCTGGCCCGGGTTGGTCGGCTTGCTCAATACCGGCGCCTGCCTGGAGAGCGTGAATCGCCCGTTTTCCCGGGCTTGGACCGACGCGCCGGATTTCTCCAGCGACGAGACGTTCATGGCGCAGCTCGACGAGTGGTGTACGACGGGCGCCATCCGCTACGGCAGCCAAGAGATCCGCTACCATGCGCCGATCTCGCCCTCTGCGTCCGCCTTGGCTCTGGACGTGGCGCGCGAAATCCGCGAGCGGCGCGTGTTGATCCTGATGCTCGGCGACACCTCGATGGGCATGATCAACGGCTATTTTGGCCCGCGCTTGCTGAACCGCCATGGCTTCACCGAGCACAAGATCGATCAAGCGTGGATCATCGATCGCGGCCGGCGCATCGAGCAAAAGCGCATCGACGAAGCGTACGGCTTCGTCAAGGAAAAGGGGCTCACCTTCCACCACGGGCAGGCCGACGCGGCCGACTTCGACGAGCACGCCAGCAAGGAGCAGCTGCGAGATTACCTGGTGACGCTCGATTTGCTCGCCGAATTCAAGGCCGATTGCCTGGGCTGGCAGTACCAGCTCGGGCTGATTCCACTGCGTCCACCGTCGGATCTGGCAGAAGGACTACTCAACTCCACCTGTCGCCCCGAATCGAACGGCGACACCGTGGCCACCGCGACCGAAGCCGATCAAGGCAACGTGATGCCCATGGAAATGATGAAGCGGCTCTTGAAGAAGAAGAACCTGCATCAAGCCGTGATGTTTCACGACGTGCGCTGGGGGGCCGAACACGCGGGACGATTTTTGTGGGTGCTGCTCAACTCCGGCTCGTGCGGCGCGTACGCGTTCAATCACGATCCGGACAGCCTGAGTGGCGCGCACTCCTATCGCCAGCCCTCGCTGTACTTCCCCACCCCCGGCGGCACGCTGGCGGGCGAGAGCTTGCCGGGAAAGATGACCTGGGCGCGCGCGTACATCCGTGCGGGCGAGCTGTGGATGGACATCGGCCGCGGTGAGGTCGTCAAGCTGCCGCCTGCGGTGCGCGACCAGTGGTGGGAAGGCACCACGCGTCAGTGGCCATTCATGGCGGCCGACATGGGTATTTCGCGCGATACGCTGATGGCCCACTACCTATCGAACCACGTGGCCGTGGCCTACGGCGATATCTTCGAGGAAATGGTGGCTTTATCCCAAGAGCTCGGCTTCAAAATTCGCATCCTCGGGAAAGCGAGCTGAGTCGTGAGCGCAACGTCCCCGGCGTATTTCCTGGGTGTCGACGTGGGCACGGGCAGCGCGCGCGCGGGCGTCTTCGATGCGTCGGGCGTGATGCTCGGCAATCACTCGGAGGGGCTCGCTACCTTTCGCCCGGCCGAAGATTTCGTCGAGCAGTCGTCGGAAGACATTTGGCGTGCCTGCGGCGTGGCGATTCGAGGCGCCCTGGCGGCGGCCGGCTTGCGAGGCGAACAGATCGCCGGCATGGCCTTCGACGCCACGTGCTCGCTCGTGGCGCTGGCGAACGATGACTCCCCGGTGACGGTCAGTCCCACGGGCCGCCGCGAGCAGAACGTGATCGTGTGGATGGATCACCGCGCGCTCGACCAAACCAAGGCGATCAACCAGACCAAGCACGAAGTCCTGCGCTACGTCGGCGGCAGCATCTCACCGGAGATGGAAACGCCGAAGCTTGTGTGGCTGAAGCAGCACTTGCCAGAGTCTTTCGCCAACACCGCGCGCTTCTTGGATTTGCCTGATTTCCTGAGCTATCGCGCGACCGGCAATGACTCTCGCTCGCATTGCACGACGGTCTGCAAGTGGACCTATTTGGGTCACGAGAATGACGGGCGCGGCGCTTGGTCGCGCTCGTTCTTCGAGCAGATCGGGCTCGGGGAGTTGCTCGCGGACAACGCGCGGCGCATCGGCAGCGAGGTGCGGCCGCTGGGTGAGCGCGTCGGCCTGCTCAGCGAACGCTCGGCGCACGAACTCGGGCTCGTCTCCGGCATCCCCGTGGGCGTATCGGTGATCGACGCGCATGCCGGCGGCATCGGCCTGCTGGGCGGCGCGTTACCTGGAGAATCGCTCGACGAAGACAGCTTCGAAACGCGCCTAGCGCTGATCGGCGGGACCTCCAGCTGCCACATGGCAGTCTCCAAAGAGGCGCGCTGGGTGAACGGCGTGTGGGGCCCGTACTATTCGGCCATGATCCCCGGGATGTGGCTGACCGAAGGCGGGCAGTCAGCGACCGGTGCTCTGATCGACCACGTGCTGCAGACGCACGCGCGCTACGCGGAAATCTTGGCCTTGGCCCAGGCGCGCTCGAGCAACGTGTATGCCCTCTTGAACGAGCGGCTCAGCGAGCTTTCAGGGGCGAGCGCGACGCCGGGCACGCTGACGCGTGATTTGCACGTGCTCCCCGACCACCACGGCAATCGCTCACCGCGCGCCGATCCGTCCCTGCGCGGCATGATCTCGGGCCTCAAGTTGAGCGCGAGCGTGGATGCCTTGGCCCTGGAATACTTGGCGACGATTCAAGCCATTGCTCACGGCACGCGGCACATCATCGACACGATGAACGCCCATGGCTATCGCATCAGCACCGTGATCGCGACCGGCGGCGACAGCAAAAATCCAGTCTTCTTGCGTGAACACGCGGACGCAACGGGAGCGCGGCTCCTATTGCCTCGGGAGCCCGAGGCCGTGCTGCTCGGGTCGGCCATCTTGGCGGCGTGCGCGGCCGGTCGTTTCCCGAGCGTGGTCCAGGCGATGAGCCAGATGTCCGCCGTTTCGACCGTGATCGAGCCGAACCCGGCGGCCCGCGCTTTCCACGACAAGAAGCAGCGCGTCTTCCTGCGCATGCACGACGACCAATTGGCCTATCGGCGCGAAATGGCGTGAGGCTCGTGCGGGGCTGCGGCGCCGCTGGCGAACCGAGCCCCGCCTCAGTTGCGTGAAATGAGCGCGTACGGCCGGTCCGCGACGTTCGGACCGGCGCTGAGTTTTCCGTTTCGCGGACCCGCACGTGGGCGAAGCCAGGCCGAAACATGGGCGTGGCTACGTTCTGGCGAATTATCCGGAGCGCGATTCGTGAAACGTGCACCTGCCACTCTGCTTGTTGGAATCCATCGCCTTGCTTGTTCGGCGCTGTTCGCTGCGCTCCTGCTACTCGCTTGCAGCGACCGCGGCGCGTCAGAACTCGCCGCTCAAAACCTGCCGCCAATCAGCAGCGAGGCGCGCGAGCGCGCGAGGCAGCTCGCGGCGCTCCAGGCCAACGCGGGCCCCGAGTACCGAGCGCGTGAGCGCGCTCTGGGAGTGTGGTCGGCATCGCACCCAGGGATGCAGCTCAGCACGCGCTTCGAAGCGGGTCGGATCTCGCTGCTCGCCGCGCGTACGGGTAGGGGCTCAGCAACGCCGATCGAACTGACCGCGGTCGCCTGGGGCTGCGAGAACGCACTGCAAGCGCTGCCGGCAACGCCGCCTGCGCCCAGCACCGAGCGACCTGGAGCGATCGAGTACCGTCACGCCGACTTCGACGAATGGTATCTGCCGGGCCCCGCCGGCCTAGAACAGGGCTTCACGATCCGCAGCTTGCCGGCCTGCGCGGAGCGCGGCCAAGCGCTGCAAATTCAGCTGGCGTTGGGCAGCGAAGCAGTCAGCGTCAGCCCTGGAAACGCGGGCGAAGCGCTGCTCACCGCGCCCGGCTCTCGCACCGTTCATTACGGCGCCGCCTTCGCCGAGGACGCAACCGGGAAAGAGGCGAGCATCCGCATTATGACCAGCCGGGGCCTGACGCTCGAGCTCGACGTCCGTGGTGCACGGCTGCCGATCGCCATCGATCCGTTGGCCTGGGTAGAGCAACAAAAGCTTGCTCCGAGCGACGGCAGCGCGGGCGATTTCTTCGGCAAGGCAATCGCGCTCTCGGGCGACACGCTGCTCGTGGGCGCATATGGCGACGATGACCACGGCGACAACGCTGGCTCGGCGTATGTCTTCGTACGCGCGGCAGGCGCGTGGTCGCTTCAGCAGAAGCTCACCGCCAACGATGGCGCGGCCGGCGACCATTTCGGCTATGCAGTCGCGCTCAGCGGCAACACCGCCGTCGTCGGTGCCTACCTGGCCGACGGCGCGGCCGTGGATTCCGGCGCGGCCTACGTGTTTACACGCAGCGGCAACGTCTGGACCACGCAGGCCAAGCTGCTCGCGAGCGACGCAGCAGCCTCCGATCGACTCGCGGCGTCGGTAGCCATTTCCGGCAAGTTCGTCGTGCTCGGAGCGCCGCAGAAGAAGAGCGAAAGCGCGAGCGAAGCAGGCGCGGCCTACATTTTCAGCCAAAACGGCGCGCTTTGGTCGCAACACGCCAAGCTCACTCCGAGCAACACGGCCGGCGATCACAACGGCACGGGCGTGGCGCTCTCCGGCAACCACTTGGCCGTCGGCACCGCTCGTGAGCGTGGCTATCTCGTCAGCTTCTACGCGTTCAACGGCAGCGCTTGGGTCGCTGCGGGCAACGCCAGCTCGACCAGCGCAAACCTTGGCTACTACGGCTCGGCGCTGGCGATGTCCGGTACGTATACGGTGGTTGGCAACTACGCTCACCCGTTCGGCCCGTCATCGTTCAACGGTTCGGTGTTGGTCTTTTCGAACGCCACGCACAGCCAACAATCCACCTTGCGCGCCAACGACGGCTCGGTGAACAACCTATTCGGCAGCGCAGTCGCGATCTCCGAGAGCAACCTGATCTTGGTGGGCAGCCCACAAGACGACGTTCAAGGCAGCGATTCCGGCTCCGCGTTCACCTTCAGCTCGAGCGGCAACGCTTGGGTTCAGCAACAGAAGCTCTTGGCCAGCGATGGCCAAGCGTACCATGGCTTCGGCTCGGCGGTGGCCGTCTCCGCCAGCGCCGCCTTGGTCGGCGCTTGGCAAGGCAAGAGCGCGAGCGGCGCCGGCGCCGTGTATGCGGCGTCACTCGCCGAGACAGGCGCCGCGTGCACCCAAAGCAACCAATGCGCGAGCGGCTTTTGCGTCGAGGGCGTGTGCTGCGCGAGCGCGTGCAGCGGCGTTTGCCAAAGCTGCTTGCAGATAAACAAGGGCGCCAACGGCGGCGGCGATGGCGTGTGCGGGAGCGTCCGCGTCGACACCGATCCTCGGGATAGCTGCCCCGCGGCAGCGGTGGGCAGCTGCGGGCCGACCGGGCTGTGCGACGGCAAAGGCGCCTGCACCCTGCGCACCCTGGGCACCAGCTGCACCTATGCGGAGTGCGCCAGCGCCACGAGCTCGACCTTGAACAGCGCCTGCAACGGTGTCGGCGAGTGCAAACCCACCGCGACCGTTCCGTGCGAGTTCGGCTACGCGTGCGTGATGGGGATCTGCCGCTCGGGTTGCCACGCAGACAGCGACTGCGACAAAAGTCTCGGCTTCATTTGCACCGAGGCCGGCGTGTGCAAGCAGCCGAAAGGCGCGGCTTGCAAGAGCGACATCGATTGCTCGACCGGAACTTGCCAGTACGGGCACTGTTGCTTGGCAGACGCTGAAGGCGCTTGCATCAAGCCGCTCGGCATCGAGTGCGCTGCCGCGAGCGAGTGCGCCTCGGGCACGTGCACGGACGGCGTCTGCTGCTCGTCTTCGTCGTGCGGCTTCTGCCAGTCCTGCGCGATCGCCGGGAACCTCGGCAACTGCGGGCCGTTTGCGACTGCGCCGCCCGACACCCGAGGACAAGCGGCCTGCGCCGGCGGCGCGACAGGCGATGGCGGCGCGACAGGCGATGGCGGCGCGGCAGGCGACCGCGGCGGCCGGGGCAACGGTGGCAGCGCCGGTTTCGCACCGGGCGGGCTCGCGGGCACGGCGGGCAGCGCAGGGCAAAGCACGCAGGGCGGCACTTCCGGGTTCAGCCCAGGCGGTTCGGCGGGCACGGGCGCGGCGGGCACGGGCGCGGCGGCGCAGAGCGGCGCAGCGACCAGCGGCGGCACTGCTAGCGGGGCGGGCAGCGCGGGTGTCGCTAGCACTACCGACGCGGGCGCGACCAGCGCGCCCCGCCCAGTCGGCACCCAGTGTCGCAGCGATGCCGATTGCTCCGCCGAACTCGGCTGCGATCCGCACAGCCACACGTGCCAAGATCTACTGGTCACCGCGTGTGGCTGCCGCGTGGCGGGTCGGCGCGTCACGTCTGACTCTGGGCCAGCCGCGTTGGCGCTCGCTCTGCTGGCCGCAGCCGGGCGCCGCAAGCGCGCTCGAGCTCGTACTCAGCCGGCGGGTGCTTCGCGGAGGAGTGGATCGAGGGCGCCGCGGCGATCGAGCAAGGCAATGTCGTCGTAGCCACCGACCGACGCGCCGTTGATGAAGATCTGCGGCACGGTGTGGGAGCCGGTTTCCTCGAGCAGGCGCTCTCGCGTGGCCGGGTCGTTCGAGACGTCGATCTCTCGAAATGCGACGCCTTTGCCCTTGAGCAGCATGGCCGCACGCGTGCAGTAGGGGCAGAACGGGGTGCGATACATCACGACCTGGGCAAACATGGCTTGCCCCAGCATGGCCACTCGCCGGCGCCTTTTCAAGTGAGCGCCGGCGATGCGAGCAGCGCGAGCTCACTCGGCCGCGTGTGCGCCCTCGGCCCCGAGCAACGCCGGAGCCTCGACATCGATCTCGGATTTGGCGCGCGCGGTCTCCCCGCGGTGGTCCTTGGCGATCAGCACATAAACCGAGGGGATGACGAACAGCGTGAACAGCGTGCCAATGGTCATGCCACCGACGAGCACGATGCCAATCGAGTTACGAGCCACGGCGCCTGCTCCGGTGACCAAGGTGAGCGGGAAGTGCCCGGCCACGGTCGCCACCGTCGTCATCAAGATCGGTCGCAAGCGGGTGATGGCCGCTTCGTGCACGGCGTCCACCTTGCTCAAGCCCAACGCCTGCTGAGAATTGGCGAACTCGACGATCAGGATGCCGTTCTTGGCCACCAAGCCCACGAGCGTCACCAAGCCGACTTGCGAGTAGATGTTGAGCGTGGTCGTCCAACCCTCGGTCAACTTGAAGTGCAGCCCCGGCGGACCGGAGAACTTCAAGAAGGTGAAGATCATCGCGCCGAACATCGCTAACGGCACGGAGCCGGCCAAGATCACCAGCGGATCGCGGAACGAGTTGAACTGCGCGGCCAGCACCAAGAAAATCAAGAGCAGCGCCAGGCCCATGGCGGGCAAGAACTTGCCGCCTTCCTGACGGAGCTGCCGAGATTCACCGGTGTAGTCGAAGCGGTAGCCGGCAGGCAGGATCTTCTTGGACTCCTCTTCCATCACCTTCAGGCCGGCGTCCAACCCGCGCACGGCGACGCCGGAGAGCTTGACCGAGTTGAGCTGCTGAAAGCGATTGAGCGTGCGGGGCTCGACGCCGATTTGCAGGGTGGCGACGGCGCTGAGCGGCATCAGCTGGCTGCCAGCTCCGCGGATATAGATGTCCTTCAGCTGATCGGCGTTGAGCCTTCCGGCGCGCTCGATCTGCGGGATAACCTTGTACGCCCGACCGTCGATGTTGAAGCGGTTCACGAAGTTACCGCCGACCGCGGCGGCCAAATCAGCCCCCACTTGCTGCATGCTGAGGCCCATGGAGGCCACCTTGTCCCGGTCGACCACGATCGCCGCGTTCTGCTGATCGATACGCACGTCCAGCACCGGAGGGAACGCAAACATGCCGCTCTTGGCCGCTGTTTGCTGCAGCTGATCGGCGAAGCGCAGGATTTCGTCGTGCGGCGCCGTGGAGGCAATCAAGAATTCGACCGGGAAGAAGCCGGCGCTGGGCAAAGCAGACGGCAGGAAAACGGGCGCACGAACGCCGGTGACGACGCTCAGCTTGCCGTTCACTTCTTCTTGAATCGGAAAAATGCTGCGCTCGCGATCCTCCCAAGATTTGGTCAAGAGCCCGCCGAAACCGGCGTTCGCGAAGGTGATTTGGAAGCTGTTCGCGAACTCCGGCGTGGTCTCGAAAATGCGTTCGACCTGCGCGGAGTAGGTGCTCACCTGCTCCAAGGTGGCGTTGGCGGGCACGTCGAGCGCGCCGAACACGACACCTTGATCCTCGTTCGGCGCGAGCTCCGCCGGGGAGAACATGTACATCGGCACCAAGGCCAGGGCGAGCGTGCCCCAGACCGTGTACACCAGGCCGCGATTGGCCAGCGTGACGGACAACGCCCGCCCATACGCGTTCTTGATGGCGTTGAAGACGCTGTCGATTTTCTTCACCAGCCAGCCGTGACCGTGCTCGGATTTGAGCATCCGCGACGCCATCATCGGTGAAAGCGTGAGCGCGACGACGCCGGAGATGAACACCGCGCCGGCCAAGGTGAAGGCGAATTCGCGGAACAACGCGCCGGTTAGGCCGCCTTGAAAGCCGATCGGCGCGTACACCGCCGCGAGCGTGATGGTCATCGAGATGATCGGGCCGACCAGCTCGCGAGCGCCGATGATCGAAGCGTCCATGGGCGATTTACCGTCGCGGATGTGGCGCTCCACGTTTTCCACGACGACGATCGCGTCATCGACGACCAAGCCGACCGCGAGCACGATCGCCAGCAGCGTGAGCAGGTTGAGGGTGAATCCGAACACCTGCATCAAGAAGATGGCGCCGATCAGCGAGACCGGGATCGACACCAACGGCACCAGCACCGTGCGCAGCGAGCCCAAGAACAAGAAGATCACGATGATCACGATGCCGATGGTCTCGAGCAGCGTGTGTTGAACGTCCGTGATCGCGCTGTTGATGTACTTCGTGGAATCGAAGGCGATGTTCGCCTGCATGCCCGTGGGCAGCTCGGCCTTGAGCGTCGCCATCTCCGCCTTGACGCTCGCGATGACGTCGAGCGAGTTGGCGTTGGGCAGCACCCAGATCCCCATGAACGTGGATTTTTTGCCCGACATACGCACGTCTTGCTCGTACGTGTCGGCGCCCAGCTCCACGTCGGCGACGTCCGACAAGCGAACCAGCGAGCCGTTCTGCGCGCGGATCACCAACTTCTTGAACTCATCGACCGACTTCAAATCAGTCGCGGCGGTGATGTTGACCTGAACCAGGGCGCCCTTGGTCTGACCGACGGCGGCCAGGTAATTGTTCGCGCCCATGGCCTGGCTGACCTGCGCCGGGCTGACGTTGAGCGCCGCCATTCGCTCCGGCTTGAGCCAAGCGCGGATGGCGAAGGTACGACCGCCCAAAATGTCCGCGCGCTGCACGCCGGCGATCGCCGACAGGCGCGGCTGCACGATGCGCATCAGGTAATCGGTGACCTGATTGTCGGCCAAGATGGTCGAGCCGAAGGCCATGTACATGGCCGCGATCTGCGAGTCCGAGGGCTGAATGCTGATCGCGGGGACCTGCGCCTCGGGCGGCAAATCGGCGCGAACTTGATCGACGCGCGCGCTGATGTCCGCCAGGGCGCTCGAGGCGTTGAAGTTGAGCTTCAAGCGCACGTTGATCGTGGACAAGCCCTGGACGCTCTGCGACTCGATGTAGTCGATGCCGTCGGCCGCCGCGATCACGCGCTCGAGCGGCGTGGTGATGAAGCCGCGCACGAGCTCCGCGTTGGCACCGACGTACACGGTCGTGACGCTGATCGAGGCGCTCTGCAGCTTCGGGTACTGCCGCACGTTCAAGGTGCGAACGGCCTGAAGGCCCGCGATGATGATGATCAGGTTGACGACGATCGCCAGAACCGGGCGTCGTAAAAATAGATCGGTGAACCGCATGTCAGTGGTTCTCGGGCTTGGGGTTCAATTGGGGATCGGTCTTGACCGAGTTGTCCACGACGATCGGCGAGTTGTTGCGCAACTTGAAGGCGCCAGCGGTGACCAATTCCTGGCCGTCGGTCACGCCGTCGAGAACGGCCACGTAGTCACCGCGGGCCCGTCCCAGCCGCACGAACTGCTGGCGGGCATTCTTGATCTTCTGGCCGGAAGGCGAGGTCCGCGCGCCGGGCGCGTCCGGCTTCTTGTCCTCGACCACGAACACCGAATCACCGAACGAGGCGTGCACCACCGCGGTGAGCGGGATGGTCACCACCTCCCCTTGGTCCGGCAGTTGCACGGCGACGTTCGCGAACATACCGGGGCTCAGCTTGTCTGCCGCGTTCGGCACGGTGGCGCGCAGCTTGATCATGCGGGTGGTGCTGTCGATCGTCGGGTCGACCGCTGCAACCACGCCGTCTTGGGCTGGACCAGAAGCGCCCTCGATTTGAATCTTGACTGGCATACCGACGACGATCGTTTCCAGCTGCTGCTGCGGCAGTGAAAAATCCACGTAGACCGCGCCGACAGCCTGCAAGACCGTGAGCGTGGTGCCCGGGTTCAGGTACTGGCCCACGTTGACGGCGCGGATACCGAGCCGTCCGGCGAACGGCGCACGCACGATCTTACGCGCGATTTGCGCCTGAATCGTCTGCGCGTCCGTAGCCGCGCTCTTCACTGCCGACTCGTCGGCGTCCACCTGAATTTGGGTGGTGAGCTGATCCTTGATCAGCGCGCGCGAACGGTTCACGTTCACGAGCGCCAGGTCGCGGCGAACGGCAGTGGAGGCCAGCTGCGCGCGTTCGACGCTCGTGTCGAGCTCCACCAGGACTTGGCCTTGCTTGACCAGCGCGCCGGACTCGAAGTGGATCTTGGAAACCACGCCCGGCGAGTCGTTGCTCAGCGCCACACCCTTGACCGGAGCAATGGTACCGACCGCGGTCAGCTCCGCTTGCCAGGTTTGCTTCTTCGACATGCCGGAGCCAACCGACTCGGGCGGCGGCCCCGACTTTTCGTACGCCTCGCCCATGGCCATGAGCGAGGAGATTTGTGAAAACTTGATGAAGCCGAGCGTACCCACGAGGGCGAGCAGTCCGACGATCACGAGCAGAATCTTGAGGGCCTTGCGGGGCTTGCGTGGGGCTTTGATGGTCACGATGGATACTCGCGGCTGTGCATGAGGTGAAAAGCCGCCAACCGCAATTGGCTGACGCGCGCCTGGGTGCGATTTAGGGACGGCTTGTAGCCGAAAAGGCAGTACCGGCACCGGGAAGTTGCCATAACTTCGCCCGCTTCGTGGTGGAAACGTGCACGAAAAGCCCGAACCGACCGAATGGAGCTACGGTGCGCGCATGCAACCTCTGACTCCGAACGGCGAAGCCGCCGTTCAAAATTTGGCGCACCGCTACGGCGTCAGCGTGGATGCCGCAAAGACGTTGCTGTTCGCCGTCAACGCGGGCGGCGGCACCATGGCGCAGTTTTATCACTCCGAGCTCGGCGGCGGCGGGCAGTGGATGCGGGGCGGCATGACGATGGTGGGAGACATGTTCAACAGCGGCCTCCAGGCCACCGTCGCAGGCCTGTGCTCGGAGCTGTCATCCCTACTGAATTCGCAGCAGGTCTTTCAGCCGCTCCCGCCGTCCCCACTTGGGACGGGCGGCTTCGGTAATCATTGGTGGCCGGGCGAGCTCGGCATACCGAGCTCCAGCGGCGGCCAAAATGATTCTCGCTACGCCTACTTCCCACAGACTCGTCGCTTGGCGATCGATCGCGGCGGCCGAGTCACCGTGTACGACACGCTCGACCACAACATCGGCGGTGTCCAGCAGCAGCAGGGCGGCGCCTCGGGTTCGCTCTCGTTCAGCAGCCAATTCGGCACCTTCACGGTCGATAGCCTGCCGCTCGCCGACCAGCCGCAGCAAGGCGGCACGCCGGAGCAGCCTCCGTTCCAGAATCAACCGCAGCAGTGGCAGGCTCCCCTGCCCAGCACCAGCTACGGCCAGCCGCAGCAGAACTTCGGAAACAGCGGCTCCCAGACACACGACGAGATCTTGGCGACGCTCGAACGGCTGAGCGGCTTGCACCAAAAAGGGATCTTGTCCGAAGACGAGTTTCGCAGCAAAAAAGCCGAGCTTCTGAGTCGGCTCTGAGACGACGGAGCGAGCGAGCACGGCAAACGGGGCCTCGCGTGAAGCCCCGTGCCTCGGCCTCAAGCAGCGCGGCCGATCTCGGTCGCCTCGGGAATTTCGAGCAGCTTGCCGGTCTCGACTTGATAGACGTAGCCGTAAATGGGGATGCTGTTCGGCACCAGCGGGTGATTTTTGATGCGCTCCACGTCGATCACCACGCTCTTGGCTTGCTCTTGGATCGTCAGCCAATCGATGAACTCACCTTGCTGCGAGCCCTTGCCTCGCCCCGCGTCCGTCCAGGTCTTGCCATCGTAGCTGGAGGTTTCCAAACTCGACGCCAGGAGTCCGCGGATGACCTGGTCGTTGAATAGTTCCATGCCGCAATTCGAGTGGTGGATCACGAACCACTCGTGAGTTCCGAGCAGCTTGTAGGAGATCACGAGCGAACGAATCGCGTCGTCGCTGGCGCGACCCCCGGCGTTGCGGATCACGTGCGCGTCCCCCTCGCGCAGACCGGCCAACTTGGCGGGATCGATGCGCGCGTCCATGCAGGTGAGAATCGAGAACCGGCGTGCCGGAGGGAGCGCGAGCTTGCCCCGGTCGCCGAAGTTCTTCGCGTACTCGTCGTTCGCTCGCAGCACTTCTTCACGGATTTTGCTCATGAACTGACCTCTTTCCAGGGCCTGGCCAGGCCTTTGTCTTGTAATAAAGACAAGAATACACTAGGAAAGATCAGGAGCAAGGGCAGGAAAGGTGCTGAGCGATGAGCAAGATACGACTGTGGGGACATCCGAAATCGATCAACGTGCAGAAGGTACTTTGGGCGCTGGACGAACTCGATCTGGAGTTTCAGGGCGTCGATGCGGGGGGCAAGTTCGGCCGGGTCAAGGACGCGGACTACTTGACCCTCAACCCGAATGGGCTGGTCCCGACGCTGGAGGACGGAAACGCAGCAATTTGGGAATCGAACACCATCTTGCGCTACCTGGCGGGGAAATACGGCGCAGCGCCGTTCTTGCCCACGGACCTCGCGCACCGAGCCCGTGCTGACGCCTGGACCGATTGGTCCTCGCTCACGTTCTGGGCGAGCGTGCGTCCGCTGATCGTACAACTCGTGCGCACTCCAGAAGCGGAGCGGGATCAGGCGCTGATCGCACGGTCGACTCGCGAGGCCAACGCGGCCATCGCCATCCTCGATCGCGAGCTCGGTCGCAAACGCTTCGTTGCCGGCGATGACTTCACCTTCGGCGACATCCCGCTAGGTGCAGTCGCGCAGCGCTGGTTCAACCTGCCCATCGAGCGGCCCACTGCGAGCGCGGTCCAAGCCTGGTACGATCAGGTCAAGCAGCGCCCGGGCTTCAAGCGTTGGGTCGATCTGCCGCTCTACTAGGTCGGTCATGAAATATTTTAGGCTTTTGTGGGCGATCGTCGCGCTGTTCTTGATCACGCCTGAAATGGCCGCGCGCGCGGCAGATGTGCCTCCCTCGGGCCTGTGGGACGCCGGCGTGCTCGTAAACGGCGTTCTGATTCCGTTTCGCTTGGAGCTTACCGTCGCGGGCGACGACGCCAGCGGCGCGTTCTTCAACGGCGACGATCAGGTCCGCTCGACCACGGGGAACTACCGGGTGGGCAAGCTAGCGCTCCGCTTTGCCCAGTACGGCAGTTCGCTGCAGGCCGAGTGGCGCGACGGCAGCTTGACGGGCGCCTACGGGCGGGCTGGGCAACCCGCGTACGCCTTTCAGGCGCGACCGCACGTGGCGCGTCCGCCCGCGAGCGGCAAGATCCCATCGATTGCAGGGCAATGGGAGATCGCGGTCAAGAGCCCCAAGGGCGAGACCGCGTGGCGCTTCTTCGTGCGCCAATCCGGAGCAGAGGTGACAGCCAGTATCCTGCGCGTCGATGGCGACACGGGCGCGCTTTCGGGTAGCTACCAAGACGGGAAGTTCGTGCTCAGTCACTTTTCTGGGGCGCGCCCGCTGTTGCTCGAGATCACCCCCTCAGCCGATGGCCTGTCGCTCGTGCAAAACGGCAAGATCCAGTACACGGCCTTGAAGAGCAGCCAAGCTCGAGCCAAAAATCTGCCGCAGCCCGCCGATCCTTCACGCTGGACGAGCGTCAAGGATCCGAGCCAGCCGCTCCGCTTCTCCGCTGTCGATCTGAGCGGCAAGACGGTCACTGAGTCCGACCCGCGCTTCAAAGGCAAAGTCGTATTGGTCAACGTCATGGGCAGCTGGTGCCCGAACTGCCACGACGAGGCGCCCTTCCTGCAGGAGCTGTATCGAACCTACCGTCAGCGCGGGCTAGAGATCGTAGCGCTCTCGTTCGAAGACTCCGAGCAGCTCAAGGACCCGGTGCGCCTGCGCGCATTCATCGCCGCCTATGGCGTCGGCTACAGCGTGCTGCTCGGCGGCGAACCGAGCGAGGTGAGCGCCAAGTTGCCGCAAGCGCTCAACCTATCGACCTGGCCAGCTACGTTTTTCGTTGCTCGCTCGGGCTTGGTACGCGGCGCTCACGCCGGTTTTGCCAGCAAAGCGACCGGCGCGGCTCACGAGCAGCTGAAAGCGGAGCTCCGCGCGACCGTCGAAAAATTGCTGGCTGAAAAACCATAGACGCTCCGCGGCGGCCCGGCCGCCGCCGCAGAGCGCAAGCCGTCAGCGCGCGCCCGGCGACGGAGCCTTGGCCCCTGCTTTCGCCGGCCCAGGCGCATCATTTTTGACGAATCTGAGTGTGAAGCGATCACTCTCACCAATCGCTGCATACTTGACACGGTCCTTAGCGCCTAGGCGATACGTGGGCGGCAGCGTCCAGACGCCATCCGGGTAGTCCTTGGTGTCCTTCGGATTGGCGTTGATCTCCGATTTTGCGCTGAGCTTGAAGCCCGCCGCTTCGACCTTTTCGATCACCCAGGCTTCGGGCAAGTAGCCGAGCTTCGAGCTCTTCTGCGGATCGGCGCCCGCGAGCCCGCGATGGTCCACGATCCCCAGCACACCTTTCGGCTTGAGTGCGCGATTGAACTCCGCCAGCCAAGCATCAATCGAGCCGTCGTTGACCAGGTTGTGCAGCTCACGAATCACCAGCACGAGATCGAGCTTGGCCTCCAGCGGCAGCTTGGGGCTCTTCGGATCGAGCGGCAGCGGCTCGACCTTTCCGAACAGCTCGGGGGAGGTGTCCAGCAGCAGCTTCAGACGGTAACCGTACACCGCGCGCTCACTCGTGCCGTTCGGGTCGTCGCTAGTCACGAACAGCTTGCCTCGCTTGGCCAGCGCGGGCGCGAGTAGTTCGGTATACCAGCCGCCGCCAGGACCATACTCGAGCACCGTCGAGGACGGCTGCAGACCAAAGAATTCGAGCGTCTCGCGTGGATGCCGGAATCGATCGCGCTCCGCGTTTCCAGGTCGACGATGCGGGCTCGCCAGCACCGCTTTGAGCGCTACATCGGCCGAAGGATATGACGTCTCTGCGAGCCGCTTACTGGAAGCGCGCAGCTCGGGCGTCCAGCGGCTCAGCTCCGCCTGATGCTCGGCTTCGGCTTTGGCTCTCCCCTTCTGCACCCGCTCAGCCTCACTCGGTGCAGCTGCAACGGAGGCTGAGGCCGGCGCGGCCGGCGCACTCGACGGAGTCGGAGCCGCAGTCGCCGACGCAACGCTCACCGCGGGCGGCTCCAACGCAGGTTTCGCGGCGCAACCGAGCAACGCCAATAGACCGAAGGGAGATAGAATTCGACGCCTCATGGTCGACGTCTAACATACAAGACTAACGTCCCCAAAAAGAAAAACAGGCAGGCTCCCCATCCGCAGCTTCACGGCGCACCGTAACCTCGCCTAATGAGGCGATTCCATTCGGTCTTGGGCTGCGAACGTCGAAGCAGCCCGGCCTCACGTCTTGATTAAAAGACAATCGCCTTGTATGACGGATTTTAGCTCCCGGAGGCTTTGGATGTCCACGCGCACAAAAACCGAAAACCCGTTGTCCAGTCGTCGCGGTCTGCTCATCGCCGGAGCGGTGGCGACGGTCGGCGGCGCGTTGGCGGTGCGCGGCGCACTCGGTCGCGCGGAGAGCAAGGGCGCCCGCACGGGCGCGGGCGCGGGAGTCGCACGCGCGGGCGGAGAGCTCGTGGTTGCTTTCGACGGCGCAGCGGTCGCCACGTTCGCCCTCGATCCGCAAAATTCTGGCTTCGCTCCACACAACCGCGTAATGCGCTCGATTTTCGATAACCTCACTCGCCTGCTCCCAGATCAGAGCGTCGGCCCGTGGTTGGCGGAGTCTTGGACGGTATCGAACGATCACAGGACGTTCGAGTTCAAGCTGCGCCGCGGCGTGAAGTTTCACGACTCGACCCCCTTCGATGCCGCCGCAGTCAAAGCAAACTTGGATCGCCTGAGCCTCCGGTCCAACGCGCTAACCTCGCGTACCAGCCTAGGTCCGTACGAAAGCTCTGAGGTCGTCGCGAACGATCGGCTGCGGGTCACGCTGTCGGAGCCATTCGCCCCCTTTTTGCGCAACCTCTCGATGACGAAGTTGGCGATGGTGTCGCCGACCGCCGTCGCCAAGTACGGTCAAGTCTTCGCGCAAAACCCCGTTGGCACCGGACCGTTCCGCTTCGCGGGGCTGCTCCCCGGCACGGAGATTCGACTCGAACGGAACCCCGACTATGCCTGGGGTCCGCCGAACGCCGCCCACTCCGGCCCCGCCCACCTCGAAAAGCTGACATTCAAGAACGTGCCTGAAGAGTCGACGCGGGTCGCCGTTTTGCAGGGCGGCCAGGTGCACGCATCCGACCTGATCCCGCCTCAAAATTTGGCTGCGCTCAAGGCCGACGCCCGCTTTACGGTGCTCGAGCAGGAGCTGCTCAACACCAACTATTCACTCGGTTTGAACGTGGCAAAAGCCCCGTGGGACGATGAGGAGATTCGGCTAGCCGTCAGGCTATCACTGGACATCGACGCAATCGTGCGCGTGGTTTATCTGGGAACATTTCCGCGTGCTTGGTCTCCGCTATCGCCATCCATGTTCGGCTCCGCGGAGAAAGATCTGGCCAACTCTTGGCGCCCGGACCCAGCGCGAGCGCTCGAGATCCTCAATCGTAAAGGCTGGAAGCCGGGCGCGGACGGGGTTCGAGAGAAGGACGGCAAGCGCCTCACCATCAAGTTCATCGACTCGCAGGGCAACCGGGAGAAACGGCTGGATGTCGTACAGCTGATACGGCGGCAACTGGCTGCTAGCGGCATTGCGCTCAGTATCGACAGCCAGCCAACCGGAGTGATCTCGAGCAAGCTTGCCACGAACGAGTTCGACCTGTACGGCAGCGCCAGCTTCCACGGCGACCCGGATATCCTCCGGCAAAGTTACGTACCAGCGGCGCGCGCCGCCACCTCGGGCAATCGAGTCGACGATCCGGAGTTGATCGAGTGGTTCACCCAAGCCGCACGCGAAGACGATGGCGCCAAGCGGCGCGAACTCCTTCGGTTGGCTCAACGAAAGATCATCGAAAAGACCTATTCCATTCCGATCTACGTGCTCTTGTACAACGTGGGCATCTCGCGACGCGCCCACGGCATCAGCATCGACGCCCACGGCTTTCCCGAATTCTACGACGCCTGGCTCGACGCTTGAGTCCCCTCAGCGCACGCACCAATCAATCACGCTCGCGAGCTGGGCTTCTGCGCGATGGCCAGGATTCGAGCGCCTTGAAGCAGGATCCCGTCTGGAACACGAAACGCCTCCAACTCTCGAGCGATCTCGGCACGGGCGGAGCGGCGGAGGTCGGTCGGAAGGTGGCCTAGGAAGTTGCCAAAGGAACTGGCCTGCGAAAATTCAATGGCTGCGTTTGCCGACGGCTGAACCACCACGTTAGGCAAAACCTCGAGTGAGGAAAGCGCAAAACCCGTCTGCTCGAACAAGCCGCGCAGGTCGGCCAACGTGACGCGATGTGCGGAGCCCGCCGATGCCTCCGGAAAGCGTGCGTACGGCTCGCGCGCGAGCACGCGCTGGCGAACTTCCTGAAGCGTACCCAGTCTGTCGCCCAAGCCGGTGGTGAGCCCCAGGCGACCGCCGGGCACGAGCACACGCCGAAACTGGCGCAACGGAGCAAGCTTCTCCGGCAACCAATGGAAGACCGCGTTCAGGTACACGACGTCGAAGGTGGCGTCTGCGTAGCCATTGAGAGCGTAGGCGTCGCCGACCTGGAATTTCAGGTTCGGTGCCGCTCGACGCTTGGCAATTTCGATTCGCAGCGGCAGTGGGTCGATCGCTAGCACCTGACCGGTGGCGCCCACGAGTTGGGCAGCGTACTCCGCCAGCAGCCCCGTGCCACAACCGACGTCGAAGACTCGCTCACCGTTTCGCACCGCTAGCCGCTCGATCAGCACCTTGCCTGCTTCGAACTGCCGGTCGACGCTGACCGCCTCGTAGTGGCGAGCCAACTCAGGGGTATCCAAGCCTAAACTCAATCCGGACATGGGTCTTATTTACAGGACCAAAAGACCCACGCCAAGCCCAATACTCAGGATTCCATGTGAATTTTATCCTGGATTACGTCTACAATACGAGACATATGTCCAAAGGAGTCTTGATCCGACTTCCGAGACCAGGCATAGCAAGCGGAGGTTGCGACCCTGGGCAGGAGACGGCTCCAAACGCCCGGACCTCGCAACGAGGAGCCATCTTCATCATGCGAAATACACTTACCCTAGCCGCGTTTACGATCGCCGCATTCCTACCGCTGAGCGCCCACGCGGACGTGGTTACCGACTGGAACCAGACCACCATCGATGAAATCCGCAAGCTCGGCGTCGGTCCGAACCTCGCGTCCCGCGCGCTCGCGATCGCTCACATCGCGGCTTTTGAGGCCGTAAATACACTGAGCAAGACGCACGAGCCCTACCGTGCGGTGCTGCCGGTAAACCTGCCCGCTTCGGCCGACGCTGCGGCGGCGAGCGCCTTCCACCTCGCGCTGGTGCTGTTGTTCCCCGCCGAGAAGACCGCTCTGGACACGGCCTACGCACAGAGTTTGGCAGCAGTTGCCGATGGCCCAGCGCGCGCGAACGGCATTCAGCTCGGCGAGGCTTCCGCTGTCGCCATTTTCACGGCGCGCATCGGTGATGGCTCGGCAGCGAGCGCGACCTACCCGGGCAGTACGGATGCCGGAAAATGGCGCCCCACCCCCTCGTTGCTGCAAGCCGCGCTAGAGCCGGCTTTTCGTTTCGTCACCCCGTTCGCGCTGACGAAGCCCGAGCAATTTCGACCTGCACCGCCGCCGGACATCACCAGCGCTGCGTTCGCGACCGCGTACCTGGAGACCCAGAGCCTCGGCAAGAGCGACAGCGCCACGCGCAGCGTCGAACAGACCAAGATCGCCAATTTCTGGAAGCAGGCCACGCACGTGCCGCTGAACGCCATCGCGCGCGGGATCGCCAAGGCGAAAGAGCTGACGCTCGCCGAAAACGCGCGCCTGTTCGCGCTTTTAAACATCACCATCGCCGATACGCGCATCGCGGTCTGGGACGCCAAGTACGAATACGGTTACTGGCGCCCAGTCACCGCTATCAACACCACGACCGACTACGGCAATGCCGCCGCGGTTCCGGACGCGACCTGGGCCCCGTTGCTCGAAACACCGAATCATCCAGAGTACCCGAGCGGACATAGCATCACCGGTGGCGGCGGCCTGCGCACCTTGGCCACGTTCTTCGGGGGCGATGCCGTTCCCTTTGCGGTCGCTTCCGACTCGGCACCGGGCGTCACGCGTGGCTTCGAGAAGTTCAGCGATGCGGAGCAAGAGAATGCCAATAGCCGCATCTACGGGGGCATCCACTATCGCTTCAGCAACGAGACCGGAATCGCGGTCGGCCATCAGATCGCCGACTACGTGTCCGCCAACTACCTCAAGGAACTTCCTCCGCCCGCGAACGGCAGCGCGGGCGCCGGCGGGCAAGACGGTGATGCGGGGGAAGCGGGCGCGGGCAGCGCGGGCGAGCCGAGCACGGCGGGAGCAGGCAACGCGACGGCGGGAGACGGCGGCGAGGCGCTGGGCGGCACGGGGGGCCAAGCGGGCGGAACCGGGGGAACCGGGGGCCAAGCGGGCGGAGCCAAAGGTGGCGCGCCGCCTGCTCCCAACCTGCCAGATCCGGGCACGGCGCAAAGCAACTCCTGCTCCATCGCCGCTCCGAGCGGTCAATGGGGGCTCTTCGGAACGACGCTCACGCTAGGCGCCGCGTTCCTCGCAGCCCGGCGTCGGCGCTCGCGCTGAGCAACGCTCGATCCGCGAACGGGCTGCACGCTTTCGAGGGCGTGCGGCCTGCGATTTCGAGTCGTGACTCAAGGCGCGGCGCGGACAGCCATCCCTTCGGAGATGTCGGGACCAGGGCTCGCGATCACCGAATCTGATTCGGAGAGCCCCTCGCTGATCTCGACCTCGACGCCGGTGTCTCGTTCGACTCGCACCTTGGTCCAATGCACGCTTCCGTTTTCGCCAACGACGGCGACGCGCACCCCTTCCTTCGTGGCAGCCACGGCTGACCCTGGCAGCACCAGCGTGGGCTGCTTCGAGTCGAGCTGCAGCGTCACCTCCCCGTACATCCCCGGCAACAGCCGGCGATCGGGGTTCGGCACGCGGACTTCCACGCTCATCGTGCGCGAAGCAGGGTCGAGCGCAGAAGCCGTGCGTGCGACGCTGCCTTCCCAGACGTTGCCCCGTTGCTGTGCGACTCTAATCTGCGCGGGCAGCCCTGGCTTGAGACCGGCGACGAGGCTCTGCGGAACCTGAACGAAAGCGCGGATGGGATCGAGGACCGCGATCTTGAACAGGTGCTGCCCAGTGCCGGCGGCGACGAGCTTGCCTCGCACCACGCTTCGTTCGGTGATCGTCCCGGCAAACGGGGCCACCACGCGCGCAAATAGCTTGAGCTGCTGCAAGCGATGTAGGTTTGCGAGCTGGGAGCTGCGCTCGGCTCGAGCCACCGCCACGTGCGCTTGGTCGATGTTCGACTGCGACAGCTTCTGCTCCAGCTCCTGGCGCGAGGCGATGCCCTGAGGCGTCAGCTCCCGGTAGCGAGCCAGAACCGCCTGCGAGAATTCGTGCGTCGCGGAAGCCTCCGTGATCGCTGCTTCACTCTGCGCCAAACGAGCACGAGCTTGCTCGAGCTCGCGATCGAGCTCAGGCGTATCGAGTTCGGCGAGCAGCTGCCCCTCCGCTACCGCATCGCCCAAATCGACCAACCAGCTACGAACGTAGCCGTTGGCGCGCGCGTCGACGTCGGTTTGCTCCAAGCCTTCCAGAGTGGCCGGCAAGCTGAGCGTGCGGCCACTCTTACCCAAGTGCGGCTTGACGGTGACCACACGCCGCGGAGCACGGCTTGCGCTGGCGGTGTCCGTGGCCAACGACGCGGTCTCCTGACGTTTTTGCCAATAGCCCGTGAGAAACAACAACCCGAGCGCCAAAAAGCCGCCGGTTCCCCAGCCGAGTAGGCGAGGCCGCGCGCGGCTCCTGAGCGGGAGGCTCGGGCTAGGGCTAGCCGAAAGCCCGAGGGGGCTCGACGGATTGACCACCGAGTCATCGGTGGCGCTGGCGGGCGGTGTCATGAGGTCTCTCCGAGCGTCTTGCTTCGAGGAGCTTCTCGGCGCAGCACGCTGTACACGGTGGGCACGAAGAACAGAGTCGACAGAGTGGCCAACAATAGCCCTCCAATCACGGCCCGCCCGAGCGGCGCGTTCTGCTCGGCGCCCTCGCCCAGACCGAGCGACATCGGTAGCATGCCGACGATCATCGCGAACGCGGTCATCAACACGGGGCGCAAACGCGTACTGCCTGCCGCCAGCGCGGCGGGGCCCGCTTGGCGATCTGCGGGCTCACTGGCAGCGCGCCGATGTTCGTTGGCGAAGGTCACCACCAAGATGCTGTTCGCCGTCGCGACGCCCACGCACATGATCGCGCCCATCAGCGCCGGCACGCTCAACGTGGTCCGAGACAGGAACAGCATCCAGGCGATGCCGGACAGCGCGCCCGGCAGCGCAGTCAGGATCAAGAATGGATCGAGCCACGATTGGAAGTTCACGACCATCAGCAAATAGACCAGCAAAATCGCGAAAATCAGGCCATAGCCCAGGCTGGCGAACGAAGACTCCATGCTCTCGATCTGGCCTTTGAGCTTGACCGTCGTGCCCCGCGGCAGCTGCGCGCCGAACTCGGCAATCGTTTGCCGAAGCCGCTTCGACATCGTACCCAGATCGCTGCGCTCGACGTTGGCGAGGATATCGAAGGTGGGCATCGAGTTGAAATGAGTGATGTTCGTCGCGCCCATGGTGCGCGAGACGCGAGCCATGTTGGTGAGTAGCTGCGGCTTGCCGTTGGAGGTCCCGATCGGCGTCGCTTCCAGCGCGGCCAGGCTATCCAAGCGGTGCTGCGGAGTCTGCACGGCCACCCAATACTGAATCCCTCGCTTGGGATCGAGCCAATAAGTCGGCGTCGTCTGCCCGCTGGACGACAGCGAGACCAGCAAATCATTGGCGACGTCGCGTTGGGTGAGACCAAACTGGCTCGCCGACTCGCGGTCCACGTCCACCAACAGCTGGGGCGTCTCGGGGACCTGATGGAGACGCACGTCGACCGCGCCGGGGAGATTTCGAATCGCGCCGAGTAGTCCTCGAGCCAGCTTGAGGTTCGGAGCAAGATTTGCGGCAGGCCCGGTGATTTGCACGTCGATCGGCGCAGAAACGCCAAAATTTAGCACTTGCGTGGAAATGTCCGGCGGCAAGAAGAAGAACGTGGTGCTCGGGTAGCGCTCTGCCAGACTGCGCCGCAGCAAGCGCACGTAGTCAGCCGTGGAGCGATGGTGCTCTTTGAGCGCGATCAAGATCTCGCCATCGGCCGAGGAGATCATCGTGCCGTCGCTCATCGATAGATTCACCGCGCTGCCGGCGACGCCGATGTTGCTGATCAAATCGTCCAGCTCCGACTCCGGAATCACGGCCTGAATCGCGCGCGAAAAATCGCTGAACATTCGCTCCGTCTCTTCGATGCGAGTGCCGGGCGCCACGCGAGCGTGCAGCCGAATCAGACCGGCATCGACGCTCGGGAAGAAATCTTGACCGATCAGCGGGAACAGCGCGAGCGATGACGCGGCCAGCAGCAAGAAGCCGGTGATGGTGACGCCGGCATGGGCCAAGGCCAAAGCCAGCAGCGCCGTGTAGCCGCCTTTCAAGCGCTCGAAAGCACGCTCGAAGCCAGCGTGAATTCGACCCGAGAGCCCTTGCCGCGGCCGTCCTTCTTCCGCGCGCGCCTCGAACTTCAGCAAATAGCTGACCAGGGTCGGCACCAGGGTGCGCGAAAGAAAATAGGAGGTGAGCATCGCGAACACCACCGAGAGCGAAAGCGGCAAGAACAGCGAACGAGCCGGCCCACTGAGGAAGGCCACCGGCACGAATACGATGCAAATGCACAACGTCGAAACGAAGGCAGGCACTGCGATTTCCCGAGCTCCATCCAAAATCGCGAGCAAGGGAGGCTTATTCTGGGCCAGGTTTCGGTGAATGTTCTCGAGCTCGACGGTGGCGTCATCCACCAGGATCCCGACCGCCAGCGACATGCCGCCGAGCGTCATCAAATTCAGACTTTGCCCGACGAGACTCAAAGCCACGATCGCCACCAGGATCGACAGCGGAATCGAAATCACTACCACCAGCGTGCTCCGCCAGCTGCCCAAGAAGAGCAACATCATCAGCGCGGTGAGTCCACCGGCCACCGCCGCTTCGCGGACTACGCCATCGATCGCCGCGCGCACGAACACGGATTGATCGAACAGAAGCGAGACTTTCAGCTCCTTCGGCACGGTCAAAAGCACCGCTGGCAAGGCCTCCCGGATGCGCGTCACGACCTCCAACGTGCTCGCACCAGCCGACTTGAGGATGGGCATGAGCACGGCGCGCCGACCGTGGGCGTGCACGATACTGCTCTGGGGAGCGAACCCGTCTCGCACGTTGGCCACGTCGCGCATGAAGACGGTCGTGCCACGCACGGTGCGGATCGGAATGTCGTTCAGCTGCTCGATCGAGTCCGGGCTGCCGTTGAGCAGCACCGGATACTCCTGGCTACCGAGCTTGATCGATCCGGTAGGTAGGGTCAGGTTCTGCGCGCTCACCGCACCAATCACATCGCGCGGCGACAACCCCCAGGCGTACAGCTTCGACAGATCGAGATCGACCATGACCTGCCGATTCTTGCCGCCGTACGGAAACGGAAAGCCCGCGCCCTGGATGGTCGCTATCCCGGCACGCACGAAATTCACGCCGTAGTCGAACAGCTGCTGCTCGTTCAGCTGCTCGCTCTCGATGGCGAGCTGCGTCACTGGGGCGTTCGAAGCGCTGTAGCGCAAAATCAGCGGTGAGCTCGCGCCCGGAGGCAGCGCTCGCACGGCCTGCTGCGAGACCGCGGTGATTTGCGCGGTCGCCGCCTCGACCTTGGCGCCCGGGTGGAAGAAGATCTTGATCACCGAGACGCCCGTCAGGGTCTGGCTCTCGGTGTGCTCGATGTCGCTGACCGTCGTGCTGAGTTGGCGCTCGAAGCCGGTGACGACACGCTTCTCCATCTCGTCCGGTGGCAGGCCGCCGTACGTCCAGACCACCGCCACCACCGGGATGTCGATCTCGGGTAGGATGTCACTCGGCATCCGTCGGATGGCGATCACACCCAAAATCACGATCAAGACCGCCATCACCACGAAGGTGTACGGGCGGTTCAGGGCAACGCGCACTAGCCACATGAGCAGACTGTCGTCTATTATAGAAGACGACAGGTTGCAAGCCGCGTGCGCTTACGGCCCGTCGCCGCCTTCGCCGCTGCCGCCCGAGCCGCTCTCGCCAGCCTCACCTGCAGCGCCGGCTTTGGCTCCCCCGCCCGCGCCCCCGCCGCTGGCGCCCGCCTTACCCCCGTAGCCGCTAGCGGTGTAGTTGGGCAGCCAGGGCGGGGTGTCCACGTCGTTGTCGCAGCCGGTGAGGACCGAGGAGGCTCCGATCCCTCCGGCAACCAATGTGCACGTCAAAGCAATACGCCAAGTAGTCGTCATGAGTTCTCTCTCGCCGAGCGCCCGAGCCGCAACGCGCCCTCAGATCTTTCCCAGATTGATGAAGAAGTTGATGAAGCGTGGCGGGTTGTAGCCGGCGTACCACAACGGATCTGCGCCTGCGTTCGTCGGCGAGTAGTTGCCCGACTGCCGGCGGCGCGTATTGAGCACGTTGCTCACCGACACGCCCGCGGACCAGCTCTCGTCTTGCGACGTGTAGTTGAACGTACCGTTCAGGAACGCCTGCGTGTCCACCGCTGTTTGAGACGTATTGTAGATGTCCGTGTAGTAGCGGGTCTGAATCGGAACGTCCGCGCCGATGCGCCAGGTGCCCGGCATGGGTAGCGGCAGCTTGTAGTTGCCGTTGATGTTGCCTTGCCAGGTCGGCGACAGCGGGAAATCGAGCCCGACCAGCGTCGTGCGCCCGGCCACGTTCGGCGGCAACGTGGCCGTGAAGGTGTCGTATTGGGTCTTCAGGAAGGCGAGTGAGCCGCCGAAGGTGAAGCCGCGGGTCGGGTTCGTGTTGAGCTCGAGCTCCCCACCGTAGGTGTGGGCGTCGCCGGCATTGATCAGCGAGTTGACCGGAGTTCCGAGCGCGCCATTGCTGCTGGCTCGGACCTGAATGTCGGTCAGCTGGTTGTAGTAGGCCGCGATGTTGGCGGTGATGCGATTGTCGAAGAACGACGACTTCCAACCGATCTCGTAAGCGTTCGTGTATTGGGGCCGATACGGGGTCAGCGAGGCGTTCTGAGACGTGGCCCGCAAGTCGTAGCCGCCGCTCTTGAAGCCGCGAGAGTAGGTCGCGTAGCTGAGGATGTCTTTCGTGATCTGGTAGCTCAGGCCGGCCTTGGGCGTGAGCGCCGAGTAATTCTTGGGCGTGGCGTAGCTGTCGAACACCGTCGCGTTGGGGCCGAAGATCGTATCGAAAAGTGCCGGATCGTTGTTGCCTGGCAGCGGGTAGATGAGCGGCGAATTGCTTTGCTGGTGACCGTGATTCTCGAATCCTCGATGATCCAGCGTGTAGCGCAAGCCTCCGGTCGCGGTCAGCGCGGGGGTGATCTTGTAGTCCGCGTTGGCGAACGCGGCGTAGCTCTGCGTCTTGAGGTAGCTGTTGGCGTGCGTTTGCACGCCAACGTTGTCCATCGAGCTACCGGCAGACTGACTCAAGCGATCGTTGTGAAAGTACTCATTGAAGTAGAACAAGCCGCCAACGAAGTTCAGCTTGTCGTAGTCGCCGTTGATCGTAAATTCTTGGGTCTCGTAATTTTGATTGAAGCCCGCGTAGCTGTCGCCCTTGATCTGGGTGACGCCGTCGTTGTCGTAGTAAATCGGGCCGTGCATGCCGCGCACCGCCGTCACCGACTTCAGGCTCAAGTTGTCGTCCAGATCGTACTTGAAGGTGAGCGAGCCGCCGTACACGGTCGTCTTGTTCAGCGGGATGGTGTTCGACCAGGTTTGATCCGGATTCGTCGGCTGCCCGCTGAACTTGCCGTTCGGTTGATAGATCGGCGTGTAGTAGCTGGCGGTGGAGCGATCGAGCATGACATCGCCGGCCAGCGTGGCGCTCAGCCGCTCGCTGAGCTGAGATTTGATTTTGGAACGTAGCGCCCAGATATCCAAATCGTTCACCCATTGGGCGAGCGGGATGGCATAAGTCCAGCCGCGCCGCTGGTGACGAACCGCCGACACGGATACGTTCAGCTTGTTGTCCGGCAGGATGCCGCCCGAGAGGCGCGCTTTGAGCAGCACGTTGTTGTAATTGCCGAGCGTTACGCTCAGGCCCGCGGTGCGTTCGGCTTTGGGCTCTTTGGTGATGAACCGGATCGCTCCGGCCGCGGAATTGCGTCCGTACAGCGTCCCCTGCGGTCCGCGTAACACCTCGACGCGCTCGAGATCCGGCGTATCGTAGATCGAGCCCACCGAACGCGCGATGTATACGTCGTCGATGTACAGCGCGACCGATGGTTCCGGATAGGTATCGGTTTCGCCGATCCCGCGGATCGAGAACGTTTGCGTGGTATATGCGGTCGACCGCAGCGGCAGCGTGAGGCCCGGGACGCGGCCAGAGAGATCACGAAAATCTGCGATCTTCTTCTGCTGGATCGCATCTTCGCCGAAGGCAGTGATTGCAATCGGCGTCTTCTGCACCGTGTTCACGCGACGCTGCGCGGTGACGGTCACGGTGCCGAGATCGCTTTCCGGCGCTGCGCCGTCGGACGGAACCGCCGAGGACGCAGCCGCATCGGGCGCCGCGTTTGGCTCCGCGGGCGCGGCAGGCGAAATGGTATCCCCTGGAGGTGCGGCAGCAGGAGGAGCAGCATCCGGCGCGGCAGCCGCAGGAGGGGGCGCGGCAGCAGGGGGAGGAGCATCCGGCGCCGCGGCAGCAGGGGGCGGCGCAGCAGGGGGTGCAGCATCCGGCGCGGCAGCGGGGGGCGTGGCAGCAGGAGGGGCAGCGGGGGGCGCGGCAGCAGGGGGCGGCGCAGGTCTCGGCTCCGCAGCGGCTTGCGCCAGGGCGCTCGGCGCTTGCCACGCGATCAGGGATCCGGTGCCTAGGCTCAAGGCAAGCAGGTGGGAGCGAAGACGAAAAGTCATCATGCTAAGTCTCTTTTCGGCGCAGGTTCGAGAGCGACGAGAGCTGAGCGATCTCGTGCGTGACGTCGTCGGCTGCAGGCAGCGACGCAAGTTCGAGTTGTTGCAGTTTGTATTCTAGAATCTGGCTGCTTGTACGTCGCCAGCAATTCCACCGTCAAGGACTATTGTCTTTTTTGAAAGACCCACCGCTGACTGGCTTCAGCCGCAGCTCAATTGTTCGAAAATCCCAGAGCGCTTCACCCAGGAGTCTTGTGTAGTAGAGTGCGGGCACTGCCCAGCGATCCAAGACCAGGGAGCTCACGTGCCGAGGTTGTCCGTAAACATCAACAAGATCGCGACGCTGCGCAACACGCGCCGGACCGAGATCCCGAGCGTCGTGCGGCTCGCAGCGCAGGCGCTGGATGCTGGTGCCCACGGCATCACGGTGCATCCGCGCCCAGACCAGCGACACATCCGCCCAAAGGACGTCGATGCCTTGGCTGAGCTGCTCAAGAGCTACCCGGCCGCCGAATATTGCATCGAGGGCAACCCGTTTCACGGCTTGATCGAGCATTGTCTCAGGGCCCGGCCGGTGCAGGCGCTGCTCGTGCCCGACGAACACACGGCGCTCACCAGCAACCACGGCTGGGATCTGCTGCGCCTCGACCCCGCGACGCGTCGCGCGCTCACGAGTGCCATTCGCGTCCTGCATGGCGAGGGTATTCGCGTCAGCCTGTTCGTCGATCCGGTAGCAGACCTGATGCCCGTCGTGCGCCAGCTGGGCGCCGAACGGGTGGAGCTGTACACCGAGCCCTACGCCGCCGCAGCGGCCACCGGCAAAGCCTCGGAGGTGCTCGAGCGCTACGCGCGCGCTGCCCACGCTGCGCGCGACTTCGAGCTCGGCGTCAACGCCGGACACGACCTGAACCTGCAGAATTTAGCCACGTTTCTCAAGGGGACCGGCAGGCTCGACGAGGTGTCGATCGGTCACGCGCTGATCGCCGACGCGCTCGAGTTCGGCATCGCGGAAGCCACACGCCGCTATTTGGCGGTGTGCCAGGGCTGAGTCTACGTCGCCAGCGAGAGCTCGCTGATTTCCCGAGGAACGGCGGCCGGGCGCCTCATTGAAAGCGGACGACGCGGGCGAAGGCCCGGGAGCAGCGGCTGCTCACTGAGGCGCCTTGGCGGCAAACGTGAATCACACGCTCGAGTGTGGCGTCGCGGGCGCGCGCCACGGCCGTGCCAACGAGCACGGCGATCTGGCATAAGCGCTGGGTGTCGTCCGTTTCTGCCATTCGACGTGAGCTCGGCCCGACGCTAGCCCTGGCCCTGCCGATCACGGTCGGGCAGGTCAGCCAGATGCTGATCGGGTTTACCGATACGGCGTTCATCGCTCGTTTGGGTGCCATTCCGCTCGCGGCTGCGGCCTTCACCCAGGGCGTGTTCGGTGTGTTTTACGTGGTGTGCTTGGGCCTCTTGGTCGGGCCTGGCGTATTTGCTGCCCGAGCTCACGGCGCTGGAAACGAAGCGGACTGTGTGTCTTGGCTCCGTCACGGCCTGGCGTTGTCACTCGGCGTCGCGCTCAGCGCTTTTGCAATTCTCGCGCTGGCGTCGACCCGATTCGATCACCTCGGTCAACCACCCGAGGTCATGGCCATCGTGCGTCCGTTCTTCCTGCTGGTCTCCGCGTCGCTCGTGCCCGCGTTGATCTTCCAAGTGCAACGGCAATTCGCCGAGTCGGTGGGCCGCGCTTGGGGTCCGATGATCATCATCGTGCTCGATGTGGGACTGAACGCCTTCTGCAACTGGGTGCTCGTATTTGGGCACCTCGGCTTTCCTGCGCTCGGCCTGATCGGTTCGGGCTGTGCGACGCTCTTCGCGCGCGTGTTCGCAGTGCTCGCAATCGCCGGTTGGCTGCGTTTTTCGCGGGATTTTTCTGGCCTGCGCGGCGCTCCCTGGGCCGGCTGGGAACGAGCGCGCTTCGCCGGGCTAGTGCGCTTGGGGCTGCCCGCCGGAGTGATGCTGCTCTTCGAAACCGGGGCGTTCGGCGCGTCAGCGCTGATGATGGGCTGGCTGGGTGCCGTGCCGCTCGCCGCGCACCAACTCGCGTTGAGCTGCGCCGCGTTGACCTTCATGGTGCCGCTCGGCCTTTCCCTCGCGGTCAGCTTGCGCATCAGTCGAGCGCACGGTGAAGGTCGAACCGCAGCGGCGCGAGCCATCGGGCTGGGCGCGCTGCTCGCTGGGCTACTAGCCATGCTGACCTTTGCAGCCGTGTTCATGCTCGCGGGTGGGCGAATCACCGGCGCGCTGAGCTCGGTTCAGGAGGTGTCCCAATTGGCTGCCGAACTCTTGCTGGTAGCGGCCATCTTCCAAGTCGTCGATGGCGCACAAGTGATTGGCGTGGGCGCGTTGCGCGGTCTCACCGACGTGCGCGTACCGGCCGCGCTCACCTTCGCCGCCTACTGGCTGCTCGCCCTACCACTCGGTTACTGGCTGGCATTCCACACCCGCCTCGGGCCGCGCGGACTTTGGATCGGGCTGGCGGCCGGCTTGGCAGCCGCGGCGCTCTCGTTGGTCTGGCGCTTTTTGCACAAAACCCGCGCGCCGGCCCAGGTGACCCTTCCCAAGTTGTCTTGACAACTTGACTGGTTGGGACCAGGCTGGCGGAGCTGTGCTGAACCCCGCCTCGCCCCTCCCCCTCTACCATCAGCTGGCAGCGCTGCTCAGCGGGCGGATCTCGAGCGGCGAGCTCTCGAGCGGAGCGCGCCTGCCGTCCGAGCCGGAGTTGTCGCGCGAGCATGGCATCGGTCGCCCCACGGTGCGGCAGGCGACCGAGCTCTTGGTACAACGTGGCCTGATCGAGCGCCGACGCGGCTCCGGCACGTACGTGCGAAAGGCCGAGCAGCGCGTGGATCTGTTCTCCCTGGCAGGCACGCTCTCGAGCTTTCAGAAAGGCGGCATCGAGATCGAGAGCAAGCTCGTGCGTAAAGTCAGTAAGCGGCGTGTCGCGGCTGACGCGGAAAATCCCTTTTCCGGGGGCGAAGCGTATCATTTTCAGCGCTTGAGCAGCGTCAAGGGCCGCCCCGTGCTGTGCGAGGACCTGTTCCTCGATCCGCTGGTCTTCCCCGACTTGCCGAGCGTACCACTGTCGGGAGTGTCGCTCGCTCAGGTCGTGCAAGAGCGCTACTACTTGAGGCCGACGCACGCCGAGCAAAGCTTTCGCGTCGCGCAGGCACCGCTTTCGGTGTGCAAGCTGCTTGCGGTCTCGCCGACCGAGGCGGTGTTGCTGGTCAAGCGCACGCTGTTTTTTCCGCGCGCCGAGCGCGCGGTCTTCTCCGAAATGTACTGCCGTACGGGCGATCTCGTCTTCTCTCAAACCCTATCCACGGAGCCGCACCATGGTTGAGCCAATCCGCGCTGAACGAGGCTATTTTCAGGGCTTCGGCGGCGCGTACATTCCCGAGATCTTGCACGCCACGTTCGAAGAGCTGACGCTCGCTTTCGAGGCAGCCAGGAACGACCCGAGCTTCTGGGCCGAGTACGTGGAGCTGATGGGCACCTACTCCTGCCGCCCGACACCGCTCACCTTCGCAGAAAACCTGACCAAGCATTTTGGCGGCGCGCGCATCTACATCAAGCGCGAAGATCTGAACCACACCGGAGCGCACAAGGCCAACAACGTCATGGGGCAAGGGCTCTTGGTGAAGCGCCTGGGCAAACGGCGGGTCATCGCCGAGACCGGCGCCGGCCAACATGGCGTCGCCACCGCCACGATGGCGGCCAAGTTCGGCTTCGAATGCACGATCTACATGGGCGAGGTCGATGTCGAACGGCAAAGGCCCAACGTGTTTTGGATGGAGCAACTAGGGGCCAAAGTGGTCTCGGTCAAAGAGGGCTCCCGTACGTTGAAGGACGCGATCAACGAAGCGTTCCGTGACTGGGTATCGAACATGGATGACACCCACTACGTCCTCGGCACCGCTTGCGGTCCGCATCCCTTCCCCGAAATGGTCACCTACTTTCAATCGGTGATTGGCCTCGAGGCGCGCAAGCAAATCCTCGAGCGCACGGGCCAGCTGCCCAAGCGGGTCTATGCTTGCGTGGGGGGCGGCTCCAACGCGATGGGGATTTTCAGCGGATTTTTGGACGATCCCGGGGTCGAGCTGGTCGGCGTCGAAGCCGCCGGGCGTGGGCTCGACACCCACCAGCACGCGACTCGGCTGTCGAGTCCAGACGCGAGCATCGGCGTCGCCCAGGGCTACAAAACCTATTTCCTGCAAAATTCGGATGGTCAGATGAACGAGACGCACAGCGTCGCGGCCGGCCTCGACTATGTCGGGGTCTCGCCCATCTTGGCCGCCTTTCATCAGACCGGGCGCGCGCGCTTCGCTGCAGCGACCGATGCCGAGGTCGTCGCCGCGCTCAAGCTCACCATCCGCAAGGAAGGCTTGATCCCCGCGCTCGAGTCCTCTCATGCGTTTGCGCAAGCCTTCGCGGAAGCGCCCACCCTCAGTCCTGAAGACGTGATCCTGATCAATCAGTCGGGCCGTGGCGACAAGGACATCTTCACCATCGCGGACGCGTTCAAGGATCCGAAGTGGGAAGCCTTCATCCAAAAAAAAGCGGAGGGTTATCGTGCTTGAGGCTTACTTGCGACAGAAGCGTGAGCAGCAAGAAATACTGCTCATGACCCACATCGTGCTCGGCTATCCGGACTTCGACGCCAGCCTGCGCTTGGTCGAAATCATGGTCGAGAGCGGCGTCGAGCTGATGGAGCTGCAGATCCCGTTCTCCGAACCGATCGCCGACGGTCCGGTGATCTTGCGAGCCAATCAGTTGGCGTTGAGCGGCGGCTCCACGGTCGCGCGCTGCTTCGAGTTCGCGGCGGACGTGGCGCGGCGCTTCCCGATCCCATTTCTGTTCATGAGCTACTACAACGTGCTCTTCAAGCACGGCACGCGCTCGTTCGTCACGCGCATGTCGGAGGCCAATTTGAAGGGCGCCATCGTGCCCGATCTGCCGCCTGAGGAGGGTCAAGAGTACCTGACGGCGATGACCGAGGCGGCGCTCGATCCGATCTTCATCTACTCCCCCAACACCAAGCCGGAGCGGCTGGCATCACTCGCCAGCCACGGGCGGGGCTTTATGTATTGCGTGGCGCGCAAAGGGGTGACGGGGAGCCACACCGCGTTCACGGGCGACCTCAGCGCGTATCTGGCACGCGCCCGCGCCGCGACGCATTTGCCGCTCGCGGTGGGCTTCGGGGTACAAGAGCGGGCAGACGTCGACTTTTTGCGCGGCAAGGCCGACATCGCCGTGGTGGGCAGCGAAACATTGCGCATCCTCGATCAACGGGGTCTGTCGGGCATAAAGCCCTTTTTGCAGAGCCTGCGTTAGGCCAAGTCATGGAAAGTCGATCAGATCGTGCATAATCCGCCCGTGACTGAACAACTGATCGAGATCCGCGGTGGCACGAAGCTCAGCGGTGGACGCGTATCCATCGCCGGCAGCTCGAACCAGGTCACCAAATGCATCATTGCCGCGCTGCTCACCGACGAGCCGGTGCTGATCAAGGGCGCGCCTGACGTCGACGAGCGAACAATCGTCGAAAGCATGTTCTCGGCCATCGGAGGGCAGGTAGAGCTGCTCGACGAGCACACCGTGCGCCTGTGCGCCAAGGGCGTGGATCGCTTCGAAATCCCCGCCGAGATTTGCTTGCGCAATCGCATCGCCATCTTGGCCGCGGGCCCGCTCTTGCACCGCTTTCGCCGGGCCAAACTGCACAGTGGCCTGGGCGGGGACAAGATCGGCAAGCGCCCGGTCGATTTCCACCTGAAGGGGCTGGCCGAAATGGGCGCCGAGGTGACCCTCGACGGCAACTGTTACGACCTCACGGTAGCCCCTGGCGGACTGCACGGAGCGCACATCGTGCTGCCCTTCCCGAGCGTGATGGCGACCGAAAACTTGCTCATCGCAGCCGTGCTCGCTCGTGGCCGCACGATCATCGAAAACGCCGCGATCGAGCCAGAAATCCTGGAATTGGTGAAGATGCTCCAGAAAATGGGCGCCGACATCATGATGAACTCGCATCGCACTTACGTGATTCAGGGTGTGGAGCGCCTGCACGGCTGCGAGCTGCGCTGCATGCCCGATCGCAACCAGGCGGTGTCGTTCGCGGTCGCTGCGCTGGCCACGGGCGGGGACGTGTTGATCGATCGCCTGCGCCACGACTCCGTGTATAGCTTCCTCAATTTCATCCAGCGCATGGGGGCGGAGTTCCGCGTCAACTCCGAGGGCGTGTACGTGCGTGCGCCCCAAGGCAAGCGCCTGCGCTCGAGCCACGTCGAAGTCGAAGTGCATCCGGGCTTCATGACGGACTGGCAGCAGCCGTTCATGGTGCTCTTCACGCAGGCTTCCGGCATGAGTGTGCTGCACGAAACCATCTTCGAAGACCGCCTCGGCTACACGAATTTACTCAATCAAATGGGCGCGAACATCACCTTGTTCGCGTCCTGCTTGGGCGAAGCCGCCTGCCGCTTCAAGCTGAAGAACCACGTGCATTCCGCGGTAATTCAGGGCTCAACGCCGCTTCGCGGCGGCAATTTCGCCTTGCCCACCGATATCCGCGCCGGCATGTGCTTGGTCGTGGCGGGGCTGGTCGCCGAAGGCGTCACTCAGCTTTCGAACATTCAGGAGCTGCGCCGGAAGTACGACAGCCTAGTGCCCAAGCTGCGCGACATGGGCGCGGACATTCGCTTGATCGACGCTGCGGGTTGATCGAGCGCGTCAGCGCATTCATCACGACGGTCGGCTCGGTGTGCCTGGCGGCTTTCGCCGTTCCTGCGGCGAGAACGCTCGAAACTTGTACGATATTGCAGCCCACCCGAGTGGCGTAGAATCAGAGTCAACGGGAACAGACGGTGCGGGTAGCGCGTCAACGCTCGAGTCGACGTCCGCGACAGGCGCTGACGCAAAGGTGCCAGTTCGGAGCTTCCTCAAGTTCCTCAAGTTCCTCAACTTCATGTCCGAGACAGGATCGCTAGTTTAGTTGCAATTCTTGTGAGTTGCGCGTGCTGCGTCCTTTTCGCCGAGAGAGACGACCGAGCCGCAACTCGGGCGCGCTGCAATAGCGTTGCTCGCGCAGCGCGGTACGAGCACTGACGGGGGCGCTCGCTGGCGATGCCCGGCGAACCGGAGGAGAAGTCATGTCGATTAACATTCGTTCAAAGTCCATCAACACGATTGGGTCGGGTATTGCCTGCTTGTCCGCAATTGCGACGCTAGCGCTCACGGGGTGCGGCGGAGCTGGCGCCGACGACTCGGGTAGCACGGCCGTTGCAGGCGGAGAGCAAGTCGAAAGCACGGAGGCCCTGCTCACCGCGCCGGACGCAGACTACGTGTCGACGCCCGTAGGTAAGATTCACAAGACGTGCATCCATCAGTCCGACAACGCGGACGCCAAGCTCCCCCCTTGCCGATACGTATCCAAGGTGAAACTGGCGAGCACCGCCGGCGTGGCCGCAGCCGGTGTGCAGCCGCCGACCGTAAATGGTTGGGTGGAGAACTCCTACGCTTACGCGCCAGCGGCGAATCCGTGGTTTGGCAGGGCGTATTCCGCTTGGACCGTGCCGAACAACCCGAGCAGCATTTCGAGCCAGCTACTCTACTACTTCCCCGGGTTCCAGAACCTATCCGGCACGCTCTCCATCATTCAACCCGTGATGCAATGGGGCAATAACGGCGCGTTCGGTGGCAACTACTGGAGCATTGCCTCGTGGTACGTAGATGCGGCGGGCGTGGCGGTGTATTCCACTCCGAAGACCGTAGCTACCGGCAACATCATCGACGGCACCATGATCGGCTCCGGTTGTACGGCCGCTGGTTCATGCACCTGGACGATCACGACCAAGGTACGCAACAGCGCCGTGCTCACCACGACGCTCGTGCGCACGCCTGGGGTAGTTTACAACTGGGCTGCTCCGGCGGCGCTCGAGGCGTACAACCTGACCGCGTGCAATCAGTATCAGGGCAACACGGGGATCTACCTGTCGACCGACCTCTACCTGAAGACCTCGCTCGTCAAGTCGACGCTGCCCTGGTCGAGCACGGTGAGGGCAGTGACACCGAGCTGCCACTACGCCGCAACCAATAGCCCGAACCCGGGCGTCACCTTGCTGCAGGCGTACTAACCTCGCCAAGGCGAGCGGAACGGAGACCGCCCGTGGCTGCACCACGGGTGGCCTCCTCTCGCCCCATTCACTGCACGACGATCTTCACCCGAAACGGGTCCGAACGCTCGCTGTGCGGCACGGTGATCTCCGCTTCACCGGCGCTCACCGCTTGAAAGCGCAGCACTTGTCGGGGACCGCCCGGATTCTGAACGCCGGGCTCACCCTCGCCGATCGAGCGCACGACCGGCGACGAAATCTGCGGGGCGCCGTAGCTGCCTCCGCCGATCGTCTGGAGCGTGATGCTGAGCTCTTGTTGCGGCTTCAGACTCACGGTCTTGCCCGTGTCCGCAGCCGTGAGGGCAACCGGGGTCGTTGTCACGCTTTCCGTGCTTTCTCCAGAAACGGGTCCGGGCTGGGTGCCTTTCGAGCACGCTCCGAGCAGCAGCACCACGCACAGCGGGCGCCAATACCTTCGAGCATGAGGGGCGATTCGTTCGTTCATTCAGTAATGTCTCCAGTTTCGACGGAGTGGTTTCTGACGCGCGTGGCTCTGGCAGCTGGTTCCTGACAGTGACTGCCTTGAGCCGACTGAAATGCAAGCCTCGGCAGCGGACGATCCGTGTCTGCGTTTCCGAGCCGCTCGACCGCCACGGCGATCGCCCAATCCCATTCACGGCGCTGTAGACAGGTCAGCTGGCTCTGCAGGTATTCGTGAAAGAGCGGATGGGTGAAGCGGAACTTGTACTCGCTGAGCGGCTGCACGATCTGCTGGGAAATGGCGGGTTCGAGCGCCATCACCACGTCACGCACTCGACGATGGCGCTCGCGCAAGAGCAGGCGCGCGTCGAATTCTTGACCGATCACGCACGCGTAGCGCAAGAGCTCGAATGCCGATTCCGGCAACTCGGAGAGGTGCCGGCGTAGCGCCTCACTCAGAGCCGAGGGCGCGACGAATAGAGCGCTTGTATCGAGCATGGCTGCCTGAGCCTGGGCCGTCGAAAGCTCGCGTAGAAACAGCGGATTGCCGCCGCCGAGGTGCACCAGGCGTTGTTCCAGCGCAGGGTGCGGCGGGCTACCGCAGACCGTACGCAGCAAGCGACGCGCGCCCGACTCCGACAGCAAATCCAACGCAAACGTGCGCGCAGACCGCAGCAGCTCACCCAGGCATTGCACGCGTGAGGCGGACAGCGGCGTGCGACAGGTCGCGACGAAGAAGATCGGCCGTGTGCCCTGGGTGGCTGCGCTGCGCAGCGACTCAATCGCGCCCGCCCCTGCCTCGTGAATATCCTCGACGAAAACCACCAGCGCGCGCCGGCCAGCGAGGCGATCCAGCTGCTCGCGCGCCGGCAATTCACTCGCGTGCGTGAACAGCGCACGTTCACCGCTCTGCTCGAGCTCGCGTCGAAACCCCTGAAGCAGGGCCGTCTTGCCGCTGCCTGCCATGCCCGTCACGATCGCCAGCGCCGGTTGCTTGCGCCCGGAGCAACTCTTGAACTGCGCTCGCAAGTGCGTGAGCGCAGCTTTTCGCTCGATCAAGTCGTGCGGTTCGAGCGCGTCCCAGTCGCCCGAGTCTTGCGCAAGTTCCGCATGCAAGCGATAGCCCTGCCGACGAAAGGTCGAGATTGCGGCTCGACCGCGTGCGCCCAGCGCCTGCCGCAGGCGGCGCACCGAGTAGCTCAACGCGCCGTCACTGCCTTCACCCCGTGGCCAAACCGCGGCTAGCAGCTCCGCGCGCGACACGACGCGCCCAGCATTTCGCGCCAAGTACGCGAGCACCTGAGCCGCGCGCGGTTCGAGAGGGACTGGCCTCGAAGAATGTCGTAGCTCGCCCAGCCCCAGATGAAACTGAAACTCCTCGATCCGCACCACTTCTTCTGAATCCATGGCCGCCCTTCCATTTCGAGCTCTTGGTGGCAGTTTTGCCACGCCGGTGTTCGGCAGCGGCTCCCTGGCGAGAGCAAGCCCAGGAATGCGACTTCGCGCACGATCAGCCGTAAGCTGATCCCATCGTCGGTGTCGCACGATCCGAGCTGCTCTTTTCCCCTGACTAATCGGCCGTAGCCCTCCGTCGTGCGATGTTCAGGCCGCGGTCTAACAACGCCGAGCACTGCCATGAGCTCAAGTCACAACGCTCACACTTGGAGGTACTTTCCGCACCGCTGACGCTCCGCCCCTTGAACGCATGACGAAGCCGTCATCAACCTCGACACGGACTCTGCCCTGCACTGACTCTGCGTGTCAACGGAGATCGACACAGAGTTAGCGCTCGTGTCGATGTCACACTTTCAGATTGTGAACTGGCGAATCCCGCCAGTCGAAAGCGGGCGAGGCCTGTTTGTCGATGCGCCAGCGCAGCAGACGTAGAGCGGGCGCTGCTGGCTGGAGAACTTACTATGCCAATCGACGCTCCGACGAGTGACACTCCAAAACACCGTCTTGGCGGCGCGCCAGTGAGCGTGAATGAGCTTGGGCTATCCACTTTACCGGGCTGGCCACGTCAGTGCATGCGTCGCGCGGCTTCGAGGCCGAGCTCATTGGCTGCGAGTAGAGCGTCCCAACGCGCGTTCGCGCGTTCGTCGATGATCCGCCGAGTCGGATCTTCGTCGAACCAGGCGATGCTCTCACGAATACCGTCACTGAAACGCTTACTGGCCAGAAAATCCGGCACGAAGCGCTTGATCTTGGTGTTGTCGAAGACGGCACAATTGGCCTTGTCGCCAAGCAAGCTTCCCGCCGCTTCGGGCACCCCCGTGGCGATGAACTCGGACGCCAAATGGACGAGCTTCGGCGCGGCAACCCCGGCCGCGTCGGCAACCGCTTGGTAGATCTGATTCCAACTCAGCACTTCATCGGAGGTGATGTGAAAGGCATGGCCGAGCGCCGCGCGATGGCCGAGTAGGCCTACCAGCCCGCGGGCAAAATCAGTGCTGTGCGTCATCGTCCAAAGCGTCAAGCCGTCGCCCGGCACGATCACGGGCACGCCCCGGCGCATCCGGTCCACAGCGGTAAAGGTCTTGCCCCAGGCGTTCACGGCCAGCGGCACGAGGGTTCTGTCATAGGTATACGAGGGCCGAACGATCGTGATCGGGAACGCCGACTCACGATGCGCGCGGAGCAAGGCTTCTTCGCAGGCGATCTTGTCACGCGCGTAGTCCCAGTACGGGTTGACGAGCGGGGTCGACTCCGTGATCAGGTAGTGGCTAGCCGGCTTTTGATAGATGCTGGCAGAGCTGATGAAAATGTACTGATCCGTGCGCTCACCGAACAGCGCTTGACGCTGCGCGATCTCGTCGGGTTTGAAGGCGATGAAATCCACCACCGCGTCCCAGCGCTGTTCATTGAGTAGGCTCGCGAGCGAAGGGTCGTGAATGTCTCCTTGGATCACCCGCGCGCCCGCCACCAGCGCGCGTCCGCCGCGATTCAACAGCGCAACGTCCATCCCGCGCGCCAGCGCGAGCTCCGCGCACGCCCGACTGATGATGCCCGTACCACCGACGAATAAAACTTTCACAGCGCCAGTCTAGACCCGTCGGCGACGAGAGAGCCAGCGACGGGCGACCGAGCGCGCTCGCAGGCGTTCGCTCGTCCGCCGCGCGACGGCTCTTGGTCCAGTCAGATCTGGGCGGACAACAGGCGCTCGACGACCATCGCCACGCCGTCTTCCTCGTTCGAGAGCGTCACTTCGTGCGCAGCCGCGAGGACGCTCGGGTGAGCGTTGGCCATGGCCACGCTGTGACCCGCCCACTCGAGCATGGGCAAGTCGTTAGGCATGTCCCCGAAGCTCAGCACGCGATTCTGCTCGATGCCTCGCTCCAGGCAATAGGCGGCCAGAGCCGACGCCTTACTCACCTCAGCAGCGCTGATCTCGAGGAACGGCGCGCCGGAATAGCTCACTCGGGCGCGCTCGACGAACAGGTCGCGCGAGCGACCGATCAGTTCCTCCGCCGAGAGCTGCGGATGCCGCGCAATCAACTTGTTCACGCCACGCTCACAGAGAGTGAGCGCGTCCACGATCGGCAGTCCGGATGCTTCGGCTCGCTTCCGCTGCAGCCCGTAGCTCGGCTCCCAGCCGTATTCGAGGCCCACCTCGACGGCAAAGCAGACGCCGGGCACCCGCAAGCGAAGGTTTTGCACCAGCTCCCGCGCGACGACCGCTGACAGGCGCTCTTCGCTCACCACCAGCTCGTGATCCAAATCGTAGATCAGCGCTCCATTGACGCAAATCACGGAACCACCGAGCGCGGCCGCGCCTTCGATCTTGGCGACGTGACGCGGCGGTCGCCCCGTCACCATTACCAGCTCGACGCCGGCAGCCCGCGCTCGCTTCAACACTGCTTGCGTGTGAACTGAGATCGAGCCATCGCGCCGGAGCAGAGTGCCGTCCAGATCGGTCGCAACCAGGCGCGGCAGCTGGGCAAGCGGTGGCATCCCTCAGGGTTCTATCACGCGAGCCGGCCGGTCCGCCTCACTTACCGATGACAAGAGTCTCCTATAAAAGACGAATGAGTTCTGCGAGCACGGCGTGAAAAAGGGTCTCCACGACGGCAGCGGGAGTGTCCCGGCCGTTCGAGGCCGTTCCTGGCCTTCGGTGACCTGAGGGCTACCAGAGGGCTCGAGGCTGTGGTCTGACCGATTTGTGAACCGCAATCTTCTATGATAGACGTATCGTCGATTAATAGGACGCGCGCCACAGCGCGTTCCCGCTTCGAACCCCAGGAGACCCCACAATGTCCGTCGAATTCATTGGTATGATCTTCCACCGGCCGGGCACCGACTTACGAGCATTTTCTGGGGCTGGTGAACCACTGATCGACCGTGGCTACGTGCGTCGATTCTCTCAGGTGCACGAAGATTCGGACTTCGACCGAGTGCTGATCGGCACCTCGTCAGGGTCGCCCGAGGGCTCGCAGGTGGCAGCCTTCGCCGCAGCCCACACCGAACGGCTTTCGTTCTTGGTTTCGCACCGTCCCGGCTTTCGCGCGCCCACGGTGGCCGCGCGCGAGCTTGCGACGCTCGATCACTTTTCTCAAGGGCGCGCAGCGGTCCACATCATCACCGGTGGCAGCGATGTCGAACAGCGGCGGGACGGTGATTTCTTGGAGAAGGATGAGCGCTACGAGCGCACCGACGAATACCTGACGATCGTGCGCAAGGCCTGGACTGCGACAGAACCCTTCGACTTCAAAGGCAAGCACTATCAACTCGAAGGCTACGTGAGCCCCGTGCGCCCCAGCCGGCACTTTCCGCTGTATTTCGGCGGCTCTTCCGAAGCCGCGTATCGCGTCGGGGCCAAGCACGCGGACGTATATGCGCTGTGGGGTGAGCCGCTGGCCGAGACCAAGCAACAGATCGAGAGTATTCGCGCGGCAGCAGTGGCTGCGGGGCGGCCCGAGCCGCAAATCAGCGTTTCCTTCCGCCCCATCCTAGGCGCGACGGACGAGCTCGCGTGGCAACGCGCCCAGCAAATTCTCGCGTCGACTCAGGCGGCGCTGAGCGCAGCACCTCCGCGCTGGGGCACGCCGGGGCAACGTTCGGTCGGCTCTCAGCGGCTCTTGGCTGCGGCCGAGAAGGGCGACCTCCAAGATCGCGCGCTGTGGACCCCGATCGCGAAAGCGCTCGGCGGCGGCGGCAATAGCACGGCCCTGGTTGGGACGGCTGAAACGGTCGCGCTCGCGCTGCTCGACTACTACGACATCGGCGTGCGCACGTTCCTAATCCGTGGCTTCGATCCGTACAATGATGCCGTCGACTTCGGGCGAGAGCTGATCCCGCGCGTTCGCGAAGCGGTGCGCCTGCGCGAGGGGAGAAACGAAACAACTGGAAGCACCCTGGGGCGTGCTGCAAGCGCCTAGCTGGGCGAAACCTGGCCTTGCGAATTTCGACTACTCGAAGGATGTCATCGTGATCAAGAACGCTTGGGAATTTTGCTTGGCCGTCGCGCTCAGCGGCTGCGCGTCGCAATCACCGAACAGTACGCCCGCCGCTCCGACGCTCGCCACGAGCGATTCATCGGCCGCGGCACACGTGGCTCGGGCGCAGCAGCTCGCGGGAAGCGATCTCTCCGCACCGTTGGTTTTGTGTAAATCAGTCGCTGAGGCCAGAGACGTCGTGCTCGCGAAGTCCAAGAACGAGGGCAAAGTGTTGGTTTCTCCGACCAAGCTCTTCGACAATCTGTTCTTCGTGGGCAATCAGTTCGTCGGTGTCTTCGTACTCAAGACGAGCGCCGGGCTGATCCTGTTCGATTCCCTGACCAGTACCGATGACATCAAGACCGTGCTCGAGCCGGGCCTGACGCAGCTTGGCCTCGACCCGCGCGAGATCCGCAAGGTCGTGGTCACGCACGGACATTTCGATCACTTTGGTGGGGCGGCGTACTTGCAGCGAACGTACGGCGCACACATCCTGCTCAGCGCCGCTGATTGGCGCTTCATCGAGCAGGAGAAGCGGGCCCCGGGCGTCGAGGGCGGTGAAGTCCCCAAGCACGATCTCGAGGTCACCGACGGCCAGATCCTGAGCCTTGGAGACACGAACGTTACGCTGTACCTCACGCCTGGGCATACACCGGGCACCGTCTCGGCGATCTTGCCTGTCATCGAACAGGGCAAGACCTACAAGCTGGCGCTCTTCGGCAGCGTGCTGTTTCCTGCCAACCGCGAGCCGACCGAGACCAATGGCGGGCTCACGCTCTATGAGCAGTCGATCCAGCACTTCGATGCGGTGAGCGTCGCAGCAAAGGTCGACGGCATCCTCAATACCCACACCTTCATCGATGGCACCGCCGCACGGCTCGAGCAGGCACGACAGCGAAAACCGGGCGGCCCCAACCCGTTTCTCATTGGCAGCGCAAGCGCGCACCGCTACCACAGTGTCTTGCGCGAGTGCGTGGCCGCTGCCCTGGCGCGGCTCGACCAGCCCGCTGCGGCAGCCCAAGCCGCGAACTGAAGCACTAGCTCGCCCGTAGTCTTGCGTGCGAGACTACGGGCGAGCTTGCTTGTTTGACGAGAGCCCAGATGAGACGCGAACGGAAACCGACGTACCCCGCGAGACTCGGGTTTTGCGCGCTGGCGCTCGCCGCTGGCAGCGCGTGCCAACCCGCCAATCCACCCGTCCTGGCCCCCGCCAGCGAAACGCAGCCAGAGCCGAGCGCGCGCTCGGAGGTCGAACCGAACATCAGCGCCGCGCAAGCGGTGATTACGGGAGAGTACTTACGGAACCAGGTCAAGCAGCTCTCTGCAGATGAGTTCGAAGGTCGAGGGCCGGGCACACGGGGCGATCTGCGAGCGCGTGCCTACCTCAGCGGACAGCTCGCGGCGCTCGGCGTCACGCCCGGCCGCGCGGCGGTGAGCTGGGAGCAATCGGTCGAGTTGGTTGGGCTGCGGGCTCAGCTACCCAACGCTTGGCGGTTCCAACGAGGCACCCGCACTGTCTCGCTGGCTCTTTGGGACCAATACATCGCCGGCAGCGGCGTACAGTCAGCTGCTGGCGCAATCGGCGAGGCAGAGCTCGTGTTCGTCGGTTATGGCATCGAGGCCCCCGAGTACGGCTGGGACGACTTCAAAGGGCAATCCGTCAAGGGCAAGGTCCTGCTCGTACTCAACAACGACCCAGACTGGGATCCCGCGCTATTTGCGGGCAAGACGCGACTTTACTACGGGCGTTGGCCGTACAAGTACGAGAACGCGGCGCGTCACGGGGCCGCGGGTGCGATCATCGTGCACACCACACCATCGGCGGGCTACCCGTATCAGGTCGTGCAGAGTTCGTGGGGAGGTGAGCAGTTTGCGCTACCGAGCAACGGCCCGACGAGTCTGCAGGTGAAAGCCTGGGTCACCGAAGAGGCCGCGCGCTCGCTCGTCGCGCTCTCGGGGCAATCGTTGGAGCAGCTGCAAGAATTGGCGCATAGCCGCGCGTTCACGCCCGTCCCGCTCGGGGTCAAGACCTCGTTGCGTTTCGACAATCAGGTCAAGCATGTGAACACCGCCAACATCGTCGGCAAGATCCCAGGCAGCGATCCGCGATTGCGCGACGAGTACGTGGTACTGAGCGCCCATCACGATCACTTGGGCATTGGCAAGCCAGATGCCACGGGCGACGCCATTTACAACGGCGCGCTCGACAACGGCGCAGGCGTGGCGCAAGTGCTGGCGATCGTCAAAGCGTTACAATCGCTGTCGACTCCACCGCGGCGCTCGATCCTCGTGCTCTTCCCGGCCGCGGAGGAGGCAGGGCTGCTCGGCTCGCAGTATTTCACCGAGCACTTACCGATCGCCGCCGGCAAGATCGCGGCCAACATCAACTACGATGGCGGCAATATCTGGGGGCGAACTCGAGACATCACGCAGATCGGCAAAGGCAAATCCTCGCTCGATGCGATCGTCGCGCACGTCGCTGCCAGCCTAAAGCGCGCGGTAAAAGGCGATCAGTTTCCGGACCGCGGCACCTTCTACCGCTCCGACCAATTCAACTTTGCCAAGGTTGGCGTACCAGCCCTGTATCTGAAGACCGGGACTGATTTCATCGACCACCCTGCCGAGTGGGGCACGGAGCAAATCCTAGACTTCGAAGCCAAGCGCTATCACCAGCCGAGCGATCAACTCGAACCCGACTGGAACTTCGACGGCATGGTAGACGACGCGCGCTTCGGATTTCGGGCCACGCTGGAGATCGCCAACGCCGATCACTCCCCGACCTGGACCGCGGGCGACGAATTCGAGGCAGCGCGCCGAGCAGCGCTGGCGGCGCTCGCGCACTAACTTCGCGCTCGCAGATTGGCGCTAGAACAGAGCGAGAACCAAAGCCATGCCCACTTTGATCCCAGCACCCAGTCGCATCACCGCCGCAGGCAACAAGCCCAAGCTGATCGACGAATTCGTCGGTCGCGTGAACAACGGCGAGGCGCGCCTCAGCATCGCTCGCATGCAATCACCGTCGGGCTGGCAGGAGCCCGGTCAGCGCCCAGAATTCGACGAATACACCCTGGTGCTCGACGGGGAATTGCTCGTCGAGAGCGAAGACGCGCGCCTAGAGGTCAAAGCCGGGCAAGCAGTGCTGACGCGCGCCGGGGAGTGGGTGCGCTACAGCACGCCCGGAGCGGAGGGCGCAACCTACGTCGCGATCTGCTTGCCCGCATTTTCGCCCGATACCGTTCATCGCGACGCTTGACCTCGAGTAGAGCGTATCGGATGGCGGAGCTCTCGTTTCCTAAGTTGCCCGCTTTCAGGGTCGATCACCGAGCCGCTCAATGCGAGCGGACCGCTCGCTGAGATCATTGGTAACGATATCGTGCCACGCCACTCCCAGAGTTAGGAGCCCATCCGCCAATGTTCATCAACAAGCTGCGTCGCAGGTGGACTGAACAGAATACGCTGCTGTGCGTCGGGCTCGATCCGGATTTGCAGCGCTTTCCAGACGGCTTTCGTGGTCGGAAGGACGCCATCTTCGCGTTCAACCGCGCCATCATCGACGCGACGGCAGACTTGGTTTGCGCGTTCAAACCGCAGGTCGCTCACTACTCCGCTTGCGGAGCCGAAGCTCAGCTCGGCGCGACAATCGACTACATTCGGCGGGAACATCCCGGGATCGGCATCCTGCTCGACGCCAAGCGGGGCGACATTGGCTCGACCGCAGAGATGTACGCGCGGGAAACCAGATCAACCGCGTCAGACGGGTTCGCCCCATCGACGGCTGACTCGCTGCGCAAATTCGCTCAACGCGAGCTCAGGTATAACCGAGCCGCTCCAGCGCCAAGGCCACGCCATCGGAATCGTTCGAGCGTGTCACGAGATCAGCGGCGGCGAGCACTTCTGGGTGGGCGTTGGCGACCGCGATTCCGCAGCCTGCCCAACGCAGCATGGGCAAATCGTTCGGCATGTCACCGAAGGCAATCACCTCGGCAGCCGCGATCCCACTCGCTGCGCAGTAGCGCTGCAGGGCCGATGCCTTGCTCACGCCGGGCGCGACGACTTCCACGCAATGCGAGCCTGAATGAGAGACTGCCGCGCGCGAACTAGCGAAGACGCGCGTCATCTGCAGGAGCTCGGGCAGCGGCCAATCGAGCTGTTGAACGATCAACTTGCTCACACCTTCCCGACACAGCTCAACCGCGTCGGCGCGGCGCATCAACGGATCGACGCGGTCGCGGGCGTGTTCGGACAAGATGGAGTAATTCAAGTCGCAGCCGTAGCGCAGGCCGACTTCGACTGCGAAGGCCACGTCGGGCACCGCGGTTCGCAAACTCTCGACCAATAAAGCAGCGTGCTCGGAGCGAAGCCGCTCTTGGTGCAGCAGGGTGTCGGCCTTCAGATCGTAGAGCAGGCTGCCGTTGCCGCAGATTGCGACACCAGACAGCTCACTCGCCCCTGAAACCAAGCGCACCCGGCGCGGCGGACGCGCGGTGACGAAGATCAGCAGCAGCCCCCGCGCCTGCGCGGCATGCAACGCGCCGAGCGTGCCCCGCGAGATCGACCCGTCCCTGCGCAGCAGCGTGCCGTCCAAATCCAGCGCGAGCAGGCGGGCGCAGGCTCGTTGTTTCGCTTGCAGGGCCACCCCTGCACCGCTAGCACGTCTTACATAAAAGACAACACGACAATTCGCAAACTTCGGGCCAAACGGCGACGGGGACAGCGGTTGGCTCAGGTCCTTCCTTGCACTCTCTTGTCTCTTATGATAGACCAACAATCGCCCGACCTGGACAGCCGTAGGAGACGCCCCTTGCCCCAACCACAACTCGCGCCCCCAGCTCAGCGACGCCGAGCGCCCCGCGCTGCCGGTGCTCCAGCTCCAGCTCGCGTTACGGCCGCTCGTGTCACGGTGGCCTGGACGCCAGCGAACCACGACGGAGCGTCCCGCCCGGCGCGGACTGAGCTCGAACTGGTCGCGGGGGAAGAAGCAACCGCAAACAGCACGTGGTCCTGCCCGGAGAGCTTCGGCTCGAATTGGGTCGAGGCCATTTCCTCGGCGCGTTGCAACGAAGTGGTGCTGACGGCGCGGATCGGCAGCGACGTCTCGGCGAAGCACCTCGTACTCGAACTGGCCGAGCTCTTGACCTTCAGGTTGACCGAGAGTCATCCGCTGATCCGGGTCCTTTTCTTACCGACTGCCCAGACCCCGCACAGCGTACGGAGCCAAGCCTGATTTGTCGCAGTAGAGCCGAAACCAGCACGAACGGAGCCAACTCATGCACATCGGAATCGTTGGAGGAGTGGAACGGGGTGAGGAACGGTACGCCGCTGCCGCAGCAAGCAAGGGTCACTCGTTCGAGTTCCACGGAGGCGACATGGCCGGGCGCGGCTCAGACTCGCTGGCAGCGCTGGTCACGCGTTCGGACTTGGTGATCTGCGTGACCGATGTCAACAGTCACGCGGCCGTGCTCGGAGCGCGGCGTCACGCGCGCGCGCTCGGGCGGCAATGCCTGCTCACCCGCCGCTTGGGCCTGTCACGTTTCCGAGCTCTGCTGGCTGAGATTCCCGAATCCGTGCCGCTCGCCTCACCCGCATGAGCGGCTCCGCTGGCCCGAGGCGCATCAATAGCGGGCGGCGATCGACAGACGCAGGTTGACAGGCTCCATCGGGTGAACCATTTTTCCGTCGTATCCGCCGTCTCCGCCATTCGCGCTGAGGTTGGCGGGATTTTCTGGTTCATTTTTGAGGCGCGATGAGTAGTAGTATTCTTGGTCGTTCGCGCTCGTATTGAGCAGATTGAGAACGTCGGCGCTGAACGTCCACGCCGAGCCGAACTGATAGCCAACCCGCGCGTTGAGCAACGTCGAAGCATTCGAGCGCACCGAATTGTCTTCGATCAGCGGGCGCGGGCCAAAGTAACGTAGGCGAAGGCTACCGAATAGCCCGCGCTCTCGGTGAATCGAAATGCCGGCAGCCGCCACGCTGACCACCGAGTCGGGGACGTAATCACCGAGCAGCGGATCGTGATCCCGAAAGCGCGCCCGCGAGAGCGCGATATCACCGTCGAGCGTGAGCCACGGGGTTACGTCGTAGAAGTTCGTCCACTCGACGCCGTAGCGGCGGCCCTTTCGGCCGCTGGGCTCGGTCGAGCCCGAATCTCCGACGAATACCGATTCGTCGGCGGAGTCGAGCAACCAAAGTGAGAGCGTGCTCTGCAAGCCTCGAATCCGTCCAAACCGGACCCCCAGCTCGGCGCCACGTTGGCGAGTGAATGGCTGAGCCGGATCGGTCGCTACGGCGATGCCGCGAGCGTCGGCGCTGTGAAAGCCAAAGCCTCCGGACAGATAGAACTCGGTGTCGAACCAGGGACCGAAGACCAGGCTCGCCTTCGGACTCGCGAGCGCCTGCGTCGTCGATTTGCTGATGCCGCCAGTTTGGTTGTTTACGTCGAACGCGTAGAGGTCTCCGCGCAAACCAATCACCGAGCGTAGCCAGTCCGTCCATGCAAACTTATGTTCGGCCCAAGGCGAAACCCCCGTGGTCGACAGGCGGTCCTCGCGCACCGTCCGGTACACTCGGCGCTCCTCGGTACTAAATAGGCCCGGGTGCACGAAGTCGACGCGCACGTCGAGCCCGACGCGAGTTTGACTCGCGTGTCCTGCCCAGGTGTCGAAGAACGTATGGCTCAGCTTGGTGCCAGTGACGATGCGCCGATCGCGCTGCAAGATCTGGTCGCCCTGAGCCTGATTCAGATAGCCCGTGAAGTTGGAATAGAGGTCGAGCCCGTATTGATATGCGTACGCCTGAGCGGAGGTTGCGCTGCCTTCATCGGCGCGGTGCCATTCGAAGCTCAGAGTGGCTCGCTCGCTGTTGCCACCGGCGAGCGGGTCGAGTGTGCCGAAACGATCGAGCCGAAAGCCTCCGGGCACGGTGTTGTCGCCCGAAATGGCTCGTTCCGGGATGGGGTCGGTGGCATTCCACCTTCCGTGGTAGCCGAAAGCCGACACGCTCCAGCCGAGCGCGGCATCGCCATGTGAGTATTTCAGGACACCATTGCCACGCCAGAAGTTGGCCGGAGTGCTCCACGCGCCATCATCGTGAAAGGCCTCGAGGCCGTAGAAGAAGTGCCCTCTGCCGATACCGATCGAGTTCGCCAAGAGCAGCCGCGCGTAGTGATCGGTCCCGCCTTCCAGCTTGAACAGCGCGCGGTCCAAGCGATCGAGGTACCTGATGTTGGCTGCGCCCACCGAGCCAAAGTCGCCGACGTCCGCGGAATACGGACCCTTGCGATAGTCGACGCCTCGGATCAGCTCGGGGATGAGCCAATTGATGTCGGTGTAGCCTTGGCCGTGCGCATGGCTGCCCAGGTTGATCGGCACACCGTCGACGCTGGTCGCGAAGTCGGTGCCGTGATCGAGGTTGAAGCCGCGCAGAAAGTACTGGTTGGCTTTGCCGCCGCCAGCGTGCTGCGTCACGATCACCCCCGGCACCGTCTCGAGCACTTCTCCGGGGCGCAAGATCGGGCGTCGCAGCAGCTCGGCGTTGCCCACCGTGCCTTGGCTGGCCGAGTCAGCCACGCCTGCCAGATTCTCGGCGCGACCAGTCACCACGACCGCGCCCAGCTCGGCTGAATCTTCCGCCTTTGGCTGCTGTGCGTGGACTGAAGGTGACCAGCCCCCGAATAGCACTAGCACTGCCGTGGACAGCGCCACGCGACGAGCAGCCTTTGCTTTGAAGTGATTCAAGCGCTGGCCAGGTCGAGGAAACCGGAGACCACGAGCGAAGACATATGCCACAAATACGCCGGCCACGTCTCCCATACAAGACAAAGCGACATCGCCGCGGGCGCGGCGCGGGCCTTGGAGCGCTCAAGATCGCTGGGTTGCGTCGTCGGTAGCGGGTAGCGGCTGAAGTTCGAGCGCCGCGTCCACGCGGTTCGGCGCGCCGCGCTCCGCGAACTCGGTCGCGGCCAGCGCGAGCAGCGCGGAGGTCGTGAAGCCCGCCACCACCGGCAGCACCGTGCCGTCGTAGGCGCGGCCGAAAACGGTGCCGAAAACGAGCCCGACCAGGCCAGCGACCGAACCGTTGACCGCCGCGGCCACGCCGGCAATGTGGCCCATCGGTTCCATCGCGCGCGCGCTGAAGTTGCCGAACAAGAGCCCGTTGCAGAAGAAACAGACCAGCATGTAACAGATGAATAGGGCCAGGGGCGGATGCCCAGCGAACGCCAGGCTGCCGAGCAACGCGCTGATGCACAGCCCGCTGTTGATCAGCAGCGCAAGGCGTGAGAGTCGTCGCATCCCAAGACGCATCACGAGCTTTCCATTCACGAACGACGCCAGCCCGATAGCGCTCGCGAGCAGGCCGAAAAACACCGGGAAGAGCTTGCCGAGACCGTACTGTTCTTGGAAAACCTGCTGCGACATCGACAGGTAGCCGATGAAGCCACCGAAGACCACGCCGCTGCCCAGCATGTAACCGAGTGAGATACGATTGCGAAAGGTCTCGGCGCACCCCCGGCCAATATTGCGGAGAGAGAAGCGCACACGCAGAGCAGCGGGCAAGGTCTCAGGCTGGCGAAGCGCCACCCACAGCACGTTCAGAGCTGCGATCACGACGAGTCCTGAAAAAATCGCGCGCCAACTAGTGACCGCGAGCACCGCTTGACCAACCGATGGTGCGAGCACCGGCACCAGGATGAACACCGTGGACACGAAGGACATGACGCGGGCCATGCTGCGCCCGGCGTGCGCGTCGCGGACGAGCGCGACGGACACGATGCGAGGACCAGCCGCGCCGAAGCCCGACAGCGCGCGTCCGATCAAGAGCCAGGTGAAGCTCTGGGTCAGCGCGCAGATCAGCCCACCGATCATGAACAGGCCGATGCCGATATAGAGCGCAGGCTTTCGCCCCGTGCTGTCCGAAACTGGCCCGTACATCAATTGACCGACCGACATCCCGCCGAAGAACACGCTCAGAATCAGCTGCCGGTCATTGGGATGCGCAGCCCCTAGCTCAGACGCGATCGTGCCCAACGCCGGGAGCATCGTGTCGATCGACATCGCCACCAGCGAGGTAGTCAGCGCTACGAGCGCAATGAATTCAACTCGGGGAGCCGCCTCGCCGGTCACGTCTGCCATTTCGGGGAGTCCTCCCCCGATCGCAGCGCGGGCGCAAGCGGGAGCTCAGCGCTCCGCCACGGGAGCCGGTCTACCTTGGGAGACCAAGGGGCCGGGCTCCGCAGCCACGGGCAGTCAGAAAGTCGTTGGTTTCTGGGACGCGCCCTGCTACTTGTCCACTAAGGGAGACATTCCGACATGCGACAACGACGATTGGGCACCACCGGACTGACGGTTTCGGAAATCTGTCTCGGTACGATGACCTTCGGGTCCCAGGCGGACGAAGCGGCGAGCCTGCAGATCCTGGACAAGGCATTCGACTCGGGGATCGACTTCTTGGACGTGGCCGAGGTGTATCCGGTGCCCCCCAAAGCCGAGTACGCGGGGCAAAGTGAAATCATCGTCGGCAAGTGGCTGAAGGATCGCAAGCGTGACTCGGTGATCATTGCAACCAAGGTGGCGGGCCCGGGTGGAGGCTGGTTCGTACCGCCCGTGCGTGGCGGTCGCACCTCGCTCGACGCGCACCACATCGAACGCGCGGTCGAAGGCAGCCTCAAGCGCCTCGGCACGGATTACATCGACCTGTACCAGACACATTGGCCCGATCCGGAGCTGCCGATCGAAGTGACGCTCGAGGCGCTCGAGCGCCTGATTCGCGCGGGCAAGGTGCGCTACATCGGCGCCAGCAACGAGACCGCGTATGGCCTGACCAAGGCCCTCTACACTGCAAAAAATGAGGGGTTGCCGAAGTACGAGACGATTCAGAATAACTTCTCGCTGCTCAACCGCCGCTTCGAGGACGAGCTCGCCAACGTCTGCCGGCGCGAGAAGGTGAGCCTGATCCCGTACAGCCCAATCGGTGGCGGGGTGCTGAGCGGCAAGTACAACGGCGGCAAGTGGCCGGAGCCCGCGCGCTTCAGCACCTACCGCAAAGACCCGGCCCGCGGCCAAACCATGAGCAAACGCTTCGTGAACGAGAAGACCCTCGCGACCACCGAGCGCCTGGCCAAGCTCGCTTCTGAACTCGAGCTGAGTCCGGTCACTTTTGCCGTGGCTTGGAGCCTGACCCACGACTTCGTGGCATCGACCATCATCGGCGCCACGCGCGTCGAGCAGCTCGACGAGATCCTGCGCGCCAGCGAGGTCAAGCTGCACCCTGACGTCCTCACCAAGGTGGACGAGATCTCGCGCGAAATCCTGTACCCAATGGGCTAGCTGAGCGGATTTGGCTGCCGCGCAGCCGTTGACGCCTGCGGTTTCTGCCCGATATCACCGCCCTTGGAACGAGTGACCACCGCCTCCGCCGAACAGCAAAGGCCGCTGCTCCTGGCACTTGGGTTGGCCACGTTCATGGTCAGCCTGGATGCGCGCGTGGTCGCTCCGCTCTTGCCCGCCATCGCGCACGATTTTCAGACCTCGATCGCGCGCGCTGGCTACGTGGTCTCGGGCTACCTGTTGCCCTACGGCTTGTTCCAGTTGGCGTATGGGCCGCTCGCCGATCGCTTCGGCAAGGTGCGCGTGTCGGTGTTTGCAATGGCCGCGTTCAGCCTGGGCACGGCGCTGTGCGGCGCGTTCGCTTCGTTTTCGGCGGTGCTGCTGCTGCGAGCTCTCACCGGCGCAGCGGCGGCCGCGCTGATCCCGCTGACCATCGCCTACATCGGCGACACGGTTCCGTACGCCAAGCGCCAAGCAGCATTGGCCATGCTCATGGCAAGCTCGGGGGCTGCGCAGGCTCTGAGCGTGAGTGTTGGCGGCATGATCGCGGCAGTGCTCTCGTGGCGAGCGATCTTTCCGATCTTGGGCGTGCTCTCGGCCTTGGTCACGCTGTACTTGGCGATCTACGCGAAGCGCGAGCTGCGCGTGACTCTTGCCCCCGGCACGCACCGCCCAGGCTACCGGGACGCGCTGCAGAGCCCGCTCTTGCCCATCTTGCTGCTGGTCGCGTTCGAGGGCTGCCTGTTTTTAGGCAGCTTTAGCTACTTGAGTGGCCTGCTCGAGCACCGCTTTCGACTTGGCTCGCTGCCGATTGGTCTGCTCCTCGGCCTAACTGGAGCTTCCCAGCTGCTGTCCGCCCGCCTGCTTCCGCGCTTGCTCGGGCGCGTGTCGGAACGAGAGCTGCTGCTCGTGGGCGGGGGCCTGATGGGGTTTGCGTACCTGCTGAGCGCCTGGGCCCCCAGCGTCATCTGGGTCGGCCTCGCCTGCGCGCTGATTGGCACTGGCTTTAGCCTTTGTCATTCCAC
>Ga0247760_1000177_pt1 | contig 70061 bp, 86 predicted proteins | sample UWRJL171409R4_FD_179936 | JGI IMG/M metagenome (GOLD analysis project Ga0247760, IMG submission 179936) | Plant litter microbial communities from Arlington Agricultural Research Station in Wisconsin, United States - UWRJ-L171-409R-4 | ecosystem: Environmental > Terrestrial > Plant litter >... | reverse complement strand
TCTAATCGATCAGCCAAGAACTCAATGTTTGCGCCCTTGTCATACTCTCTCAGTAAACGGTCGACCGCCAAAACCACCCAAAGGAACACCCCAGATGCTTTGGCTAAGATCGGATCCCTCAAGGAAAAGACGTTGCCCTCTTGCTCACTGGATAACGCCAATGAGAGTCGTTGATCCACGTAAAGTGCCATGTCCTGGGTGTTGAAGTGATCGACGCAAATCTCGAGACAGTCCCGCACGGAGACGAGGGGAAAGTCCCTACCGGTGAAACAAACATTGAGGAGAACTCCAAGCCCGTAGGTCGAGTCGGTTAGCTCCCGTAGGAAGTGGGTGATGTCCCGAGAACGACCAGAATCGCACTCATCGATGGCATCGATCAAGATGGTGATTCGCTTCCCAGGAAGGCTGGTGATGGCATCCACGAGAAACTTCTTGATCTCAACCTCGCTCCACGGAAAATCTGATCCATCCAGTTCCCTGTCGGCCAACAGGCTGAGCTCGTTCAACGAATTGACAAGTCGTGATTGGAGACTTGGAAGGTGCTGTAGCAATTGGGCAAGCAAGGATCGTTGCATTCCCAGTGCGCTGCGTTCCAATCTCCCGCCCTTGGCGTCAAAGAAAAAGACACAGCAGATACTAGTTTGGGGTGCCGTCTTCAGAACATATCGGTACAGCTCTCGTAGCAAGGTGGATTTTCCCGATCCCGGTTTCCCACGGATCCAGAGTAACCCATGATGGCGGGCAACTTTTTCACGTCGGGACCAAGCCGTAAAAGCGGGGTGCTGAAAGAGCCATTGACAGGTGTTGTTTGTGGGCTCGTCGATGGTGCGCAGTCGGCGATTCATCTTGGGGAATGTCAGGATTCGGATGACTAGTAGCATTGTCGGCTGTCAGTACCCTCTCCAGTTTGTACTTTTTGTACGTTGGGCTGAAAGGGACTCACCTTTGTTGTGTTCCGAGTCTAAGTACGGTTGACTTTGAAGGTTCGCAGCGGGAACCAACGGCGTCGTCGACCGGGGAGGGGGCTCACGGTGCCCCCCGTCTTGGCTGACTCTTTGAACACCAGTGTAGATGTGTCGCAGCTCCGCCGCCACTATTCGATAGTTTGGATCTTCGACCCCCGTAAAACGACACATGTTCCTGTGGTTTGCTTGCAAGGTCTCGGCTCGTTCGCGGGCATCGCCGATGGTGGAGGAGTAGTCGGGTACGACTTTGTTGGAGAGCGGTCCAATATTGACGCCAGTGAGGCCGAATCCCTCCTGGAAGGTCTTTACGGCAAAGTCACCATCTTGCCACAACCGTGAGAATGATTCCTGGCATCTTTCGAGATCTGAGGTCTTGAGCCCAAGAGCATCGAGCGCGGCAGGGCTCGTATCCATGGCGAGAAGGGCGCTCGCAGCCTTTCTAATAATCTCCCCTAGGCTTGCCATCTGCTGGCTTCCTCTGTGGGGAGTTCCGAGAAAAACGATGGCTGCTATTGACTGAACGACATTCCGCAAGGCTTGGTCCTGGGAAACGGCCGAGTTCGAAAGCATCTGAAGTGAGTGCCTTGTCAGCATGCAAGTGGGCCCCTGAATGGACGAGCACTCAGTCTTACCTCCTTGACAACGATGCCTCCCAGTGAGTGCGCTACTAAGATGATAGGACGGCCGATAGGTCGCTCTCGAGCCAGAGCAAAGAGAAGGTCTTTGGCATGCGATAGTATGTTGTTCTTGTTTGAGGGCGCAGACAGCTTTTTCGTGACGACTGTATCGTAACCCCAAGTAAGGATGCGAGCGCGGGGACATTCGGATGGAAGGAGATCGCCTGGCCAGTAGACCGAAGCTGAGCCCGCCGCATGTGAGCCTGACCCGGGATTCAAGTCGGTATCGTGAAGATCGGGGATCACCGAGGTGTTGTTTGTGGCATTTGGCTCACTTGAAGACGGGGCAGCAGCGACCACCTTCGGCCTTTTGGGCAAAATGTGCATCTTGAGGGATGCGCCATATAGAGACGCCGTTGTTCGCTTCTTGTGGGTGTTTGGTTCGAGGGCAGAGTGTGGGCCGGTGGCCGAGCTGCCTTTGTTGGCGGCCTTCGTCACGGCCCATGTTCGGTATGGATGTCCCTGCAATCCGTGAACGAAAACAATGCTAGGTGTTGATCAGCTCAGGAGGCCTCATTTCCCGCCAGATTCGAGGACTCACGCACTCGACGTTCGCAGCTTCGGGCTCCTTCACAACTGACAGCCCTGTATCGAAGATTCGGTAAGGCGATTGAGTCATGCCAGCCGACAGACACCTTGGAGAGCGCGGACCTTTGCGTGGTGTCGGTGAGTGTCGCGAAGACAATCGGATGAAAAGGCCGTTGAGCTCGAGGGAGACCAGACCTATCAGATGATTTTTGCCCAACCAGGCAGCCACGTCACGTGAGCTCCCGAGCCAAAAAAGTGAGGCGAGCTGGGGAAAGAGCGTCGAAGTCGGGGGAAGGACCGTCAGGGTAATCGAGCTGTTACCCCGCTTTCCCAACGTCAAGCATCAAAGTCTGCCATTCTCATTCCTCGCTTTCCTTCCACTGCACGCCAACAGAAAACGGTCTTGACAACATGCCGCCATCCGATAACTCCATATATTGCCACCAGCCCCTCAAGGAACCCCACTTCATTCGTCTTGTCGCTCTCGATTCCGCTGTGAGCTCTGATGCGCCGCTCACATGCAAAATCATCTAATTCTCGCATCAAGCGCAGGACCCGGCCTACTACGCCATTTCGTATGTCTGGGGAGAGCAAGACTTCTCTGGAACACTGGAAATCCGAAGCGAGAGAGACGCGGAGGGAAGCTCGTATCTCTCCATCAAGCGCAACGTCGACACGGTACTTCGTCGATTCCGGTCTGAAACCACCCAACAGTATCTGTGAATCAACGCTGTCTGCCTCAATCAGAATGACGACCTGGAAAAAGCCCAGCAGATTCCCGTCATGGGTCGCGTCTATGAACAGGCAGAGGGCGTCCATATATGGTTGGGACCAGAGGATGACGAGACCGAAGAGGCCGTCTCCTGGTTTCGAGACAATCCCTCCATGAACATTACCCTCGACTCTGAAGACGGCTCAACACGGCCCAGATGGGCTGATTTGATACGCCGATTCTGTGACCAGCCCTGGTTTTCGTGGCGCTGGGTGATTCAGGAGGCAAGGCTTGCTCGGAAAGCAGTATTTCATCGCGGGAGACATACCATCTCCTTCAACGACATTGACTCTGGCTTCTACGGGCTGACTAGTGTGTTGTATTCGACATACCAAATCAGAATGTTGTCAGTCTTGCGTGCACAGGGCAAAACCAGCTTGTTGGAGCTGCTATGGAACTTCCATGCCGCCGACTGTTCTGATCCTAGGGATCGCATCGCCGCGTTATTCGGACTTGTCCTAGCTTACAAGCGATTCAAAATGGATTATTCGATGGACTGGACGACTCTACATCGACAAACAGCGCTATCTGTGCTGACCGCTGGCGATGAAGACGAAATGCTCCAGCTTTACTACACCGCTTTGAATTCGGCCCCGTGGGCGTTGCTGATGACGCCTCCTATCCCTCCTGGGTCCTCAACTGGTCCAAGGCTCGACAGAAGACACCGCTGTCTAGTAGACACGACGCGAGGGTTCCGAGGGTTTTCCCCATCACAAATCTCAAATACCACAACGAGGCGATGACGTTGAGCCGGGAGGCCTCGTTCGGCGGTCCCGAGGGTCGAAGAATCATGAAAGCAGAGACGTTGTGCGATATAATTTCCACTAATCCAGGTCAAAGACGGAAGAAGGCCATACAAATTCTCGAAACTATATTCCCAATGACCAAAGAGTCGATTCCACATTTGAAGGCAATGGCCGACCTGATTCGCCAAATGGCCTCTGCTTTAATGGGTGACTCTGCGTGTGACAACACTCCGACATGGCATGCAGAGTGGGAGGAATGCCTTATGAGATTCCAGGTTTCAGAATTCTACTCTCTATACTGGTGCATGACATATCTTGTGAAGTTAGACTAGGTTCTTGCGAGATTTTGCCTGTTTACTTTGCAGTGTTTCCAAGGGGATGGAGCAACCCTTAGCTGTCCACAATTCGGCATTGGTCTTCCAGATACAAAGGCTGGCGACATTGTGATTCCAATATGGATACCTGATTGGAGTAGGCACGATTATAATCCCGCCACTATGCTTGTGGCTAGAGCCGTACCAGATGCGAACGATATTAGTGGTAATTTACAAGGTCGAGTTACCAAGCCGGCGCTCAGTACTTTCGGAGGGTCGCCCGATTTCAACGAAGGGAGCCGCTCGGGGAAAAAGGAAGGGCAGGCGGAAGAGGAACAGTTATCATCTATTGATTTGAAAGTGCGCAATATGACACGGCCCTGGGAGAGAGCTGTTCCTGTGACGGGAAAGAAGTACTGGATGGAGTTGGTATGATCAGTGTTTTGGGCCGGGGATGGGAGGACTCGGGCACCACACGGCGGCACAACCGAAATATCCCACAAGGAGACGCCCTATAATCTCAGGTCTCAGATAAACAACAATCTCATTCTCACCACCGTTCCGCTACACTCCACAAACTACATTCCTGATAAAACTGTAAAAGATTAGTTGTAGGCCTGACAGGCTGTTTGGTCTATAACTCACCAATTCCCGGTATAGCTAGGAACCAATATCCCCGGCAAGGGGAATGGCATCAACGGTCGGCCAAGTCACACTGACGGATGGTGTCCTCGTTCAAGCAACTTGAAACTCGTAAACATCATCGGGTCATCAACCCCTTACCATCAAGCGCCTCAACCTTCTCCCTGACAAACTGCGCCACCAGACCCGCCACCTCCCGCGCCGGCCCATACCCCGGAAACGAAATAAACGCATGCGGCGCCCCGGGGTAAATCTTAACAACCACCTCACCCCCCGCCACCATCCACTTCGCACTCATCAGCAACGTATCATCCAACAACACATCCTCCGTCCCGCAAATGAACATCGCTGGCGGCAGCTTCTTCCCCGGCGCTGCGTTCGCCATCCTGCCCAGATCCTCATACAACGGCGAGATCTTCGGATCCCTTCGGTCCTCCACGCCCATGTCCGGCAGGAACGCCTTGATGAAGTGGTGGAATATCTCCGCGTTGATGACCAACGGGCGGGTGAACGCCCTCGACATGGGCAGGCTTTGTGTGAGGTCGTAGGCTCCGCAGTTGAGAACCAGGCCGGCGAGTTGGTGTTTTGGTCGGGAGTGGAAGAGATGGAATACGGTTAGGACAGTCAGATGGGCGCCGGAGGATTCCCCGCCCATGATGCTGAGCTTGGCGCCGTAGGCGGAGAGGCCGTGGTCGATGAGGTGCTCGGCGGCATCGATGCAGTCGTGCACGGCGGCGGGCCAGGGGTGTTCGGGCGCGAGACGGTAGCCGACGGATATGCCGGTCATTTGGCAGCCGTTGGCGTATCCTTGGAGGAGGGTGTCTTGGCTGGAAGGTGGTGTCAGTGGGGAGCGATCCGCAAGGGAGGCGGGAAAGGGGGAAGGGGGACAAACTCTCGGTGTGAACCCAACACCCAACCGCCGCCATGGAAATGTAAGAAAATCCCTTTGCTGAGTTCCCCGTTGTCTGGGCGGTATACTCGTACGGGGATGTCGTATTCAGGGTTGCGCGACGGCATCATGGCGGCCATGGCCCGGGCTAGAGCGCGAGGGGCGGGGATGGGCCCGATCCCCTGGGTCCGGAGGATGCGGTACTTTTCGGGGCCGACCTCGGGGTCGTACCATTTTGGTGCATCGCGGGTGATTTTCTCGAGCTTCTTGTTGAGTTGTTTTGTTTCGTCGGTTATGTTTTCTTTGGTGAATTTCGATGTGTCGAAGGCGATGTCGCTAGTTAGAGGCATGTTGGAAGTCGCTTCAGGGTTTTGTTTGGCCTTTGTTTTCGAGATGCAAGGGATGATGGAGTTTGGACGATGGATTGTCTAGACGAGCCGACCGGACGGTTGCCCGTATCAACGGAATCTTATGCTCCCGCTCTGTGGGGGGTGCGTCCTTGACGAAGTGATGATCATGTTTGTTAGTAATTGCGCCAAGGCCATGATTGCTTTCCAAGGGCTTCCCTGGGAGGATTAGCGAATCTGGGACACCACTTCGTCCCTGGGGAAGTGGCGAGTTCGGACGGATGCGGTCTCATGACCCACATGAGCTTGTGGCATGACTGTGCGGAGGCGCGGGATGAAACTTTTGCCAGCTCGGCCGGGTGCTCGGTATCCGGGCCCGGGAAAGATATTTCAATGAGATCAAATACTCCTTCGAGAGGCATACACGGCCGGGAAAAAATGGCCCGGAACGCAAAATGGGATGGGGGTCTTGGGTCAACTGCGTCGATGACGCGCAATCACGTGGGGTCCAGTCGCGACTTCCTTCGTTCACAACCTCGAATTTAGACAGCCCGAACTCCCGTCCGCTCATTCAAGTTTCTTCAATTGTTTTCCGCGACAATTTTCCCTCATTCCAACACAACCTCCCTCTCCCTCGGCGCGGCGTCCATAAACGCGGCCACATGGATCCTCCCAACCGTGATCCGCGTCGACACTCCATTGATCTTGTGCTTAATCATCATCACGTTGAACAGCGACCACGGCGTGGTGCCATCAAAAACACGCGTGTCAAAGTGCGCTACCTCGTTATGATACTCGTTAACCGTCCCTGGCGCCAGCCCCGCCTGCATTAACGTAGTGCTATATCCCATCAAGTACACGCTGCTCAGCTCCTCTATTGGCGTTATGTGGAGTAAGGGCGTGTTCTTTCGCTCAGATGGAGGGCTCAGATTGGCGTTCAGATGGCGCCCCCAAAAGTCACTTTTGGCCGAATAGAGCGCCCTGTCTGATGGGCCAGTCCCCACCTTCAGATCGGGATCTGAATTCTGATCTGAATGACAGAACTGGGGTGCGTTCTGCAAATTCCACCTTTTAGATCAGGATCTGGATGACTAAAAGGAGGCGTTTTTTAAGGTTTCAAACACAGCACCACTGTAATATAGGCTGATGCCGTTATAACACCGCTGTAATAAGTAAACCTCTGGCACGGTCACTAACGCTTCTACTTTATAAGGACCAAAGCCGCTGTAAGCGGGCGTTGGGGCACTCCGCCGGACAGAAAAAGCCAATCTGAGCCCTGATCTGGAATTTTTTTGTCCCTCTTCGCCATCTGAGCCCATCAGACGGTTTACACGCCCCTGATTGGCCAGACTGGCTGTGGTGGATACCATTTCCATCTGGGGCGATCTGAGCGAAAAAAGCCATCGAATCTGAACCGGAGCCATCTGAAGTTTACCGAACGCCTCCCACCCAGATGACTTAGAGCGTCCTCTGAGCCTCTCCATCTGAGCGAAAGAACACGCCCTAAGTCCTTCCCCGCGCGCGGGTTCGAATTCGTGCTTGCCCTTAAAAGCACCACAAACTCTCAAGTGCTGTCACCGCTAAAGTCGAACCGTTTAGCGTCCTTTAGCGACATATTTTCCATATTAAGAACATAAATATATCTGGTATAAAGCCCGCGGTTGTCCACCACACGTATGTGGTATACCACACACAAATAATCGAAATTCTCTTTTCGATGTCAGAGCGTCCCTTTAACGCGGAAATGTGCTAAGAGAGTTCGATTCGCTGGGATTGAACTGCCAAGATTCTGTGTCTTTAGGACTTTCGGTCCACGCGGCGGGCACACGACTGGATAGAACGATATCGCGGCTTGGTGGACGCGGGAGCCTGTAGAATTCAAGGTGTATTCTACTCTACTGCTACTAGCTACTCTACTTCTACTAGTGAGCGAATCTTGAGTATCTTGCGGTGATTCTTCACTCTAGTGAAACCTTCTTGACAGAAAAAGAAAAAGAAAAAGAAAAAGAAACTTAGCCGCGTTGAAAACATTCCTGTATCTCAGACCTATTACATTATTAAGGGAATCGATATAAGGATATGCCGAATTACTACGCGGGGTTTGATCGCTTGTTTGCCATGCAAGGGCAGCGATCCACTTCGTGGATCGTGCCCATCTTTCTGACAGTATATTCTAAGTCATCCCATCATGTGCTGGTATACTGTGGGACATACTATCAGTACTGTTCTAGGTTCAGGCTGGGGTATTATGTATTATCCTATCAGTGCTGGGATATTATGTACTATCCCGAATTCAGAGCTAGGGTATGTTATACCACCCTAAAGCATGTACTAGTATATCTTGTGCACAATTCGAGACCGTGGTCCAGAATCCGGGCTATTAAGGCACTGTCGCCTCTTAGCAGTTTCCAACCACGGTCCCAAATTTAGGCCTTAACTTAGCCGCTTCCAGACACATTTTAGCCATCTTTATATATTGGACCAGTTCTGGGCCCCCTTGACTAGAGTTGAAGTGATTCGGCTTGCTGAAAATGGTAATTAGGGTGAGTAAAGGTGAGCCAACCTGAGCAAATCCTGAGTAGGGACTGAGCCGAGCCTGAGCTAGGGTGAGCAACGTCACGTGGGCGTGGTACGAAAAAGGAAATTTGGTGTGCCCAGATTCGTCGCAGGAAACACTCAAATCCAATTGTTATGAGAGAAGAAGTAGGTACATGAATCCCCGCCCGATCGTAAAGCGCCCAGCCGCCTATCCTTTACAAACAGTAGGGCTGGCCGTTGTCCTTGTTCTTGGTGCATCTACATCGGGCAATGAGCTAGAAGGAGAGCAAGAGAGAGTTTGTTAGCTTCTGAAACAGACGGCGAATATCAGAGAAGGGAGGGAGATACGTACGTGAATCCTGCCGTCGGTGCCGCACTGGCCGATGTACTCGAACATGTCGTTGCGGTCGGCGATGTTGGCGTAGCAGGCATATTCACCGATCTTGTAACATTGGCCATATACCTGGCGAGCGACGATGCCTTCTCTCTCAACGGGGACGGACGTAAGTGCGTCGACATCGGGGGCCGGGGCGGCAACAGCCAGAGAGACGAGAGTGGCCAGGGCGACGAAGAACTTCATTTTGGCGGTTGTTGGAGGACGTGAAATCTTGATGGCTGGTTGATAGCTAAAGGGGCTTGTTGGATGAGATGAGGAGGGGGAAATGAGTGATGCTAATGAGAATAAGCTGTTTCTTTACTGGAGTCCGGCCTGGATTATATACCAGTTTGTATTTGCGGTCATCGTTTATGGATGCTGTTGCTCTCTTATCCTCCTCCCAGGCCTTGAGTCTTTGGCACCCAGTCATGATTGAATGTGGAGAATTGGTGTTCCTGAATCCTTTACGGGCACGCTGGCAAATTATCTTGCCGCGGTTTCTGTTACATCCGTGGATGCATTGACTGTTGGTTGTTAGTTTACAACTTCAAGTGGAGGGCAGTCAGGGGCACTCCGGGAGAGTTCGGAGAGGCTGTGCAGTCCCTCTGTTCCTAAGTGGCTCTTAGCGTCGGTATGGGGGTGTGCTTCTGCTGGTCCGTTTGTATAATACAACCTTGGCATTATCCGATGTTCCATTGTGGTCGATGCTGAGAGTGGAGCAACCGGCCGACGAGGAAGCCGAATCCTTCTTTTAGTCGGGAAATTAGATCGAGGCGTTTTTGACCGCTGTCTGCATAACCCAGACCATTTTAGACTCAAGTGCCTGTGATCTCGAGCCACTGTTCTTGTTTCGCCTCGCCAAAAAGAAAAACAAAGACGCCCCCTAGGTACTTGGTGGTTGTAACAAGCGGCCCGCAATAACGTACAGGGTGACAATCGTGGAGGAGCTCACTGGAAGGTTCGGATGAGCCTCTGATCATTGGAACATTGTAAGGATAAAGCGAAACACTCCTGCTGAGAGACCCTGATTTAGACGTTTTCCCAGGGTACCACTTAGAAGACGGCCCGGGGGCTTTTCTCGGGCCCGATGAGGATTGTTACAATCCTCTCGGTATTGCCCTCTTTCCTTGTCATGATGCACGGAAGCAACAGGGGGTACGGAGTACTCCTGTGGGTTCTGTTTTGATAACTGATCAGTCAGAAAGGTTGACATTTTGTCCTCCAAAGACGCTGGGGAAGACCTCAATATTAGGGATCCTGAGATGTCCCATTAGAATGTAATTGCACTGCGATTCTCTAATCCCTGGTGGTTTCAGAGTGGGTTTTGCTCGAAAATGAAAATCGGAGCGCCTCTCTTAAATGAGTTGAACAATTGAAACCATCGCAAACAGCTGCCTTAAACACTGAGGCTGAACGGCGAGCTTCCTCTTGACGTCGAGTGGCAGAAAAATATGTGAGTTGTCGGCAGCCCGGGCGGTTGGCAGCAGGGAGACAAAGAGGAAAGTGGGGCTCATTCGTTTAGGAAGCTGCGTTTGAAGCTGGCAACAACATCAGTGGTGCGACGATCAGGGGACTGCGAACAAAGGGCACGCTCAACCGAACTTTGTCGATAAAGACAGCTGGGGAGTTTTTCGTTATAGGAATCTAGCATCAGTCTCCCAATTTGTTTCCACAAGCATCGCCAGAAGCCTAACGATTCCCGGTCGATCATCAGAATGGCCTCGAGTGTCGTCTACTCGGAGCTATACCGTGCGGGCACGCTCGGCAAGACGCTTACCGACTCAATCGACGATCTCGTTGTGGTGGGGAAGCTGGAGCCCCAGCTCGCAGCCCGGGTTCTCCAACAATTCGACAAGACGATGGAGCAGGGCTTCGGCGGTCTGACTAGAGCCAAGACCTCTTTTAAGGGACGTCTCCACGTCTACCGTCTCTGCGACAACGTCTGGAACTTCGAGCTGCAGGATGTCGCCTTCAAGATGGAGAATGGCAAGAAAGTTGAGGCCAAGAAAGTCAAGGTGGTGGCCTACAGCTCCGACGCGAAATAGGATAAGCAACAAGGAGGAAGGAAACGTGCGATTTTCTGGTGACCAGTAGGCGCCCCCATGAAAATGCTGACCCTGTGTCGCGCAGTCAGGCTGAAACTTCTAGGGTCGTATTCGAGGTCATCGACCAACTGTATTGTCGTTGGCTGCCAGCCGGGCCATTTCCTGCGTGCGGCTGCTTTCGGCGCGCATTCAAATCGCTTGCTTGTATACTAGGCTACGAGTCCTCGTCCGAGTCCTCATCCCAGATGTTGAGGTCGAACCTCAGCATCGCCTCTGTTTTGTACACGATTCCGGTATTGCTGTACTTATATCCGTGGAAGTTGTCGCCACATATTTTGGTAGCAGCGCTTACGAGGTAGTGAAAATCAGACTCGAGTACCACGCCTGACCATCCACCGTTGCTGTCCACCATGATCCATCCAACTGGCAGAGTGAATACTTGTGCCATGGCGAGTGTAATTCGAGATATGTTGGGTGCAGATTGGCACAAGATGTGCCTGTTCTATTGTGGTTATGATGCTATCTTTTCTTCCAAATTTTATATGTATCTTGGTGGAGCTGGTGACTAGCTTGAAGAAAACTTTACGTTGGCATAGAATGTGCTCCAGCAAGTTCCTCAAACTCAAACCCCAAACTCCATGATCATAACCAAAAGCCAGCGAGTGAGTTTGAAGTGTATTTAGCCTTCAGGATACCTTGTTTATTGGTGTAATTGGTGATGAAATGGTTAACTGGCCTGCCAACAAGGATGATGATCCACGGCTACCCGTGTTCTGAACAGCCAGTTGTGATGTTTCTCTTGGTCGGCCTCAAATACGGATGTGTTATGGCCGTGGACCCAGTACATGGGTGTGATTTCGACGCCGATTATCTAGCAGATACGTACGACGTTTCTACTACTGTCAAAGACCATGATGGAGTACAAGGTGGATCAAGGTGGACGCCACGGTGCGAAGTAAACATGATGGACCGCACACCTGCGGCCAACTTCAGAGTGTACCAACAATCCAGCGATGCTATATAGGATTGGCAATTGGCGTCAAACTGTCTGTTTCAACATAGGTCGATGGGCTAAGATACATATGTGATACGCTAGCGCAGGGACCCGAGAAGGCCGTATTGGGAGCAATAAGAATGCAAGAAGCCGGTTCCCTTCCATCATTATTACCTGATTCTCGCCAAACCCGATTTCCGGGCCGAAGTCGTATAAGGGTGCCCCTTTGCAAGCCACACCAATCTCCAGGCGGAGCCAGGTAAGCTGCTAGAGGCCACGATCTCGCTTGTCGAGACACTCCCATGTCTGCGGTGTCACCCGGCCCAACCAGTGTTCCGAGTTTCTCAACTGCTTCAGTGGGAGAAGGGACTCAGGGCAAGAGTTGCCGAGTTGGGCAGTCCGATGATTGTCAATTCGATACAGGGTCTCCGAGTCCACCACCTGAAAGTCTTACTCCAACACCGAAATCGCGATGTTTAAGACAGCACGGGAACACGCGCAGTGGGAGCCTCCTACATTCCGCGACAGCTCAACACTGGCATGCTGTCGACGCCACAGTGGCAGGTTGATAAGGACACAAGAGCATCCTCATCTTTCATGTTCAAATTATCATTGAAGCTTCAAGTTATCACAGCAATTGCATCCAGTCTTGAAGCCAGACCTTTTCGCACCCACAACCACGCAACCCCATCTCCATCCCCATGTTCCAAACAGCTAAACCCATCGTTCTCCTAACAACCCTCCTTGATTTCACCACCAGGATCCCCAGCGCCGTCGCCGTGAATGGCATCGCCACGTACTATGGCGGGAACACCGCTGGGGGAAATTGCATGTTTTCATCATACTCACTGCCATCGGGGGTGTACGGCACTGCCCTTGCTGGACCAACTTGGAACTCGGCCGCGCAGTGCGGTGCCTGCGTGCGCGTGACAGGCCCGCAGGGGAATTCGATCAAAGCCATGGTATGCCCCTTTTCTTTTTCCCTCATGTGCAGTCTGGCCTCCCACGACGCAACACCACAACGCAACACCACAACGCAACACCACTGCACACCCGTTCAATCCACCAGTGATTTCTCAATCAACACTCGCCCGAAGAGTGGTATCTCTGCCCATTCCCAAACAAGCATCCACTCCCCATCCACAAGGTCCCCAGCGAACAACCCAGCTCCATCAAGGGTGGAACAACTCCATCCGAGTCATGGCCCCCTCCGCACCACATTCTGGCACCCCATCATGCCCACTAACGCTCCGCAATTCAACAACATCCATTGGCAGAGTAGCCAAGCGGTTAAGGCGCCAGGTTCAGGACCAACACACCTGAATTAGCATTCAAAAGAATACTTCCTGGTCTCGAGAGGGGCGCGGGTTCGAATCCCGTCTCTGTCATATTTTTGTTTCTCGTCTTCCTTTTTTTTTCGCTTTCAGCTGCGGCAAGCCACTCTCGGATATTATCCGAGTCACATGGCTTGCGATTTGGGACCAGACACCGACTGACTGGCTTGTGCATTCAGGTGGTCGACCAATGTCCCGGATGCGCAGCAAACCAACTGGACTTGTTCGAGAACGCCTTTGCGCAGCTGTCGCCGTTGCAGGCCGGCATCATCAACATCTCGTGGGAGGTTGTGCCATGTGCGGTGACCACGCCCTTGATGGTGCGCAGCAAGGATGGGGCTTCGAAGTGGTGGTGCGTATCCCTTTTCACTTGATTTTATGTCCTGAGCTCGGTATCGTGGCCGACCCACTGCAGGTTCTCGATGCAAGTCGTCAATGCAAATAACCCTGTAAAGACCCTTGAAGTAAGCACTGACGGCGGGAGCACCTGGCAGTCCACTACCCGCCAGAGCTACAATTACTTTGAGAAGACTTCCGGCGGCGGATTCGGCACCGACAGTGTCGCGTTGCGTGTGAGCTGCGCCAACGGTGTCAAGGTAACGGTGCAGAACGCCAATTTCAACGGAGGATCGGTGACGCAGGCTTCAGGGAACTGTTGATAGTTTGGTCGGCAGGTATGGATGTTGCTGAACTTGGTTGGCGGGTATAAGGGGGCTGAGGTATACCATGTCAGAGTCATGGCTGTAAAGAGATCAAGGTCGGCATAATACAGCCAAGACAGCGGGGAGGAACAGCAGGTAGAGAAGCGAATGAATTAGGCTATGTGCAGTAACTACTATGATCAAACTATTCTTTACAACAGAGAAGCAAATTGCGACATCTGGTCCGAAGCAGGGCAGTATGATCCGCACCTTCACGCAAGTATAAACAGGTATTATCCTAAGAGTAAATAGATTTCATTATGTATGGTTATCGAACGACCCAAGTCAGTCGAGTGGTATCCTTGTTTTTGACAAATGGCAAAGTACACGTCGCAAAACAAACACCGCCTAGACCATCGGCACCCCGGGTATCATGTGCCACCAACGCAAGAGACTTAGGCAGTCTTCTCCGGTTGAGCACTCTTGAGACTATGAGTGCTGCCCGCCGCAGTAGCAGTGGGGAGGATGTCGCTAGCCTCGCGGGTGAGCTCAACATAGTCGTAGGCGAACTCGCCGAGCTCGGCATCATCCAAACCCATCTCCTCCTGCTCAGCAGTCACACGGAGCGACAGGCCAGGGACGAGGTTCATGAGGAAGAGGATGACGCAGGTAAGGACAAAAGAGTACGAGAAACCGGCGACCGAGTCCGCGAGCTGGTAGCCGAGCTGGACGTAGTTCTGGTTGACCCAGCCACCGGGGATCTCGCTGCCGCCATCGAGATGGGCAATGTAGTTGCTAAGGCAGAGTTAGCATTCGATAATCAAAGTTGGGCCGGAGAGGTACGTACGAAGCAAAGAGACCAGTCATCAGGTTGCCAGCAATACCGCCAATGGCGTGCTCAGCGAACACATCGAGACCCTCGTCAATGCCGAGAAGGAACTTGACCTTGGTTCCGAAGTTGCAGGCAATGGCACCAACGACACCGAAGACGACGGCCGCCCACGGAGGGACGAAACCAGAGCCGGGGGTAATGGCAACGAGACCGGCAATGACACCAGAGCAGAAACCGACAGTGCTCCACTTGCGCTCAAGGCGATAATCGAGCAGGCACCAGGTGAGGCCACCGACGCAGGCAGCAATGTGGGTGACAACGCAGGCCATGACAGCGCGGGTGTTGGCAGCAAGAGCGGAGCCACCGTTGAAGCCGAACCAGCCGACCCAGAGGAAGACCGTTCCGAGAACGACATGGGTGACATTGTGGGGGCGATACGGAAGGCCATTGACCTTGCTATAGCCGGTGCGCTTTCCGAGCATCAGGGCGTAGGCGAGGGCAGCGGCACCCGAGCTGATATGCACGGGGGTACCTCCGGCGAAATCGAGACCGCCCATGATGAACGACCAGCCATTGGCGTTCCAGGTCCAGTACGCAATCGGGTCGTATACGATGGTGGACCAGATGAAGATGAAGACGATCGCGGGGAGGATACGAGCGCGGTCAGCAGCGGCACCAATGGCGAGAGCCGGGCTAAGAAAGAACAGTCAGCTTATACGCCCAGGATGTGCAGTGGGGCGACAAGGCATACGTGATGGCTGCGAACATGCCCTGGTAGAGCATGAAAAGGATGTCGGGAATCTTGGAGCTTCCAACACTGGGCTGGCCCAACACCTTCATGAGACCGAAGTTGGATAGGTCACCGATGTAGGGGCTGCCGGTGTGGGAGAAGGTCAGGGAGTAACCCCAGAAGAACCATTGGAAGCCCACGACGGCGATCGAGAGCATCGACAGGAGAATGAGCGAAAGGGCCGACTTGCGACGGGCCAGGCCGCTGTAGAAGAAACCGACACCGGGGACCATCAGCAGGACAAGGGCCGACGAGGTCATGACCCAGGCGAAGTCGCCATTCTAGGAAACTGGTTAGCACGAGCCCATTGGATGGTCGGGCCGGCGCAGCGCAAGGCCAAGAAGAAACATACGGAGTAGTAGATGTTGAGGTCCTCGGTCAACGAGTCACCTCCGGAGTCAGCGATGCCGCTGACTCCCGCGTACTCGGTTGGGACGCCGGCCGACATGGTGATGGCAAAAACGCGGTCGCGGTGTCTGCTGGACTCGTGGGTGGCTGCTGGACGCGCGGTTGGGAACTGGGAAGGCCTTGGGCGTATGAAAGCTCAAGGAAGGGACTGATCGAACCCAAGGTTGCACAGAAAAGAAAGTTTCTCGGTGGTCGGGGGAGCAGCACGGTAAATAAAGCATGGCCAGCCAGGTCCATGTCGCAGATGGGCCCCAGTCGCAGTCACAGGCATAACACGACCAGGACCCTGCCGGCCGGGTTGCCTGTGCCGCGCTGTCGCCTGTCGGAGCTTGGGATGCTTGGCTTGGCTGATAAGAGACATCGTTATTGTCGGCGAGCAAAGACCCCCATTCCGTTCCGGGACGCCTCGTCGTGCTCGCCAACATTCGAGGCCTGTGATTGGCCGGTCCCAGAGATAAGGAATTCTGGGCGGCCAGGGAAAACGGTGGGGGGCAACCGCGGGTCTCAAGCCTCCACCTCCACGCCTTGGCATTCCGATGTCCTGGATCGATTAATCGAGCATCGTGTGGAGTATGGAGAAAGAGGAGCTATTTCGAGATAGAGGGCGCCGCCTGCGAGCAAGATCAGCGGTATCAATGCTGACAAGCTAAAGCCATCTAATGTCCCTGATCGCGTTCTGCCCGAGCGTCCCGATCGTCGGACGACAGATGCTTTGGACGACATTGTACGGCGGTGTCGCACAGCATCGAAAGCTGGTCAGCCAGATGAAACGGGAGATGGGAGGCTTCCGAAAGAGGCGACGGAGACCGGCAGTCATTTAGCCAGGCAGCCAATGCATTCATTTCCTCCGACTTGAGGTCGCTAGGACTTAGTAGGCCAGTGTCGCAATAGGTTTTCGCGCTCTAGGGTACACACTCATAACCGCCACCGCGTCGAGGACATTTGTGAATAAGACAGGCTGCTCCCAAGGTCACTACCACGAGGACATGGGATCATCAATCTGTTCACCACTGCGAGGTACGGTACAGAGTGCACAAACCCAGCACCCCGAGCGCCAAAGCGTTGCAGACCATTACCAGGCCATCCCGCATGCAGGGCAGCGTGCCGCTGCAGGTAACCTGCGGCTGTTCCCCTTCAGGTCAGCTCTCGCGGCTCGCCCTTGTCCATAGCAATTAATCGATATTGCAATGAGGGGTCGCGACGCTGGTTCGGGACCATGCAATAGTGTTTTCGGTAGTGTAGTATCGTAGACGCTGTAGCGGTGTCACCGCGACGATATCTAGGTCGAAAATTTCGTCGTCTCGCTTCGCTTGCTGTTGGAATGCCTTCACTTGCCCTATATGGAGTCTCGAGTGTGCCTCGGGTGGTATTTGAGAAGGGGGGCATTCGCCAACACAGACACACAGGCCACAAAGTACTCACAGATCATGTGAGGTCGACCGCGGACCGCGATGCCCCCAGCGAATCCCTCGATCGCATCCCGTTGGGGTAAGGAGTCGAGTGGGGGATTGCGCGACAACGAACGCCACCAGCAAGCCTCCGATGTCGTTTGGCTGCCAGCTTGCGCAAGCGCGTTAGCTCCCGAGCCGATCCATCCGTCGATCCAATCGAGGCTGGCCTCGCAGAGCCGCTACTGCCAGACAGTTGTCGTCCGGAAGAGTGGCAAGTTGGCTTGCAAGATAAGACACCAAACAAACAAAATACGTGATCTTAACAGCAAGTATGATCTGATGGAGATGAAAGGCTGCAGATTGAAATCATGGACAGTAGTTGGTCCTGTCCTCGACATTACGAAATTCCATCTGCACTTGGCATTGCTGGCCCTCCTTATCAGGCTCCACAGCTCCTACCAAACTGCTTGACCTTTGCTAGCGCAGGCCATAGCGCCTCTTGCTTCGCCCAAACCTTGTGGCGCTCCTGACGCGGTTTCGCCAAACCAAGCCGCGTTGGGCGCTGCCGGTATGAACGCCTCTCGGCTAGCTCAAACGGTGGGAACGGATCAGGTTCATTTGCGCTCCGAGGGAAGCCTCTGATTGGCTGGAGGCGCCTCTTATCTCTCGGCGCTGTGGGCCATCCTTGGCATTGGGCTTGGCATGCCCAGCGTCCCAAGCACCGAAAACTCCGTCTTGGGGATATGAATCGACGCGACATGGAGTGTGTGTCGCTGCTCTGGAGAAAGAAAAAAGAAGACGTAAGGCAGAGGAGCCGAAAAGAAAGACAGCGACCTCGTCAAAAGAGGCGAGGCTTCGCCAAATCGACGCGTCAAAATTCCAATTCAGGCCCCGATCAGGCCATAACCTTATCGAGGTCTGATAAGATGAAGGTTTGGCTTCCTTTCGACGGCACGATGAAACGATCCGAGGTCAGGACCGGATTGGCCAGGCCGCCACCATTACCCCATTTTGTTTGCTCGCGCTTGACTGCCCTTATCGCGACCCTGACACCTGCGAGGCACAGCAGCCCTTCTAGAAAGGTTCCCAATACGGTATCACCCATGCGTCCCGTCTGGGCTGGCGGTCTTGGCCAATGCTTGTTTTCCAAACTCCCCACCATTTTTGCGGAGGGGCGCCCCCTGAGATAAGACTGCATTGTGGTCTTTGTGGTCACTGGTGGACAGGGTGAGATCGGAGACCCGGGAACTTTTCTTCTTCCCGCCCTTGTCCAACCGCTCTGTGAGCCCAGCGGGGCCTTCGAGCCCTACGGATATGAAATCGCGAGCCCCCCGGCATCGCGCCGCTACTTGTGCTCTACGAGGGGGGCTGCCAAACCGGGCAGCTGGACGGGAGTTCCACGCAGTGGAACCTGCTGTGTCCCAACCCCTCTCTGCGCGGATAAGAGGGCTCGTTCTCGGAGAGAAACGGCCCAGATCAGGGTCCATCTACTCACGTTACCTATCGCGTCCAATTCAGCTCTATCGAGCACCCCTCGGCCAGATCGATGATCACTGGCCCACCTAGAGTTCCGAGCCCCTCTCGGATACAACCCTCCATCCACGTCCCCAGATCTCGACCCTTCTAAACGCGCTCCTCCCCTCCCATACCTGTGTCTCGGCCTGTCTACCAGTTTACACATCCCACGTCAGCCAGCTCACTGCAGCACACCAGCGTCACCCAACCCAGAGTGCAGCTCCCCCTTGCCCACTCACCCGCGCGTCCTTCCATGCATCCTTCCATGCAGCTTCCTCCCCCTTCTAGCCCCGACCTGCAGCCCGCCAGCACGCCTCTCGCCGCTACTGGCAGATCACGGGAGTGGAGAGGGTGGGGAGGAGATAGGAAAAGGAGACAGACAGGCTTCTCTGAGAGGGTAAAGCCTCTCCAGACAGCGTCTCGCGAAATCGGCATCCCCGACGTGCAGCAGAGTCACCTAGGTACCTAGGCAGATGGGAAGATTGTAGCGTACCTAGCTTCAGACATGCGCATACGGCCCAGGCATGCACACACACACACACTGGTCTGCCTCCCCTCTCACAGACAAACACCCGCAGCACCAGAAACAGCCTGGTGCCAGCCGCAGTATGGAAATACGCAACATGCAGCAAGCATCTCCAATCCAAGGAGAGTAGTTGACCAACGTAGCAACTGACCAATGACGCCCCCTCCCTTCAACGATCCTCCGAATTAGTATGCAGACCCAGGAAATGAGAAGCCAAACCACTCGCGTTCGCAAGCGCGGCATCACCCTGGAAGTCGGCACACGGTCACTGCGTACCTAGTCTCAGACTGAGATGCCCCATGCCCATATTCCTGGGTTGGGGGTCTCAGTTACACAGTTGAGTCTGCTGGGCGTCTAATCAAGAGCTCAATTTCTCTCTCGATGCTAGCGCGTGGGGGTAAACGAGATGGACATCCTTCTGCAGGCCCCTCAGAAGCCGATCACGTCATTGGACGCGACGGGATATTGGCACAGAAATGCCCCCAGCTTGGACTGTTTCCTCTCGTTTTCCTCGCATAGACATGTCCGACTAGACACCTCACTTGACGGCTGCTAACAGTGCAAACCAAGTAGATGTTCTCCAGCCCTAGTACTAACAGAATAAAAGTGTTGTCAATTATATTTAGTTATGCAACCAGGTGTGATACAATGAACGACCTCGACTTCCTCAGATCCGCGCCATGAAAAGACAGATGTTTCCGCCTCACTATTGTTTGTCAGTTGCTGGCTTGTCTACTAGGCTCGCGACCTTGGGCCTCAGGGGTAGACTCACAACATCAATCCATCGCGCCATCCACTTTTCCACGACAGCCTTTGCCTCGTCCACCAGCCCAAGCTCTTTTTCAAAGTCAGCAACATGCAAAACACGGAGATTACGAAATTGAACACACCGAGTAGAAGCTGCACGCTGCCCCGAATTCCGGACTCAAGGGCCGACGCGATCCAGGCATGCGTATAGCTCGTGTGCTCTCCAACAAAGATGACCTACTCCGCAGCGCAGTCAGCTTCCGTTCACTTCGTCAGAGGAGGCGACTCACATTGTTGTGTGTCTTGAAATACTCGGGAAGGTATAGCTGTTGCTGTTCAACCGTCGGATCCGCCCAGCCAGCGGCCTCGAGCGGATCAAGTTCCCAGCATACGCGACTGTACTTCCCAGTATACTGACTCCTGGCATTATCCCCATGTACGCCTACTATGGCACTCAAGATATAGCCAACGTGCTCACGTTCGCCCTTGGATGCCCACCAATTACCCCAACTGGGATCCGAGATGTATGACGCAAGAACAGCCGCCTTCCCCGTCCCATTGATGTTATACGACGGGTAGCAAATGGTGCCAACGCCGGGAAACTCTGGTCCAGGAGTCCAGCAAGAGCCAAAGATGGGTTTAGATAAGTGTTCCCAGAAGCGTGTCCGGAACTCTAGAGCCACTTTGCATGCTGATGTATACGGGAGGTTCATGATCGCATCGCGCATTGTATTGCTGAGTCCATCGATTTGCCACCTCCTCAGGACGGAAAACGGGACCGCAAGGATGCCGTAGTCGTGGGTCGAGTTAATGGTTAGCTGGGCGTGATTCTCATGGGTTTTGGACTGGAGAACCACAGAATTCGAGTCCGGGGAGTACTACACCCGGTCGATACGGCGGTTGAAGGTAGTTATGTTCTCGACGAGCGGCGAGAACGAAAGGGGTAGACGGTTCATCCCTATAATTATGGTATCAGAACATGAAACAAGCTGGCTATAAACGAGCTTACCGCCATCGACCGTGGTCCAGGTTGTCGTGTTTAGGTAGACAGTGTTGCACAGCTACCAATATACCTGCTTAGTATCTCCTCTTTCGTAGATCAGGCCTCGGCTTCGACACAGGCACGCTCACATTATCCCAAAAGGAGGAAGCCCCTCTTGCCGCTGGGGTTGGGTCGGTCCCATTTGGCTTTGGTTTGGTGCTTAAATAGTTAGCCCTGAAAGCAAATTCGCTGTTCAAATCCTGTGTCAGCTTCACAAATCGATGGATTGGATATCAATAGCACAATCGCCTACCTCCAAGGTTCTCGAGGTAGGTCCTTCAAACCGCTGTCTGCGTGGTCGATTCGTAATCAGTACATATTCAATAGGTACCACTCTTCCAACGTCCACTCACCGATCCATTTACGATGAGCCTTGAACATATTGGTTGCCATTTCGACACAGAAATCTCGGCAAGGCAACGCGGTGTTCACGTCCCGAAGCAGCTTTTCCATTCCTGGCGGGCCTCCCACATGCGGCAAGTTGTCGCTCGTTTCGTACCACGGTATGAAGTCGATGCTTAGACTTTTTTCGTCTTGGTTCAGGTTGTTCATCTCGTTGGCAAGCTGAAATACGAGCTGGTGGTCCGAAATGTTGAAGGTATCGTTGCCGACGGTGATGGTTGTGGGCAAGCGCATCGGCCCCATCTCCTGGTAGCTATAGTCAAACGGCCCTCCGGTGAGATAGACGGTATGGACTCGTCCACCGATTCGAGTTCCAGCTTCGATGATCTGCACGTTCGTCATTCCCTGCTGCACCAGACAGAGATAAGCCATGAGTCCTGACATCCCAGCCCCGACGATGGCAATGTTCTTGTTTTTCGCCGATGCAGCGTCGATTCCTGCGATCTCTGTGTTCTTTAGCAGTTCCACACCGTCAAACCACGGGCCCCAAACGTCAACCCCGGTGGAGTTGTCCATATGTACGCCGCGCCGAGCCCGCCGGTGGCTTCTCCGGTGTTGCATCGCCTCGAGGTCAAAGTTCTGCCGTTCACTGCGCCCGACAAGCAGACCCGTTGAGTTGCGCCATGCCGAAATACACCGGCCGGGTACAATATCCTCAGGAATAACCCAGATAAGTCTATCATGTGATGTGCTTGTCGTCTTGCCGATGAAGTGATGAACACCGTGCCCTCGGGAAGCTGCCTCGCAGGAGCCGTAGGTAAAATCGACGATCCCTTCGGTTGGACTTTGGTGTTGGATATGGATGTTGGTGAGGTGTGATTGGAGAATCGTTCTCGTTTCGATCTTCAGGGGCAGCTCGGGAATGGCCGAAACCGCGCTGGTGAGAAAACCGACCTGGAGGAGGCGGGTCGGTTGCATTTTGTGGGGATAAATACCCGATATTTAAGTGAAAGACTGATGATAAACTGGAGTTGACTGACTGTCTTCAGTAGCAAGACGGGTTTGTGGCTGGCCGATAATTTGCATGTCATTACCCGGGTCGTCCAGATCAACAAACGAGCCGAAGAAATTAGCATCAGTGGATCCTGTTAGTGTGTAGTTCCTTCCTTGGACGGTGCCAAAAACTACCTACCTGAGTATGGAAAGCACAGTGAGACATGCCAAGGGACAAGAACTGCTTAAGCAGGGCGGCACGATTTTGATCAGTTAAAATGCTGGACATAGCCTTTCATCACTTCCAACACAAGCATTGAGACTCGTTAGACCCCAAATACCCATATTGTTCTACAGATATCTGCTAGGGTCGATGTGTCAGTATGAGTGACTTCCTGCTAGTATTTTTCTTTTTTGGGAATACCCTTGCTCATTCCACACTAGCGGGATCATGGATCCGTTCCCACGGAACTACATCTGCACTCTCTCTGCCAGGAACGAGAGTTGTAGCGCTCGCCATGGAACTGAGTATTGTATCTTTCCGGGCACCTCTGGCCTGCACTGTCTCGCTGCGGACATAAACCTCAGGCCTCAAGAAACCTCAGGTCTCAAGAAACTGGCCACTTCTACAACGAGTCCTTTGCCTTCTCCATCATCACAGCTGAACAATGAATGCTATTGTTGCCCAGTGATATTCTGTGATTTAGATTGGAGTGTTGAGAGATAGTTAAGGAGATAAAGCTTTCGTCGGGCCGAGCTCCCAGTTTGCGCCCGGAAAACACGTGAACAGACCAGGCTCAGGATTGGGCTCTTTACCAGGAAGGAAAGGGCTGGGATAGAATGTTCGGGAATCGGTAAACAAACAGAGCCTCAGAAAAAGAAACGTTCTCTCTACTGTGTGAAAAATGCACAGGAAAGGCTTCCGTCACAGAGTTTCGGCGCAACAACCTCACATTTCTAGAGACCATGAGTCGCCAGAAACTGTAAATCACAAGCCAGAAGCCGGCAATTAGAGTCGACGGTGAGCTATCCCACTTGTGTTTTCAGGACCTTGCACCCGCACAGTGTTGCACAATGCAATGGGCCTCCCATTAAATTAATCCCATCTACTGGTTCCAAAACTCGCATCCCATAACCGGGAAGGTTCTGCTTAATGTTAGAATGTTCTGTTTGCCCCCCACACACAGCAACTTGGTGAAAACCACTGTGCCATTATTGGGTGTTCAACAAACGAGCACTTTGAACTCGAGTGGGGACTTCCATGCAAGGCGGAAAGAAATACTCGAACGCGGGTTCGCATCGCTCAAAATAGCCGCAAGTAGCCGGAGGCTGCGCAAATAGTAGCACAAATTGGGGAACTCGGACGATTTGGAGAAGCAACCTGATGGTTCGGTGACAATCCTTCCAACCTGGAATGCCTGGTCAGCGAATGAGGCGTTTTGGTGACACGTCCATCCAATGTCCCCACCAGCTTGGCCACGAGGGTGAAACAGCCACATGCCCACCTGCACCTCTTCTAGGCTGTCTTGGATCCATCACACCTCTTGCACTAATCACTGGTCGAGCAGCTTGGGTTTTCCTGCGGAGGCGGCAGACTGGCTGCCCTGCGGTCCTGGGGCGGTCCTGTCAACGTTCCTTCCCCCACTGTTGGCAGCCACCTCGCAAAGGCACACCACGCCCAAAAGAGGTGTGTCCCCCACAACGGGAGACGTGCAGGGAGAGTTGCTGTTTGCACCCGTCCATTACCAAATTGACGCCTCAGGTCACACCAGAGCGTGACTGCATCTCCTCTCTCGATTTTGCCCGAGGCGCAAGCCCAGAGCCTCATTTCCGTGCACCGCCCAAATCCAACCGCATGTCTTGGGCAAAACATTTCCTCGGCCCTGCGTTTGCCGCAACCCCCCTGAATAGCATCTATTCCCACCCCTAGGATCTGCCAAACGACTTTCTGCCCTCTTCAAAATCCGTCCGAGACCGCTTTCGTGAACACCGTCTCTGGTTGGCTGTGCCCGTTCCCGTCGTATCCCGTAACGCCAATTGCATGGTGCGTGCCTGCGACCCCTCTGCTTCGACAACCTCGAACCCCCGCCCGACCTGGAAGGAGGCGCTTGCTCGAGCGATTAACCACCAGCTTGGCCAACGACAGCGCCTTGTCTTGCTTCGCAGTGCTGCTAGAGAGAAGCGCCATAGAGGCTTCATTTCACACTGACGCGGGGATATCGGCTGGTGGACCTGGGGTGGCAGCCGCCAGAACTCTCCGCAAAAGGTTAATGTCTCGGCCTGCTTACGCCTGCAGCGCTCCGCGGTTCTACTCGGGCCTTCCTTTGGACCCTTTGCGCTATCCCATAGCAGAGACGAGCCGATAGTGGCCAGTACGTTCGCTCACTTACCACCGAGGTGTAAGGTGATGCCAGGTACGTCGATAAGAGATATTCTGCTCGACGCGCTCAGTGCAGCGCGCTTGATGCCTTGAAGCTAGGGCTACCGGGCGCGCTGCTGGGCGATTCATCATTTCCCTATTATACACACTTCTTGTTGCTCCCCGTCAAAGTTTTTCTGTAAAGCCTAAACAGACTCCAGCCACTGACAATCCTCCCAGCAAAGAAGGGCAAGCCGCCCCCAAGAGGCCACAGCTTCAATATGGGGCCCCTCATGGCCAAGTTGGAGGAATCGATATCCAAGATAAACGGAAAGCTCGGGAGCTCGAAACGTCGCATCTCCGACGAGAGCCCTGCCACCAAACAGTCGAAGCAAGCGAGGATTTTGCCTGGGGTTGCGTCAGATTTTGCTCAGCCATCGAGCGCACCTCCCAACCTCGAGCCGGCAGGGTTGGAGCAGGCCGCAGCATCTTGGGAGACAGCCAACATTTACTCGCAGAAGGCTCTTCGGGGTTCTCAGGACTCGGCCAAACAGCTAGGTAGCTACCTATCTTCGATCACTCCCAATTGCGCACGCGAGGATTGGACCATCTAACTGAAGGCCTCGCAGATTTGTCTACATCGCTGGGCTCTAGCTCCGCGAACCCTATCGATCTTACCACCCCGCCGAGCAGCCCTCCCTCTCACGCATCACCGGGATCCATGGGAGGCAAATATTTCTTCGGTGCAACGGACCTAATGCCAAACCACCCACATGTCGAAGCGCAAATCCAGATGGACGAGGCGATAGCTATGAGGCTTCAGGGAGACATTAATCACGAGCCCTCCGATCTCAACGAAGCCTCCTCGCATGCCTCTTTTGACGATGCTGGGGTCTTTGGAGCACCTCGAGAGCTTGATATGGACTTTGAAGCATCAAGCCTCGCGGCGCATCTTCGTGGAATGCGTTGTGCCAAGTGCAGAAACCCGATGCCGCTCGATTGGGATATGGTTGTGGCCCGAACGAAGGATTGCATGAGGAGCCCACCTACGACGAAGCCCACATCAGGGGGGAATCATCTGTCGGACACGGGCTTTCTTCACCCGTACCTGGAGTGCCCCAAATGCAAGCTGTGGTCTTGTTGCGGGCGGGGGTGCAAGAAGTACCACCTGGCTGGAGATTTCGAGTACCCGATTCATGCCTCCCGACCAGACCTCAAGCTCACTTGGTGCTGCGATGAGAGCCGGCTTTATCTCATATTCTCTCTTGCTTGTGGCCCCGATCCTCCCCGTAAGCAAGATCCAGTTATCAGCGCTTCCGCTTCGGGCTTTGGAGGCCGTTTCCGACGAGCCAAGGCGAATTCGGATCCGCTTTCATCTTCCTCTCAGCCGCCCGAAACAACCGCCGAGTCCGCGAAAGGAAAGGCGGCGACGAAGCTGTTGAGTCCTCTTAAAGCTGCCAAGTTGGGAAGGCCGTACGTATCACAACTGTCGAAGGGTACAGGATATGGGGGCCCTGAGTACGACCCCCGCCACCTCCACCCCCACGAGGTCCCAGACGCCTTGGGAACCGTGAGCTCAGGAACGGCAAACAAGAGCACCGGAAACCACCAGGTGGAGCAATACTTCTGGGCACTCGCAGCTCTCCTACCGTGTTACTCTAGGGATAAAGCTACCGAGTTCGATTACGCCCCACAGCCGACAGTGGCGTTTATGCTCGCCAGAAGCCCGCTGCTCAGCAGGGTCACCGAACTTATGCGCCAGAGCTCCGTTGAGGAGATGGCTACGCGCCGCTCCATATATAAGGAGATGCTGGAGTTACTGGATGGCATGGCCGGTCATACGGACATAATCCCTCTCTTATACCAGGACCAACTCCTCTACGGTTACGATGAGCAGCTCGGCTCCGTGGCATTCATTGGACTTCCATCGATCGCACACACACCTGACCTTTCCTCCCCTCCGGAGACGACCCAATCACTCGATGCATTGATGCAGAAGCTTTCTGATCACTGCCAATACTTTGTTCAGGCTGCGTCGGTGCACCCCGAAGAGTTCAAGAATTCAGAGGAACAGGGTCTGTTGCTTTTGGCGAAGCAGATCATTGACTCGGCCGGAAGACTGGAGAAGGGACGTGAAGCGGCGCTTGCGTCGTTGCCGTTAGAGATGATGCATTCTGCTCCTAAGCTCGCAGCTCCCGTGTCCAGCGTCACAACTCGCGCGAGATTTGCGAAAGAGGCCGAGACGGCAGCCCAAGATAGAGCCAAAGGGGAGATCACGTCTTGGCACCGTGAAAACTGCGTCCGGGAGCTGCCAGACGAGAAGATTCTCGAATCATTCTACTTTGCGAGCAACGCCAAGGATATGAAATCATCAAAGTTGGCACCGGGCCGGATGAGGAGGCTTGTCAAGCAAATTGCGTCACTCCGCACCGACTTGCCCGAAGGCATCTACGTTCGCCACGGCGCTTCTCGTCTCGATCTCATGAAGGTTTTGATAGTGGGACCACAAGGCACCCCGTATGAGAATGGCCTCTTCGAATTTGATCTGTTTTGCCGCAATGACTTTCCTCAACGACCACCGGAGATGCAGTTCCGCACCACGGGTGGAGGGTTAGTGGCATTTAACCCAAACCTGTACAACAACGGGAAAGGTATGAATCCTCTGAAATGAGCGTAAGTTGCGGTCATTGTCGGTGCTGACATGCAGCAGTTTGTCTCTCTTTACTAGGGACGTGGTCTGGACAGAGTTGGGAGCCGGAAAAGTCAACAATCCTTCAAATTCTCGTGTCCATACAGGGTACGTCGTGCAGCTGTCACCATCGGGCAAAGTATAGCTAACGTTTTCAGCCATGATTCTCAATGATCAACCCTGGTACAATGAACCAGGTCGCGAGACGAGCCTTAATGAGAATAAATCCAAGAGCTACAATAAGACAATATGGCAGAGCACTATCCAGCATGCCATGCTTTACTGGCTCAATAATCGCCTGGCGCCGCCGGATCAAGACGCGATTGAGGTGCCCGCACGCCGAAGTGCTGCACCCAAACAACCCTATCAACCTCTCAAAACACAACGGCCCAAGACCCCGCCTCCGAAGACTCAGGCTCCGAAGACTCGGGCTCCGGAGGCCCCGGCATTGAAATCTCAGGGGGAAAAGGCGCCTTTAAATCCGCCTCATGCCTCTCACCCGCTGGCTCAGTCCCCACAGTCACTTTTTGCGGGCACGACTTCAGTAATACCCTCGCATCATTCGGCTATGGCTAGTGCATGGCCGCCTCCCTCCTCTAATGCCCCGATACAGGCCAGTCCGCTGATGAACTGGGATGGGACAGCAACCCACCCGTCGCAATTCCCATTCCCCGAGCCTTACATGGACTCGAACATCCAACTGTGGAACAAGCCGACCATGCCGACTTCCCAGTTGTACACACAGAATAACCCACATCAGACGGGAATTTACAGTTTCTGGTCCCTTCCAATACCCTACGATCAGACCCATATCCCCATCAGTGCTGCACACGGGACGCTTTCGCCGGCTGATAGGTCACACGGCGGAAATTTGTCCACACAATCTACGGGGCCGGGATTCGAAGGGAAAACAACGAGTTGGTTGCAGGCGCAGCCCCACCCCCAAGGGCTCACCCAAGCCCAACTCAATGAGCAGGGTAAGGATCTCTTCTTTGCGCCGTTGAAGGATCTCGAGGAGACGGCTGGGCACCAAAATCAATCGGTGCAACAACCCAAGGACAAGAAAAAACACGTCGGGATTAACCCGATTAATTGGGAAACGTTTGCCACCAAAGCAACCGCGCCGGGATCTCCGCCCTATATCACCGACCTAGTAGATCATTTTAAAATGGTGGAACAGATGCAAATGCAACAAGAGATGGTGTGGCAAGAGATGCCTATTATGCCCGGGGTCGGTAACAAGAAGTCTGATACTAAGCCAATCGGAAACACAGTCGTCGATAGCAGAGATGACTATGTCTGGGGCGAGGTCATCCGGAAGCACTTCTCCCTGAAGGGCAACATTATCCTGATCTCGGCGAAGAAATCGCCATACAACACTCCGTCTGCAATTCTAAAGGAGTTGGAGGGTCGTCTGAAGAGCTTTGGCTTCGCGTAGGGAGAAACTTCAACTGTCCTGGCTGTCTAAGAGGGGGTACGAGAGGACGGCGTGACGATTGGAGAGGGACAGGCGGAAGAAGATTATAGCCCACCAGTCAAAGTGGTTTGGCGACGCATATGAATACGGCGAGCGGGTTGAGAGGCGGATGCCTGCCATATTTGTATGGAGATGAGATCGGCCGGGATGCACAGAGTGCTATGACGGGTCTTGTTCAACAGTGCATCACCAGCGGATTTTCTCATGCGTCATTTTTTTCTCGCCACTAGCTCATGAGGCAGGTTTACAGTAAAATGCTTTTGTTCTCTGGTAAATTCAGCGGACCATGTTTGCCGAAACTGTTCCAGATGGCCTCTGATACGACGTGGTGATAAGCACAAGTGTGGGAAAGTACGTTTGTCTTCTAACCCCTAGCAATCCTACTATTGATGAGGAAGCGATTCGAACCTTATCAAGGATGTTCCGGATACGGGTTTAAAGTTGTGGTAAGAATAGGCAAGATCACCGCACCTGGTGTTGTTGACTAGGTCATCACAGCATGGTTCTCAGCTCCGAGTGGGAATTGGGGAGCGGCTTATATTTACCTGCACCAAGACCAGTTTACCCCTATTGACCCCTGTCAAAAACGCCGAGACTCCACTAAAATAACAACTTTCCTCATAAGCCTCCACGAACACCCGGAAAAGCAGCATGCAATGCGGTATTTCTACTTTATCCCATATTCTCACAATGGCGGGCCAAATGGATCATCCGGCTTGGTTACCTTCCTCCTCTTGGTATCTCTTGGTAACACATCCCCAAAGACGGAGGCGTCTTTCTCAAGCGTCGCCTCTTTGTTCTCGGGCTCGTCCTCTTCCGAATCGGACTTGTTCCCTGCCTGTTCTCGGCGCGCTCGTTGGAGCTCGACAAGATTGTAGCGGTCGGGGTCTCGGCACTTGCTCAGCTTTTTCCTAATCGGCTGGATCTGTGCCTTGTAGACTGCTTTCTGTAGGGCTGTTAGAAGATTACCTGCCAAACGGCTTGCGCCTTGCGGGCGGGTGTACTCACATTGCCCCAATGTTCTCGGCGCTCGGGTAGCTCTTTCGCGAGCATCTCTCGGCAAGCTTCGACTGTCCCAAGCACCTTGTCCCTTATATGAGATCCAATTATGGCTTCTCTGTCCTCGACCTTCGGCTCTCGTCGGTTTGCCATGGGGGCGTCGCCAGTCGCCATCGGGGTGCCGGGGCCGCTATTTGTAGGCGGCGCAACGTAGTGGAACGTGTGCGATATTAGGCGCTCGGCGAGCCCGCGGTCGGCGAGCGAAAGGGCAGCGAGCATGATCTGGCTTGGAGTGTAGTGGAAGTAGGCGTCGGTTATTAGAGGGCTAAAGCCCAAGATCTCGCGAGCGCGTCGTTCGGCGGCGTTGATCCGTTGCTCCTGTGTAGCGACTGATATTAGCAAGACGATTCGCCGTGATGGGGAGGCTGGGTGTAAACCGGGGTATACCTCAATGTCGCCGAGTCTCCTGAGCTCCATTGCCGCCCCCTTGAGGGCGCGAAAGGGGTGCTTCACGTCGAATGCGAAGCGGATGCCCTGACATAGAAGATACTCCCCAGCGAGGATCTCCTCGGGGCGGTCTCGACCAAATTTACTGATGAACCTTGTTGCGCGAACCAGGTCAGTTCATCCGCCCGAGGACCGCGCGCGCGGTCGGACAGGGGCACTCACTCTCCAATCCTCGGAAATATGCCTTCCGCCTTGCACGCAAAGAACAAAGCAACGATCAGCATGTCCTGCGGAGGATATGTCATGATGCTGTTTGTGACGTAGAAGCGTCGAAAGAAGGCAGCCCCGGTCGCCTTGACCACCTCCCCTACTTCGGCGTGGTCGCCTGCACGCAACAGCTCCGATGTATAAAAGCTAACCATGACCGCCTCCTCCGCCGGTGTGAGGAATTCGGGTAGCGATGGAGCGCCGTCAGGATCGGGAGTATTTGCGTTCGAGGTCGGCGCCGACGTATTGGGGGTCGAAACGAGGCGTGCAGCGATGCTGCTCTGCGCTAGGATGTTTGCCTTTTCGCGCGCTGCGGCCAGCTGGGAAGGCGAGAATGACCAGAGGCGGAACTGCGATGACTGGCGGTACCGCGCGTCCTCGGAAGCCATACTGGCGGCGAGGCGGGCGGTGGGCCGACTCGAGGAGTCCGCTGTTCTTCCGACGGATAGCTCAAGGCCGAGAGTGCATGTCCTACCAGCTCAAAAGACCTCGGCACAGATAGGACGTCCCGGGTCTAGCAGAGAAGTTCTCGGTACAGTCTAGGCCGTGTCGATGGGTAGGCGCTGGTTTGGCGCGCTGTAGTGGTTGTAAGCAGTTGTCCATTGTGAGGGGGGCTTCAAGCTTGGCCGCAAAAGTTAGAGGTGGGGCCTGTTCTTGGCGACCGACAGGGATGTCTTGGATTTGGGGGCGCTGGGGGCAATCCGCCTTGGCGAGTCGGAGCAAGGCGGCTGAACTCTGCTCCAGCTTCTCTCCTTTCTTCCATCACAATGGCATCTTCACGAAAACACACACGCAACGTACTGGTAATTGATGCATTTATTCATAATCTATCGACTTGGCCAATTCCCTATCAGGACCGTAATACTTTTTCGCACAGGTCGCTGGAGGGAAAGCTCGCGGACCCAGGCACTGCCTCGGGCCATTCACCTCCGGCTATCATGTCGCCCGTCCTTCATCCCAGGAAGAAAACACCAAACGCCGTGCAGGTCGCCATGTGCTGCTCATTATTCCCGACCCTGTACTCTGACCTTGCCCCCAAAATGAACTAGCTTGAGCGATGAATGCCTCTTTTCCAGACCCAGACACGCGTATCGCCAAATAACCCGACATCCATCCAACGCTTACCGGTCCTGCCGACGCGTTCAGTATCCAACCTCGCGTCTGGCCGGCACTGGAGGTGCAGGCTTTTTGGAACGACTCGGCGGCGGCGGTGGTGGGGCCTTTCTTGATCCCAGTCCATTGCTATTCACTGCGACATTGCTCGAGGTGCGACTCAGACTGCCGAGACTGGTGGCTGGGCTCGTACTGCGATGCCCCCAGTTGTCCGGGCTGCCGCTGCCGTCTGTTGTATCATCGTCCCGATCGGCAAAGACATCGTCTCTGGTCGTTACAATCCTGCTAACGGGGCGCAGCTGGCCGCGCAAAGACCCCACGTTGGGGATGTTTTGGTTGACGCCGTAGCTCGAGCTCGGTGGTGACACCCCAGAAGTACGGCTCCCGATGCGCTCGCGGTCCAGACTGGCACCGCCCTGGAAGGTACTAGCTCTACCGATGACGGGGCGGGCCGGGGCATCTGGCTGCTGGTGTTGTGGTTGCGCCGATAGGCTGATGCGGCTAGTGCTGCTGCGAATGGGCATGCGAACCGGAGGGGCTTCCGATTCAAACTCTTCGGTCTCGGAGATGCTGTGGCTGTTTGTTCGCGACAACCTCCCATTGAAACTCTGCGCCGTATTCGATCTGCTCCTACCAGTCGTGCGCCTCTCGAGACCACCGCCATATGTGCTCGCACTGGTGGCGGCCGGAGCGGCGATCCAGCTCTTGCGCACTCGCCTCAGTTCTTCGGCACATCGCTCATGGTAGTCAAGCTCGGCGTCCAGAAACTGCGTCAGGTCCCGGACGCTGTCGCTCTCTGCATCTCTGATGTCCTGCATGCGGCGTAGGACGTCCTCGGAGGACTCCTCGTACTTGGCCTTTGCACTCCGCTGCTCTTCCTCAAGGCGGAAATCATCACGTCGTGCTTTTTGCATCTTGGTGGTGCTTGCATCATAGGCGAGACGGCGGCTCTCTAGCTTCTTGCGGGCGGCCTGGGGTGGCTGTTAGCGATAATTTGCCTGGTAGACTCCAACGTTCATATCACTAACCTGATACTCCTTCATCATTGCCAGCGACCTCTCGAGGGACTCGAGCCAAGTTGTGGTGGCTTCGCTAACAAAGGTCTCCTGGATTGCGGATACTCGCTCGTTGGTACGGCCCATCGCTATCAGGCAGTTGCCGAACTCCGAATCGGACTGGAATTCTTCTCCATGGTTGACCATGGTGCGCCCCAGGTAGCCAGCCGCGAGGCTCTTGTCCTTGTCCTCGGGTGCTTCGCCGCGGCGGCCGAGCCACTTGACGTACGTGCTCATGGATCTCTGCAGCTGGTCCATTCCTACAACACGAAAGCTATTGTTAGTCAATGAACCCCCACGAGGTAATTCGCAGCAAGGGGCCACTTACCCTCGAAGCGGAGGGCCATCTCAGTCTCGAGGTTCTTGAAGTCCTCGGACATGGTCGTCTTGGCTTCAGCGCCCATCTTCTCGCCAGCCCACTGGAAGGCGCGGTCAAATTTCTTGGTGATATTCATCTTGGCGGCGATTTCTCGTTGCAGTGCGTGTAAGGCGGGAATCAGAACCAGGTCCGTTGTGGCGATCCGCCGTCCGTTGCGGAATTATGTATGGGAAATTGCGAGCAGGGAGGTTGGCTGTCCAACCACTTTGGTCTTTTGCTGGTGGTTGATGTATTGACTTTTGTGTCGTAATGAGTGGTTGGTGTGGTTGGGTTGCAATGACACTCGGCTCGGCCAGGGTTCGGAGGTATTGTCCTGGAGGGGCTAGACACAAGACCCAAAGAGCAGGTGACAAAAGGCTGGGAGGACAAGGAAAGGGAACGCAGACAAGGAGACACCAAAAATGGAGGGGAGCAAAGGCCTGATATGTACGGATTAGCGAATGGACGTGGTGGCAACAACAGCAGGTTATCGAGTGGATGTATCTCTCCTCGGTGCGAAACTCGTCAAAAACGGATGAATTGCGATGCCCCTGGTCCCCCAGGCTTTCGCGCAACCCGACAGGGGCCTCGGGCCAGTGGTTTCCCAAGACTCCCACGTTCTCCTGCAGTGGTTGCATGGCGCTAATCTGCGTCGCCAGGGAAGCAGGGGCGAGATCAATGGGGCCTGCCCGCTAACATCGCCGCTGCAGGGCGGGGCGGGGCAACTGTTAACGGCTGGACCCGGGAAAAGTAGCCGGGCTGGATGAATGCGCCCTCCTCCACCTGCTCTGTTGCTCTTTCGGTTGCAATGGATGCGGGATGGCAACCGGCGAGTGATTTCCAGACACCGTCCTAGGAAAACTGGAAACGTCGATATGAGCGCGACACCCATCGCCAGGTACTCATCTTTCAGGTACCACCACCCCAGGGCCAGCTGATCCCAGCCTCTTGTAGATGTGTTAGACGCGCGTTTTCCTCACTGGTTCGCTTCGCGCACATGCAACAACCTTACTTTACAGCAGACGCGCGACATTTGTCTCGAGACCCCGTCAATACATCGTCATGGGGGGACAATTGGCGCCGAGTGCCAAAAGGGAAGGCGAAAATTGAGTTCCAGAGACGGACAGGGTCGCAGGCTCTCCACCGCTGGTGCTCCAGGGCCCGGTCGAAACAGCTGATGGGACGGTTTGTTCGGGAGGTCGGTGGGCCACTCGTGTGGCCAACTCGCCGCGTTCCTGGATCCTGCAAGGTTCTGTCGTATTTCTAGAGCCGCTCAGTCGCCCTCAACAAACCGCTGCCCCGGCGCCCCGATTTTCCATGAGGCGCAGCAGCCTCCACGGCGTCTCACAGTCGCGGATCGCCAGTCAGTGGTCTCGACGGGCCTATCTGCAAAGTATTCGCGCGCGCTGCTCGAGCTCGAGAGCGAACATCCCAGAGTTTGCCGTCGGCCCTGGATGAACAGAGACTGTCTACCCTCCAAAAGCCGCACACATGAGAAACTAGCCTGAATATTTCGCATCTTAGCCCCGCACACCCCGCGTTGACCTTCCCATTACGCCTTCTTGCAGCGAGCCACCACCCTCTCCGACGGTCTTGGTATTGGAATGCCGGGCCGGCGACCTATGAAGCGATTCCCACCCTCCGCCATCGGGACCGAACGCGCTATCATGCGCGATAGGAGACAGAATGTGCAGCTGCCGGGTGGCATCGCCTGCAGCCCCGCGGGACGAATGAGGGGTCCAGCCAAGATAGCATCACGAGCCCACTGCCCTCTCACATCTCGCAATCTCTGGCGAGACCCTCAGACAGCTCGGAGGGCTGCTGACCGCGTCCCGTGAACCGAACCGCTCGGAGCAATCTGAGTTGGTGTGGCCTCCAATAGTGGCCAGGCCGGCGGTCGTCTCCGAAACGCCCTGTCGGCAGACCCACTTGCAGGTGGGACTGGTCGTCTGGTCTTGGCCGGGCGGGCACCGTTGGCCACGGTGGGACGCGTTTCACCATCGACAAAACACCTCCAATCCGTGCCCTGTCGGGTTTCCGCGAGTCGCCAAACCAGCCCTGAGAACCCACTCAGCTTCTCCTGACGGAAAATCGCCGATGGGTCGCCTGCTGGCTAGCTGAGCGGATACTCCGCCTCGTCATAGACGCTGTGCTATCTTCGCAACGCTGTCCCAGAGCCGCCGTTGCACTGACAAGCTCCTCATCATCATGATAGCTCTCCTGTTCAAGATGCTGTCTCAGATGCCAAGAGATTCAATGCCGCGCAGGGGTCCGGGTGATGCGCTGCGTGCGCACGGCCCGACGTCGATGATGCAGTGGATCGCCGCGTTCGCGACCGGGGGCAGAGGCTCGCGTGCTGGAGGTGATCTCCTCAAGCCAGTCTCGACATCCATGCGGAGGTGGTATTCTGAAATTCATCCCTAAAAAATGGTATTCTTGGACGATTTGCTGGATCGTCTCATCTAGATCTCCATGAGCACAAGGTTACGTACCTCTCTTATCCCTAGATGGGGTTAGAAAAGAGATGAAAAGCGATCTATGCTTGCTTAATATCCTAAACAACGCGTACGGACATTCCACGGTGCTTCCATTCTCCATTCGCGAATCATACACTCAAGCATTACTGCTAATACCTGTACGTTTATTGAGTTATCACACCCACATTGCACGGCTTCGCGGTCCCTGTATGAGCCGGTGCTTCTTGCCTCATACGCCATTACGAAACTCAAATCGTTTCCTCTGCTCGATACCACGAGCTATATGTATACGCAGATGCGTGCACACAGCTTGACTTTCACACCCGCACATCTCTAAACAGTCCCGCTGATGCTCAGTTCCCTTATCTCCTGCAGCACCTGCTCAACTCTGCTGTCCAGATGGCCCTGGGCGTATTGCTCTCGCGTGTCTGCGTCTAGATATTGCTGTACCTGCGCCATCCTGCTGTACGCTTCGGCACAGAATCGCAGTTGGATCTTGACCAGGGCCTCGAATGAGGGGTCGAGATAGGGTACGCGTAGGTCGATGAGCTGAGGCAATTCGGTGCACAGTTGCTCGTTGAGCTGCTCGTATGCCGCCTTGGCCATATCCATCTCCTTCTCGGCACGGGGTAGCTTGGTCACATCCTTATCGGGCTTCTCGACAAGCTTCTTCACCTTGGCGCGGAGAGCGTCATAGTCGAGGAGCTTGTGCCCACGCTTCTTGATACCTGTTATGGCTGCGTTAGCCATAGAAAGGGGCAAGGTGGGGGTTCTCAACGCCAGCTGGCCAGAAACTTACACTCGTTTACGTCGGGGAAGTAGGCGCAGAATCTCGAAATGGGCTCTAAAACGGTGGTGCGGTACGGTCCATCGAGGGCCTTGATCGTCTCCGCGTCCAGATCCTCGACAGCCTGCTTGTAGCTCCTGCTCACGCCGTCCTTCGCGCCCGCGTCGCCGTAGAATGCGTCAATCGTCTCGGCAATTCGCATCTGGGAAGCCGTCATTGCTGCGAGTGGAATCTGTCAGTCACCGGAACCATCGGTTGTGCATTCCCAGCACGGTGCCGTAAGGTCCATACCGCGCAGAGAATCGAGGTATCCCTTCGCCTCTTTCTGTAATCGCAACGACGCTGCCTCCATTGTTCGAAATCGCCTGTAGCAAGTCTCAGCATGCTCTCGCTCTCACTGTATTCCCAAATCTTGCCGCGTACCTCTCCTCAACCTCGTAATCGCGGTCGTTCGTCTTCTCGACATGACCTGTCGCAGCGTGTCAGCAATGCCCCGGGGGAAAGCGGATCCGGAAGAGGGGATGGTGTCGCGGACCTGTCTTCATCATCACCTGCGTCGTCGCGCGGTTGACATTCTTCTTAAAGCCTGCAAGCACCATGTCAGGATTCCCCGTCATGCAAGCGAGGGCATCGCGGGGTTCGCATACCCGCCCACGACATGATGGGCAACGTGTGGGATAATCAGGCTCGGGACGGTAAAATGGTATGGCGCAGGAGCAAAACAATCGCTGCAAATGGTGTGCTTTCGGCCCTGGAATAATATCGCCGTCGTCCGGGGTTGCTGAAGGGCTGATTGCGTCGCAAGAACTGGAAGGCAAATGATTGCGAACACCCCGAGAGTTTGCCAGGAACCCTGCCGTGCGTGCCTGGCTTGAAGGGTGACGAAGTTGGTTGTGGCGGTGCTAGCGATTTCCCCGCGAGCCCCGCTGCCTGCCGGATTTGACAGGTGGGCAGTGTCGACGTCAGCGCTGCGAACGCCACGATCGGTTATTAGTTAAGCGACATTTTGGCTTTCGGCGTGTGGAGTCACCGGAGGCGGCTGACAGATCCTGGTCGCAAAGCTTCAATTCCGACCGATCTCCATCTGAGTTCTCAACAATTCACTGCCCGACGGCGTATATAGGAGGCGCAAGTCCCGGTCTGCTGTGGGAAATTATCTCCTTCTTCCCCAGAACACACCCTCCCACACAGCTGCGACTTGCGCCAGTCTCAAACAACCCTGCGGTCCAGCCTCCGAACCACACACGACAGTCACAATGTCGACAATACGACGCTTCCTCGTGGTGAGCCTCGGGAACCCCGGTGAATACCGCGACACATTTCACTCGGTCGGCCACCTCGCGCTCGAGTCACTGCAGCGTAAATTCCCTTCCGAGCAGCCGACCTTCGCTTCGGAGCGACACGGCAAGAAGACAGTCCTCACGTCGTCCGGCTCCAAATACACTCTTTTACAAAGCCCCACGCTCATGAACGTCTCGGGGCCGTGGCTGGCCAAGGCCTACAAGGAATATCTGACAGATAACGGCCTCACACCATCGGAGCTGGGACTGATTCTCGTACACGACGACCTGGAGGAGGAGCTCGGAGTCGTCAAGATCCGACAGTGGACACGGAGCCACAGGGGACACAACGGCGTCAAGAGCGTACTCGCCAGCTTACGGCCAGATCCGCAGAGCCACTGGGCGCGGGTATCGGTGGGCATCGGGCGCCCAGAGGAGCGCGATCCATCGACGGTTTCGGACTTCGTGCTGAGCAAGATTCCACGGCACTCGAAGGGGATAATTAATGAGAAGGCTAGTCGTGGGCTGTACGATGCGCTTGTGGAGTTGGAAAGGAAATGGGAGGCAGAGGCGCCGAAGGATGGTTGATGTCGGATGCAAAGATAAACAATAAATCTGTGATACCCCCACTCAAGCTTTCTAGTTCCAATTTCCACCCGAACTCTAGCTAGGACTTTCCTGACTGGGCGGGATCTCTCTGATACCCCCTACCAAGCCTTCTGCTTCCGATTCCCGTTCGAACGCTATCTAGGATTTCTTTCTCACTGGGTGGGATCTTTGCGGTCTGGCCAGCTTGGCTGTGTGGTTTAGAGGCATGGTTGGATCTGGCCTTAAACCGTTATCAGCCACTTGGAACAAACCAGAAAAGGGGCACAGCTTGGCCAGAGAAACTAACTATGACCCGCAAGGAATCTCAAAGAGCACAACGCCACCCTGCACAAGGCTTTATTGGGTACCGACAAAGAACTTGATATGACCTCTTAGCCGCCACGTACTCACCAGCTGATCTGCTTCGCAGAGCTTCGTGCTCACAGCATCATGCGACCTGTCGTCGACGCAACTGTCCTTGCAACGTTCGGCCTCAATGATGTGTTAGAGAGACTGTAAGTTGTTTAGAACGTATTAGTGTACCGGAATACTGACAACTGTCTCTTTAGAATAGCCCGTGAGGGGATGTTTGCCCCTGAATACTGCCACTCAAGCAACTGATGGTCTCGCCGAGATGGAAGTCCACCCCTCGCCGTGCCCCTCGTCGCGCCCCTCGCCGCCGAGACATTACAACTGTTGAGCTACCAGCCCTAGAGGTATCGCCGAGACCCACGTTTACTATTAAATGCGAAATTCCCCCCACGCGTCGAATCTCTAGTCCGCGGTTTCCGGAATCACCACTTCAAGCTGCTTCAGTTCTCGACCCCTGTGTCCCCAAATCTGCCAGAAACAGCAACTTGTGCCGACCCCTCCTCGTCCGCCACAACAACGTTTTTTTTCCTCTACATAAATAAAAAACCGATTTCGAAAACCTCGCCGCCGACACCATGCAGCCGGCTTTCACTTCTGCCCGCATTACTGGCCTGGGAACCACGGCCAGTCCCTTCGTAAGACATGCTCCCAGCCTCGAGAGCTCTCTGTTTCTGACTGTCTCTATCTCCAGATCATCTGGGGGCGTGACCCGGCCACGCTCAGCGTGGCCATGGTCAAAGGCATGGAGAGAATCTGCCGCCTCGCCGCCCACATCGCCCGCCGCAAGGTCGTGGCGATCAGGTACGTTTTCCTCTCAGTACTTTTGCCAATGAATATGGCGCCAGCAACAAGACTAACACTCAAATAGACCCGTCTCCCACGAGGACGAGGACGCCGAGTTGGGATTTACCGACGCTCATACCGGCGAGACTGTCGTGGAGGAGCACCCCTACATCATGGTGTACATGGGCCATGGATCTGTCGAGGCGGGCTTCCATTACGACGCTGAGGGCCGCATCTTCTACCATTCGCGCTCGAACGCGCGAGAGACCGGAATCCCGGAGCGCTTGGTGACGCCCACGCGGGCCCCGAACCCAGAGCTGTTCTTCCTTGATGAGGCCGAGTACCTCCCGGGGGTGGTGGACCATTGGGCTCGTGAGGAGGCAGCAGCCAAGCAGAGTGCTGGTACGGGCGCAGCTTCAACTTAGGTTGAAGAAACAACGGAGGATTTTGAAATTGAAATGGGATCGTTTGATCAGTTAAGCTCGTTTAGGAGGGAGACATACTTCAAGGCCTACTCCAATTGGAGTAAGGCAGTTCGACTTCAACCTACCTAGGTTGAAGATCAAGGGAAATCATTGAATTTGGGCAGTTTGCTCTACCGACACAATCATAAATGCAGTGCCCACTCAGCCAGTGAAAAAAAATGGCTTCCAACTGTTTAAACCACCCATGATTGTTGTTACGGCAGGCCATATCTCATTCCGACAGGGCCTATCTGCATTCTGAAAAGGCTTCTTTGTATCTCGAAAAGGGCTTTCAAGATGCAGTCGAGGCTTGTAATGTGGCAAGCCCAGGCCTCGCTGTCCCGTATGAGGATTCCAGCAACGACTTTCGGGAGGGGGAGAAGGAGGGACCCCTTCTTTTGGCGTTATCTGGAACTGGCGAGAACCATCTTCTTGCCACAAGATGCTTAAGGTAGGTAGTTATACAAAATTGATCACGCGAAGCTCAACTGCCTGTTAAACTCTTCAAGACACTGGCGGGCTGATCTATGATAAAATGCGAACATATTCGCAACTCCATTGCATTTTTTGAAGTATTCGTTCCGAAGTGAGCCGCGCGCACGAGCTGTAGGCACAGAACCCGAAGACACACAACCGGGGATAGGCAAGATGGGGGTAAATGGGCCCGGCAGCCGTTGGGCGCTCGGAGCCGGGGCTGTAGGCCCTTCACCATTATGAAAGATAGAAATGAAGAAGGGGAGGTACGCTATGGCCAGAAAGATCAAGAGATCACAAGGTGAACTTGTTGACAATTAAGGAATATTCCAATAAGATCAACGTCATATTTCAAGACGATTCATGCTGCCCAGGAATAATCGAACCTGGTTCTCAGCATTGCTAGATGCCGTTTCTCGAGACAGTTCTCGGTCACCGAGCACCACGAGCTCCCAGAAAATGGAGACGTCCCGACAAGAGTTCGGACTTCGAGGGCTGGGGCTCACCTTTCCGTAAGCGGCATCACAAAACACAGGCACCCTAGATACACTACACTTACGCTGAGCCCATTTGATCATTTTCATACATGTTTGTTGTGAAATTGTTGTAAACCTGGCGTAGGAGTAAACTAAAACGTCAGACTGCTCAAACAAATTCTCAAAATCTTGTCACATCTCACTTTCGAACACCAGGCCGCCTGTTTCCTATCCACGCGTCGATGGCATATGATTGAATTCCCGCCCCATCTAAGTAACCACATTCCAAATTGCCTCCGGCAAGCCGAGGGAATTATAATCATCAAGCCCTGGATTCAGTCAGCGCTATCCCCTCCCACACGAGTTCAAAGTACCACAAGAAAATCACTTGCAGCTATCACTAGGCTTCTTGAAGTCAAGATAAGCACAACACTGGTTCCCCGTCTGAATACCCTGCATCTTGAGCGTCAGACCCTTCCCTGTACCAAAATGTCAGCATCTGCCCCCTTCCCTACTCGAAATCTCAACCCCGGATGGAGAGCCGTGACCTTGGAGCTCTGCGCGTAATTCTAGTTCGCCAGGCCGTCTTGTATACCGTGTACTACATTTCGCCGCTCACGCCGTCGAAGCCGAGGTTTAGGACGATGGGCGCCGCGGTGGTGGCTGCCGTTGTGGCGCGGAAGAAGAGCACAGCGGTCCAAGAGTTGGAGAAGTTCTCGGCGAAAGTGCAGATGGTGCAAGTGGCGGTCTTGGCGATGTTATCATTCATGGCAAGGTCTTCTTTGCCCTCGTTGAGAAAAAGCCGAGCCTGCGGTCAAGACTCTGGCAGGTGAGGTGAAGATCCCGTCCACATGGGAGAACAAAAACAGGAACTGATCGATTGCCTGATGAGATTTTGGGGATACCAGGGGAGATATCAAAACCTAGATACCTGAATCTCGATAATCAGCGAGCTCAACTGAAGGTAGATGTAGGTCTCGCAGCGTGGAAGCCACGCCTCGATGAACGCATATCGCTCATTGGAGGTTGAAGTTGGCTACCTGGGAAGACCGGAAACCTTTCATTGTGCAGACCTCGCTTTTTGTGACCAGGTAAGGAAGATAGGTCGTGATTTATTCGCCTAGAAGTACAACTGCTGAATCCTGAGAGGACTGCGATGAGGTCCAGGTCATGTGCTGTCACCCTGCATAAGTCTTGGGGTCTTGTGGGCCGGGGTACAGACTCGGGGCGAAAGAAAAGTTTCCTGCGTCATTTGGGAGTTGGGCACGTGGTACGGCATCTCGGAGAAGATTTGGATACCATCGGCATACACAGAGCTTCGTCATTTGACATTTGACACAGTCAATGCACTGCTAAGTGACAAGAAGGGGCGCTTCTGATGGAAAGACGGGATGAAAGGTCACGACATGTCGATGCTGGCAGGATGCAATGTCAAGCCGCCATCATGGGAAGCGGGCAGACGGAGGTGAAGAGAATCTACGGTTGTTTTATGTATGTCTATGACAGCCGTGACACCATCGAATCGCTTCCACCGGCTGGTTGTCTCTGGCTAGACTACTGCAATCCCCTATCATTACACGCCTGCCAATCTTCAATCCTTTTTCCCGTCCACCGATGCGAGAGGGCTGCCCAGGCTATTGTCTCCGAGAGAGACATTCGCCACCGACATTATTTAGTACGCGTAGAGGAGGAGGAAGGCAACCATGAGTGCGAACAGGCCGGTAGCTTCGGCGAAGGCGAAGCCAAGAACGGCGTACGAGAAGAGCTGACCTGAAAGCACGAGACATGTCAGTGGCCGGTCCCCAGGAGTCAATTGGCGGTCAATGCTTACCTCGCATGGCGGGGTTGCGAGCAACGCCGTTGATGAGAGCAGCGAAGACGCTGCCGATACCGACACCAGCTCCGGCGAGGCCCATGGTGGCGAAACCAGCACCCTGCATCTTGGCGGCGGTCAGGATGGCAGCGGCCGTGGACTCGACGACGACACCCCGCTTCTGCATAGCATTGCGGACCATGGAGTTGGCGAAGTTGTTGCGGCCGCCATTGAGGAGGAGTCCGCTGCGAGCAGCAGCTGGCTGGCGGACAGCAGAGAGGATGGAGCTGGGGACGCGAGCTGGAGGGAGATGGGAAATAAATAACGCGTCCGGAGCAACGGGAGTCGACACCTGTCCGGAGAGAACTTACCCTGCGACGTCGACAACATACGCTGCTGCGCACCCACACGGGCGACGGCGCCAGTCGCTCTGCTTGCGGCGAACATCTTGTCAAGCTGGTTTGATGGTGGGAGGATGAATGGTTGGAGGGAGAGACAGAATTGGAGTGTGTGGTTTTTGGAAGTCTGTCGGAAACAGGCGGAAGAGGGGAGGAAAAGAGAGCCAGCGGGAGAGGGTGGCTGACTGGCTGTGTGCGAGGGGGCTCGGGGTGTAACAAGGTGATGCCGCAGGAAGCAACCACCCTGGCCAGCCAATCAGCGGGGCAGACCGGGATGTACGGGTAATCATATTCGTACTGTACCAACGCTTCCAAGCTTGCTCATTCCAGTTGAGATCGAGATGTTCCTTCCAATTGACAGAGCTTACGAGGGTTTCCCATCAATTGGAGAAGGCGATCTTACAGATAGACTTGCGGTTGAGCTTCACATCGAAGCAGCTTGCCCGAAAACCATTGCCTTACAGCCCGTGGAGTCGCTGGCGGAGACTGTCGCGTCGACCCCCCGACCGCCGAGCCAGCAAGCACAGTGTTGACTCAGTTTCCCCCACGGGGAAGCAAGGGAAGGCGCGAGTGACCAACCAATTTCGGTCTGGTCTGCATCGGCAGGTTTGTGGGGTGAAGCCCGAAGGAGACGGTCAAAGCGTCATGCTCTGTCGCCTTTTGTGCCGCTGGACCCCAATTGCTGTGCAAATTTGCCTGTTCCTTGCAGGAATGTCGGCCAGCTTCGTGTTCTGGTGAGCGACACCGACGACATTCCAAAAACTCGAGAAAACGGCCAGGAAATCGCTGCGATGCTCGATCTTGCCGCCCTCACCCCCTCAATTGCGGGGGAGGGCTGACTGTGGGACTCGGTCGCGCCCGACAAGGACGAGGGTCAACTGAATCTGGGGGAACCAGGGCTGTCGTGTCCACTTCGCGCCCTCGTCTCGCTAGCTTCAGCGCTCAGGCCAGATGGCTGAGGTCCACCAGCAATCCACATTTCACCTCACGCCCTGGGATTGGGATGAACCGGTCAGTAATGGGATTCTTTGTCGGGCAATTGCTTCTCAGTGACCATTGATGATTTGCCTGTCTTTTTCATCTTTTACCAGACTCTGCGACCGCCTGAATCTTGTTTTTTTACGACCTGGTGGGCAGACCGAAAAAACTTCCAGGAGGCGTTTTTCCGCAACTCAATCTCCCAGTGAGCGGGCTCTCGGCTCGCCGACCCTCGGCAAAACAGAAATCGTGACGCTGACAATCCACGGACCCGATCTTTCCTTGCCATTGCTGCTATTCTGTGCCATTGCATTGCATGTGCATCTGGGGCTTGCCAGCTAACGTCAGGAGCTCGAGCAGGGTCGCGAAACGACTTGACCGTGCAAGAACAAACGCTCGAGCCAAGAATCAGCGAGGCAGAAGCGACCCTCACGCAGATGTGGAAACAACACGCGCAACGTCGATGCATCACTCCGGTAGTCGAAACGTAGGTAGCGCTGCATCACCTCGCTCCTCGAGACTCGGCATTACTTTCATATGCTATGCGCCCTGGTCACCCGGCCCGGATTCCTCGTGGCAGCAATCTCCAACTCTCGATCTTGGTCTGGGCGAGCGAGGGTGGGCATATTTCAAGGGCCCTGGTGGCGTTACCATTCGAGGAGGACAGTGGCACTCTGACCAAGTACCCCATGTACGGGTTCGGGTGGTAGATGCGAATGGAGAATTCGCTGGGCACGCTTCCTTTCCTCGAGAGGCGGCCCCCTCTTGGCCCCTTGGGCTTTGGGATCACGGTGACGTCCTCGGACGGTACAGATATACCTAGAAGAGCCACTGCGTGCTTGAAACTTGCCATCAAAAAGCCCTCGGGGAGGATCGAATGATGCTGTTTCGCCGAACAGCAAGCTTCGGTTGATGGCGTTTCTCGACTTCAGGTCCCTCTGCACTTTCGTATTGACACGTGCTGGCTAGAAGATGCGTTGCCCATAGTCAGAGTAGTCTCCTTGCTGACCTGCAATATCGGCGAATCCGCGGTGCCCCGGTTTGGGTGCTACAAGGCAGCTGGTTGCTATGGTAACGATAGAAAAGCGACTGGTGGCAAGGGACAAAACCCATCTTTCGTAGAAAGCCCCAGGGGATTAGCCTGATGGTATCGATGACTGTCTTTATATTTTGTAGCTAGGAATATGATCCAAGAATTCGGCCAATTTTAGCCCTTTCCATATTTCTGCAGTCAACAGACCAGGACAGGACTCAAGAGCTTTTGCCACGGAGGCAGATCTCAAGAGGGAAACGGTATTGTGGTCCGTTTTTGCGGCTGCCTAGTTAGGTATGATCTCACAAACACACAGGTGGAGTCACATAGGTAGGACACATCGGACTTGGGGTTTCGTCTCATACTTTGTTATGCCCAAAATATAAGCAGGACCAAGTTCAGGTGACTTCCGTTTCTTGGCTAGATCATGGGAGAATCCTGGGGGTCTGGAGGAGGCTAGACTGGTATAAGAAGGTGAAGATAGAACGAGAATATTAGCATATACGGTAACTTTCAAACTGCACTGACGTCTCAATAGGTGTTAGTAGAAGATAATGGAGATCTCCCAGTCAAAACCTGTGGTTATTAACCTTGATCGAGACAACTGGGCGGCGGCTGAATATGCCAGAAGGCCACCTCTAACGATAAAAGCCAATCGACCGATGCTCGTCTGACCATTAGCCAACCCCTTGCCAACCTTCGATGTCCATGGTATCTAAGTTAGTGACGACACCAAGCCCAATGGCAACCGGTGGATATTGTTAGGGCAAAGAGTTGAACGAGGGCTGTGTGGGCAAGGAAAGAAGGTTGATCGAAGGCTTAGCAGGGCGCGAGCTCGGCCAAGGATTGATCGGGACGAACATCGTGCAAGAGTACTACCCACACTCTGTGATGTTTTCGATTCCCAGGCGGCCTTCAGTTAACCTCTCCTCAGTCGACCGCCCATGAATAAGCCCTGATTGATTTCGCATACATCATCTGCGCGTGCTATAACTTTGCACGCACCTCTCATAGTGCCTCTCAACGTGGCCGTGGGCCAACCATCATCACTTCCGCCGACCTGAACCTCAGAGTAACGCCCCAGTCAGCACCCCACATTACCACATTCGACCAAGGCAATGCTTCAAAGTAAAATCATAATCCCCATTGATGTTCATAAGCCCTGTATGCCTTGAGCCTTAAACCAGCACAAACCGTAGCTTTTCTAACCCGAATCCGCAAAACCCAATGCTACCTACACTCCATACTCCCGTGTTCCCAGACTACTCCGCATCCAGCGGGCACCTTGGCGGTGTATCATTAACTTGAATACCTCCACGCTTCTTCTGCGTGCTATCGGGCATGGGGAGCGCCCAACCGCCCTCACTCTCAGGCGTAGCAAGCCACAAGCGGAGCAGGTGTCTCCTGGGTGCTGGTGCCGGGTAATCTATCATCATTGTCAGCATATTCTGTGAAAACTGTGAACAGACAGTAAAACTTACCCTTGTACTCCGTCCTGGCGTGCAGCAAGTGCGCATTGCTGACGAACTGAATATCTCCCACCTCCAGCACCATATGCAGCGACAACCGCTGGCACGTCTCCTCAAGAATGCGCATCGCCCTCAGCTGCTCCTCGCTGAGCGGTGGGATCAACCCCGCATCGCTGAACCGCGTGAGACTCCTGACATAGTACGGATCCCACTTGCAGTACACGCGGCCCTGGCCACCATTCTCAAGGTACACCACGGGCTGACGAACCCAGCCGTCCTGGCCGTGGCTGACCTCGCCCTTGCGGTCAAAGTACCATATTGGCTTGGTCAGTGTCTCTGCCACGTCAGGGTGCTCTTTTTGCAATGTGTTCCACACGTTGTGGACGCTGACGATGTCGCTCTCGCCGCCCTCAGCAGCGCGGTGGACGCATAAGAGGCCAACGATGTCACCGTCGTCGGCGTGGAAGAACTGGCGCGCCGTGGTGCGATAGATACGCACGGCGTGGATCTGGGTCGGGTCGTCACCGACGTCCTTGACGTGGCCGAGAACGTGGCCGCGGCCGTTCTGGGAGACGAAGTAGCCGAGGTAGGTGCCGAGGCCCATGTAGGCGGTGGCATTCTTCTGGGGAGACCATACGTCGGCGGGGAAGCGCTTGAAGAGGATGAAGCCCTTGCCGTTGAGGAGGTCCTCGCGGAGGGAGGCGAGGACGGGGCCGAGGGTGGGGAGGGGGAAGTTGGACTTGGAGATTCCTGTGAGGGGGGTGCCGGCGGCGATGAAGGCCTCTGCTGTGGCGGAGAGCTCGGCAATCTCGGCGTCTGTGAAGGGGTGGACCCAGCGCTCCGGGTTGTTGACGTACTCCTCCCGCCGCCAGACGGTGGGGCCGGAGATCTCTGTGGGGAAGTCGGAGTAGGGGCGGAGGCGGCCGTAGAGGGGTGCGTGCTGACCCGAGGTGCGGATACCGTCGGGGAAGACGGAGCGCGGCGCCTCGTCGTTGCGCTTGTTAAGCGCGTCACGACGCGAGCTCTCAGTGGTGTCAACCAGGATTCCGGGAGCCATGATGAGGGTGGTGTGGGAGGTTGTATGTGTGTGTGTGGAAGGCGTGGGGGAGATGCAGCTATGACACAGAAACAATCGAAAAAAGGAAAGGAGAGAGAACCCCCAACAATGCAGGATACTTATAGTCTTGCCGGTGTAACAGTCGTTTGGTACCAAGAAGCAGGGGGAATGGCGCAAGGCGTGCTACTGAGGGGGGTGAGCAACCGGCTCGGAACCACATCTCGATTGTGCCACCGACACTACGCAGAGCTCCCATCGGTGCGGTTGACGGATGATTCGGACGGCAATCATTGGCGATGGCGGTGAACCGAGCGGGTTTTCGCCTTTACCGGCGCATTGCGAGCTCAGATCCGCTGATGGCGTGCTTGTCTCGTCAATGACGTGAACGCGCCGCCCCGCAACCCCAGTTGTCACCAACGGGCCACGGAGGGCCTAAAGGGAGTTAACCGAGTGCTAAGATAGCATCGCACCTTGGAAAGATCTATCCGGTAAGTTGGTGTGCTGTAACGGCGTCTAGTGTCTCGGTGAAGCGGCACCGTCGAGGTCCGGGGTTAGGGCTCGTGATGGTTGGCGGGAAATGGTTTCCGCGCTAATTGCAGTCGCACGTCGTATCCAGTCTCGGGAGCCGCAGGAAGCTGCATGAGGTAGATGCTGCTCTGTGAAACAAAGAAGTCAGCTAGAATGTCTCGGCAGAGGGACGACGGGAGTACTCAGCCCGACATCGGAGAACGCGTGTTTGCGACATAAGCCCGAGGAGGTCAAAGTGTCGTCGATGCATCATCGGGTCCGGGGCGGCAGTGAAATCCATAATATTCAATCCTCTATGCCAGATAAGCCCATGTAACCCAACCACACCAGCATGCTATATATTAGTACGTATGATACATTAGACCACCCTTTTATATCCCGTGTCACGGGAGAAGCCGCTTCAAGGGGTGCGCCTCTGTGTTGAACACGTACTCGTCCAGGCTGATTAGGTCCGGCTCGCCGAAGATGAGGTAGAAGTATTTTAGCGTCTCGCCCAGCCAGAAACTCTCCATCGTGTCGCTCATGGTCGGCGCCTTGTCCGTCACGGTAATGTCCATCAGCGCTGAATTGGCCAGCTCCGTTCGCGTGCTGGAGTCGATGGCGCGGAACATGTCCCATGCGGACTCCATCAGGTCCTTCCGCCCCGTGATGCGGTACAGTATGAAGACGCTCTCAATCGCTTCGGGCCGAAGGTGATACCGCGTGTCGGGGATAGCAGTGAATCCTTTAGGCAGGCGCTTTTGCTCGATGATTGCCTCTGCCTTGTCGGCAGACAGCTTCTCGTCGCTGGTACTGGCTAGCTCCAGGACAGCTTGCACCCACTTCTTCTCCTCCCACTTGCATTGCGTGAGGGATTCACAGGGCACCATGTAAAAGGTTTCAGGCATGATTCCCAGCGGCAGCGCCTTGTATGCCCACACGCAGCCATCCGTGACCTTCTCGCCCTTATCCACATGCAGCTGGTTCTCGACTAGTTGTCCCCCGAGCGCCAAGAGCCCACCGACAAAGCAGACAAGATGCTGACCTTCGGGTCTGAGTTTGGTCTCGGTCTCGCCGCCGCGCGTCTTGGCGTGTACAAGCCCCGAAATTAGGATGTCTTCCCCATTTGGCACCATCGGACGGAAGAGATTGTGGCGGATGGCTGTGTTCATGGCCACTTCGTACATTTCGCGGTACTCAGGTAGCAGACCGCCAACCAGAGCGTACGTCTTGGGGAGATACTCGAACCAGGAGTCAGCCATCGCGCCGAGGGTGTGGTCCGAGTGTTGGTTGAATTTCATCTCCTTGGCATCAACAATGACGGGCCACATGCCGGGGAGGTGTGTTTGGTTCTGTTGCTTGTGCAATACCTCCGTGATGCGCTGAGAGGCGTCGAACCACTTCGGGTCGCCGGTGATCATCGATAGGCGTGTGAACTCGAGCGAGAAGGTGCCAATCTCAGCGAGGAGCACATGGCTGCTTGCGACCTGTTTCCGGCCGCGGGCTGCGCCATTCATGTCCCAACGGGTGACGGGCATGCGGTTAGGCGTATCGAATGCGACGTAGAGGAGGTCGCCAACCTCAATCGCCTTGTCAAGCAGCCGCTTGTCGCCGCTGAGGTCGTATGCTGCCAGGAAACCGCCGAGGTAGCGAATGTTAGTCTCAAATACGCTGATCTCCTTGAGCTTGGTAGTGTCGAAACTGATGTTTGCCACGGCGGCGACAGCTTCGTTGAATTCGGTTCGCAGGCCCATGATCCAGAGGGTGTCGAGACTGTCGACAAGGGTTGCGCCCCAGCCGCCAAAGGCGTCGCGACGGCCGCCCGTGACAGGCCGGACCTCGTCGCTCATCCATGCGTTGGCGCGATAGGCATTCCAGCAGCGGAGGAAAGCGTCCTTCACGCGCTGCTGTCGGATGAGGCGATTGCCCCGCTCTGTGTCGGACTCGGCGCCGAACTTTTTCTGGACCCTCGGCAATGCCAGGGGTTTTCCGGTGGGGAGCTGCCGCATCGACCCGGCCGGTACGGGGTACTGCGTCTTCAGGCGGCGCCAGCGGGAGTCGGCGGTGGACTCCGTGCCGGATCCAGGGCGGAGACCCGAGCCCGGCAGGCCATCCCGGTCGAGATTGCGGTACGAGAGGAAAACGAACGTGAACACGAGCCCGGCGAGCAGGTATAAGCCGTTCCTTCTTCTGGTAAGGGCGAACATCTTGACGAACAAGGACCCGCCGCAGTCACCGGAAACTCGTGTTTCTGGGGCTGTGGTCGAGTCGCACAACAGAAAAACATGAACGTTTTTCACGCCGCAGACGCGCTGCATGATGATGGGGCAGCATCGTCAGGCGGTTGGGCAATTTCGAACGCTTGGCCGCCGCTAGCCGAATACAGGCGTTAGCGCAGCTCCTTCCCCTGAGCCAAAGTTCAGCTTGCCAGCTGGCAGCAATCATCATCGGATGGTTCAGATTGCCAGGTTTCTGGGGCTGCGATTGCTCCTGCGCCAAGTGTAGGCGTTTGGGGGCTTGTCCTTGCAGCCACATTGCGGTCAGATGTTGCTGGTCGAGGACCTTTACCTTGTGTAGCTTCTGGTGAATGGGAATCAATTGATTGGGCGACAATACCTGCCCCCCGGCCATTCCCCGTTTTGGAGGGGGCTTTTTGCATGTTGCTGTCGACAAAGTCCATGGGGGACGGCGCTACTGAGAGAATGTAAACTGCTAACGGGATTCACAGCCTCGAGGCCTCTGGTTCCTACTCGTTGAAAAAACTCGCCCCGCGCGAAACTGAGAGATAAAGGATGCAGAGGCTCCAATTTCGTTTTCCTCCCGGAAACCTGCCCCCTCCTATCTTCCACCTTCGCGCCCGCGATCCCTTCTGGTGTCAAATTACGTAATCATTCCTTAGTCAGCCGCTCTGAGAGCGGTTGGGCCGTAATTTAGGGGCTCGCGGTCGTGCGGACCGCTTCTTGAATGAAACACACTTCACGACTTCCAATTACTGCGTTTCTGGTTGGCTGCGTAGAATTCAACATCTGGCCTTCAAAATCTGATCTCCACCGGGGCCGGTCACATCGATCAGGCCCCTGCCTTGCTTGCAGTACATCTCCATCACCACCTATCTCAGGCGCGCGGATCATAAGTCCGCGCCCGCACCATCTCTGACGAAAATCATGGTCATCATTTAATCGGAAAGGAACCATACAACGGACTCTACTCCTGGGATCCGACACTTCCGTCTTCCGCGCTTCCCCCTGACGAACTTGACAGCTGGGTGAGCGATTAGTTGCGGATATTACAGCCGGAGAATTTCTGGGCTCAACTCGAGACCAGCGGTTCCGGTGAGGACGGCTTTTGGCCAATCCTCGGTAATATAGCTTCTGCACCACCGGATATCTTCAAGCTCCCCTCCCACCACGAACTCAACGTGCTTCCCATACCATCCATCACAAACTCCAACTCTCCCTCTCGGCAACCCGAATTTTGGATTTCTCTAGCTCGCTCCTCATCCCCGATTCAAGCGCCTCACTAACACCCGCCACGCCAAGTTACTTGGAAAATGCTGGCCCTCGCAATGGTACCCCAGCTCAGCCTGGGGTTTGTTCTTGTGCCCTTGGGTCTGAGCGCCCTGCTTCTTCGAGATCTCCTCGCAGCCATGCCGACAAACAAGCGGATACTGTCGCCATGGCGTGTCTTGGTCGACAAAATCCTCAACGAGGTGGCACGACGAAGCTTCTCCTTGATCCCCTGACACAACATCGTTGTCCTACCTGTGGGAAGCATTTCGCTGCTGAGCGTCTCAAGTCGGTTACCTCCTGCATGTTCCGTCTGATTGCCGCGCTAACTGACTTCAAGGAAACATCTCAGGCAACGAGTGTCCAATCGACCCGCGCCGTGCAGTCGCTTCCCTTGTCTAGCCCCTGGGTGCGGAAAAGACTACGCAGATAAGGCTAGGCTCGCTCGCCACGCCAATCAGTGCCGCCAGGGAATCAGCGAGGTACATTCTGAAGCGCGTGTGGTCAGTGCTTAGCGTTGCTGCTGCGCAAAGACCTTCCCTCGCTGGGACAAATTTCTCGAGCACTACCGGCGTACCTGTTCCAAACTGGGAGCCGGAGGCCTTGGCCAGTTCACCTGCCGGTGTGGTGATATCAGTGCCAGTATCGAATCTTTTATCGAGCACCGAAAGTCCGAATACAAGTGAGTGGGCCGCCCAAGAAATTTGGAATGAATGCAACTGGGTTTATGCCGAAAGTTTCGGTTGGGGGTCCTGCCAACACCCACCCATCGAACAGGTCCGTCCAAGTTTGTATAGTTGGGGATCATGCCAACACCCTCCTATTGGACTATCCCACCCAAGTGTGTGTAGTTGGGGGCCAGTTGTGTGTGGTTGGGAGCTAGTTCGTTTAGAGGAAATGGTGGTGGTGGATATGGTGTGTTATGAGTGGATATCTCGTTTGATATCATGTTTTTCGTCTGTCGTTATCTGTTGAACAAAGGCCACATTGGCTTGCAGTCTGAGACTTCTCAAATACCAACTTCATTCGCTCTTTCAAAACCTGATTACTTGCGACAAATGTGATAACTTTATAAAGATGCATTGAAGTTGCGATCCTTCGTCTTACTAGTAAGTGTGAAGAAATGAAAAGAGGAGTTAGCAGTGTCAATACAACAGCATCGCCTGATAATCCTCCCAAACTTGCTCTCTTTCCTGGGCGAGCATCACCAGCTCATTGGGGTGCATCAGCTCTTCCTTCACCTTCTTGATTTCTAATTCAACTTCTTTCCAAGAGGGAGAATTGAGCAACAGTTTTCTTGGAGAGACTCCACCGAGAGATGCAGCTCCTTCTGATACAGGCTCCTCTCTTGCAACTCTTCCCATTTCTGGTACATCTCACGAGCCCCGGAAATTCTTGACTGGAGAAACTGGACCTGTGCTTTTAGACACGGAAGGATGGTGTATCGAAGAAAACTTGCAGGTCCGTCGAGGATTCTCCCGGTAGACATGTCGGACCCCGAAAACACAGGAACGACGGACTGTCGCTGAAGCGAGCCAAAATAGTTCTCCGAAGCAAGGTCCTGCAGAGACGGCATCAAGGTCAACTGCTTTTCGACATACGCCGCCTCCTTTGCCTTGACGTCGACGAATCGTTCCAGATCTGCAACCGATCGAAAGACACGCTCACCCCGCTCTCCTGGCCGCAAGCACCGGTTGACCACCCGCGATATTGCTTCGACAGTCTCCGGATCGAGATCACTAGCATGGAGCTGGGGCACCCAGCGGTCTCCGTACAGGAAACCGGACCAGTCATGCATCTTCATGAAGAAGATCATGCTGCGCTCCATGGGGCTCGGACGATGGCGCTTCTCTTTTTCCTCGAGCTCGGCTTGATTTTGCTTTGCGGCTGCTGTTGATTCTGCTTTCGCTGCCTCTGCGCGTTTGAGTTCCCGCTCTTGTTGGCGCCTCAGACGCTGCTTTTCACGTAATCTTGACTTTCGGCCGGCTGGCCTGTCTCCCTTGGTTGGATGAGAGGCGTTGTCATCAGCGGGGTCACTGGCAGATGCAAACGTACCACTGCCTATGGGCACGACGGGTGGGCTTTTGTCATTTTTGATAGGTTGTGGGGATGAAGACATGTTCTGATCGGCCGCAGTAAACGACTTCAAAAGGGAATTCTGCACCAATTTGGCTTCAAAGACACGACGTGGGCGTTGGTGTTGACGATAACGACGACGACGGGAAGGATCGACCAAGTCCCTGTTCCAGTGGACACACTGTTGGGTGATTGGCTATAGAAACTGGCCCTGGATTATCTCAAGGCAGCCGTGGTGGGTGCCTGACCAACTGAGGGGCCAGTTATGTGAACCAATCATGCATCCCCGAGCGACCGCTGCAGATTGGGCGATGCAGTGCTGCAACCGTGGACCATGCCTGAGAGCCTGCAGCAAAACCACCCAATCCGCGGCCGCGGGCGACTATCCAGCAAGAGCGGGGGGCGCGGGACAGACTCGAAGGCTCAAAGCCAGTCTGCGTGTTCCCAGAGATCTTGGTAGCTGAGCCAGGGACTACGGATCCACAAACGAAGAGCAAGACAGCAAAACGACAGCAAACAAAGCAAGTTGACCACAATGAAAGGGGGATTGGCTATTGGGGAGCTGGCGCGGAGCTCTGCGCCATCTCCGCCATCTCCGCCACCAAACTCGTTAAGTTCACCAAGCTCCTCGGATTGGGAGGCCGAGTCGGTTGAGAACCCCTCACAATCTGCCATTGAACGCGGAAAGCCGGCTCTGAATGCCGCGAGAACCGTGACGTCTGTATCGGCATCATTTGTCGTTGAAGAACTCAGCGACTTTGCAGACAGCGATGGCGACGAACGACTCGATTGCATCCGCCCACACGCCATTGACCAGCCCGAGTCAGACAATAATAGAGGGTCGAGGCCCCAGCGCCCTAAGGTGATCGACCCCGAAGTCCTCTCCGATTTGGCAAAACTCAGCTGCGGCGACACCGACGACACAGACTTTGATGAGGCCGAATACCAGGAGTTCCTCAGGAGATTGCGAGAGAGGAAGAGGAGGGCTCGTATGGGGAAGGGGAAGACGCCTGCAGGGCTAAAGGCGCGGACCTTCAGCGAAATCGCGACACTCGGAAGCGACGACGACTACGAGGTGGACCTGGAGGACCTCCAAGGCTCCCTTCCTATCCAGGAAGCCGGATCAAGTGCCCGCCGTCTTCGTAGGCGGATTGGCGAGCGCCACGAACTCATCTTTCAAGACCCGCCGTTATTTGTTTCTGAACTTGACGAGCCTGACAGCTCGGATGATGAGATCAGCGAGGCACTTGTACGAGAGCTCCCATATTTCGAATATACAGCCATGGAGATTGATTCTGATGGCGGGACATATACCGGCAGCGCGCAAGCCAAAGCATGGGCCACGAGCATACCCTCGTTTAAGGGCAAGAATATCGACAACCAGTGGATGGAGTTGGATCGCGACGCAGGATCAGACCATAGCACAGAGGACTCGGACATGAGCGATCTCGAAAGTATCGTGTCTGAAGCCGCCTCGCTTGCGTCGTCACAGAGTTCAGTCCCGACAAGCGTCAACTTGGGTGCGATCGATGAGCTCAGGATGCTTCTTCAAACCAATGAGGCTCTGAAGCCGCTCTATGAGGTGGCTATCTCAAAAGTTGGCCCCGAGAGATTCCACAGAAACTTCGGGCGCCTCCTTGTGAGATATGGTCGGGACCTAGGCACTGAGGCAACTTCAACATTGCAATCCAAAGCCGCACGCTTTGTTCGTTTTGCTGCTTCACGAGTGGCAATGCAGATCAAGGACAGCTTCGTGGACAAGGAAGCTAGAGAACGGAAGAAGTATACATCTAACGCTAAGGTGCTGGGGGCCTATTTTAAATCAATCCAGGATGTCAAGGACGCAAGTGATGGGGACGATTCGGACCATGACCCTGAGGATACTTCACTCCAAACACTTGAGAGCGTCAGGAACTTTATGATATCCTCCGCGGCCTTCTCCAATCTTTGCCGCTCGCTGAGAGTCTGGTTGACCTTGGACGACCAAGACGAACATGAAAGCACGCATTATTTTACGATAGCAGAAGCGGGAACCCAAGACACAATCAGGGCCAACGTTCTGACAACAGCCACAACCCCGGATACTGTCCGACCCCAGGAAAAGAGGACAGAGCTTGTAGCCCTTAGTCAAGCTACAGCCAAGGAAGATGTTCTCCTCAAGAGACTATCATTCAAAATCAGGGATGATTATGCTCGGCAAGTAGCATCTTACTGGCTCTTGGACGCCAGAGCAGTTTACAATTGCCTTCGGAATATGCTCTCCGGCCTTTGGCAGGCAGAAGTGCCACCTGGTGAGGTCCGGATCTCGTGGACCTGTGTAAGTCCAAATTCAAACATCCGGACTGGTGTATCATAGCTGACTGATGTGGGTTCAAAAAACGCAGAGATGTGGCGATGTTCTTAGAATTCAAGTGCCAGAGTCCCAAGAGAGAGCAGCGATAGCTTTTGCCAGACAGGCAGCCGACCCAAATACGAGTACCGTCTTAACCCAGAGACCACATCAGGTTGGCGGACTATGGCTCACTGGTTATGTCTCAACGGTCACAAACACAACCACTCAGGGACCCAGCCGCCCCAGCTTAAGACCGCATAGTAGCAACATCTCAGCAAGCACTGATACGACAGCAGGCTCGTACTCCACCAGCGCTACAAGTCGCTCAGCTGCGTCGCGGCCGGAATCTCCAAACACACTCCCTTCCGATGAGGAACTCAGCCAGCCAGAGTCGTTCATCCCGGTCGGGACCAAGAAATTCATGCTCCTCTGTGTTAACACGTCGGGTCCAAGCGGCATCGTCCAACGAAAGCTCGCCAACGTGGACATCACCGACGTTGAATGCGGCGCTGAAATGTTCCAGAGGCTTCGGAACGCATATTACGCGCTCAGGGGGAAACGGAACCCATTTCTCGTCCCGAAATCGATGCACTACGTCAAATTCCAGCTTCTCTTCCTCCAGAAATCTGGGGAATGCATCGGCGCTTACGAAATAAACTCGATCCCTTCCTCCAAGGAGGTCTTCAAGCAGGAGTATGCCTTCTCACCATGTCCGCCGCGAATTGGAAAACTGCCTCTCCCTCCGGATATCTTCATGCATGGCTTTCTTGATCCCGGTGATCATCTGGGTCCTATGGCGGTCGACATCCTACCTAAGAAGCTGTGGTGTCAGCTGAGATGGGACGCCCAGGCGAATGATCAGTATAACGTGCCCGCGGGGTGGGGTTTCTACATCGTCGAAGGGATCAACTGGCCGCTGGTTTCGTGGTGTGCGGCTGTGGCGTTGCTGGGTGTGACGATTCTGACAGTGACTTGGTCGGTCTGGACGGAGGATGTGCAGGGAGGAACCGGGCTAGGGCAATACTGCCTGGCTGTGTTGACTTTGTCGGTTTCGGTATGGTTGTTGGGGTACAGTGTGCGGGATGGGCTGTGATGGGTGAGTGCTTGGAGAGCTGGCCCTTCAGGAAGATGGTGACTATAACCAGGTAAGAGATTATCCTACTTATAGGCACCAACATACTAGGCTGCCGATAATATCATAGTTCCACTTGACTAATAAACCTAGAGACTTTAGCAAATTTACTCAACACAAACGAAAGGCGCTGTCTAATGCCGTGCTGCTGATGGACTGCGTTCGAATCTTGAGTCGTCGATAGATGTCCTCACGATGACAGTCATTACCATAAAAATATGCCTACTCTCCATGGGAAAGACTCAGCTCGTAGGAGAGTTAAAGTCTTACTTTCAAGACCATCAAATTTGTTGGGGGTTCCAAATCGAGACAATTTAGAAATTCAGGTTGAATATTGCCCTTCGACAAAGCTTATTAGGTTTCCCTTCAGCTGACCAGAGAAAAAGCTGGAAAGTTGACCTCTCTCTCTCCATGGTCTAGAGGGAATGCTTCGAACGTCGTCTATAAGAGCTGAAGTCTCTTGGTCTAACCAATAGGTCCTTAAGACTGAGGTAGGCGGGCGGATAAGGGGGGGAAATGTTGCCGGCGACTTTAATATGAGCCGGCAATTAAGATACAAATTCCCTCTCTACTTGGCACTTTTGGCTTACCTCCTTTCGGGTATGTACACCGGCTGAGACGAAAGCCCTCCGAAAATATGCTATCAAACGAGATCATCCTAGCCATGTCAATCCTGTATTTCATGTCAAGGGCCAAAACTGAAATTCAGTTGAATCTTGGTACTAGGGGTGTGCTTGTGGCGCAGAGTGACGCTGGATGTAGTAGATATCATCTGCCAGCGATATGGCACGCCGAAATTGGGCTTCGGTTCGCGGTGGGCTCATCGCAGCGTTAGGGGAATAGGGGACAGCAAAGTGAAGGTGGAAGAAAGTTGGATATAACACGACGAGGAGCAAGGCTCAGCATGACCTCGTCCGAGCCTGGTTTGAGTTGTCGAGGATTTAAGTTTTGATTGCTATACCGTAATCTTCAAATGCCTGTCTGTACATTCCAATGCCCTCTTTTGATATAACCAATACCCTTTAACAATGTCATTCATCCGAATAACTGAGCACTTAACGTTAGACTTGAAGTTAACTAACTAACCCCGAACACATACCCTTATCTTACCCGCCTGCCTGTATCTACCTTTCTAGCCCTTTCACCCCCCTTACATATTGCCGATCTACTACCCGCTTAAACCCATACGTAACCGCTAATAACACCACTACTACTACCCCCAGAATTACCAAATCCCCGCCCTCCATCTAGCTAAACCCCCCTTTCCCTCCCCTTCCAACTTAGGATGTGCCCCCGAAATCAACCACCTCCCCAGACTGCTTATGACAACATTATGCACCAAATACAAGCTGAAAGACACCCTGCCAAGATACAACACCGGAGGGGTCGTCAATAATCTTTTGAAAAAAGGGAGTTGTTCGAGTGAAAAGAAAATGCAGACCGCGGCGATGGCAACCTAGAATCGGCTGGAGTTGGATGCGAAGGATGGAGGGGCGAGGGCGTCGAGGGTGTTCCAGGGGGGTGGAGTGGACGAGGTGGAGATGGTCGGGAAGCTGGCGAGGGTGAGGGATGCTAGGAGGAGGGTGAGGAGGGGGAGGACTTTCAGGAGACGAAAAGGTTTGCGGGGTTTGGGGGTTTGGAATGGCGGGTTCAAGTTGGTGTTTGTAAAATAAGGGGATTTGGAGCTCACGATGCAATTTATGACCCAATCACAGGCCGCACTTGTCCAATTTCTCAATGAGCTGTATTTCTGCCCCCTCCCCTTGACAGTTCCTGCTCCATGCTAGGTATGTGTGCGCTAATACCACCATCCCCCAACTGAATAGAAACGCACGCCTGGCCGCAGATCCTCAGAACGCCAAGATCCAGCAGGATATCGCGGCGGCTTAAAAGAGCATGGCCGATTTTGACGTGCAACTAAAGAATGCTGTGGCTCAGCACGACGCCGTTCAGAAAGAGATCGAAGAGGTGCAGAAGGTGATTGCGAAGAACATTGAGGAGAGCTTCAAGACTTTTGGGAAGGTTTGATTCTTGTACTTGGTCCCATTTCACGTTTCACGTGGGTTGGTTCTTTGAAGCTTGGCTTTTGAGTTGCTCTTGAGAACCTGGAATCCCGTCGGCGGGTTCTCATGCTGGATGGGATATTGTAGGTTGTAGGTGATATGACAGCGATGCAAAGAATACCAACAGTCTAAGTGCAAGACTCTGTGGTGTACACTTGGCGGGAGAAGCGGGTATTTTAGCGCCTTGCTTGGCAACTTCGTTGACGTGAGCAACTCCGGCGCTGGGAAGGAGCAAGGCACCTCCAAAACACCGCCGTAATCACGCTCCCGCTTCAATACCTCCTCACAGGCGCTCTTGAGTCTCGCTATGCTTCCCGTTCCCGCCTGGCTATCCTCCTCCGACTGTTGCGGTTCTGGCAAGACTTGATTACATGTAGGTATCCATCCTGAAGCCCCGTCCCGCAAAGCAGGGTGCCCCCTTTTGACCGGAGCTTCTTTTTACTCCTCCTACCGTGGGGACGGCTCGGTCAGACTACGCAAATGACGATCAGCTTCTTGTCATCATTCCAACCATTCGCAACCCAGCACTCACCCTCAACGTCAATGCATCCACCATCCGATGTCACGTCCCAAGGCGCGCGATGATCCGCACGCTCCGATCGCCTTCCCCACGTGGAAAGTCGTGACGTTTCAACTCGCAATGAACCACTCGACCAGAACCGCTGGTACGCACAACACCCCTTCATGCCAGGGACGGCACGGCAGATCCTAGCGGGGCAGCTCGCCAACTTCCAGGTGCCATTGCAGGCCGTGTGTGTGCGTCGCTATCCAATCACGACGCGCAGGTCCCGCGAGAGCTGACGCAAAGGGCTACGGCGGGCTACGGCGGGGTGGTAAGAACCGCATTAACATGCTCCGCGTCTCTTTCCAGAGCGTAAGACACAAGGACGGTCGCACCCGGTTAGAATCGCCACATACGCAATTTACCAGGACTGACCGACTGCGAACCTGGCCGGGTGACGGTGAGGGGCAGCTTCGTCCGTCAGCTGAAAGCGGAGCAAACAAGTGTAAACCGAATTAAATGACCAACGGCGCTGAGTGGAAGGACCGAGAAAGGGAATTCGGATCACCAGACAAGCTTATTCCAGCCGGGGGGCGGAAAATTAATGACGGAGGGATTCCCAAAACCCGGGGTTGGGCGCTGTTTGCGGGTCCCTCGCCCTTGACAGGGCCCTTTGAGATGACCCGAGGACGTCTGGCCAATGAAGGGGCGTAGCTTAGGGTGAAGCGAGTATATTACCTGCCACCCCTTTCCACTCCTACACTCCTGTGGATATAGGATATACTACCCTCCTGCTGCTATACCGACGATATCAGTATATGCAGCTCAACACATATATTACCTCCCGACCCCGACGACTGACCTTATCCCAGCTCGCCTCTAATTTCAACCTCAACCCACCTCAACCCACCCCAATTCCCAACATCACCATACCAATACTCAACAATGCGATCCCTCTTCCTAACAGCCCTCACTCTCATCGCCTCCGCCCTAGCCCAGGATGGCACCTTCGACGGCATCGGCCAGCTTCGCACACGCCTACAAGAAGGCGACCACTCCGACATAGGCTGCCTCACCGAGACCGGCCGATGGACTGGAAACGACGAGAAATGCGGCGTATTTGTCGCCACGCCCGTAGGGAACTCCCTCTTCAACCTCACCAGCATAACAGGCGACTGCTATGTCTATGGAGCGGCATTTCGCTGTGATGGAGGGGAGGCAGCGTTTCAGTTTGGGGTGAGTTCATTTTCTCTTTTATTCTCCGGAGGGTATCAGACGGTGCAGAGGATGTGGAATCCCGTGGCCGTCGAAAGAAACACGGTAGAAATGAAAGCGACGATGCTGACAGCCAGCAACAGGAATGGCCCAAGGATTGGCCCAACGGCGTCCCTGGCGTCCCCGTCCTGCGATGGGGCCTGTACGGACTCATGGCGAGCATGGAGCGCAACGCGCCCGGCGTCGCAGGCGCACCGCAGGAGGTGCATATGACGTCCTACAGCGAGCCAGGGAAGAGGTTCTGGTTGACGTGGAAGCCTGTCGAGTAGGAGAACTAAACAACAGATAGGGGGATTGTTGTGAAGGCGAAGGAAAGGTGCTATTCTTCTTTGGGTTGACTGGCTCGGTCAACTCTGCTCTGGATTCGGACGATGACAGAGATTTTGTTATTCATTGCGCGTTCTAGATAAGAACCTCTTTCTGACAATACTGCAAGACACTGGAGGGGGAGGTGTGAGAGAGGTGCCCATCGCGACCCTTGAGGTGATATGCGTCCACAGGGGGACGGACGAGGCAGGGGAGACGTTAACCGCCCGGGCGGTCCTCGATGGCGGAGGGGGATTGACCTTAGGTGGAGATCAACGTTACCTGGGTTAAGTACCATCTCTTGGGAAGCACATCACCGGAGTATCAAGTGAATCTGATCAAGTTGACAAGTCTCTTACATTTCTTACAACAGAAGCCAAGTCTGTCCTCGTCCCTTTCTAGCATCTCTGCTCAAAAACCCCCGATCTCAACACAGGAATGATAGACCTGTGCCTCGCGCCATGTACCTTGGTACACGGCGCGGTGGTGGACACCGGTTTCCCGGTCGTCCTCGCGCCAAGCGGCGGTCTGCACTGCCTATCACCAGCATTACACCCGGGTATCCTAACCCCCAACCCTACCGCTCCGGCACCACGACGTCGGCTTGCCCCTGGCCGGCGTCCCTGTCTAGTAGTAGCCTTCATTATATCGCTCCTTGCATAAAGATTCACCTGAAGGTTTCCCTGGCCGCTGGTCGCAGCGCAACTTCTTCCTCCTCCTTCCTCCTCTTCCAAGACTTCATCCCCACGGCAATGAACACAAGCCCGTTCCAGAAGCCCCTCAGTGATCCTGTCGTGCCGACGGTGACTAGGAGCGGAAACGACCCGAAGTTTGGGTCGATGAACGTCGCAACCCGGTTGGTACTTGGCGCCACCCAGACAGTCAAGAGTGCCAAGAAAAAGAACAGCGGCATCAGAATGTATTGGCGGAAAGAGAGCGAGGAGCGCCGTGGGGGGTTAAGTCGGGTCAGAGATTGCTTGGTGGTGAGCACGGAGCCATCCGTCGACGTATGCGAGACGTGGCCGATATAGGATTGGGACGACTCGACGGGGATGGCGGCTGGCTCTTCGGCAGGCATAACAGTGTCGTCGAGGAGGACGTCGGAGTCGTTGGTGATGGACCTGAGGGCCCGACGGCGCTTGACGATCTCGATGCCCACCATGCAGTAGAGGACGATTATGACAATAATCGATGTCCTGAGATTGTTAGAGGGAAAGGGGCGGAAGGTGGAGGAGAGCACTGGCATACCATATTGGCACGTAGTATATCACAATTCTGAACAGCACCCACTTGGGGGCGATGGCACACCAGATCTGCGACTGTTAGCGGAGTATCGACCTCCTGGGAGGTTGCACGTACCGTCACACTACCATACATGGGGCCTTTTTCCTCCGTGTTGATGAAGAGCAGCACCATGGCGGGGATAAAAGTCAAAACGCTAATGCCGAGCATGTATTTCCACTCCAGCTTTCGCAGCGATTGGGTGTCGTAGCAGTGGAAAACAATCAGATAGACATCAATGGCCATGACAAGTGTCCAGTACACATCGGCGACTGGAAACCTGCGGACTGTCAGTTGCAGCCGGGGTGCGCCAGGAGCTCATGGCTTCGACAATACGTACATCTGGTTGAGAAACCCCTGGAACTGGCAGAGGGCCGAGGTGTTCCCGGCCTGTGGGCCGCTGACAGAAATCATGGTGCAGGTCACATCGAAAGCGTTGTAAAAGGCGTTGATGAAGATGAGGCGGTGCATGGGATTGCGAAAGTGACGCGACATGATGAAGGTGGTGATAATGGTGATAACGCCGATGGCGGAAAGGGCCGAGGCGGCGCGCGTGATGGCCATCAGGATCCGCGTCTGGTCCGCCGTCAGCGCCACTTCGCCGCGTGGCTCCAGCATCATGACTGCGGGCTCCGGGGTGCGGGCTGCGGCTCCGGATTCGGGATTAGGCGGATTCGGTGGGAATCAAACTCTGGAGTCGTCGGCGCCTGACGCCTCGCGGCGTAGATCGTGATTTGCGACGAGGTCATGTCATATCAACGTCCTGGGCTGCGTAGCGGCGCTGTGAGATTGCCGCAGATGATATACCGTCCCGCGCCATCGCATAATCCTCGGTGGTGAATTGCGTGCTTCTTGTCCATTGGCCGTTGGCTTCGCTGCCGTCTGCAGAGCCAGGGAACGCGGTGCGTGGGGGTTGACCTGCAAGCCACAGAAGATGCATTCGGCGCCGCCCAGCCGACGCTAGCGACTTTTGCGGCCCTGCCAGTGGTTGTCCCGCAGTGCACGTTAGATAACAGAATCAGGGTATTTGATCCCAGTGCCATGTACACGGGCCAGGCGAAGGTCTTCGTCACGGAGGTTGGGCCGCCCGCTGGCCGCCGTTGCATCCGGCCTGTTGGGGGGCGCGCTTCCTAGGTACCTTGCCGTGCTACCTCGGCGATGCGTAACCCACTGCGATTTCGTTGATCTTGGAGCCCTATCCCGCCTTGAGACCTACATATGAAACCGGCATTGCGAACCGTACCCGAACGGGGTCTCGGTGGACGAACTGCGATCGTCCTGCTCGAATGCGGGGCGAGAAATAACAGAGACGCGACGGAGATCGTTTCGAACGTTGTGTTCAGAAGATGTAGTGGGCTCGATTTGCATTTTGTCTTGCATTCCCCAAAGTTCCTCCCATCATCGCTTGGCGGATTGCGCTTTCCCCCTTTTTAATTCGCCATCACCACCGGCGAATGCTTCTTCTCAGCCCAAAAGCAGGCGCGACTCACGGTGGCTGGGTGCCGTGCAAACGCCATCCCCAGGAGCAGGCCATCGACGCCCTGAACTTGGCAATTCTTTGCAGCTGAGCAACCCCGTGGGGGCATTTCTCTACCATGTTTCACCTCGTGGTGGCGTGCACACCTTCAAGATAAGGCTAATACGACGGCGATGGTGTTGTGACGCCTCTCTTATCGAAGGCATTCACGTTCTTGCATTGGATGAGGCCATCTCATCAACGCCAACGTCGCATCGGGTAATAGAATGTCATGCGCCCTCGTTTCGGGTCAGAGCGTGCGCAAAATGGGGGGTTGAGACATTGATATCACGAGCCGTATGTTGACCTGAGGAGATGAATGGCGGGCGGTTAGAGGCTCCGTGTCGTTGATGTTGACAAAACGCGACAGCGAGGTTGTAGTCGCAAGCGTCAACTAAGCGTCTCGAGGGATTTTGCGCTTGAAAAGTCTTACTTGCTTCCGCACACGCAAATGACTTTTGGACCTCGGCTTTTGCCACTCATGAGTTCGAGTCCGTGATGGTCGGTAACAGGCCCCACTTATTATCGGACTCCCCGACGAGGAAGCCCGGGCTGTCCCGTCCCGTAGGGGGTCACTTACCTCAGGTAGGATGTCGCCATCACCAAGGCTCAGCTCGAGCCCGATCTTGCCCCTACGTTCAACGGCAGGTCGGCGGCAAAGGAACACCCTGGATCTTAAAACCTTGAACAATGAGATATCAACACTTCTCTATCGGAACTGGGTAGCAACGGAGGTGGTAGGTGCCTCTAAGGGGGTATCATCGAGATAGCACGGGCAGCGCGAAGATAGGTAGTTGTGGAATTGACGACAAGGCATCGGGAGTTATAAGGCTAAGGTACATTCAGGTGTGACATTATTACCTACTAAACAAACATGTAGTGTTAGTAAGGTTAAACGTACCTTGAGTAGGCAACCAGTCTGCAAGGTACCTAGGTTGGTAGTTGCACACCTGCAGACATGTAGGTAGGCTAATGAAATATACACCTCTGAGTTGGGAGTGCATTACTTCCAACGCCTCAGCCTCTTACAGCCACTGAACCCATTCATAAAACCAGCGAACCCAGCCAAATCACACAGACCCTAGATAATTACGGACTCATTGTTGATGAAACGCTATTGCTATCAAATTGAAATTCAACGGCCTGAACACCTCTCTCTCGTCTCCAAGCCAAACTGAGGGGGTTGGTTCCAAAAATTTGATCCGTCACATTCTGACCGTGTTCCCACTAGGTCGTTCGAAACACTACGGGTAGCTCAAGTTACCGGGCAGTCAGGTGCATTGTATCTAACTAGTCCTCGTGTTGAAATAACCCCGTATCAAAACAACAAAGCATTCTCCCCATATGCAGCCAAACCCCTTAATTGCCCCCTCCTATCCGAACTGCGCCGTCAAGCCACATCTGCAAGACTCTCCAATTTCCAGGCTGCCAAGCCCCTCATATGCCGTTGGCTGCATGCCCCTCCACCAACAAGACGCAAGCCCTCGGCACAACCAACCGCGTCCCATCGCGGCTTCGGTCCTTGCGTTGGCGCGACGTCGTACAAATCCCTCATCCTCCATATCACCAATGCAACAATACTCCCCTGGCGTCCCCACAATGGATATCTTCCCCTTTTCTACGACCGACGACACTCACCAGCTCGTTTCTCGTCTTGCCCACCGTCCCAACCTGAACCTCCACCGCTAAATCAACTCTCTCACAGCCATCTCTACCCTCCTCACCATGACCTCACCCATCCCCCCCTGCTGTCTCAAATCCTTCCACTGGTCCGGCACCCCCTCCGGCACGGAGTCCACCCTCCCCGGGACGTCCAACCGCGTCTACATCGCCGGCACCAACCCCTCAGCCGCTGTCCTCATAATCCACGACCTCTTAGGCTGGACATTCCCCAACGCGCGCCTCCTCGCCGACCACTTCGCCTCCGAAATCAACGCCACAGTCTACCTCCCCGATTTCTTTGGCGGGGAGGTCCTCTCCTTCGACGCTATCCTCGGCGAGCGCTGGGGCGAGCTGGATCTGCCTTCCTTTTTAAGGCGTAACGGGCGACACGCAAGGGAAGGGGAGATCCTCGCATTTGCGCGGGCGTTGCGAGGGAAGTACGACAAGGTCGGGGCGGTTGGGTACTGCTATGGGGGGTGGGCGGTGCATCGGCTGGGAGCGAAAGAGTTTGTTGACGCGGAGACGGGGAAGGGGCTGGTGGATTGTGTGACGGCAGGGCATCCGAGCTTGTTGACTGTGGAAGATATTGATGGGGTTGCGGTGCCGGTGCAGATGCTTGCGCCGGAGTTGGATGGGCAGTATACGGCGGAGCTGAAGAGGTATGAGTTTGAGACGCTGCAGAAGAATGGGGTGCCGTTGGATTATCAGCATTTTCCGGGGGTGGAGCATGGGGCGCTGGTGAGGGGGGATGAGAAGAAGAAGGGAGAGAGAGAGGCCATGGCGAGGGCGAAGAATGCGGCGGTGGCGTGGCATCGGTGGTGGTTGCATGGACAGTGAGGCGAAGTGGGTTTGTGTGCTAGTTTCTTTACAGCTGTGAGCGTCAGGTGGCCAAGTTGGGAGTATACGAATCCAGGGTTTGATCCTTCAGATGAATCTTTGAATGTTCCAGGCATCTGTCACTCATCCACAGCCTTTACCCTGTTAAACAGAAAGTTTGTCAGAGACTCCAAGGTATCCACGTTTATTACCTGCGCAGGCTTATTCCCTCTGTCCTCCCTTTCTTCATCTCTCTCTCTTTCTTCTTCAGTTTCCTGCTCATTCCGTACCTCTGCTCCCTCTTCTGCCTCGTCTTCAGCTGTATTTTTGACCTCCTCAGATACATTCAGCTTCATTCTCTTCTTGTCACGGTCAACGAGCTCCTTGTATTCGTCAAACATGCGCTTCATAGGTCCCTCTGGCAACGTATCATCGCCATCTAGGTAGCGCTTCAACATGCGCGGGGGCGCATCGCCAGCGACCTTGTTTATGATCAGCGCCTCGACGCCGCTCTCAGGGTAGTCGACCTGGTTCTGCGGCCGTCGTTTGGCAATGCTCCATTCATCACGGTCCAGTGGCCTACGCTCCCATATGTCCCGATAGATGCAATGCAGGACCAGTGCGTCCTCGGGGCTTACGCGTATGCGATTCCGGTCGTCGACGATGATGGGAAGCGGACATGGGATGGGCAGTGTGTCTCCGGGGGCCACCGCTGGGTCCGGTTTCGCTAGCAAGAAATCGACGAAGGCCTGCTGCTGCCCATCAAGCAGCTGCGTAACCCGGAACGTCACCTTAGCGCGGCACGGATGCAAATAAATATTGGTGGGCTCGTTAGTCAGGTCATCTTTAGCGTCTAGCTTGTCGCGGCGGTTGAAGACGACGACGCCGCCGAGAATGCGGTCCTCAGCCCAGTAGCCGACCATATCGGCCACGCCCTCGGGGTAGATATCCGAGTTGACATAGTAGGAGCTGTTGAAGATGTTGGGAAAGGGTACCCAGGATTCCCAATCGTCACGATCGTACTCTTGCGTCGGCATAGTCCAGTTGGTCATGTACTCGATGTCGCCTTGGTGCATGCGGAACTCGAGTTTGTGTAAGAGGACGCCAAACTGATGCAGCGCCACGGCTACCATCTCGATCAGGCGCGTGTTGAACATCTTAGTGCCGGGAGCTGCTCGCTGAAACGCGTTGATCACCTGGCTGGAGTCAGCATCCTGCCAGGGTAAACGATTGAAATCAGAGGAAGGACCAACACACCTTGGGGGAAAAGGCCAGCATGACGGGATCCCATTGCGGACAGACCTCGCGCGCCTTGTCCAGGGCACCTGGGCAGAGCTCCTCGTGCCCGTCGAGCGGGTGGTCGCCCCAGAGGCCCGGGCTCCTCTGGTCCCAGGCGACGTCGGCGATGGGCAGCCCGTCGATGATTTGCGCGTATGTAGAGATGGCGAGCTCGGTGGCGAGCACGTTGTTGATGGCGCGGATAAGGATGTCGCGGTGCATGGCGTCGAGCTTGTCGATGGGGATGCGCGCCCTGTAATCAGCCTGGGCCTTGATGCGGAGCTTCTCCACAACCGCTGGCATGTCATCGGGCCAGATAAAGAGGGGATCCGCCATGTCAGGTACCTTGGTAATCGCTGAGAGAAAAGATGTTTGCTTGTGGTATCAGGCTAGGAATGAAATGTGAGCTAGAAGAGCCTCAGGACCTGGGGAGCATCAAGAAGGGGAAGTTGATTGCGGGGGACAGGAGTGGTTGGTGCCCAGTGGCGGGGTTGGTTGCCTGTCTCAGGGGTGGGCAGCAACTCTGTTGGTTGCAAGGCCGCGCCAAAACAGAGAACGTGCGATAGGATGGAGTCAGTGAGAGATCGAGAAATGAGAATTTTGCTTGTTTCTTGTGTTGTCGGGTTTCTCTACAGCATTCTCATAGCTCACTACCGACCAAATAAATAGCAGGGCAAATGACTGACACGGAGCCGCTCGAAACCGTTCCTCCCTGATAAGATATCCCAGAACCTGAACTCGGATGCCAATGTTTTTGTTCCTTCTTCTCCAATCCTTGCGGCTATTATTGATGCCTCCTTCAGAAATCGCGAATTACAGCAGCAGTATAATTCCTTTCTGCCACGCCCACTTTTCCCGTCACAAAATTACCAAGACCACTCAGCCAGCAGCAGCCCGAGTTCCATACAGCTCATCAGCCGCATCCTTGCTAATGGGCTTACTCCGCGTTGCTTCTTGGGTATCGCTCCCGCCGAGCTCCCCTATGACGCGCTCGCTGTTCTGCTTGGACTTCTCACTAGTGTCTGTTCAAGTCAGCGATTTACTCATCTCCTACCAACCGACGATCCACGGCATGCAAATAACGCACTCGGGTTAGAAAGGTTCGCCTTGTGACCTCGGATCACGTTCGAGATCTCCTCCTTGCCCTCGTTGATCTCCTTCATGTTGTTTGACATGACCGACTTGGCGCCGGCGGAATCCATCGGGGGATTTGCAACGCCAGACATATTGGGCTTCTAGTAAGATGATTTCTCTTGTAGAATGGGCTGATGCTTTTTATCGTCTAGGATGATGGAGTTTGAGTAGAATTTGACTCTGCTGGCACACATGCAGGTATTGCTCCTTTTGAAGCTATATATTCCATTGAGAAAGACGTTTGTCCGACGTATGACGTCCTATAACAACGTGTTGAGCCATCCTTTGTCCCCTATTTCCTGTCAGAAGCCTGTTTCGGGCGATAGCGATCTCCAATGGTAACAGAGGATCGTGGCTTCGATGTGCGTCATTTGTCTTGGCATTACTTGGGCCGACCGGGTTGCACGGGATTTCCGTCCCTGTCAACCCCAACACCCAACCTTACCTAACCTCTTGGTTACCCTCTCTGCGCTCCTGCTCCAAAACACGGGCAAGGCTCTGCAACAGTTGCCAGAACGCCCGATTTCTCTTGGATAACATTATACGAGCGACTTTACTTTGCGGAAGCCGAGCTGCAGAGAGTCCTTCATTTCTCTGTCGCAGCCACCGTCCCGCTCAAATCTCGTCGGCGCCCAGGATTGGCGCAAATGGCTTCCAGAACAACTCCTATGACAGGACGTGGCAAAATGAGCCCTATGACTGGAAGCTCATGTGGTTTCAGAAATGAAGCCGCAGATTCTCGCTCCCCCATGACAAAATAATTGATCCACACAAACACCACACCACCACTTCAACCATCAAAACACAGCTAATTTTGCAGCAAAACAGATAAAACCAATTGTATTCTAATGGCCAGTCATCGCTCCATCTAATTGTAAGTAGTCTTTGAAGATTTGAGGTATATTATTAACCCATTTGTTCATTGAGCGTTGTTGTAATTTTGGCCATTAGAATACAATTGGTTTTATCTGTTTTGCTGCAAAATTAGCTGTGTTTTGATGGTTGAAGTGGTGGTGTGGTGTTTGTGTGGATCAATTATTTTGTCATGGGGGAGTCTCGGTCGTCGTA